>ENA-ORNZ01000131-ORNZ01000131.1-human-gut-metagenome-genome-assembly--contig:-NODE-131-length-110249-cov-5.755803_pt1 | contig 110249 bp, 115 predicted proteins | sample MGYA00242124_ERZ509040 | MGnify/ENA primary metagenome ERZ509040 (study PRJEB26280, sample SAMEA2338733) | human gut metagenome | biome: human gut; feature: human-associated habitat; material... | reverse complement strand
TTAGGGCTATGCCCGAAAAGGAAAAACCACCCGCTATGCGGGTGGATGATTATTTCTTAAAAGCGTCTGCTTTTATTGAATCATATATAATTAAAAATAGTCGGAATATCCGTCACCCTAGAATAAATCGTCCTGAGAATTATATATTCCGGACTCTTCTTCTGTTGGGATATCGAGTTCTGCGCGATTTGCACGAACGGTTTCATAACATTCCTGGAGGGTGCTGATCAGACCATCATATTTTGTTGTATAACTGTCAAGTGTATGTCCGATAATACTTTCGGCATTTGCCATAAGATCATCTGTATACTGGATTGCTCCGATCCTGATTGCATTTGCATCACTCGTTGCGTTATCTATAATCTCCTGAGCCTGTGCCGTAGCCTGCGTTACAATCTCATTTGCCTGAGCATAAGCCTGCTGCATGATCTCATGCTCGCTGACAAGCTCTGTCGTCTGTACCTGCGCTTCTTCAATCATCGCATCCGCCTTTGCCTGTGCATCCGCAAGAATCGCATCTCTGTTTGCGATAATCTTCTGATAACGTTTAATCTCGTCAGGGGTTTTCAGACGAAGTTCTTTCAAAAGCTCTTCTAAATGTTCTTTATTCACAATAATCTTGGTAGTTGACAGCGGCTGGAATTTACAGTCTCGGTCAATGTACTCTTCAATCTCTTCGATAATCTGCTCAATACGGCTGCTCATTTGTTACACTCTCCTTTTGTATTCATCTTTTTTTCAAGTTCCAAAGCTACCGCCTCCGGCACGAATTGTGTTAAATCTCCCCCAAAAGCAGCAATCTCTCTTACTGTTGTAGAACTTAAATAAGAATATTCAATACTCGTCGTCAAAAACATCGTCTCAATATTCGGATCCAGTTTTTGATTTGTCTGTGACATCTGAAGTTCATATTCAAAATCTGTGATTGCCCGCAATCCTCTTATCACAAGTCCGGCATTCATACGCGAAGCGAACTCCACTAAAAGTCCATCAAACGGAACGATTCGGATATTATCAAGATCTTTTGTCACTTCTTTTAACATTTTAACACGTTCTTCTACAGAAAACAACGGGATTTTTGCTTTATTGCTCAATACGCCGACAATTAATTCGTCAACAATTTTGCATGATCTTCGCATAATATCTATATGACCGTAAGTAACCGGATCAAAACTGCCCGGATAAATTGCTCTTAACATACTTCCTCTTTCCCCGCCTTCTCGATAAACAGGTGCTTATTCGTTTTATACGTTTTTTCTCTGATAATTTCAAATCCCAAATCCTGTAAATAGGAAAAATCAGTTTCTTTTGACGCTTCCACAATGATCTGGGTATCTTCATAGACAAGACTTGAATCCGATAAATATTCTAATACCCTCTTTTCAAATCCTCTGTCATACGGAGGATCCAAAAAAATATAATCAAATACCTTTTCACCTTCCAGCTTGTAAAGCGCATTCATAACATCTGTAGTCAATGTAACCGCCCTGCCTTCTAATTTGGTAAACTTCAGATTGTCTTTAACACACATCATTGCCTTCGGATTATTCTCTACAAAAACAGCTTCGCGAGCTCCTCTGCTGAGCGCTTCGATTCCGATCCCGCCGCTTCCCGCAAAGAGATCAAGAAATACACAGTCAAACATTGACGGACCGATCATATTGAACAGTGTTTCTTTGATACGGTCAGTCGTTGGTCTTGTGTCCATCCCGTCTAAAGTTTTTAATCTGAGACTTCTTGCACTTCCTGCAATTACACGCATAAAATGACACCTCGTTTTCTTTAACAACTACGCAAAATTTTATCAGAAAAAGACGTCCGGGTCAATCCCGGACGTCTTTTTCTTTGTAATAGGAACGAGCTTTTTTATCGAAAAAACGATGTTATTTGCCTGCCATCTGTTTTTCCTGCTGCTCGATCATTTTCTTGACCATATATCCGCCAACAGATCCGTTCTGTTTCGATGTGAGGTCTCCGTTATAACCGTCTGTCAACGGTACTCCTAACTCACTTGCCACTTCATACTTGAATTTGTCCAGAGCGCCCTTTGCCTCCGGTACTGCTGCTCTGTTAGATGAACGATTTGCCATGATCAATTTCCTCCTTTTGCATTTTAACGACATTTATCGTTTTCGTTTGTTGTAACAATCCTTCCGGCTGCACATGTATGTAATCTGCTTTCTATGCAGCCGGTTACGATACATTTGCTTCCGTTTGTTTTGTTACGCTCATAGTATATGGAGGACAACAATTTTTAAACTGGGAATTTTTTACACCTTTCATCCATTACAACGTCGTTTCTAACATAATCTGTTGAATCTTATGATCGATATGATTTTTTATTTTTTTATAAGAAGGGTCTTTTAATTCAGGATCTCTTTTTAAAATTTTATTTGCTTCTTCGCCGGCGATTTTTAACACTTCTGCATCCTGAAAAACATCTGCGATCTTAAAGTCAAGAATCCCGCTTTGACGTATTCCGAACAAATCTCCCGGGCCTCTAAGACGCAGATCTTCCCCGGCGATAAAGAAACCGTCGTTCGAGCGGTTCAAAATTTCAAGTCTTTCTTTTGTCTCGTCCGATTTAGACGCAGACATAAAAATACAATAAGATTGATATCCGCCTCTTCCGACACGCCCGCGAAGCTGATGAAGTTGGGCAAGTCCGAAACGCTCCGCATTTTCAATAAGCATAACTGTTGCATTTGGCACATCGATCCCAACTTCAACAACAGTTGTAGATACAAGTATTTGAATTTCATTTTTCCCGAATGCAGACATTATCTCATCTTTTTCCTTCTGCTTCATTTTTCCGTGAAGGCAGCCTACATGAATACCATCCCCCAATTCTTCTGCGAGCATTTGCGAGTAGTCGATAACATTTTCGGCATCCAGACTTTCACTCTCCTCGACCATCGGACAGATCACATAGCATTGTCGTCCCTCTGAAACCTGTTTTCTCATAAAACGATATGCTTTTTCCCGATATTCAGTATTTACGACACAATTTTTTATCGGCAATCTGTTTTTGGGCATTTCATTGATAATAGAAATGTCAAGGTCGCCATATAAGATAATTGCAAGCGTCCGCGGGATCGGAGTCGCGCTCATTACAAGAATATGAGGTGTCTTCCCTTTTTGCGCCAGTGTTTCCCTTTGTCTTACCCCGAATCGATGCTGCTCATCCGTAATGACTAACGCAAGATTACGATATAAAACCTTCTCCTGTATAAGCGCGTGGGTTCCGATTATAATAGCGGCTTCTCCTGATTCAATTCGGGCATAAGCTTTCTTTTTCTGACTCATTGTCATTGACCCTGTCAAAAGTTCTGCTTGAAGCGGGATTTTATATTTTTCCAACATTTCAGATATGTTTTCATAGTGCTGAACCGCCAATACTTCCGTCGGCGCCATAAGCGCACCTTGATATCCGTTTAATGCTGACAGCAAAAGCGCCAAAAATGCAATGATCGTTTTTCCGGATCCGACATCTCCTTGCACAAGCCGCGACATGACGTTTTCGCTTTGCATGTCACTTTTAATCTCCGTCCAAACTTTCTCCTGAGCATTTGTAAGATGATATGGAAGAGCTCCTAAAAATTGTTCTATCTCCGGACGATCTGCAAAATGAAATGGATTTTCGCTGCGATTTTCGGACTCCTTCATTCTGCGCAGTGATAAAATAAAAAGAAGAAATTCTTCAAACACAAACCGTTTTCGTGCCCGGACAAAATCCTCTTTTTCTCTCGGAAAATGCATCGCGCAAATTGCTTCTTCATATTTCGGAAAAGAGTATTTAAGCCGAAGCTCTTCCGGAAGAACATCCTGTTCATCATCCAAAAAAGACAGTGCTTGTTTTACAGCTTTAATGACAGAATTATTCGTCAAGCCGGCTGTCAGGCTATATACCGGCTGCATTGTATCTCTTTTTTCCTCATACTTTGATGACGGATAGAATATTTCAGGATGTTCCATTACGATTTCATTTTTCTTTCTTACGATACGACCGCGCAGAACAAGTGTCCCGCCTTTTGCGAGTGTATTCCTCAAAAACGGCATTCGATACCATATAACTTTTAAAGTACCGGTCACATCTTTTAAATGTAATGTTGTTATCTGCATTTTAGAATTTGTCGATACTTGAATTCTGCCGAAAACCATGCCTGCTACTGTACAAACTTTTCCTTCTTCTACTTCACCGACAGAAATCGGATCTTCAAAAATCTCAAATCCTTTCGGATAATAACGAATCAGATCTTCAACTGTATCTACTCCGATTTTTTGAAACAATTTTTCTGTCTTTTCTCCGATTCCTTTTAAGGAACTGATCTTTCTTTTTTTCACTTTCATTCCCGCCTATTTTTCTATCTGCCTATGTGATCTGATATATTTTGAGGCGTTCCCCCTTATGGAAGAGCGCCTCTTTATATCATATATTACTGCTTAGTTATAAAAATTTTGTTCTGTTATTCTACGGAGAGCACATAATAATAAATCGGCTGTCCTCCCTTGTGTACATCCACATCTACATCAGGATACAACGCTTCCACTTCCTGCGCAAAATTTTCCGCATCTTCTTCCAGAACGTCCTGTCCGAAATACAGGCTGATCAATTCGGATTCTTCATCGACGAGCTGTGCAAGCATCTCTTTTGTCGTCTCTTCAACAGACTGTCCGACTGCGAGAATTCCCTGATCTCCGATTCCCATTATATCGCCTTCATGTATTTCTTTGTCATCAATGTGCGTATCACGGACTGCATATGTGACCTGTCCGGTCTTTACGTTTTTGATTGCTTCTTCTAACGCTTCAATATTTGTATCTACATCCGCTTCCGGCATGTAACTGATAATTGCGGTAATTCCCTGTGGAACAGTCTTTGTCGGAATAACAATAATATCTTTGTCATCTGTTAATGACTGTGCCTGATTCGCCGCAAGGATAATATTTTTATTGTTCGGAAGAATAAAGATATGGTCTGCATTCACTTCATCGATCGCACTGAGCATATCGTCCGTACTCGGATTCATTGTCTGTCCGCCTTCAATGATATAATCTGCACCGAGCTCTCTGAAAATCTCATTCATTCCTTCACCGATAGATACGGCTATAAAACCAACCGGCTTTCTCGGTTCTTTTTTCTTCTTTTCAGATGCCTGTTGAGCTGCTGCTTTTTCTGCGTCTTTGATCAGTTTTTCCTGATGTTCTTCCCTCATATTATCAATTTTCATTCTGGAAAGCTGACCGTATGTGAGCGCTTTTTGAATCGCAAGTCCCGGATCGTTCGTGTGTACATGAATTTTCACAATATCATCATCGGCAACACAAACGATCGAATCGCCGATCGATTCAAGATAAGCTTTAAACTCTGCTTCATTCTTATCTGTAAATTCTTTTTCTGTCATGATAATAAATTCTGTACAATAGCCAAACTTAATATCCGCTTCTGCCTGCTGGGAAGGTTTTACCATTTTTGTTCCGCCGCTTGCTTCGATTGCCGCATAATCTATCTCTTTTCCAAGAAATGCATCATACGCCCCATGGATCACTTCAAGCAATCCCTGTCCTCCGGAATCTACAACTCCCGCTTCCTTTAATACCGGGAGCATCTCCGGTGTCTGAGCCAAAACTTCTTCCGCATATTTGATCACTTCAGGAATGAAAACTTCCAAATCTTCCGTCGTCTCCGCAAGTTCTTCCGCTTTCCTTGAGATTCCTTTTGCAACAGTAAGGATCGTTCCTTCTTTCGGTTTCATAACCGCCTTATAAGCTGTTGCCGTTGCACGTTCACATGCCTTTGCCAAAATCACCGCATCGATCTCTTTATGTTCTCTGATCTCTTTTGTAAACCCTCTGAGCAGCTGTGATAAAATTACTCCCGAATTACCGCGAGCTCCTCTAAGAGATCCTGAAGAAATTGCCTTTGCGATTGTCAACATATCCGCATTTTCAAGAGATTGTACTTCTTTTGCCGCAGACATAATAGTAAGTGTCATATTTGTTCCCGTATCGCCGTCGGGAACCGGGAATACGTTCAGTTCATTTATAAATTCTTTTTTTGCTTCCAGATTGGCCGCACCTGCAAGAAACATCTTGCGGAACAGCTCTGTATTTATCGTTTTCACTGCCACGAAAATATCCTCCTTAATCAATCACTCTTACACCTTCAACAAAGATGTTGATCTTTTCTACCGCCATTCCGGTAAACTCCTCAACCTTATACTTTACATTGCTCATAAGATTGTCAGAAACAGAAAGGATATTCACGCCATATGCAACGATTACATGAAAATTCAATGTAATTTCATTATTATCAGAAATCGTCACTTGAATTCCATGTGTCAGACTATCTTTTTTCAGAAGACGCACAAGTCCGTCCTTCATATTTACAGCCGCCATTCCGACAATTCCGAAACACTCAACAGCAACGGAACCCGCATATTTGGCGATCACTTCCGGATTGACCGTGATAATGCCAAGATCTGTGCTCATACTTCCTTTCATAATATATACCTCCGGTTCTTTCACACAATTTTGCCATAAATAACATGTTTATTATACTATCACTTCTAACATTTTACAATATACATTCGTTTTTTTTAAAAAATACTTGCAATACTGAGATGTTTCTGATAGAATATCAGTGTTATGAGTCTATATGACGAGTTCAGATTGTTAGGAGGTGCAGTCATGGCTAAATGTGCTATTTGTGAAAAGGGTGCTCATTTTGGTAACAATGTAAGCCACTCTCATAGAAAAACACCGAAAATGTGGAAATCAAATGTAAAATCCGTCAGAGTCAAAACAGAAGGCGGTTCCAAAAAAATGTATGTTTGTACATCTTGTCTGAAGTCCGGACGCGTTGAGCGGGCTTAATCAGACACACATCATCGGAAACAATGACACGGAAAAAGCGGATCTGTAAATTCAGATCCGCTTTTTATGTCATTGCTTTTACGTTTCAAAAAACATAATGCCGCTTCTTTATTTTTCTTTTTAACAACAGCAAAAAAGCCGATATCCGACAAGCAGAAACAAAATAATCAAAATAACTCCCCAAATAACGTTTGGAAGCATCATCATTATAAACATTCCGATCGCCATCCAAAATAATGCAAAGCCACATATTTTTTTCATATATCGTATTCACTTTCGGGAAGCTTCTTATTCTACCCTATGCACATTCCTATAAATCCAGAACTATATTATATCATTCAAAATAATATACCGCTTACTTTTCTTTTTTATTTTTCTATTTCGGCATCAAGAATATCGTTTACTTCCTTCTCTGTCATACGTTCATCTTTTCCCGTAAAACGATCGACAACATCAGGAACCATATCAAGAATTTTTGTGATTGTATCCTGGTTTTTCACATTTACGAGCTTTGTCTTCCCTCCCTGTATAACGATCACGGCGCTCGGAGACATTTTACCTCCGATTCCCCCCATTCCTTTTTCTTTTTTATCTGCCGAAAAAGAACCTGCACCGATTCCAAAAGAAACGTCTACAAGGGGAAGGATAATTGTATCATTAATATGAATCGCATCTCCGACAACTGTTTTTGAAGATACGACCGCATCCATACCTTTAAAAAGCGCCTCTACCGTTGATTTAAAATTGTTATTACTGTCTGCCATTTTTTTCATTCCTCCTGTTTGAACTTCCAAATATCATAACTTTAATTTTTTCAAATGCGTGACCGTTATTCTCACATTCTTATCCATAAGCATATGAAAAGCAAATAAAAACAAATAAAGAAGTCTTATCTTTCCTTCAATATGCAGATCCATCTCAAAGACTTTATGTTCAAAATCCGGTATAATCTCGGTCTGCCCCTCCAAGAAAGGATAAATAATACTTATTAACGCGAGAATATAGCCTGTAACTGACGGATCTTCAAATCCAAACTTCGCTTTTATTGCGGCTTTTCGGGGACGTAATTTTATTGCGAATTGTTTCGTTTCTTTAATAAGTTTTGAAAATGCATTTTTGTGAATCTCATTTTTCAAGAACTGTTCAAGAACTTCTTTTTTCTTTATTAATGTTTTTATATTATCACATAATTTCCGAAATGTGTATTTAATCTTCTCTCCAAATGACTTCGAAGAACTTTTTCTATTTTTCGGAATTTTTTTTACTTCATCCGCTTTCCTCTCAAAACCTGTATTTTTTTCATCTGTCTGTATTTCACGGATACTTTTTGTATCAAGTGTATTTGATTCGGGAAGTACTTTTGTATCATCTGGCTTTGAAAAAATTTTTTCCTTCTCTTGATCTTTCTCTCTTTTCGGATCTTCTCTTTTTGAACTATCGGTTTCGTTTCTTAAATTTTTTTTGTCTTTATCATTTCCTTGTAATTCGGCATTTCCAAACTTTTTCCAAGCCGCTCTTATATTCCACGTCAAATTCCCATTATCATAACAGATTTCTCCCGAAATAAACGGTTTTATCCAATAGAAACGCAGCTTTCCCAAAATACTTTTCCCGAATTCTTCTGCAGTTAAATCGAATCGATACCCCGCCGGAGCAAAAAGAACTGTTATAACAGCAACTAACATAAGTCCTGCTAAAACAAGTATCAAAAATCCAAGTATTTTTAAGATAAGGAGTATGATATGTAACATTTGCCTACCGCCCTTTTTTCTCGTATTCAGCCTGATCTGTTAAAAGAAACTGTCTTGCATTTGCACTTTTGGTTTCTTGATATACGTCTTGAACAATTTTTTCAACGAGGAAAAACGCTTCATCATATCCATCTGCAATTCCGATCACAAAAAGCTTTGAATGTTCAAATATGGATTGTTTTAGCAAGACGCTTGAAAAAAATTCCAGTTGATTTTGTTCTCCCTGAGATAATGTAATAACATATACTTGCGGCTGAAGTTTATTTTCCTTCAGCCTTTTTATTATTTTTCCCTTTTTCTTCTGCCAGCATTCACTAACATATAGATTATGATAAAACTCTATCTGACTCATAAATTTCACCGATTATAATAAGAATCCAGAACAGCTCCTGCGATAGATACCGCTTTTCCTCCTGCACTTCCGTCGGAACCTTCTGTAATAACAGTGATCACAAGTTCCGGATTGTCAACATTTGTAAATCCCGTAAACCATGAATGCGTTTTTTCTCCGTCTGTCATACTATATTCAGCCGTTCCTGTTTTTCCCGCGACCGTATATGACCTTCCGCTTAATACCGAACCGGTTCCTTCACTTACAACAGCCGCCATGTACTCTTTTAACTGTGCCGCTTCTTCTGACGTCATGATCCGTTTATAACTTTTCGGAACATTCTTTTTCACTTCCGTACCGGTGTAATTGGTCACTTTATCTACATAATAGGGCTGCATCAATGTACCGCCGTTTGCAATCGCCTCCGTGATCAGCGCCATATGATACGGACTTACCATTGTTTTTCCCTGTCCCATTGCCGTCATCATAATTTCTGCGAAACCGGACTTCGAATCAAGCACGAAAGAACTTTTTGTATAATCCATAACACTTGGAAGTTTCTTATTGAACAATAAGCTTTCCGCCGTTTCCCGATAGCCGTCCACGTCAAGGCTTAAGCCGATATTTGCAAATGATGCATTACATGAGTTTGCAAAAGAACTTCTCAAATCTTCGTATCCATGTACCGTTCCGTTAAAACAGCGAATTGTGACATTGTTTTCTGTAATGGATCCCTGACAGTCATAAGAATACGAGTTATAATCCGTATCCTGCCGCATATAAGCAAGAGCAGTCACAATTTTAAATACAGAACCCGGAGCATAAGACCCGTTCGTAGCCCGATTCAAAAGAGGACTGTTTTCCTCATCTGTATTTAGGATCTCCCAGTTTTCAGCAAGTGTATTCGGATCAAAATCAGGCTTTGAAACAAGAGTAAGTATTTTCCCTGTGTCTGCCTCCATCACAATAACCGCTCCTTTGTTCTCTCCGAGCGCATCATAGGCAGCCTGCTGAAGTTCTGCATCAAGTGTTGTAACAACTGTGTCTCCCTGATCTTTTTCTCCTTTAAATTCATTTTGAATCTTTTCCATAAAAAATGCATTTGAAGTAAGAAGATCAAAATTCTGTGCGGACTCAAGTCCTGTTTTTCCAAACTGTGAATCATTATATCCGATAACATGAGAGAACAGCGAGCCGTACGGATATGTTCTTGTCTCTGTTCCGTCTTCGTCCACTTCCGTTGTTGCAAGTACATTGCCATTTCTATCTGTAATATCTCCTCTGACAACGCTTTGTGCAAAAGAATCCTGCCTTTGATTATAAGGACTATTGACAAACGTCTTGGCTTTTACAGTTGTGAAATAAACGAGATACCCCATCAATGCAATAAACAAGATCACAAAGAAATATGTAATTTTAGCGAAATCTTTATTTTGTGCGCGTTCCCGTTTTTTTCCGCGGCCTCTGTCTTGGGACTTCTTCGAATTTCGGTCCACTTTTTGCCGTCTTTCGGGGCGCTGTTCTTCCCACGCCATTTTTTCTTTTCCTTTCTTTTCTTAGTTTTTCTTTTTCCCGTTCCTCTTCTTCATCTTCTCTTATAATATATAGTCCCTGAATGATTCCAAACATAATCATCGTACTTAACATCGAACTTCCGCCATAACTTACAAACGGCAAAGTCATTCCTGTAGACGGAATAAATTTTGTGACGCCTCCTATTTGCAGGAAAACCTGAAAAATATAACACGTTCCCAATCCAAGTGCGATTAACTTATAAAAATTATTTCTCAATTCCATTGCAATATTCAGAAACATCACATAACAGCTTACACAGATCAAAATCAGACAAAGTGCGTAAATCACTCCCATTTCTTCCGTAATAGCAGAAAAGATAAAATCTGTCTCCGAAACAGGTATCGTATCCGGCTGTCCTTTAAAAAGTCCTGTCCCAAACCAGCTTCCCGTACCGATCGCAAACAACGACTGTGCCACTTGATAACCGCTTCCGCTGTACGTCCCGATGGGATCCTGCCACGCCTCTACCCTGACCTGAATATGCGAAAACAAATGATAACCGACAACTGCCGCGGCTGCTCCGGCTCCAAGTCCCGCTATCGCATACAGCCATTGTCTTGTCGCGACAAAAAGCATAACAAGATAAACAACAAAGAAGATCAGTGCCGCTCCCAAATCCGTAGAGAGAACTAAGATCAATACATGTGCTGCCGCAATCGCAGTTGTCACAACAATATTTTTAAATTCTTTTGATTTATTCAGACTTGCTGCAACAAAAAATACAAAAATAATTTTTACGAACTCAGACGGCTGTATATTTATGCCTGCAATTTCGAACCCCAGCTTTGCCCCGCCGGAAATCTGTGCAAACAATGCAACTGCAAGAAGAGCCGCGCCTCCTACTGCCGCATAAATATATGTCCACTGATCAAGGAACTTCATTTTTCGGATCAAAACCGGAACAACAAGTCCAAAGGTAATTCCCAAAGCAACAAATACAAGCTGTCTTACCGCCGTGCCGTAAGGAGACGGATTATCTGCGGACAATCTCGTGATCATGATCATCCCGACAGTGATCAGCATACACATATTATTTACAACAAGCCTTGAAACATTCGGATAAATCAAATTATACAAAAGAATGACCGCAAGAAGAATCACCGTCAATACTGCATATAAAAACAAGATCCGAATATCTTTTGTTGCCAAATACATTGTACCAAACGCTGCAAACTGCAAAAGAAACATCAATACATCCTGCCGGATAAGCACTCTTTTTTCTTCATCCTCGTAATTTCTCGTAAAAATCGAGAAACAGGAAAACGTATAAGCAGCCATAAGTATGATAATTACATATTTAGATAATTGAATGATAATATTTACCACGTTATTTCTCCTGACGATAATCGAGCGCACTTACAGTACGCCGCGTTTGAAATGCTCCTGTGTATAATCAAACTGCGGTTTTTCTCCAAATGCATCGATTACTTGTTCTAATACTTTCTTTACTTCTTCCTTTCGCTCTGCTCCGAATCGAATCCTCAGTCTTTTCGGTGAAAGCTTTTGAATCTTTACTTTTTGTGTGCCCAAATATAAGGGCGCGCTGTTATAAACGATATTATAACATTCATCACATCGGTTTTGAACGAGAAACTCTTCTCCTATCCTGTCTTTCATCTGCGTAAAGGAAGAGTTTTTTGTACATTTTCCTCTCGTCTTCATAATACATTGCGCCGAAATCATAACCGGGCGATAACCATATACTGTCAGTTCCGCAGTTTCAAGTCCAAGTATTTTAAGCTCACTCTCATTTAATTCTGCCGGCGCTGTAAACTCAGAGAAACCTGCTTTTTTCATAAACTCTTTTGAAAACCGATTAAACACATATAAATTATCATCCGAAATTACTTTTTTGTCAAATTGTAATTGACAAAGCAGCGTATACTGTTCCCAATTCCTAATAAGTACGCCGTCTAACTCTTTTTCCGAAAACCGACTGATACATTTTTCAATCCGTTCTGCGCTTCCTTTTCTGAATACATGCGGAAGAGCAAGATAAAATTCTATCTTTTTCTTTTTTAATTTTTCGATGTATCCCGGGATATCTTCCTGAAAAATATTGCTTTCGGCGTAGATACGTGCGATTTTTATATTCTCCGTTTCTCTTTTCTCCAAATAGGCGCAGACTGCCGAAAGCTGTTCTTTATTTTCCACGAGAACCGAATAAGAAAAGGTTTCTTTTCTTTTAAATTGATCACAAGTATTGTTCTTTTCTTCTATAACCTCAGCTGCAATTCTCTTTTCTTTTTTTTCATCTGTTGTTTTTCTGTAATATTTCCCCGATAGTGCCTCGCACAATCCGTTTACCGCTTCTCTGCGAAGATCATTAAGTGTCTTGATCGAGAGAAAAATCGCTTCATCCGTCTTAATATCCAAAGTTTCAAAAACAAAGGGAGTATTCCCTAATTTTTCTATTTGAGAAACGATCCGTTCTCTTTCCATCGGGCGGTTCTGCGCCTGTTCGACAATTTCTTTCGAGTACGCAGTATATGTGCTTTCATTACAGTACAATTTCAAACTTGCCGGCTTTCCCACTTCCAGCGTAAGTTTTCCGTCTACTTTCTGTCTGATTGAATCTCCGATATACTGCTTATGAATCGAAGTGATAAGACTTTCGTTTCTCACTCTGTTTATTGTAGATCCCTGTTTTATATAAACTTGTTTCTGCACTACCATTGAAAAAGTTTCCCCTTTTTTCTGATCTTTTCCAATAGTATAGCTTCCTGAAATATCCAACACATCCCCTGCATGCAGGTCTGTAAGAATCTTTCCTTTGATCAATCTTCCTTTTTGGCTTTCTACCTTTACTGCCGGAACACCTGCGTGGTTCGGACGATCCGACGCTATCATATTCTGCCCGTTATGCTGTCGATAATAACCTGCCGAAAATCCTCCTCTGTTATACAGATCCATCAGTATACGTTTATCCTCAGAAGAAACTTTATATCCCTTTTTTCCGTTTTGCATATATAAATCTGTGTATTTCCGGTACATTGCAGTTACTGCCGCTACATACTCCGGCTTCTTCATACGACCTTCGATCTTGAACGAATCGATTCCCGCCTCCGCAAGTTCCGGGATCAGATCCAGCGTACAAATATCTTTCGGACTTAAATAATATTTTTTTTCACCTTCTACTGTATACGGCAGTCTGCAAGGCTGAGCACACTGACCTCTGTTCCCGCTGCGTCCGCCGATCATGCTGCTTAAAAGGCATTGACCGGAATAACAGTAACAAAGAGCGCCATGTACAAAACATTCTATCTCCAACCCTGTTTTTTCTTTGATCATACGCACTTCTTCAAGAGATAATTCCCTTGCCGGAACAACACGGCTGACTCCCTGCCCTTCCATAAATGCCGCTCCGCGATACCCTGTGATCGTCATCTGCGTACTCGCATGAATATCCATCTTCGGAAAGTACTCTCTTACAAGTTCGAGAACTCCTATATCCTGAACGATCACCGCATCTAACCCCGCTTCATAAAGCGGACTCAGATATTCGGGTAACTCTGAAATTTCGTTGTTTTTCAGCAGTGTATTTACCGTAAGGTAAAGCTTTCTTCCGTATATATGAGCTTCTTTGATCGCTTCGATCAACGCTTCTTTTGTAAAATTATCCGCATATGCTCTTGCTCCAAATTTCGGACCTCCGGCGTACACAGCATCCGCTCCGGCATTGATCGCAGCTTTAAAAGAAGCATAAGATCCGGCGGGCGCCAATATTTCAATCCGGCGTTTTTCCATGCTGACTCCTTTCCCTACATCTCCTTTAACATACAGGTGTTTTCCCTTTATATAAAACAACAACTATCTAAAAAGAAACTATCCAAAAGAAACAGGCTGTCATATGACTGACAGCCTTATTTTTATCTTCTGCGATTTTTCATTTCTGTCTCGAGCTTCACAATCTGCATTTGAAGATCGTTGTTCTCTTCTTTTAATTTTGCCAACTCTTTTTCCGCATTCTCCAGTTTGATCTGCGCTGAAATAAGTTCATGCTTTAAATCATACATTTCCTTATCTTTTAGTTCGATGTCACTCTCCAGCGAATCACCCTGTTTTTTTGCTTTGAAGTAATCATCGGCAATGTTAAGAGCGAGAAGTACATTTCTTGTGTCAGCGCTCTGTTTTCTGTATCCTTCACTGTTTGTACATTCTGTTATCTTATGATTCAAATAGGAAGACACTTTCTGCAGATACTCTTCGCCCTCAAATCCGCTCAAAGTATATACTTTTCCTCCGATCAATACTTCCGTAAAATGTTTTGCTGAACTCATAGCTTCCTCCTCGCGTTTCTTAAAATTCATTATAAACTATTTAGCGGTAAAAACCAACTACTTTTTTCGGAACTATCCGTTTCATAACTATTCCGAAATTATTCATCCGCAAAAGATTCTATCCCGAGATGCCGGTATGCCAGATCAGTTACTATGCGTCCTCTCGGAGTCCGCTGTATAAATCCGTTTTTCAAAAGATACGGCTCATACACATCTTCCAATGTTCCTGCATCTTCTGAAATCGCCGCCGCCAGTGTGTCCAAGCCAACCGGACCGCCTTGGAATTTTTCAATCATTGTCAGCAGAATCGTTCGATCGATATGATCCAGACCATACTTATCGACATCAAGAAGGTCAAGCGCATAATCTGCCACTTTTTTCGTGATTTTGCCATCGTATTTTACTTGAGCGAAATCTCTTACACGTTTCAACAGACGGTTTGCAAGGCGGGGAGTTCCTCTGGATCGGCGAGCAAGTTCTAAAGCCCCGTCCTCTTCGATCTCTACATTTAACACAGATGCCGAACGTAATATGATCGTTTTTAGTTCTTCCGGAGTATATAATTCCAAACGGTGCATAACACCGAAACGATCGCGCAAAGGAGCTGTTAACATTCCCGCTCTCGTTGTTGCGCCGACAAGTGTAAATTTAGGCAGGTTCAAACGGATCGAGCGGGCGGCCGACCCTTTTCCAATCATAATATCAATGGCAAAATCTTCCATAGCAGGATAAAGAACCTCTTCTACTTGTCGGTTTAACCTGTGAATCTCATCGACAAACAAAACGTCTCCTTCCTGAAGACCATTTAAGATTGCCGCCATTTCTCCCGGTTTTTCGATTGCAGGTCCTGACGTTACCTTCATGTGTACACCCATTTCATTCGCAATAATTCCGGCAAGCGTTGTTTTTCCAAGTCCCGGAGGCCCGTAAAAAAGCACATGATCAAGTGTTTCACCGCGCGCTTTAGCAGCTTCTATATAGATGCCAAGTGTTTCTTTTGCCTTTTCCTGACCGATATATTCGCCGAGAGATTGCGGACGCAATTCTCCTTCAATCTTAATGTCTTCCTCTAAGTTTTCTGTCGTTATGATTCGTTTTCCCATTGCTGTCCATTATTTCCTTTCCGCCTTATCCACATCCTCTCATCAGAAAAGATACTGCAGCGCTTCTTTCAATATATCTTCTACAGTCTGACATTGTACAGAAGTTTTCTTTACCGCGCGAAGGCTTTCCGCACTCCCGTAACCAAGCGCAACAAGAGCCTGTACCGCCTCCGAGTGCATTTCATTTGCCGATGTTTTCGCCATATCTGTCTGTATTGTTTCTTCCGGATGAGCAGCATGATCAAGCATTTTTTCAATATCTACTTTGTCTCGAAGTTCTACAATTAGTTTTTCGGCAGTCTTTTTTCCGATTCCAGGCGCTGACGAAATCATTTTTGCATCTCCCGACATGATTGCAAACCGCAGTTCATCCGGAGACATACATGACAAAATATTCAAACCGCCTTTTGGCCCGATCCCGCTTACTCCGATCACAAGCCGGAATATTTCTAAATCATCTTTTGTCAAAAATCCAAAAAGCTGCATGGCATCTTCCCGCACATTCAGATAAGTGTAAAGTTTCACTTCATTTCCTACAGAAGGCAACATCGCCAATGCCTGATGTGGCATAAACACACCATACCCTATGCCGCCCACATCAATAATTGCTTTTTGCTCCTCGATCGCAGCTAATTCACCTTTTACATATGAAATCATTTTTTTATTCCTTTAATCGTAAATTTTTAGTTCGTTTCAGTACTTCGGCAGATATCATTCCTATAAGCATTCCCGTCAAAAGCCCCGCAATCAAAAGTACAGGGAAGTAATATCCTACTTCGTATGTCTGAACCACAGCCATGGCAACCGCAAGCTGACCGACATTATGAAAAACACCGCCGCAGACGCTGACACCGACTACAGTAAATTTCCCTGTTTTTTTCAATATTCCCATAACGATCAGACTTAAAATTCCGCCTGCCAGACTATATAAAATAGAAAATAGATTACTGAATATAAAACCGCCTAAAACAACGCGGGCAACAGATAAGAGAAACGCTTCTTTCCACCCCATTTTATATAGAACAAGAATTGTTATAAGATTCGCAAGTCCCAGTTTTGCTCCGGGAATCCCAAAGTGAATGGGAATCAGCAGTTCCACATAACCTAAAATCAATGCCAGCGCTGTAAATATACCGAAATATGCAGCTCTGGTTCTCAAATCACTCTCTCCTGACTATTGTACAGTTCCGTCAAGTTTTTCTTCGCCTCCGCCTTCTATCGACACAACGACTTTATTCGGAAGACATATAATACTCTCTCCACTTCGTTTGATCCTCTGATGGTGAACACAAATCTGATCCGGACAATCCGCGGACTCCATTGAAACCGTACCCTCCGTAATTAAAACTATATTCGTTTCGTTCACTGAAACAGTTCGATCTTCAGACAACAGATATGTGCCAAAAACCTTCCCGTCCACAGTAATTTTTACTTTCTCCGTACCGTTTGCCGAGTGTAATAGCTGAATTCCCAGCACGACCAGCGCAATGAACAGGATGCCAAGTATAAGAATGTTATCGTTTTTCTTCATTTCTAACCTCACACACGTTGAAAATCCCGGCGATACACTACGCTTTTAACGCTTCATTTACTCACGCTTCAAACCGTACTGTTATGATCTTTCGAGGACATTTTTCTGCACATACGCCGCAATTTGTGCATTTGTCGGCATCAATATGAGCCAAAAAGTTATTAACTGTAATAGCCCCTGCTTCGCAGTTTCGCTCGCAGAGACGACATCCGATACATCCGACCTGGCAGACGTCCATTAATGCTTTCCCTTTCTCATTTGAATTACACTGCACAAATGTTTTCTGCTTATACGGGATCAATTCAATCAGGTGCTTCGGACATGCATCCACACATTTTCCACATGCTTTACATGCTTCCTTATCGACAACTGCTATTCCGTCTACAATATGAATCGCGTCAAACGGACAGGCATCCACGCAGGAACCATATCCGAGACAACCGTATGCACACCCTTTTGCTCCTCCATCCTGCATCTGACTTGCCATGATACAGTCTTTGATTCCATAATATTCATATTCACTTTTTGTCTTTTCACATGTTCCGCCGCATTTTACAAATGCAGTTTTTCTTTCGCTTGCCGAGGCGTCTACGCCCATAATCTCACCGATCTTCCCAGCTACAGAAGCGCCTCCGACCGGGCATCCTCCTACATCTGCTTTCCCTTGGACAATCGCCGCAGCGAGGCCTGAACATCCTGCATAACCGCAGCCTCCACAGTTATTTCCGGGCAAAACATCGAGAATCGCCTCTTCTCTTTCATCAACTTCAACTGCGAATTTTTTTCCGGATACACCTAGGAAAATACCGATAAATAATCCGGCTCCACCGACGATCGCGGCAGCCAAAAGAATCGCTGTTATATTCATTTTATCGCACCTCCTATATTAATCCTGAAAATCCGCAAAATGCGATTGCCATCAATCCGGCTGTCACAAGAACGATCGGAGTCCCTTTAAATGCTTCGGGAACATTATTGTGTTCGATTTTTTCCCGAATTCCGGCCATAAGAACAATCGCAACAAAAAATCCCGCCGCCGTCGCAAATCCGTTCACTACACCGGTCAGCAGACCGATCCCGACACCTTTTTCATAATATCCGTTTTGTACATTTGTCAGCGCTACTCCAAGAACCGCACAGTTCGTTGTAATCAACGGAAGATAAACGCCGAGGGCATTATATAACGGCGGCATCACTTTCTTTAAAAACATCTCTACGAATTGTACAAGAGCTGCTATGACAAGGATAAATACGATAGTGTTTAAATATTGGAGCTCTCCTCCTAAAATTTTCGGGTTTCCAAGGATGAATTTATAGATCAATCCTGTTACAAACGAAGCGATTGTGATAACGAATACAACTGCTCCGCCCATTCCGGCTGCAGTTTTTACGTTTTTAGAAACACCTAAAAACGGACAGATACCGAGGAACTGACTAAGGACAACATTATTTACAAACGCAGCTCCGACTGCAATCAAAAGTAATTCCTGCATTTATGCCTCCTCCTCTTCTTTTACATTCGTCTCTTCATGATGTGGTTCGTTTTCTGCAAGATGACCTCCGCAGATTCCTTTGCTTGCACATGCAGAGCAACCTTCTCCGCAGCCTGACGATACCGGAACTTTTTTCCCTTTTTTCTCAAGATTCGCTTTCACTTTATTCTGAAGAGCTACAAGACATGCCAATACAAAAAACGCACCCGGGGCAAGAACAAAAATCGTAAGAGGTTCATATGACTGCGGCATAACACGAATGCCGAACACCTCGCCTGCACCAAGCAGTTCTCTCACAATACCGATTGCCGTAAGACCGACCGTGAATCCAAGTCCCATACCGATCCCGTCGAAAATCGAAGGAAGCACCGGATTTTTTGATGCATAGCTTTCCGCTCTCCCCAAAATAATACAGTTTACTACGATCAAAGGGATATACAATCCGAGTGATTTATAAAGCCCGGGAACAAATCCCGCCATCAAAAAATCAACGATCGTAACAAAAGAAGCTACAACAACGATAAAAGCAGGCATACGCACTGATGCCGGAATCACTTTTCTCAACATAGAAATCAACATATTTGACATCACAAGTACCGCAGTCGTAGAAAGCCCCATACCGATTCCGTTGATCGCAGATGTTGTAACCGCAAGAGTCGGACACATACCGAGCATGAGAACGAACGTAGGATTTTCTTTCACAAGGCCATTATAAAGACGTTCTGCACATTTATTCATTGATACCGCCTCCTAACTCCGTTTGATAATAAATCAGTGCTGAATCAACGGCATTAGTCACTGCATTTGTCGTAATCGTAGCGCCGCTGATGGCATCGATCTTATCATCGCCTTTTTCTCCGTTTTTCGTATAAGTGAATTTTTGCACTTTTTTATCCCGAAACTGATCTTTAAATTCAGCGTCTTTCGCTTTCATTCCCAGTCCCGCTGTCTCTCCGATGGAGAGCATCTCAATTCCTTTCACTGTTCCGTCCGAGGCGATTCCTACAGAAATTTCAATGTCGCCGCCATACCCTTCGTGAGAAGTGACATTGATCACGTAACCAATTACTTTTCCTTTTTTATCTGTCGCTTCCGCCACTTCTGTTATATCGTCTGTATAACCGTTTTCTTTTAAAATTTTTGCCGCCTCTTTTTCATCGAAATTGCCGGATGTAAACTCTGAAGCCTCGGGAAGCACTGTCTGAAACGCCTTTTGTTTTGTACGCTCCTGCGCCTGCGCAATCGGCTCTTTTGTAACATCGTAAACAATTCCGAGCAAAAGTCCTGAAACAACTGTTATTGCAGTTAAGATCAACGTATTTTTTATAATTTTATTCATTACTTTTCTCCTCCTTTACCGAAAGGTTTCGGAAGAGTAACCTTCTCGATCAACGGAACCAAAAGGTTACTGATGATGATTGCATAAGATACCCCTTCTGCCGAAGCTCCGAACAAACGGAACAGTCCGGTTAAGATTCCCATACAAATGCCATACAAAATCTTTCCTTTGCTCGTAATCGGAGCAGTCACATAATCTGTTGCCATAAACCATGCTCCAAGCATCAGACCGCCGCCGCATAAATGAGCGGTTATGTACCACGGATCAAATCCATTACCGCCGAAAAGCGTGATAAAAATAACAAATGATACGATATAAGATCCCGGAATTCTAAGATCTATCACTCCTGTCAATATTAAGAACATCGCTCCGATCATAATCGCGATCACCGATGTCTCTCCGATCGTTCCCCGGACATTTCCAAGAAGCATATCCATCGTATTTACTACATTACCGCTCTTTAATTGTGCAAGCGGAGTTGCGCCTGTCACGCCGTCATACACAAAATACGTCATTTTTTGCGTAAAACAGATTAGAAGAAAGCATCTTGCAGCTAAAGCCGGATTCATAAAATTTTGTCCCAATCCACCGAAAAGCTGTTTTACAACAACGATTGCAAATACGGCTCCGAGTACTCCCATCCACCACGGAAGTGTCGGAGGAAGATTCAATGCAAGTAAAAGACCTGTAACAACTGCGCTGAAATCACCGATTGTAACCGGTTTATGCATTAATTTTTCATAGATATACTCTGCAAGCACAGCAGCCGCCGTTGTAGCAACAACTAAGATCCACGCATTTTCATGTCTGAAATTCCAAATTCCGAATACAGTAGCAGGGAGCAGGGCAATCACAACAAGAAGCATGATATTGCTGCTTTTTATCTTATCCCGAATATGCGGGGATGCTGATACATGATAATTTTCATTCACTTTTCTCTCACCTCTCACTTACTTCTTTCTTTTATTTGCAAGCGCAATTTTTCTCATAGAACCGATTGCCTGTTTCAAAGGTCTTTTCGCCGGACACACATAACTGCATGATCCACATTCCACACATTCAAGTCCATTCATCGCAACAAAAGCCTTTTCATCATGTCTTTGGGCAAGATCGGCTAATCGTGAAGGTATAATACGACTCGGACAGACATCAACGCATCTTGCACAGTTGATACATGCCGTCTCCACGCTTTTTGAAACTATATCTTCCTTAAACGCAAGAATAGAAGAAGATGTTTTTGTTACCGGAGCTTCTGCACTTACCATGGCGAATCCCATCATAGGCCCTCCGGATATCAATTTTTCCGGCTGTTGAGAAAATCCACCCGCCGCTTCAATTAATTCCATATGGTTTGTTCCAAGAAGAACTTTAAAGTTTCCCGGAGAATTTATGGCGTCTCCGCTTACAGTAACAACACGTTCCGTAAGAGGTTTCCCCTCAGCTACTGCCATATGAATCCCGATCAATGTTTCCACATTATCAACAATACAACCTGCATCTGCCGGGAGCATAGATGAATTGATCGCACGTTTTGTCACTGCATAGATCAACTGACGTTCCGCTCCCTGAGGATATTTTGTCATGAGTGCCTTCACTTCCATATTCGGGTCTTTTTCTGTTTCTTTGTTTAATTTTTCAATACAGTCTTTTTTATTATCTTCTACCGCAAAGATTCCTTTTGCATTCGGAAACAGCGAAAGGACTATACGCATACCGTTCACCAGTTGTCCGGTATTCTCCAACATCCTTCTGTAATCTGCCGTAATATACGGTTCGCACTCTGCACAGTTCGCAATAATATATTCTATCTTTTCAGGTTCTTTCGGAGAAAGCTTTACCCTCGTAGGAAAACCTGCCCCTCCCATTCCGACAATACCGGCTTCACCGATTCTCTCAATGATCTCTTCTCTTGTCATCTCACCAAAAGGTTTTACCGTAAGATCGTTTATTTCCGCGTATTCTCCATCATTTTCAATGATGATACATTCTGTTTTTGTACCTGCCGGATTAAACCGATATTCAATTCCTTTCACAGTTCCGGATACAGAAGCATGGATCGGTGATGACACAAAACCTCCTGCTTCCGCAATCTTCTGTCCTTTTAAAACATGATCTCCTTTTTTTACGATCGGATTCGCAGGCGCTCCGATATGCTGTGAAAGCGGATACGCCAGTTCCCCTTTCGGCAGTAATGTACGTATTTCACTGTCTTTTGAAAAACGCTTTCCGTCATCCGGATGGATACCGCCTTTAAATGTCAGAAGTCCCATGATATTCTTCCTTTCTTTCCCGCCGAAACAGAATCTACTTATCACACTCTATTCCCGCATTATTTTCATATTACGTTATTTTACTAAAATGAAGCATAAAAATCCAGTCATTCAAACGACAAAATCATACAATTCTGTATTTTCAGAAGAATGTTATCTTTTTAACATAATAAAGAGAACGACACTCTATGCAAGTATCGTCCCCTATCGTATCCATTATATAAAATACAAAAGATAATTACTCAGCATCTGCTTCGTAATCAACAGATACTGCATCTTCTTCATCACGATCAGCTTCCAATGCTTTCATGCTCAGGCTGATCTTCTTCTCTTCTTCATTCAGGTCAACAATCTTAGCTGTAATCTCCTGACCTACAGAAAGAACATCCGATGGTTTCTCAACATGTTCTCTCGAAATCTGGGATACATGAAGAAGCGCATCAACTCCCGGTGCAAGCTCAACAAATGCACCGAAATCTGTCATACGTGCAACTTTGCCAGTGATCACTGTACCTACTGCAAAGTTCTCTGAAGCATTCGCCCACGGGTTTGTCTCCGGGAACTTCAAACTTAAGGCAACTTTTGTATCGTGAATGTCTTTCACAAGAACAGTAAGAGTATCACCTACGTGGAAGTTTTTCTTCGGATTATCAATTCTTCCCCATGACATTTCAGAAATATGGAGAAGTCCGTCAACTCCGCCAAGATCAACAAACGCTCCGAAATCCGTCACATTTTTGATCACGCCGTCTACTCTGTCTCCGACTTGTAATCTTGCAAACAGTTCTTTCTGTTTCTCGGCACGTTCTGCAACAAGAAGCTGTCTTCTGTCTCCGATCACACGGTTTCTTCTCGGATTGAACTCGCTGATTACGAATTCAATTTCCTGACCTTCATATTTTCCAAGATCTTTCTCATAAGAATCAGATACAAGGCTTGCCGGGATAAACACTCTGACTTCATCAACTGTAGCGCAAATGCCGCCTCCGAGAATCTGTGTAACTGTAGCTTTGAGGACTTCTTTGTTCTCAAACGCTTCACGCAGTCTCTCATTTCCTTTCTCGGCTGCAAGTCTCTTATATGTAAGAAGAACCTGACCCTCTCCGTCGTTTACTTTCAAAACTTTGACTGTCATCGTATCACCTACGGATACTACTTTCGTGAGGTCAACTGACGGATCGTTGGAGTATTCATTCTTTGTAATGATACCGTCTGCCTTATAACCGATATTCAGGATAATCTCTTCCGGTTTTACATCGATTACCGTTCCCTCAACTACTTCTCCATTGTGAATCGTTTTAAATGACTCGTCTAACATCTGTTCAAAAGATAATTCTGACATTATTTTGAACCTCCTCAATTATATTGTTGGGCGTGGATGCCCCTGCTGTAATACCTACTGTTTCCACTGACCCTAATTGATTCAAATCCAAATCGTCAAGTGTCTGTATATAGTACGTATTGTCACATGCTTTGCGGCAGATCTCAACTAATTTCTGAGTATTGGAACTATGTTTATCTCCAATAACGATCATAGCATCCACCGACTCTGCAATGCTTTCAGCTTCAGTCTGACGCTCTTTTGTAGCATTACAGATTGTATTTAAAACACTTACATCATAACTCTTTTTCATTATAATTTCAACTAAATCTTTAAATTTATTGTAATTAAATGTCGTCTGGGAAACAATGCAGATTTTCTCTTTTCGATCAGCTGTAAAACATTCCGCATCTTCCGCACTTTGTATGACGGTTACATTGTCTTTCGCCCATCCTTTTATCCCTACAACTTCTGGATGTTCCGGGTTTCCGATTATAATAATATGAAATCCCTCTTCGCTCTTTTCAGATACAATATTATGAATCTTTTTCACAAACGGGCAGGTAGCATCTACAATTCTAAGACCTTTTTGTTCGATCTTTTCATAAATGCGTTTTTCCACTCCGTGAGACCGGATAATGACCGTACCTTGACTGATCATATCCAAATCTTCTTCAGAACGTAGTACGATAACCCCTTTATCCCTCATATCTTTGATAACTTCTTCATTGTGGATAATCGGACCATACGTATAAATCTGTCCACACTTTGTATCTACCTGCTTATATACCGTGTCAACCGCCCGCTTTACTCCGAAACAAAATCCGGCAGTCTTTGCTTTTATCACTTTCACTGTATTTTCCTCTCACTAATTGCAGAAGCTGCATATTTTACTTACCACTTCATCAATCGTCATATCCGAACTGTCTACTAAGATCGCATCCTCTGCTTTTTTCAACGGTGCAATTTCTCTTGTCATGTCACGTTCATCTCTTTCCTTGATATCCCGTGCAATCTCGTCAAGGTCACATGATTCCCCTTTTGACGCAAGCTCATCATATCTACGTTTTGCTCTTGTTTCTACGCTGGCAGTCAGATAGATTTTCACATCTGCATTCGGAAGAATATTTGTTCCGATATCCCGTCCGTCCATGATCACATCTTTTTCGCGTGCCAGCGTTTTCTGTAATTCTAAAAGCTTTTCCCTAACCGCCGGGATAGCCGACGTTTTTGACGCCATATTTCCAACTTCTTCTGTACGAAGCATGCCTGTAATATTTTCACCGTTTAAATAAACCTGCTGTACTCCGTTTTCGTACACAATACTTACATCTGCATCTATGCACGCTTTTGCAACAGCCTCTTTGTCTTCCGGCGAAATTCCTTTTTTTAGAAAATGGATCGCCAATCCTCTATACATTGCTCCTGTATCTACATATATATATCCTTTTTCTTTCGCCACCAGTTTTGCGATCGTACTTTTTCCGGCTCCTGCCGGGCCGTCCACCGCCACATTATATCCCATTTTCTTTCCCCTTTCTTACTGCCTTTTCTTTTATTCTTCTCTTCCGGCATTCATTCCTGCAAGATATGCCGTAGACCATGCAATCTGAAGATTATAACCGCCTGTAAGAGCATCAAGATCCAAAACTTCTCCCGAAAAATATAAATTTTTAACAAACTTTGACTCCATTGTTCCCGGATGAATCTCTTTTACGCTTACTCCGCCTTTTGTAATAATCGCCTCGCTATAGCTTCTTAAACTTGTAAGCGTCATTTTAAAATCTTTGATCAGACGTACAAACCGCATTCTTTCTTCTTTTGTAATCTCATTTACTTTCTTTTCTTCCGCAATACCTGAAAGTTCTGTCATAACAGGTTTTAGTTTTGCCGGAAACAAACTATCGACTGCATTTTTAAACTGTTTATTATGATTCGCATCGAACTCTCTGAGAATCCGTTTGTCGAGCTGTTCTTCTGTAAGCGCCGGTTTTAAGTCGATATGCAAAGTCAGCTCTTTTTCTTTCAGCCTTTTTCCTACAATACTGCTGGCGCTTAAAATAACCGGACCTGTTACTCCATAATGGGTAAACAGCATCTCTCCGAATTCTTCATATAATTTCTTTTTTCCGTCGGTCACACGGATACATACGTTCCGAAGCGACAGACCCTGAAGCTGTTTTGCATACCATTCTTTTACTTCCATCGGAACGAGAGCCGGAAAAAGTTCGGTAACTTTATGCCCACATGTTTTTGCAAATCGGTATCCGTCTCCTGTCGATCCTGTAGCAGGATAAGAAATCCCCCCAGTCGCTATGATCACCGCATCTGCGTCAACAAAATGCTGCTTTTGTTTTTGGGAATCATCAGAAATAATGATTCCTGTTATTTTCTCATTTTCTACACATATTTTTTCTACTTCCGTGCAAAGAAATATCTGAACGCCGAGACGATGCAGTTCTTTTTGCAGCGCCCCGATTACATCCGACGAATGATCAGAAACAGGAAAGACTCTGTTTCCTCTCTCGATCTTCGTCTTCACACCGAGATTTTCAAAAAAGTCAATCACCTGTTCGTTCGTAAAACTGTAAAATGCACTATATAAAAACTTTGGGTTACTGACTACCGCCTGAAATAATTCTTCAACATCCGATGCATTTGTAATATTACAGCGTCCCTTTCCCGTTATAAATAATTTCCTGCCCAATCTGTCATTTTTCTCATAAATCTGAACATGATGCCCGTTTTCGGCGGCAAATACAGCCGCCATCATTCCTGCGGCTCCGCCTCCGACAACTATCACTTTACTCATCTTTTCCTCCTGCCGTTTCATCTGGGAAAAACGAACGTTTCATAGGATCTAATTCATCTCTGCTGTATACTTCATATTCTCCCCATATTTCCTCTAACGTCTCAAGTGTTGATACAACTTCTTTTTGTCTCTTCATGCAAAGCGCCACTACGAGAGCATTCACTACGCTTAACGGCGCTACAAGAGAGTCTACGATCGACGCCATATCACTTCTTGCAATCAGGTTGCACGATGAATACAGATTCATAGGCGAATGGACGCTGTCCGTTAAAGTGATCACTTTTGCCTTTCGGTTACTCGCAAACTCCAATGCTTTTAATGTCCGCATAGAATATCTCGGAAAACTGATCCCTATGATAACATCATGTTCGTTGATTCTGATCAACTGTTCAAATATTTCACTGGAACTGTTTACATCGACAACAGATACGTTATCACAAACAAGATTTAAATAAAATCCTAAAAATGATGCTAACGGAGCACAGCTTCTGATCCCTATTACATAAACTCTCCTTGCATTCAGGAGCGTGTCAATCGCAAGATCGAATGCTTTATGGTCGATATCTGCAAGAGTCATCTTAATCTTATCTATATCGGATTGAAGAACAGTTTCCAGTATTTCACTTTGGCTGATTCTTCCATACGTTACTTCCATCCTCTGGATCGAATTCAGCTTATTACGGACAAGTTCTTCTAATGCCTTTTGAAATCCCGGATATCCTTTATAGCCAAGCTGTGTAGCGAATCGCACTACAGTTGACTCACTGACCCCGACGATCTCTCCTAATTTGGCAGCCGTCAAAAAAACCGCTTTGTCGTAATCATTGCATACATAATCTGCAAGACGCCGCTGTCCTTTACTCATTTTTTTATATTTTTCTTTAATTCTTAATAAAAGTTCATTTGTCGTTGTTTCATTTTGTCCCATTTTTGTTTCCTACTTTTTCTCAATTATCACCAACTGATTATATCTTATTTTTTCTTTACTGTCATTGTCCGATTTGCAGATAAACATAATTTATATCGGTCTTGTATATCGCTTCAGCCACTCTCGCTCGTTCTCCTCTAAATACATTCCGACTTTTTCATAAACGGCAGCATGATATTCGTTCAGCATCTTTTTTTCTTCATCATTCATTTTTTCAGGGAGAATTGCATCAAGATCAATCGGAACATAGGTAAGCGGCTCAAATTTCAAAAACTTTCCGAACTCGTTCTGCGTATCTTCTACGACAAGAAGCTCATTTTCAATTCTGACGCCATGCCGGCCTGCTCTGTAAATCCCCGGTTCATCTGTAATTATCATATTTTTTTGAAGAGCCGGCGCAGCATTTTTGCCTTCCTTCCATCTGAAATTAATCGGAGGCTCGTGAATATTCAAAAGATATCCGACCCCGTGACCCGTGCCATGATTAAAATTCAGCCTTTCCTTCCAAAACACTTCTCTTGCAAGACAGTCTAAATTCGCACCGCTGCACCCTTCCAAAAACACAGCATTCATAAGTCTGAGCATCGAACGCAAAACAAGAGTGAAATCTTCTTTTTCCTGATAACTCACTTCACCTAAAGCTACGGTTCTTGTAATATCAGACGATCCATCCTTATAATGTCCTCCGGTATCTGTCAAAAGAAAATGCCCCTTTTCTAATTGTGCGTCACTTTCTTTCGATGCACTGTAATGGACAATCGCTCCATGTTCGTAGTATGCGCTGATCGGTTCAAAGCTTGGTCCTAAATATCCATCCTGCTCTTTTCTAAACTCTTCTAAACGAGCGGAAGCTGACCGTTCGGTAATCTCTGTTTTCCCGATATTTTCTTTCAGCCAATATATAAATTTTGTATGTGCAGCCGCATCCTTTAAATGCGCCCGGCGAATATGCTCTGTTTCAATATCATTTTTTACACATTTCATTATGATTTCCGGATTCTCTTTCTCTATCATTTCAGTTTCATCCGGTATCAATTTATATAAAGCATAGCTAAGACGCTCGGGATCTATCAGCATTTTCTTCCTGCCGCTTAGTTTTCCGACCGCATTTTCGATTTCTGTATATGGTCTTAGAGCAACATGATTTTTCGCAAATTCCCGTTTCATATCATAGGAGAACTTTTCTTCATCTGCAAACAATTCAACATGATCCTTATAGATTATTAAATATGCCAAAACAAGAGGACAACACAAGATATCGTTTCCTCTGATGTTTAATAGCCACGCAATATCATCAAGACTTGATAACAGATGTACATCAGCTCCTGATTCATCCATCTTACGCCTTACTCTTTCCAACTTAGAAGCTGCTGTTTCTCCCGAGTAAAATTCATCCAAAAAGAACGCTTTTTCCGTCGGCAAAGGCGGTCTGTCTTTCCAGACAACATCGACAAGATCCGAAAGATAAGACAGTGCTCCGCCTTTTTCTTCGGCAATCTTTTCAAATTCTTTTCCTTGTTCTACACGAATCGTACGACCATCAAATCCGATCTTTCCGCCTTCCGGCAATTCTGTCCGTATAAATTCTTCGATTTCCGGGCAGCCCGGCTCCCCTGCTTTAAAAAGGATGATCTCACTGCCCTGCAGTTCTTGTTCCGCCTGTATAAAATAGCGCCCGTCTGTCCAAAACCCCACTTTCTCCTCTGTAAACACCACAGTTCCTGCAGAACCTGTAAATCCGGTCATATATTGACGTTCCTTAAAATATTCACCTATATATTCACTGTTATGATAATCTGTTGACGGAATGATATAAAGATCTATCTTCTCCCGTCTCATCTCGGCTCTAAGAGCCTTAATTCTATCTGAAATGCTTCCCGAATATTTCATTCAAGACCTCCCGCTTCTCAAAATTCCTTTTTATGATACCACTAAACGAAAAAGAGTACAAATAAAACAGGATCGATCTCCTGAATAAATTCAATCGTTCGATCCTGTCACTATTCCTTTTATCTATACCGGATATGCTCCGTTCTTAGTATCTGCTACTGCAGCGTCAACTTTTGTCTGCTGTGCCTGTCTGTATTTAAAGAAATCAACGGCAACCTGCGGGAATAATGCATACGTAAGAACATCTTCATCCTGCTGTATCCACTGCTCGCACTCTTTGCGAAGTGTATCGAGCTCATTCGGGATCAAATCTGCCGGACGACATGTGATGATCTCTGCATTCTCACCTAAAATCTTTTTCTGAAGCTGAGCGTCAACCGGTTTTACAGTCGCGCCATATTTTCCTGCAAGAATATCTTTTGTCTCTTTTGTCGCCATCTTATATCTCTCACCCATCAGAACATTAAATACAGCCTGTGTTCCGACAATCTGAGAAGACGGAGTAACAAGCGGCGGCTCACCAAGATCTTTACGCACGCGTGGTACTTCCTCAAGCACTTCATAGAATTTTTCTTCCGCTCCCTGTTCTTTTAACTGGGATGTCAGATTAGAAAGCATTCCTCCCGGAACCTGATATAATAAAGTCTTAATATTAACTCCGAGGTTTTTCGGATTAAGCAGTCCGCTTTCAAGCGCTTCATCTCTGATCGGACGGAAATAATCCGCAATCTCAGATAACAGCTTCTGATCTAATCCAGTATCATACGGCGTACCTTTGAACGTTTCCACCATCACTTCCGTTGCCGGCTGCGACGTTCCGAGAGCAAACGGAGACATTGCAGTGTCAATGATATCAGCTCCTGCCTCTACAGATTTCATATAAGTCATCGAAGCAACTCCCGATGTATAATGTGTATGCATTTCAATCGGAATATTTACTGCCTCTTTCAGCGCTGTGACAAGTTCTGTCGCTTCATACGGAACAAGAAGTCCTGCCATATCTTTAACGCAAATAGAATTCGCTCCCATATCTTCGATTCTCTTTGCAAGATCCACCCAGTAATCAAGAGTATACGCATCGCCAAGTGTATAAGACATCGCTACCTGTGCATGTGCTTTTTCTTTATTTGCGGCCGTCACTGCTGTCTTCAAGTTTCTGATATCATTCAGACAATCAAAAATTCGGATAATATCAATTCCATTTGCCGCTGATTTTTGTACAAAGTATTCCACCACATCATCTGCATACGGGCGATACCCCAGAATATTTTGTCCGCGGAACAGCATCTGAAGTTTTGTATTTTTAAATCCGTCACGGAATTTACGAAGTCTCTCCCATGGATCTTCTTTCAGGAAGCGCAAAGACGCATCAAACGTAGCTCCTCCCCAGCATTCAACTGCATGATAACCGACCTGATCCATCTTTTCAATGATCGGAAGCATCTGTTCTGTAGTCATTCTTGTAGCGATCAATGACTGATGCGCGTCACGCAGAATCGTTTCTACTATTTTAACCGGTTTTTTTTCAATTTCTGCCATTTATTTTTCCTCCATCAATTACTTAACGCCAAAGATTGCCATAAATGTTCCGGCTGCAACCGCAGTACCGATAACACCTGCGACATTCGGGCCCATCGCATGCATCAATAAGAAGTTCGTCGGATCGGCCTCAGCTCCCACTTTCTGTGAAACACGCGCCGCCATAGGAACTGCAGATACGCCCGCAGACCCAATCAGCGGATTGACTTTTCCTTTCGTTGCCCAGCACATGATTTTACCGAACAACACTCCCGCCGCTGTACCAAACGCAAATGCGATCAGTCCGAGAGCAACGATTTTCAAAGTATCCCAGTTCAGGAATGCCTCTGCACTTGTTGTCGCTCCCACAGATGTTCCGAGCAAAATTACAACGATATACATCAACGCATTAGAAGCTGTCTCTGTAAGCTGTCTTACGACGCCTGATTCTTTAAACAGGTTTCCGAGCATAAGCATACCTACGAGCGGAGCTGTTGTCGGAAGGATCGTACAAACAACGATCGTTACGATGATCGGGAACAGGATCCTTTCTAATTTTGATACCGGACGAAGCTGCTCCATCTTAATTTTACGCTCTTTTTCTGTCGTAAGAAGCTTCATGATCGGCGGCTGAATGATCGGTACGAGCGACATATACGAATACGCCGCCACTGCGATCGGACCGAGAATAGCTGTCTGCTGCAGCTTTCCGGCAAGGAAAATAGATGTCGGTCCATCAGCTCCTCCGATAATCGAGATTGCCGCAGCGGCCTTATCTGAAAATCCCATTGCCATAGCTCCAAGATATGCGGCGAAAATACCGAACTGAGCAGCAGCTCCAAGCAGGAAGCTTTTCGGATTCGCGATCAAAGGTCCGAAATCCGTCATTGCTCCAACGCCGAGGAAAATCAAAGACGGAAGGATCGACCATTCGTCAAGGACATAAAAATAGTAAAGTAATCCACCTGTACCGTTTGCCGAATCTTCGGCATGAAGCATAATATCCGGATAGATATTTACAAGCAGCATACCGAAAGCGATAGGTACAAGCAGAAGCGGCTCAAAGCCGTGTCTGATTGCTAAATAGAGAAACACACATGCAACTGCGATCATGATCAGGTTTCCGACAGTAAGATTCATAAACGCGGTCTGTTCAATGAGGTTTCCCAGTGTATTTGAAATATATTCCATTTGTTAAAAACCTCCGTCAACAACTAATTTAACGTAGCTAATACTGCTCCTGATTCTATTGCATCTCCTACTGCCACATCAATGCTTGCAATCGTTCCCGCTTCCGGTGCAACAACAGGAATTTCCATCTTCATCGCCTCGATCACGATCACCGTATCTCCCCGCTGCACGCTCTGACCTACGCTTGTCGGAATCTGGAATACTTTCCCTGCAGCGCCTGCTTTCACCTGAATGCTTCCCGCACCTGCTGCTTTTGCCGCCGGAGCAGGTGCCGCTTTCGGAGCCGGAGCTGCTTTCGGAGCCGGTTTCAAAGCCGGAGCTGCTCCGGTGCCTTTTTCTTCCACTGTTACATCATATACATTCCCGTTTACTGTAATTGTATAATTTTTCATTTTCTTATCTCCTTTTCTTTAATTCCATTTATTTGATTTTCTTCTCTTTATAGAACGAACGATAAATCCGTCCGCCGATGTTCCTTCAGATGCCGCGATTGCCGCCGCAATTACCGCTGCAAGCTCTGTATCCTCCGTAACATCTTCCGACACTTCCGGCATCTCCGTTTTCAAAGCTGCCGTTGGTTTTTCATTTACAATCTCTGTTTTTGCACTCTTTTTAAACTTCTGTTCAAGCGCCGGAATAAATTTAAACAGTGAAATAATAAATGAAATAAAGATCAATACAACAAAAACCGTTCCCATTCCGAGAATCGTATTAAGTCCTGCTTTTTTCAAAATCTCCGCCGTACTGTAATGTGCTCCGATCGTCAGACTCTCGATATTTCCTTTCTTATCAAACGCAAATTCAAGCGCTCCGTCTCTTTCCGCAAAATCTCCTTCAACAATCAGAAGTGCGCCTTCATTTGTTGTTTCCATTGTATAACCGTCTTTTAAGCCGACAAACTCTCCGCATTCTTGTTCTCCGGCATCCCATGCCCCCATCATCGTCAGGAAATTTTCTCCTGTTACAGGTACGCCTGCCTGAAGAAGAGTCATTTCAAGTTCAAGATCAGACATATCGGAAAAGTTCTGAAAATCCGCCTCTCCCATCATACTGAAATTCTGAACTATAAAATCGGCATACTGCTCAAGCTGTTCCTGATCATATTCTACTGTATCATCAGACTTTCCGCATCCCGAAAAACTAAAAACAAGAATGAGGATAAGCCCTAATAAACTGATTTTTTTCTTCACTTCGCCTCACCTCACTAAACCGTACCGTGTTTCTTATTCGGACGATCCTCTCTCTTTGTAAACAGCATCTCAAATGCGCCGATCACATATTTTCTCGTATCGGCAGGCGTGATGATCGCATCAACATATCCTCTGCGAGCCGCTGATTTAGCACTGGATTGGATTTTTTCATATTCTGCCGCTTTCTCTTTTTGTGTTTCCATGTCTGCGTCATCATACATGATACGAGCCGCAAGGTTTGCATCCATCATACCGATCTTTGCATTTTCCCATGCATATACCATATCCGCACCGATTGATTTACTGTTCATCGCGATGTACGCGCTTCCATAAGCATTTCCTATAATTACATTCACTTTCGGCACTGTTGCCTCAGCAAACGTATAAGTCATTCTTGCCACAGCTCTTGCCATATCTTTTTCAGAGTCGAGCGTAGCTGAAAATCCTTCTACATTTGTCAATGTGAGCACCGGAATCGAGAACGCATCACAGAAATTCACAAAGTCAACCGCTTTCTTACAGCCATCCACTGTAAGTGCACAATCAAATGATGCCGCCTCTGTTCCGTCTTCTGCGTAAACTTTTGTACGATTCGCAACAGCCCCGACCGTCATACCGTTCAGACGAATAAACCCTGTCACCATTTCTTTTGCGTAATCTTTCTTCATCTCTGTAAAAATCTGATCATCTGCAATCTGTGAAAGAACGATTGCAGTATCGGCTGCCGCATTTTCAACATCCGGACAAATACGATTCAGATCGTCCATACATTCTTCATAGGACAGATCATCTTCGTTATTTGCCGGGATCATGCAGATCAAAGAACGAATTTCATTTAAAATATCCGCTTCTGTTCCGATACCGTCGACAAGACCTGCCGTCTCACTCTGGTATTTTGCGGCGGAAGTATCACATCTTGAAATCTCGTTTCCTGCAAGTGCATTCGGAGAATTTACAAAAAGCTTTCCGCTTTTTTCTTCCATGAATGTAAAGTCAGCAAGTCCCGGAACAACTGCAAGTCCGCCGCCGCACATACCGAAAATCGCCGCAATCTGCGGAACAACTCCCGATGCCATTGCCTGCTTGTAGTAAAGACTTCCAAAGGCTTCTAACGCATCTGTAGCTTCCTGAAGTCTCAATCCGGCACAATCGATAAGACCGATGACAGGAGCTCCCATCTTCATCGCCATATCATAGATATTTGCGATCTTCTTTGCATGCATCTCTCCAATCGCTCCGTTGAGCACTGCGGCATCCTGACTGTACACATACACAAGATTGCCGTCAATCACTCCATAACCGGTAATAACACCATCAGCCGGAGTTTCCTTTTCCTGCAAGTTGAAATCTGTACTTCTGGCAGTAACTGCGCCGCCGATCTCAACAAAGCTTCCCTCATCAAGCAATGTAGCAATTCTTCTGCCCGCTGAGTTTCCTGTTGCATTGTAGCTCATATTTTAGCCCTCCATATAAATAAATTTGTTTAAATAAACCAAAATTTCTGCCTATTTTAGTATATACTAACATCTATAAGATTTCAATTAAAACTTACTGCAAGGCTTTCTCTTTATTCCTCCAAAACCCCCGCCTCTCTTAATTTTCTCAGAAAAGTTTTCATACTTTTTTGCGCCTGCTCAGGTTCAATCTCATAAATCTCCAGCATGGACTCTAACAACTTATCCTCATCTGTATTTTCTTTCAGAAGATCCCACAATTCTCCGCCTGTCTCATTAAGGTTGATCATACCATGAAAGTTTTTTGCCGCTTCTCCAATTGGAACGACTACGACGCGTTCTCCTACCTGACGTTTGATAAATCCTTCTTTTATTTTCATCTTCGTATTCTCCTGATTTTATTTCTTTTTTATCGCCTTAATTGTGTTTCTTCAAACTTATACTTTACTCAAAGTCTCATAAGCCACCCGTACAGCTTCTGCTGAAATATTGCACTTTAATACAAAAAACGGAAGCTTTTGAACAAAATCGTCTGCCAATCCCATGAACTCGATCAACGTCTCAGGATCTTCAGGGAAAAACAGTTGATGAAACACTCTGTCTATAACTTCCTTATCAGCAATCTTTTGAATCTTATTTTCTTCTCCCCGTTCAATAAAGCAAACTGCCTGAATCGGCGCAGAACTTTGACTTCCAAACTTTTCTTTTCCCATCCACGGTGTGCCATATGCATACCATACGCCGTCTTTACATCTGATGATCGGCTTATCCCCGTTAATATAACTTGCTCTGCCTTCAAAATACTCGACCCACAGCTTCGTATGTGTTGTCTTTCCGACTCCGCTCTTCGCGGTAAATACATACGCTTTTCCGTCTAACTCCAATACGGCGCCGTGCATAACAAATGCCTGAAAGGCAATCAGCTTTCTTGCGATCGCACGGTAAATACATGTACTCTCACACAAAGCTCTGCTCACGCTTTCTGCACGATACCCCGCGTATTCCGTTTCAATTTCTTCATCTGTAACAGACACTTCAATATCCGGTTCGTATCCTTCATTCACCCTCCATGTTTCACATTGTTGTTCAATATACGGATATTTATAATGAATTCGGATACATAAATCTGCTGTTTTAATAAGCAGTGTTTTCTTCTTCATATCATTTCCCTTCCCTGCTACTTTTCACACTCTCTCATAATTTATAATCTACTAAAGTATACAAAAAAAAGAAAGGTTCGACAAGACTCTCTATTCTCGCAAACCTACTTTTTCTTACTTTTTTCCTGTATTCATTTCTTCTTTATTCGCTGTAAAATATGTTTCACTCGAAGGATCAACACACGAATCCAAAAGAAGTCGCACCATAAATGAACATACAGACGATACTTCCGATCTGTTATATATATATGCTCTTCTCTACGATAAAACTCTGTCACTACACCGACTATCCATTCATCCGGCACATTCTCTTTCCACCAACGATTGTCCCCACAGATAACATACCCATTCTTCTTCACATGCAGAATACGATGCAGTACATATTTCCCGTCCGGTCTTCGATAAAGTGGAAGGTCATATCGCTTCAGTCTTCCATGAACCGGTTCTATAATAATTGTATCCTTTCGATTACGCAGCATCGGTTCCATGCTGTCTCCAACCGTTGTGGAGACACAAGCTTTCCCCGATCGAAGTTCTTCTTCCAAAGATGTATTACGCATAAATTCATTGCCTCATATGCTTACTTTTCTATCTTAATTTTATTCAGATCCCAATACAACAGATATATCTTTTTTTCTGTTCAAAAAACATAAAATTCAATCAATATATAATGATAAAAAGCAAGGGTATCGCATCTCGTACGATACCCCACATTACTTCTGCCAGAAATGTTACTTTACGGATCCTCACCCTCGATAGTCCCACCATCTTCGTTATCTTCTATAACAGAAGTTGTAATGATATCCTCATCCTGAAATTTAATAACTTCCATCCCCGGCTCTAAAAATGCTCTTTTCATCTTTCTCTTCTCCTCTTAATTTTATTATTTTACTTCATAGCTCACAACATCACTATATACAGTCTGTTCCTCACCGTTCTTATCCGTGTATACAACATAACCTTTTGCATACCAAATATTCGGCTTTGTGCATTTTACACTAACAGAATAATTTCCTGCTAAACCTGTGGTCGTTGCTACTTTAGTAATAATTCTGTCTGCTTCCAGCTTAAACGCTTCTTGATTATCTTTATACAAGGCTTCCCATGCTGGTTTGCTTGTTAAAATCATTCCATGTTTTACAATCTTACATCCTTCAGGTACTGAACGTTTTGCCGTATATTTAATAGTCTGCGTAGATTTATTGTATGACACGCTGCACAACATAGCTGCCTGCGGAGTTACTTCTTCTCCAGCATCTACATAAACCGCTTCTATCGTTGTATCTCCATATACTGTGAAAGTATACGGACTCGAATAACAGATAGGAGTTCCATTGAATGTCCAGTGTGAGAACTTCTTGTCTTTCACAGTCTGTGCAACAACTCTCACCTGTTCTCCGATTTCACAGTATTTTGTTTCTATCTGATCGTTATTATTGATTGTAACTACTGCTTTTAATTGTAATTCTTCGATTGAAGCATTTAATGCATCAACAACTAATTTCACATCTTCCACAGAAAGGTTCGCGTTCTCTTTCGCAAGTTTCGCATTCTCCAAATTTTCTCTAAGAGCTGTTTTTGAAGCTTCTGTATATTTATTTTCAAAATTCTCTTCCCGTATTTTCTCTTCTGCTGCTTTGATTGCTACATCTAATGCTGTATCATCACGAGTAACAACAACTGTACATTGTGCTTTCTTTTCCGGATTCATTGTGGAAGTTGCTGTAATAATCGCCGTTCCCGCACTATTAGCTGTAACTAATCCAGTTGCACTATCAACAGAAGCGATACCCTCTGCATCAGATACCCAGAGAACTTCTTGGCTAGCATTATCCGGTGCAACTATAGCCGTTAATTGTACTGTCTCACCGACTTTCAAATTGGCCTCAGTTACATTTAATGTAACTTCTGTTACCGGAACATACTCTTGCAATCCTGCAATCGCCTGTTCTAACGCTGTAATCTTCTGCTCAACAACTACCATATCCGGAACTTCCGGCAGAATCGCTTCTTGTAATGCTGATCGTGCCTCTTTAACTGCCTGTTTGGAAGCTTCTGTATAACTGTTCCCTTCTTCAATACCACTTACTTCTTCTAAATACTGAACTGCATAATCTTTTGCAGTAACTTCCATCACTACCGGTTTCAAACCACTTGCCCATGCATTCTTTGTAGTTGCTCCTAAACGAAGCCATTCTCCTGTGTGGACTCTTGCAATTTTACTTGTAATTGTACTATTTGCACCAACGATATTACGGAATAAATCTTTGCCATCCTGATTATCACTTGAGTGGCAGACAAAGAAACTCGGTGCCGGACTGCTTGCCTGTGTTATCGGACTTTCCAATGTCATCTTAAAATAACCATTCTTTGGAGCTTTCCACGCATATGCTACTGCTGTATACGCCTCACCTTGAAATGTAGATGTAATTTCATCCTTATTCAGCTTTGCGTAATAATATGTGCCATCCAAGCCCTTATCATCATTCATCCAGCTTTTTTCACCGTTATCTTTTGTTTTTAATGCATTTGCCGGAATATCAATCCACCCTCCTTCTGAAGGCTTCTTAATCTGATAATGCCATCTATCTGCATTCTCTGTCTGATCAGCCAAATTGCCATATGCAACTTCATAATCCCAAAAATCTGATTCTTTATAGAAATTATAAGTTACTCCTTCTGTTCCCTCAGTTTCTTCAAACACACGAATGCGCTTTGCCGCCACATACTGTTGTCCGCCATTCGCATAAATCGATGTTGCAACAAGACGGATATGCGTTGCGGTTACTGCTTCGTTAAATACAATCTCCTGTGCAGTACGAGCATTCTGCAAATTTCCGGCCGCACCTGCAATATCATGAAAATCATCATCTCTCGGTTCGCCCTGCTGAACATTGGCATATTGAACCTTATATGCATTAATAGAACCCATACCATTGTCTCTTGACAGATAAGTTATTTTCTTAATTTTTTTTGCTTCTCCAAATCCTGTCTGAATCCAAATAGGATTGCTTGCGCTTACTAATCCACTGTTTACTTCCCCTTCTACAGGATTTCCCTGATATCTAGAATGCCACCAATGATTCTCATCATCAAATGCCCACCCAGCTTCACCATCATTATCCCAAGCTGCCGGTTTCTGCTCCGAATTTGCTTTTGCATTTGCCTTCAGAACTTCTGACTCAATCTCCTTTAAAACTTTTTCTTCTACAGTTACAGACTCGTTCTCGATATCTACAGCAGCATGTACCATTCCAACTCCCATATTGCCAAATGACACGAATGTCACAATCATGGCCGCTGATAAAGCACACGCCAGAACTCTTTTCATTTTCATTCTTTTTTCCTCCTTCTTCCCACCCGTTTATTTCATAAATTTAACTTCGTAAACATTGCTTAAAGTATTATATATAAAACACTTATTTTTTCTTTTTTCAAAAACGCACAATGTTTACATAATGTCAGCATAAGTATACCCCCCCCCCGCATATTTCTGTCAATATAAATATATAATAATCTTTATTTCTTATTTTTTTGTGCATCATAAACAATCCTTTATTTTCAAAAATATTTATAATTACACAAAAGGAACTATCGCTTTGAGATTTATTAGTCACCAAAGCGATAGTTCCTCCTATCCCCTGCTATCATGCTGTTTTTATCATTTTACTTTTTATTCCGATATTGTACCGGTGTTGTATGATACATTTTTTTGAACACTCGATTGAAATGTTCTACATTCTGATACCCGACCATCTCTGCAATGCTTTCTACAGTGGCATTCCCGCTTCTAAGCATTGCACGCGCTTTTTTCATTCGGATCTGTTTGAGAATATCGCCGAATGTCATGCCTGACTTTTCTTTAATATATTTTGACAAATATGGTTTTGACAGAAAGAATTTTTCCGAAAGATCTTCTAATGTCACATTTTTATAATTTGCATAAATATAATTTGTAATCTCCAGCAGTCTTTCATCTTTTCCGCCATCCACAATTTCACTCAATTTATTTACAGCAACTACAAGCGCTTCTATCGACGCTTTTATAATATCCGCATCTATTCCGACTCCCCAGTATTTCTTTTTATTGTATATTATGCCGACATAAGCGACAGCTCTCGAAGAAGAGCCTTTTGTCAAGGAATGCTCTTCATAAAATGCCAACTGATAATCCACATCAAAATAATGTTTTATCGCATTGCTCACCGCATCTAACCGACCGTTTCCTACACCCACAATTCTTCGGTCATTACCGTTATGATGGATCACCGCATCAGCCACCATTCCGTTTTCCTGTTTGAAATGACATTCATCAACTGTAAAAATCGTCTTTGCCGTAATATAGTTATCTTCAAAAATATGATATACCCAGTCCGGCGTAAGTTCTTTATGCGCTTTGTCGGAAACGTCTTTGACAAGATAACCGACTTCTTCTTTCATCTTCTCCGGCAGGCTGATTCCAAAGCTCTGTTTCAAGATATAGTTCACGCCGCCCTTGCCTGACTGACTATTGATTCTTATAACGTCAGAATCATACCGTCTTCCGACATCCTGCGGATCGATCGGTAAATACGGCACGTTCCACTTATCACACTGCCGATCTTCTCTCCATGCCATACCTTTTGCGATCGCGTCTTGATGAGATCCGGAAAAAGCCGTAAATACAAGTTCTCCTGCATAAGGCTGTCTTGGAGAGACATGCATACGCGTCACTCGTTCATACACTTCACATATATCACTCATATTTGAAAAATCTAATTCAGGATCTACACCTTGAGAAAACATATTCATTGCCAATGTAATAATATCAACATTTCCGGTTCTTTCTCCATTGCCGAACAATGTTCCTTCAATCCTATCTGCTCCTGCCAAAATACCGAGCTCCGCATCACTGATACCTGATCCTCTGTCGTTATGAGGATGCAAGGACAGTAATACATTTTCTCTGTGAAGGAGATATTTATTAAAGTACTCTACCTGACTTGCGAAAACATGAGGCATTGCATTTTCTACTGTGGTCGGCAGGTTGATGATTGCCTTATTATCTGAAGTCGGCTCCCATATATCCAAAACAGCATTACACACTTCAAGTGCGTAGTCAACTTCTGTTCCCTGAAAACTTTCCGGACTATATTCAAATGTAAAATTACCGGTCGTCTCTTTTGCCAGTTTTTTCAACAATTTCGCACCATCGACCGCAATTTGCTTAATCTCTTCTTTACTCTTTTTAAATACTTGTTCTCTCTGTGCAACAGAAGTAGAATTGTATACATGTATGATCGCATGAGGCGCGCCCTGCACAGCTTCAAATGTTCTTTTGATAATATGTTCTCTCGCTTGAGTAAGAACCTGGATCGTAACGTCATCCGGAATCATATTTTGCTCGATCAATGCTCTGATAAACTGATATTCTGTCTCAGACGCCGCCGGAAAACCAACTTCGATCACCTTAAAACCAACGTCAACGAGAAGCTGAAAAAACTCCAATTTCTCATCAAGACTCATCGGTTCGATCAACGCCTGATTTCCGTCTCTAAGATCTACGCTGCACCAGATCGGCGCCTTATCAACACAATCTTTTTTTACCCAGTCGTAACAAGGTGTCGGAGGCATAAAATAAGTTTTTTCATATTTTTTCCAATTTTCTCTCGTTGTCATCATTACAGTTCTCCTTATATTATATCAATGATATTGCTTTTTTTTATCATTCACATACTATCACATTATATTTACTCATTCTAGTGACAAATTTAATCATTTATATTGATTTTTTTTAATGTTTCGTATTTTCATACTTTACAGAAGAAATTTTCTTCGTAGATATTCTGCACATATCCAAAGTGTTCTTTCTTTTACTGTTTTTCCCGCAACAACCTCATATGATATGATCCGCTCTCCATTTACACGATAAACAATCTCTCCTATTACAGTTCCCTTTTTTATCGGAGCACAAATTTCCTTCTTAATTTTTATTTCTATCTCATCTTTATCATCTGCTCCTACTAAAATTTTTTTAGATTCCCCTGAGATCTCTACTTCTAAAAGATCTTTTCCTTTTTTAGGAAACCCTCCTGTATATCCGTTTTTTATATAGATTTTTTCTGTTCTGTCTATCTTATCCGGAGAAATCTCTTTATAACAATAATTTTCCATTCCGTATGTCATTAATTTCTTTGTATCCGACCATTTATACCCTTTATTATTCGGCCATCCACATGCAAGAAGCGCCACAATCAATGTTTTTCCGTCTTTTCGCAGCGCTCCGACATAACAATATCCTGCATCTTGCGTAAACCCTGTTTTTCCGCTGAGAGCTCCATCCATCATTTTTAAAAATGTATTATGATTTACACAGGAATAACTTTTTTCTCCTTTGCAATCGGTAAATGTATACGCATCTGCCCGTGTGATTTCTAAAAATTTTTCCTTTTGCGGAGATTCCATAATGCAATATCTCATTATCCTCGCCAACTCTTCTGCCGTCGTATGATGAATTCCGTTTTCATCCTGTCCGTCAAGCCCGTTCGGAGTAATAAAATATGTAGAATTGCAGCCTAACTGAGAAGCTTTTTTATTCATCATATCCGCAAATTTATCAACATTTCCCGCAATACATTCTGCTATTGCGACGGCTGAATCATTATGCGATTCAAGCATAAGCGAATAGAGAAGATCTTTTAAATAAAAAGTCTGCCCTTGTGTCATTCCAAGCTTTACTTTCGGTTGTGCAGACGCGACGCTGCTAACTTCTGCTTTATCAGATAAATTTCCGTTTTCAAGCGCCAGAATACATGTCATAATTTTCGTCGTACTCGCCATCGGCATCTGTTCGTCTTTATTTTTTCCAAACAAAATACGCCCTGTCTCGGCGTCCATTAAAACGGCCGAACGGGCGTATAGATCAGAAGGCTTGACCTTAATACTCTTGTGACTTTCATCCATAATTTTCTCTTGTGCCCTGCAATCAGCCCATGAAATATTCCAGACTGCCGACAGACATAACGCAAACAACATTATGAATGACAGTATACTTCTTGTATTCATCTTAAATCTCTTTTTAAATTTCTTTCTTTCCATTCCGAAACACCTTCTATGCCGATAGTCTTTCTATCTATATGCCCTCCCATACAAGCTTATTCCTACAAATATTATCATCATCCACAGTACAAAAAACACATTTCGAGATTGTAGACGGTCACTGTTGCAAAAAAAACAGGATGTGCACCGCTTATGCCATCCCTGTTTTTTCAACCTGTTTTTAAATATCTAATTTCAACTGTGCTTCATCTTCGGCTTCTTCTTTAAAATGCTCGATCTGCTCCGGATTCAGCATCGGAAGATCATCTAACGACTGCACGCTGAACCGACGAAGAAACTCTTCTGTTGTTCCAAACAAAAGAGGTCTTCCGGGGGCATCCAATCTTCCCGTCTCTTCAATTAATCCATATTCAACGAGTTTATTTACTGCATGATCCGATTTAACACCTCTGATTTTTTCTATTTCTAATTTTGTTACAGGCTGCTTATAGGCAACGATTGAAAGTGTTTCTAAGAGTACATCCGTAAGAGCATAGCGCTTTGGCTGTTTCGCTACACGAATTAAATATTCGTACATTTCCTTTTTTGTACATAACTGAAAAGAATCTTCCAACTCAATAATACGGATTCCTCTATCCTCTTTTTCATAACGCTCCATCATATTCCGAACAAGTTTTTTGGTCGTTTCTTCATCATGTCCGATTGCAAATGCAAGTTTACTTATTTCAACAGAATCTCCCATCGTAAACAAGATTGCTTCAATCGCACTTTGAAGTTTTTCAATTTCCATACGCCTCTTCCACCCTTTCAATCATGATCTCGCCGCATGTTTCTTCCTGTTCCACACGAATTTCTCCCAGCTTCATCATTTCTAAAACCGCCAGAAATGTCACTACAATATGCATCTTGCTCTTTTGCTTCTCGAGTAGCTGTCGGAAGGAGAACTTATGATGTGTATGCATGTATTCGTGTATATATATAAACTTGTCTGATACGGTGACTTCTTCTTTTTCTATTTTTCCGAACTTGCTCCGAACCGGATCGATCTTATCAACCTGCCTTTTCATCACTTCTTTAAATATCTCATTTAATTTTTTCAATGTAAGATCTCCAAGAAGTTCATCCAGATCAACCGGTTCTGCATATTCTTTCACTTCTTCCGGTATTGTCGGATCTTTATAAAGTATCATGTCTGCATCCGTCTGCCTGTCCTTCAGCTCATACGCCATATACTTATACATTTTATACTGTAAAAGCTGTTCTACAAGCTCACGCCGCGGATCTTCTTCCTCCCCCTCTTCCGTTTCCTCTTTCGGAAGCAGCATTCGACATTTTATATCCAAAAGCGTAGCTGCCATAACAAGGAATTCACTCATAATATTCAGATCTTCTTTTTGCATATTCCTTATATATTCCATATATTGATTCGTAATTTCTACGATTGGAATATCATAAATATCTATTTTATTTTTATCGATCAAATGAAGCAGAAGATCCAACGGACCTTCAAAAACTTCAAGTTTTACCGGAATTCCCATAAATTATCTCCATCATTTAAACAGCTGCTTAACATTTCGCCAGTTCACCATTTCCGCAACAAAAGAAAATCGCAGAAATTTCTAACGCCAACTCTACATTATAAAGGAGCTTTTTACTTTTGACAATGTTTTTCTTTTATCGTCTTTATCGTTTTTCCGCCTCGTTTTCCCGTCATTGTTTTCCCTGCCGGATCATATATTTTTTACTTCGTCAGCTTGCCGCCTTATTACCGGACACAGACCTCGATTGCGATAACCTCCGGCATATTAAACAAACGAATATTGATCGTATGACTTCCCAGTCCTCTACTTACAACTATCGTCTGTTCTCCTTCTCTGCGCATTTCCCCTGAATATTTCGGAAAGAGAAACCCCTGCGGCGTCACAACTGCCCCAATCCCCGGACACCGCACTAATCCTCCATGCAAGTGTCCGGATAGGATCAAATCGGCTCCCCATTTTTTATAAGCATCCATATATGCCGGGTTATGCGCCATCAATATCGAATAATCTTTTCCCTTTTTTCCGATTTTTTCTTCAACCGTTTTCTCCGTAACATCTGCTTTTTTAAATTTTCTATTCACAGACGAATCCAGTTCCAGGCCATAGATACTAAACTTCATACCGTTTTTTTCTATATTTTCGGCTTTATTCTCCAAAAAGCATACTCCACAATTTTCCAGCTTTGCTTTGTATCGTTCGTATGTATCCCCGTATATATCTGTATTTTCTTTCATTCTCTGTTCATGGTTGCCATTTGTGTAATACACCTGACAAATATGCGGTAATTTCTTCACAAACTCAAGAGCTTCCTGTACGGAACTGCCTTCTTTTGCGACCAGCATATCCCCTCCGATTAAAATCATATCCGGCATTTCTGCCTGAATCGCCTTATACAATTTATCGTTTTTATTTCCGTATACACAGTTATGAAGGTCACTTAAAAAAATCACTTTTACACAGTTTTGAATGCCGATGTTTTTTTTCGTTTTTACTTTATATTTTCTCACCCGGAATGTATGAGTTTCCCGATAAATTTCTCCTGCCGCTAAAATGAGCAAAATAAGGATAAAAATAATTATCCACCATGCTGTATTATTCATTTATAAAACTCCTTTAACGATATTCCTATAAAAAACTTTCCTCATTTTCTCTCATTATAAAACAGCGGTATTCTGAAACTCAAGTATTTCTTCACATCAGCACGTAAACAACTTTTTGTGTGAAATTATTCCGCAGATCTAAAGCAGCTTTTATTAATTCTTTTCTCCAATCAAAAATTTTGCCGATACCTTTATTAAATAATCCGAAAATCCTGCTTTTTGTACACCTCTTTTTGCTATGATATCGCTGCGCCCGATTTCATTTCCATCCAGAGTATAAACGATCGAGCCTACAACATCTCCTTTTCGAACCGGCGCTAATATCTTTTTATTTATTTTCTCAATTTTTTTAATTTTCTTCATATCCTTTCCTTTTACATCTAGATAAGTAAACTTTTCTCCGCGCTCTACTTCTATATTTTCTTCGACTCCATTTTTTACAACTGCATATTTTGTTTTCATCGGTTTCTCGTCCGAATACACCTGACATTTTCCAAAACCGTAATTCATCATTTTAACCGCATCCGCAAATCTCTCCTTCGATGTATCGGCAGCCATAACAACCGCGATCAACTCCACATCATCCTTCTTTCCCGTTGCCGAAACGCAAAATTTTGCTTCTCCTGTCGACCCTGTTTTCAAACCGGTAGCATATTCATACTGCCTTACAAGTTTATTTGTATTTGTAAGTCCAAATTCCGAAGTACCTTTCTTCGTTTCATGAGTAATATTTTCCATCCATGTCATCGCATACTCATGAATCTGAGGATATTTCGTAATTAATTCCCGCGACATCAGCGCAATATCTCTTGCAGTCGTCACATGCCCCTGTGCATCTAAACCGTTGCAATTTACAAAATTTGTATTATGCATCCCCAATGCTTTTGCCCGCTTGTTCATTTCTTGTACAAAAGCCTCTTCACTGCCGCTTATATACTCTGCCATTGCCACACAAGCATCGTTTGCACTTGCGATTGAAATGCACTTTAGCATTGTATCGACCGTCTGAGTTTCCCCTGTCTCTAAAAACACCTGAGAGCCGCCCATAGACGCTGCAAATTCCGATACGGGAACTTTATCTTCCAAAGAAATTTTTTTACTTTCAACAGCATCAAAAATAAGAAGCATTGTCATAATTTTCGTAACACTTGCAGGTGGACGTTTCGTATCCGCATCCTGTTCAAACAATACCGTTCCGGTAGATGCTTCCATCAAAAGAGCTGAAGGAGCACCGATTTGCATACTTGTATCCTCCTTTTTTGCGCCTTTATTTAGTTCTTCTTCATTCTCTGTATTGTTATCTTCTATCTTGCTGTTTTCTGTATTTTGATCTTTTGTTTCTTTATTTTCCGGCGCTAATAACATTTCCTTGCCTTTTACCGTATATGCGTTTCCCAACATGCAACAGATCATCAATGCACATAAAACACCTGCGATTACCGTTCTTGCATTTCTCATTTTTGATCCACTCTCCAAAATTTCATCTATTATAAATATAAGCAAATCCTGCAAAAAGTATTACTTAATCTCTCTTTTTCCTCAAGATAGATTTCAGCATATAACTGCGCTGACTAAAAATAACTATCCTATAAAAGCCTCTCAAATCTTGCTCATTTTTACCTGTTTCATTGACTTTTATCAATCCGTAGAGTATATTAAGCAAGGGAGAATCAACGGGAAAATTAATAAGGAGGTCACTAATGAAGTCTCATACTTATTATGATATTTTAGGTGTTTCAAGAGATGCGACTTTAGACGAGATCACAACTGCTAAAAATGCACTGGCGAAAGTATATCATCCAGATGCAAATGCACATAAAAATATTGACACAACCGCTTTTATGCAGGAGATACTTGAGGCATACCGGGTTTTATCGAATCCGGAAAAGCGCCGCAAATATAACCAAGAAACATTCGGCGAAACCGAACGCGTTTTCAAAACATTTACATTAACTCCGGAAAACGAAGAAGAAAATACAGGTTCTTTTGTCACATATTGGAATATGTCTAATCAGCTTAGAACTATACTCAATAAAAGCATTCGGTTGATGAAGCAGGAAACACAAAAGAAAACACTGACCCAACGCGTTTTTCAGAAATGGGGCAAATATCAAAAAGAAGAAACGATCCGCAATCAGCAGATCGCAAAATTATCCACACAGGCCGTCCAATATATTACCGCTCTTAAAATGGCTGGAATTCCGATGGATTACTGGAGTTCCGATGCAATGAATTGGATACTTGTACGTTGGGGGCAAAAACAATCTGTCGATTATCATACTCTCTTTTCACGCTATGATGATTATGTAGAAGAAACATTGTCAAATTCCGAAAAAATTCGATTAAAAAATCAAAACAAACGTTTTCATCACAATTTAAAAAAACTGCTCTCCTACGCTTTAAAAGCGTAAGAGGCAGTCATTCAAAAGAGCCTCGCAACCCTTTTTTACATCCCTGTAAGTCGCATCAAAGTCACCTGTATACCACGGATCTGCAATGTCTTTTCCTTTTTCCTCTGTAAAATCAAGCAGCTTCGATACTTTCCCTTCAGGATCTGAATTACCTATAATTCTGTTTATATTTCTAATATTCCATGAATCCATACCGATAATATAATCATATTCATCATATTCATGTTTCTGCATTTGACGCGCTTTATGATTTCCGCAATAAATTCCGACTTCTTCTAACTTATGACGCGTTCCGTAGTGAACCGGATTACCGATCTCCTCGCGACTTGTAGCCGCAGAGTCAATGAAAAAAGCATCCGATAAACCAGATTTATTAACTAATGCCTTCATTACATATTCTGCCATAGTAGAACGACAGATATTGCCGTGGCAGATGAAAAGTATCTTAATCATATTTCAAGTGCCTCCTAAAATGCTATGTTTTGCTCTGATTTGCCCCCATTTGCCGAGCATATCAAAGCATTTATATTGCACCAAACTCTGTCACAGAAATCCGAAACAGGGCAAAATGTGGCAAATTGATGCCGTCAATCGTAGTAAAACCGTAGTAGAAATCGAGGGGTCTTACTACCGTAGTATTCTCGACTATTCTATCATATAAATGTGAATTTTTCATCTCTTATTTTCAAACGGAAAAACGCCCTGCCAGAGCAGAGCGTCAATCGTGAGTCATTATTAAATTGCCCGAAACATTTTTTGAGAAACAGGCTTTTTACCTTCCAGTTTTTCCTGTTCTTTTCGAGCGTCTTCCAGTTCCTGCACTCTCTTCAGTTCATCCGTTGCATCATCAAGTCCAAGGTGCGTGTAGGTATTGAGCGTAACCCCAATCTCGGAATGCCCCATAAGGTACTGCAGGGTCTTGGGGTTCATTCCCGACCTTGCCATGTTGCTGCAGTAGGTGTGTCTGCAAATATGAGGTGTGATATTCGGCATCTGCACTCGGTAAATATCGTTGTATCTCTTTACCATATGGTTGAAACGATGTTCCCAATGCATTGCCACCAAGGGGTTTCCATTATCATCCAAGAACAAGAATCCGGTGTAACCCTCAATCATCTTCTCAAATTTAGGTTTTGGTCTGTCCTCGATAATAGCCTGGAAACAACGAGCCACATCCTCGGTCATCGGCAGCTTTCTCGTTCCGGCATTGGTTTTCGTGGATTCAATGACAAGCCTCATATCCGGCATACGCTGAATCTGGTGGTCGATGTTAATGATGCGATTCTCCAAATCAATGTCACTCAAGGTCAATCCGCAGAACTCCGAAATTCGCATTCCTGTGTGGAACAGAATGTAGACCACTTCGTAGTATTTGCAGTACACATTATCATCATGAACGAACTTTAAGAATTTCCTCATCTGGTCCCTTGTGATGGCTTCACGGGTAACACTGTCATTGACCACCACGTTCGCCAGTTCAAATCCAAAAGGGTTCTTGTTCAAAATATCATCATCCACCGCCATCTGAAATGCCGGACGCAGGACACCGCGTACTGTCTTGATGGTACTGTAGCCTTTTCCATCCTGCTGCATTTTAATAAGAAATAACTTTGCATCCGAGGTCTTCACATTGGCAATTTTCTTCCTGCTGAAATCCTCTTTTGCCAACAGATTCTTTACAAAATTGTAGTTCGTAAGCGTATTCGGTTTCACGCCCGTTCTTGTCTTTAGGTAACGCTCCACCAGTTCCGCCACCGTTATGTTCTTGCCGATGGGGTCAAGATTGTTGTCCAGATCATAGCCTATCTGCTTCTCCAACTCTCGCAGCGAGAGGCACGGTTTTTTCCCGACAGGCAGTGTGTCGGTTGGTTCTAATCGCCAACTGTACACAAAGTGCGGTTTCCCGTTGACATGGTATTTGAACTGGTATTTGCCGTCTGAGCGGATTGACTCGCCTCGGCGCAGCACCCTGTGCTTGGAATCACGTCTCATTCCTGGTTTTCCCGCCATAATTCTCCCTCCTTCTTAATTCTGGATGTGCTTTTAAGTATCTTTCAAAATCGGTTCTGACAATCAGTCTGCGTGCGCCGTACATTGCCATGAAGTCCAGATGCTTGTTATCCTGCAGAAGTTTGTAAAACTTCCTGCGGCTTAATACGAAAAGGTCGATTGCCTCGTTAGGGTTCAAAAAATCTTTTTCATCCAACCTCGGCTTACTCATCCTCGCTCACCTCTCTTCCTTCCATAATCAACTGCTCAATGTAGGCTTCAAACTTCGCCCTCACAATCAGGTATCTGTTACCCATGTAGAAAGCAAATTTGCCTTCATTTGTTTCTGCCATTCTTCTCAGTTTCTTAATCCCGATATTGAAATAAGCAGAAGCCTCATGGATTGTCAGCATATATTTCTCACTGAGAGGGATGTCGTTTTTTGTGCTACTGATATTCATTGAATTAGCCATGTGCTACTACCTCCTGTTTGATATGCGACCGATTGAGTCATTACATATATCACTCTAAAGGTGGAAAATAGCAACTACTATTCGCAGATAAAAGGAATTTATATCGCAGAAGTTTCGTTCAAAAACTGCTCGAATTTTGTGCGATTTATGAGATATCGATTGCCACTGTAAACGCTGAATCTGCCCATGTTTTCTTCAGCCAATCGGCGCATCTTTTTGACCCCAATATTGAAATAACAGGCTGCCTCTCTAATGGACAGCATATACTTTTCACTCAGGGGGATTGCGATTGTCACACCATCATCATTCAGAAACTGTTGCATAAATTTACCTCCATTTCCGAAAGGGCTGTTACAGATACCCTTCCTACCCATATGCGACAAATCGAGGCAAATCGAACCCCCTAAAAACAAAAAAATAATGCCCGTCAGGAAAATTCATCCCCAACGGGCATCATTTACTCACATATTCAGTTATAACCGCTTTGCGTAATCAAGGGAAATCCAACCATTACGCTCAGTGGCATAGGACTTAAGCAATCCCCATTTCGTTGCACCTTCGCCCTCAGATTCTGCCACAATGGTAAAGACACCGATACCGGTATATTTTCCGGTCTTATCATAATTTGTACCAGGACCTTTTCTGATATTCAGGTTCTTGATACTAACACGCACACGATAAGAAACCTTTTTCTGTTCCGGCTCGGATGACTTTGATGGTGCGTACACCACATTGCCATTCCAATCATAAACAGAATAACCTTTATTCTTATCTGCACAAGCCTTGGCATTCTTTAATACCTTGTAAGCGCCCTTCTGACTCTTTGCATCTGCCCAACTCTTACGAACTCTGTACCACTTCTCCGGTTCTGCAGCAGTCTCTTTCACATCATACTGTGTCAGATTCCACTTCTCAATGATGGAACACAGCTTCTCCACATAAGTAAGACTTGTGGCATATCCGCCCTCCTTGATTAGCTGTACAACCTTCTTATAATCCGTCATTCCGGCAATGCCCTCATATCTCTTCTTACCACCATTCATGGCACCAAGCAGATAAGCACTGTGGTCTGCAATGGAATCTTCCACACAGACATATTTACGGAAATCTGCTGTGATGGTTTCATAAGAACCATCTGCGTTCTGCTCCTTCGTCTGCTTCGTGTATACAGATTTTCCATCCCATACAGAACCCGACCATGTGTTGCCGGACAAGGATTTCTTCATGCCAAAACAGTTATTGGCATTCTGGGCAAGTTCGCTCTTTCCGTATCCACTCTCCAAAATGAACTGTGCCAAAGAAACAGATGCCAGAATACCGCTTTTCTTCTGATCAGCCGTAAAGAGCGCTCCAACCTTTGCAATCACTTCTGCTTCAGAAAGATTTGCAAACTCTGTTGCTTGCATCCCTGATACTTTTTCTGTCATGGCAGACTTAACGTCCTTACGGAATCCATCCATTGTATATCCCATACCAAGCTGCTTCCAAAGATGTTCCGGATCTCCATGGTTGCTTGCAATCCCTCTCTTATGTCCTTCTGCATGGCTAATGATGACACCCTCCGTTGTTGGATTTAGGTCATACTCATCACAGAGCATGGCAAACAATTCCACAGCCGCCTCATAGGTTCTCTTTGCTACAGTTCTTGCAGTCGCCTTATCAGAACAGGTAAAAGTAGAACCACCCGTATATTTGATACAAGCAGGTTCACACATCTCCACACCGATATGGGTATTATTGCAAGCACCACCGCCATGCCAGCCACGATGATTCCAAGGAAGTGTCTGGTACACGGTTCCATCATTTCCATCAATAAATGCGTGTACGCAGGCATTGTCATAGGACTCCCTGTTCCAGTTACTAATAAAAACGGATGCCCTCGGCTGAGGACACCCTACGCTGTGGAGCATAAGCCCCTTTACTGTAATCTTCCTTTCGGCTGTATAGCACGGATTCTTTGTCAAAATGCTTTTAACCAATTTCATCATTCTCATCCTCGCTTTCTGCCCTGTCATGTAACTGAGCCAAGATTGCTTTCAGCTTCTCCGGAATCGGCAAACCAAGATGCGCTGCATTCTCTAATAAAGACACCCCTTCGTTTGATAAGTAGAAGAAAATCACTGCCGTTCTCAAGACAGCACCAGTACCGATAACTTCTACATCCAACAGATTGGCAATTCCAACAAGCATCAAAATAAGTACCTTTCTGCAAATGCCCTTAAATCCCACTGCACTGGATAACTTCTTATCGGAAACGGCACACATCACGCCAGTGATATAATCCGCCACCATAAACACCACCAGTGCATACAAAAGCCCATCATATCCACCAAGGAAATAACCAAGCCATCCACCAATCACAGTGAACACAAACTGAATACTGTTCCAAAATTCTTTCATTACGTTGTTCCTCCATTTCTTTAAAAATTTGCAAAATAAAAGACAGACCGAAAACAGCCTGCCTAAATTTCCCGTGTATATTACACAATTCATTTCAAAATTATTGTGCGATTTATAAGTCGATTCTCCTTGCTATTTACACCTTTTAGAGTGATATATAACACTACCAAAAACGAAGCCAACACAAATGGCTAAAGCAAAGGAGGCATTTACTTATGAAATCTAAAAACATTAAAGTTGCTTACTCGACTCGATATCCACAAAATGGTGCGTGTATCGTTCCCAAAATTCAGATGGAAGGAAAATGGCTTGAGGCTCTTGGATTCTCTGTTGGTTCTACAGTAAGCGTCGAATACGAAAAAGGTTCCATCCGAATCCGCCCATTATCTGAAGAAGAACAGATACTCAAAGAGCAGGACGAACTTCAAGCACAGTTAAAGCACAAAGAAAAAGAACTGCGCTTGATGCAGACTTCCTATGAAAATCTTTCTAAAGTCGCAGAAGCTTCCGGCATTTACGGCGAACATTCCGTAAACAAGTCCTAATAAACCTGTCCGGCAAAGTCCGCCACAAAACCGAATATTATTCCGACTCTTCCGTCAGTGTGTAGGTAATCTTCATGGTCTTATCCGTAGTCTTTACCACCGCTGACGAAAGGTTGTTTATGGTCGCAAGATACGGTGTTAAGAGATACATCGTCCTGTACTCATTTCCGTAACTGCCTCCCCACCCTAAAAGGAAATGCTTGTACTGAAAAAGCGGAGTTGCCGCATGGTTCAGTCTTTCATTTCCTTTTGTTTTAATGACCATATCATCTGCTGTGATCTGAAAATCTGCACCGATAATAAGGTCTCCAATCAACGTCAGATACAATTCACATGTGCCAGATTCACAAAGAGGCTTAGCCCCAGAAGTAAAACCGAATGAAATCAAGGTCACATCTGCCGAATTGCTGACATTGATCTTGTAAATTCCCTTCTTATTATAAGCCGGTACATACAGATACCCATTTCGCATACAGCACCTGCAGACTCTTTCCGGATAACTGGAATCCGTTGCACGTTCTCCCACTGCCATCAAATATGCATTGGATAACGTCCATGAACCTTCCTCAATGGAATAATCCGTTTTTGAAATCTTCACCCAAAGCATGGTCGCATCCCCGGAAGAATTTTCTTCATTTGAAAAACCATACCAGTATCCATCCTGTCCATCCAGAAATTCACCGTATTTTGTATAGCTGCCTAAGAACTGAAACACCGATGCCGGAATCACCTTATCTTCCAATACCTTATAGGTAGAATCATTGATATTTTCATTTAATCCAATACTGAAAATCGGAATACGTACCTTCCTCACACGCACACTGGAATCCTCAAATGTGATGGAATACAGGATATCATTTTCAAAATCCACTTCTGCTGTTTCAAACAAGACCATCTGTTTTGCAAGGCCAAGATTTCCGATATCCACCTCTTTCAACTGTAAAAATGCACTGGCATCTGCCACACTGCTTCCAAATCCATTTTCTCCACCTTTTGCACTGGTCAGTGCAATGGCTGCGATTGTTCCGTTTCCCTGACTCGGTGTAAATTCCCAGACAAACTTATATCCATTATCCAGAGCCTTACTCTCTGTCAGGTTCAAACTTCCCCTCGCTGTGTTTGCTGTAGAATTGACATTGTTAGACGCATATGCAACCGGCAGATTATCCGACTGCACATAAATATTGTCCACATTTTCTTCCAACGCTTTTGGGAAAAGTAAAATCCCGCCAATCATGTTCGGGCAGATTGGAAGCAGATTATCTGTCCATACAAGTCCTGTGGAATATTCCTCTTCCGTATAAAAAACAGCCATTGGATTTAATCCCAGAATGTTATTTACCGCATTGGTCACCATGTTTTCTTCCACATAGGTTTCCACTTCCGAAGTATTCACATCTGTCAGTTCGATGACCATTGTTCCTTTTAACCTCACAAAAATCCCTCCTATTCAACCGTCACAGGACGGCAGAATGCACTAATCGCTGTTCTGCCAGTCACATGATCCGTATATGCTCTCTGTACAAGTTCCATTGTTTCCATCTGGATGACATCCGAAATGTTTCTCACATTCATTCCACCACCAATAACAAACTTTGTAACTTTTTCTTCTATTTCAATCTTTCCATCCCATGCCGGAGCCGCTGCCATTGCCTGACCACTAATGGATGCAATACAATCTCCGATTCCAACCGTACCGGTTCCATTTTCCATTCTCAGATACACATTAAATGTATTCGTGATATTCGGCACCACACTTTCAATCGGATAATATAAGGAAAGAACGTGTTTCCCACTGTGCCATGTTTCCACCGGACAATGCACTGTGATCACAGAATCATTCAATTCAAATGTTACATAACATAGAACCTTTCCATCTTCTGACCATGTAACAGGAAATTCCACTTCCACAGATAGCGGATTTTCTGTTACTTCTCCTGTTTCTTCATCCGTCTCCGTCATTGGGATCGTGATGGTTCCTTTGGCATTTTCAGTACGTTCTGTCTGTAACGCTACCGCATCCACAACCACCTGTCCAAAGAACTGAGCATGATTTTCTTCTGTTGTGGCAAACTCAATGCTGATAATCTTTATGTCTGTATCTGCCAGAGTATAGGCGGATGCATTGGAAAATGTATGAATACCAATTTTTCCGGCATCCACCTGGTTGAGAAGCCCGGAGATGTTCTTATCATTCTTTGACTTCGCATGTGCCAGACGTGGATTTTTCCCCACACAGCGAAGAGAATGTTTTCCACCGATTCTGCACTGTGAGAATGTGATACAAGTAATCTGTTCCTCATCCGCATGTCCACCGCTGAACCTCAATACGTCTCCTAAATCCAATGCCGGATTTCCAATGGTTTCAGAATCAAAAGGCACATATTTAATGATAGAAATATCCGCCAGAATCTGCTCACATAGTTCTTTTCTTGTTTCATCCACACCAAACTGTAGAAATGGATTCACACCAAGATTCATAGTCAGTCCATCATCTGTTTCCAATGCATAGTATTCTGCGGTCTGAGTTTTCATATTGGTGGAACTAACTGCGGTATATCTGGTAATAAAATCAGAAAAACTACTGGAAAATCTCTGCTTATTGCTGATATTCATAACCGGCTCATTGCCATACTTACGCAATTCCAGTTTTCCGTCACGGTTGATACAAAAGAAACCTCCAAGAACCTGACCGATGTAAAACAGCACGTCCCTGTAGGTTTCGATATCATTTTCACTATAAATAGAAAGCACCTCTGAACCATTTGGCATAGCCTCAATCTCCGTCTGGGTATGTGCAAACTCCACACTGCACGCCTTACAGCAGAGTATAATGATCTCATAGGCATTTCCGATGGTCTCCGTAATATTAAAATCTTTTTCAAATCGGAGCATATAATCATATGCCTTAATCTCCAGACAACGAATGGTTCGGTTAGCTTCACTGATTTCATAAATTCCCATCGGAACAGTTTCATATGCTTCTCCCACCAACAGATGATAGAACAATTCCACCAATGCATCTTCCAGTGTGTATCTGTCGATTTCAGAAAATAGTGTAATCCCCATTTCCGCAGCATACACCGTACCAAGTTCCATTTCCGTATTTCCACAACACTGGGAAGAAATATAACCACTTCCCTTTACAATGTCTTTCTCTGAAAACTCATGTACCACACCCGCCTTTGTGGTAATCCTTCCAGTCCAGTAATATCTCCTTGTGTTCTCCTGCACCGCTGACAGGAATGCTTCACTCACCGGGTACATTCAAACACCGCCTTTCTAAAATTCTTTCAATGTAAAAGACACCGTCCACAATCCTCTGTAGGATGTATCTTTTTCCAATTTTGCCTTAAATCCCTCAACATACATTTCCGTATTCTTCATGTCTGCTGTCTCCGTGTCAAAATAGTCCACCGACAACTTATCCTGTTTGGAATAAGCAGTCAGTGCTTTCAACCATTTTGCCGTTACAGAAAAAGAGACAGAAATATTTACCACACCCTGACGGACAACATCCCTCTGTGTGGTTCCCGCCTCTGTCCCTCCGCTGCTGTCTGCTTCTACCGCCGATAAAGACACATCATAAGTATCCGGCAGAGGAAGGACTGTTCCATCAAATTTCAAATATTCAAAAAATGCCATCCTACCTTCCTCCACTTCTTAAATTCATTCTCTGCTGGGCATTCACAATTACTTCATCAAGTATTGTTCCGCCCAGATAGATTGGGATTACAATGTCTCCATTCTGTCCATTCATCTGGCCAAGTGCCTCAGTAATGGCAGATATGATTCCACTAATGCCTTCTGACACTGTCGGTGCTTTCACATTCATATCAGCACCATATCCGGCTACCGCCATCTGTGGACTGATAACCATGTCTGATGCAACACCCTCCACAACTTTTGCCACCATATCCTTGCTCTGCTCAATCCCTTTTGCTAAGCCACTCATAAAGTCAGGCATCCAACTTTCATAATCTGTAAGTGGTCCTTCGTCCGGCACGGAGAAATGCAAGAAAGAACGGATTGTCTCTGCAACATTCGTCACGGCATCCTTGACCTTTTCAATGCAACTCTTAATACCATTCACGATACCCTGAATAATATCTGCTCCCCACTGGAATGCGGATGATGCCAGATTTTTGACAAAGCTGACTGCATTGTTGAATCCGGTTTTAATGGTATTCACAATGCCTGATACCGTATTTTTGATACCATTCCACATTGCATTAAATGCTCCTGACACCACCGACTTAATGGTATTCAGGACTGTGGTGAATATGGTCTTAATCGTATTCCATACGGTTGTGATGACCGTCTTTATCCCATTCAGCACCGTTGTGATCACAGTCTTGATTGCATTGAATACGGTTGTGATGATTGTCTTGTAGATATTGAAATAGGTAGTCACAATCGTGCTAATCACATTCAACACCGTTGTGAATATCGTTTTAATACCTTCCCATAATGCTGAGAAGAAATTCTTAATTCCATTCCAGATAGTCTGTGCCGCATTGCTGATTGCTTCCCATGCAGAAACAAAGAACTCTTTAATCGCAGTCCATACCGCTATAGCAACTTCCTTGATGTTCTCCCACAAGTCAATCCAAAACTGCCTGAAATCTTCATTTGTATTCCACAGATAAATAAAAGCCGCTACCAATGCGGTAATGGCTGCAATAATCAGGAATATTGGATTCGCAAGCATGGTTGTATTTAAAGCCAGAACTGCTGTCTTCACTGAATTTATGGCACCGGCAAGTTTCGGAATCACAGTCATGATTGTTCCAACTGCGGTAATCAGCTTACCAATAACAATCAAAATTGGACCCGCAACAGCCAATATTCCACCAATTACCAGAACAGCCTTCTGTACAATCGGATTCATGTTTGTGAACGCGTCAACTGCCGCTGTAATCTTTTCCACCAGACCTGTCAAAAACGGAATCACATACTCGGACAACTTAATCGCCAGAGATTCCAATACACCTCCAAGCTGTTCCACCTTGCTCTGTAAATTATCCTGCATGACCGCTGCCGTCTCTCCGGCAACACCTGTACAGTTATTCATGGAAGCAGTCAGTGCATCATATTCTTCCTGTGAAAGATTCAAAAGGGAAATCAGACCGGACATACCCTCTTTTCCAGCAAGTGCTGTTGCATAATAAGCCTTCTGATCATCCGTCAATCCATTGAAACTGGTTCTCATGATTGTGATGATTTCATCCAGAGACTTAAATGAGCCATCCGCATTTGCAATCTCAATCCCCAAATCTTCCATTGCATTTGCCACTGTATCAGACGGTTTTGCCATATTTGCAAGTACCGTTCTAAGAGAAGTACCTGCCTGAGAACCTTTGATACCCGCCATTGACATCGCAGATAATGCAGTTGTTACATCCTCTATGGATAATCCCATGGATTGAGCCAAAGGAGCCACATACTTATAGGATTCTCCCAAGTCAGATACCCCGATAGTGCCGGAATTTGCCGCCTGTGTCATAAGGTCAGCCACTCTGGCAGAATCCTTTGCAGATAGTCCAAATCCGGTAATCGCATCTGCCACAATTGTCGATACCGTTGCAAGGCTCTCTCCGGAAGCTGCTGTTGCATCCAGAACACCCGCCATACCATCAATAATCTGAGTGGTAGACCATCCGGCTTTTGCCATCTCCGTCATGGCTTCTGCAACTTCTCCAGAAGAAAATGCGGTAGTCGCCCCCAAATCAATGGCTGTCTCGCGAAGTTTCTCAAATTCTGCACCGGTTGCTCCCGTGATTGCCTGAACACCGGACATTGCTTTTTCAAAATCGGTTGCAACCTTTAATCCGGCAACGCCAATACCGGTAACTGCTGTTGAAACAGGAAGAAGAGATTTACCGATACCTTCCACCTTACTTCCCACACCTTGTAACTTTGTACCTGTCACAGAAATCTTCTGTAATGCAACAGTTGACTGTTCTGCCTGTTTCTCTAAATCTTCCAGTGCCTGTTCCGTGGCAATAATTTCTCTCTGGAGACCATCGTACTGTGACTGCGTAATCGTCCCCTGTTCCAAAGCGGTATTGGCTTGTTCACTGGCTCTTTTTAATGCTTCCAGTTTTTCCTTTGTAGCCTGAACCTCTTCATTTAACATTCTCTGCTTTTGGGATAAGAGTTCCGTATTGCCCGGATCTAATTTCAGCAGTTTTTCCACATCTCTAAGCTGTGATTGTGTATTACGGATTTCGCTGTTCACGCTCTTTAATGCTGTTGTAAGTTTCGTGGTATCTCCACCGATTTCCACGGTAATACCCTGTATTCTGCTTGCCATCTACCTCTCACCTCCTACTACAATATATTTATGGTTAATATCCCTTACAGCCAGTAAGGAATTATCCATCTTGTTGCTTAAGCTGTTAGAATGAGTGGTGCAATAGGTCTGGCCTTCACCTCCCAGGACTTTACGTCCGATAAATAGTCAGCCAACCAGCCCCTCATCCGCAGCATTCGTTTTACGCAGGTTGAACCCTCTGGCGTTCGTGTGAAACACCCAGTAGATTGAATAGGCAATGAGAAAACTGGTATTGACCATTGCTAATACATCACAAAGGAGTATCTGTTATGAACGCTGTTGGTATTGATATTTCCAAAGGCAAGAGCACTGTCACTATCCGAAGACCTGGCGATATTGTCGTTATGCCACCCTGCGATATCCCACACACTCAATCGGCCATAAACTGCCTGATCAAGCAAATCCAGAGCCTTGATGGTGAAACTAAGGTCTGTATGGAGCACACCGGCAGATACTATGAACCGGTTGCTACGTGGCTTTCCGATGCTGGCATCTTTGTAAGTGCTGTAAATCCTATCCTCATCAGAGATTTCGGTGATGATTCCCTCCGTACTCCCAAGACAGACAAAGCGGATTCTAAAAAAATCGCACGCTATACTCTTGACCGCTGGGCTAAATTGAAGCAATATGGAAACATGGATAAAACACGTAACCAACTAAAAACTATGAACCGGCAATTTGGATTTTATATGGCTCAGAAAACCGCAATGAAAAATAATCTTATTGCGCTTCTTGACCAGACTTATCCGGGAGCCAATGATTTCTTTGACAGCCCTGCTCGTAACGATGGCAGCCAAAAGTGGGTGGATTTTGTCTATACCTGCTGGCATGTGGATTGTGTCCGCTCCAAGTCATTAAATGCCTTTACAGAACATTACCAGAACTGGTGCAAACGCAAAGGCTATAACTTCAGTGCTGAGAAAGCTGAGAAAATCTATCATCTTTCTTCTGACCTGATTGCTGTATTCCCAAAGGATGACATCACAAAGATGCTGATACGGCAGGCTGTAGCATTGTTGAATACCGCTTCTGAAACCGTGGAATCCCTTCGCCTGAAAATGAATGAGCTTGCGTCCACACTTCCGGAATATCCGATTGTTATGGATATGAATGGTGTAGGCTCTACTCTTGGTCCACAGCTTATAGCTGAGATTGGGGATGTTACCCGCTTTACACACCGTGAAGCCCTTACAGCCTTTGCAGGTGTTGACCCCGGAAAGAATGATTCTGGAAAACACATTCAGAACAGCGTACGCACCTCAAAGAAAGGTTCTCCCTACCTGCGTAAAGCCCTCTTTCAGGTCATGGACAGCCTTATCAAACGCTCGCCGATTGATGACCCTGTTTATGCCTTTATGGATAAAAAGCGGGCACAGGGCAAACCTTATTACGTTTACATGACTGCCGGGGCAAACAAGTTTCTCCGTATTTATTACGGACGGGTAAGGGAATATCTTTCCGCTTTGCCAGAAAACGAAGAAATCTAATATCATTCTCTGTCTCATATCAGACCAGCACAATGCGGTGGTCTTGTTTTTGTACCTTTTTTCAACCTGTATAAAATTTTCAAAGTTCATTAATTTCTGCTTGACTTTTTATTTGCAGACTGTTTTTAAGCATAAAAATAGCCCGGATTTCTCCGAGCAAAAAAGAAAGCACCTGCCATTTTCTGACAGATGCAGTAAACTTCTCTATTCTGTTTTAACTCATCCACAAAAATGCTTATCTAAAATATTTTCCAAATCAACAAAATGTGGATGAATATCATTCAATTTCTCATATTTAATTAGAAAATAGTATAGTTCTTCCATCCAAGGATTACCACATAATAATTGCTCCATAAAGCTTGTATCAAAAACATCCGGATATAAATGTTGCCATATAGCCAATCTTCCCAGGAAATGGACAACTACATACATTTGTCTATCCATATTGTCAGTTGCACTAACCTCTGTTACCATGTATTGTATCTGATAAGGCAGTTCATAATTTAGTAAATTTTCCAAATGTACTGTGCCCTTAAAATCTCCAAGGGTATATTTCCTCAAAAAATAATGTCCTATTGCTCTTGCATGAAATTCAGTCCAATACAAAAACATTCGATGTTTATTGAAACTATACAATTCATCAAAGGAATCTGGCTGAATCAAATTAAAATAGTCTTTAAAATCATTAACATGAACCGCTTCATGCACAAGAGTTCCCAGCCAATCAACATTTTGTTTATTGATTGACTCTATGATGTACTCTTTATTTAAAAGTATTGTGAATTTTCCACTTGGTTCTATAGGCTGTACAGTTAATCCATGAAATGCCTGAATATCAGAGAGATCTCGCGTTCCATTATCTACCAAATCCCGTCTCAATCCAGCATATGCATCTGCCATATTGTCCGTAATAATAACTTGTCCATCAAATCCATTAACACCACAAGTCGTAGCATAATCCAACAAAACATCTTGAACAACTCTCATAAATTCATTTTGCATACCATCAGACATTGTTTTACACCTCAAATCAATTTTTCTTTTTTAGTCCAAAGATTCACCTACTGTTCGGTACTTTTCCTTCTCCTGCAAATTAATATATCAAAAAAGTGACAATTTCTCAATCAGAAGCGGTCAAAATCCTGTTGCGTAGCCAACTGTGCGTACTTGCAATCATCATTTCTACTCTCCGCATACATATCATTGATAAGGCCTATCGACAGCAGCTCCAAATCTGCCATCGACAAGCCTAACTGTACACATCTTAACAGAAACAATGGTGTTGTCATTTCACGGTCTGTCGGACGAAGTTTTTTTTAGCTTCAACATCGGTCTGCACATTTAATCCCCAAAGTTCAATGAGCTGTGGCAATACCTGATAAATGGAAAATGTATTGAACCCATCCAGCCACTCTTCCGGTGTATTCGGAATGCTTGCATCTGCATGTTTCGCCATAACAAATGCAATATTTTCAAACATTTCCAAAGAGAACATATCAAGATTGGAGCCTTCTTCACTGCTATCCCCAATGGATTTCTCCAATGCTTTCAGGTCCTTATAAATATCCCTCTGGAACTTCATACGGTAAATTCTCGGAATGGCAGCAGATGCCTTAAAAGACACCTGCTTACCGTCAATCTCAATCTGTTTAATCATGCTCATTATGCTACGCCCTCGCCTTCATCAGATTCTGTTGTGGTCGGCATATACACAGCCTTGTACCAATCATTGTAAACGGTTGTGTCTGTGGTATTGCCGGTCTTTGCTTTTACAAGGCCGCTGGAAAGCGGCGTTGCCTTGATAGTAAGCGTCTCTGTCTGTACCTCTCTTGTATCCTCATTGGTCTTACCTTCAATACCCGGACGGGATGCGGCACAGTTATAAAGCACATGGCGGATGTGTCTCTGGTCACCATCAAATTCAAACAGCAACGCAAAAGAAGCAAGTTCCACCTGTGCATTTTCAATCAGCACACCATTGTCATCCAACTCTTCCATAAGCACCTCAGTACGGAAACTTTCCGGAATCAGTGCCAACTCCAGATCACCCTCATATCCCATGTTATTATTGATAACATAGTAGGCGATACCATCTGCATAAAAGTTTTCCGGCTCTCCATTCGCATCCAGAGAAATGGATACAGAGCCCGGAATGGCTGTCGGCGTTCCATAGGAAACTGTGCCGTCCTCTGCAATCGTAAGTAACGCATAGTGTGCGTTTTTCAGATTATATTTTACTTTGTTATTTTTCTCTGACATCTCTTAAACCTCCCATTCAAATGTGTAAAGGACTTCATAGAGCTTTTCGCTCTCAATCCAAGTTTCAGATTTGTTGTAAAAGATTCCGTGTTCATCCAACACATCCTCCAACTGCTGCTCCACCGCCAAATCTTTGAAATCGGTGTACAGTTCTATATGAACCTCATTTATCTTGTAATAGACCTTGCCATCCGCTGAGAAGTTGTTGCTTCCCGGAAGCAGATAGCAGATAAATGGCGGCTCCGGTGACTCCCCTTCTGCAAAATGATGGTACGCAAAAGGAATCTGCGTCTCACTTAAAATCTGCAATAATTCTTCCATAACTAACCTCTCAGTGCTCTTTCAATCTCTTCCTGTAACTGCCTGATTCCATGCTGTTCCGCCGGTGCAATATGGGCTTTCCCTTCCACTCTGCCGCCATTTCTTTTGGCATGACCATATTCCAGAAGATGTGCCAACTGGTACCTATTCTTAGAATGAACCACCATTGTCAGCGTCTGGGATGTCTCCCTGACCTTTTTGGCTGTCCAGCTCTTTGCATACTTCCCGGTATCCTCCGGTGCATTTGCCTTAATCTCCTTACGGACTGTGGCACTTGCATGTTTGACGGCTTCTTTCATATCCTCTGTGGCAAGCTCTGCAAATTCAGTCAACCCCTGCATTATCACATCCGCCATATCATTGATGTTTACTGTAGATGCCATGCCTACCGCCTCACTTTCTCACACCAGAATTTCAAAGATTTCTTTTTGTAATTCATGTGGTCTACAGAAAGAATGTTATAAATCTCCCCGCGAAACAGAATACGGAAACCTGTGGACATGATGTCCACAAGTTGGCTGCAATATCTGACTGTAAATGTGATATTCGCTCCATCTACGGTCTGACCTGCTTCTGCTTTCTCATTTCCGCCTTCCCCGCCAATCGTGGCAAAACAGGAATAATAATCTTCCCACGCATTCTTACGGTTACCGATGGCATCAGGCATCACAACACTCTTCTGAAACATTATCTTTTCATTCAACAAAGATACCTTCATCAGAATCCCTCCTGTCTGCATCCAAATAAAAGGGAACGCAAAGATAACGTCAATGCATGATGGTCTGCCTCTTCCCTGTGTTCATACAGATAAGCAACCGCATACATGACTGCAATCCTGGCACAAGGTTCTTCCTCAAAAGCATCCTCATCTGTCATTCTTGCCACATCCATACATAACGTCTGGGCGGATTCCATGATATTGCGGAGCAAAACATCATCATCCTCAAAGTCCACACGAAGATATTTTTTCATTTCATCCAACGTAATTACCACGTCTCCACCTCCTTAAGATGGTGCCAGCCGAAGCCAGCACCATTCCAAAATCAAATCTTAAGCACCCATCTTAAGTACCTGAACCGCTTCGGCAAGCACCAACTTACCATCCACACGTTCCTTTGCAACAAAGCCGACCATACCGTTTCCGGCAAAGAGTTCCTTCAGTTCTGCGAAAGAACGAACTCCACGGTCACCAATGTTGTAGTAGCTGAAATCACCAAAAGCGATAACAGGCTTACCCGCTGCAATGTTAGGAACATATGCAGAAGTCATTACTTCATAACCAAAGAGTCTGTCCGGCTCCCCGGCCTGTAAAGAAGGCTGCCATAAATACTGACCGTTTTCATCTTTCAGCTTACGAAGTGCCGCAATGGTCGCATCATTCATAATGAACTTTGCTTTCTTACGGTAAGGACGCTTAAGCGCATACACAAGATTGATGATTTCATCTGCTGTAATTTCTGTTGCACTTGCAGCAGTCACACCAATCTCTCCGCCACCCTCTTCTGCAAAAATACCGAGAGGCTTACCGGTACCGTCACCATTAAGGAATGCATCCTCTTCTGCATTTGCCAATGCTCTGGAGAACTGACGGATTAAATAATTCTCTAAGCCAAATGCATTGTCGTAAAGCAACTCTTCGGTTACCTTTACAGCTACATGGAGCTTATGAGCGTCAAGATTGATCTGGTCGAACTTCGCATCACCGAAAGTTAATGCCTCGCCTTCGTCAATCCATGCTGCAGCCGGTTTAGAACCCGCAATGTTAATCTTGCGTTCTCCACTGGTTGTAATGGTTGTACCAAGTCTACGGAAGATATTTTCCTCTTCCAGACCTTCAATCAATCTGGAATCATACTCTTCCGGTACTAAGTAGCCACCGTCAGTGTCGATACCCTCAGAAAGCACGTTTCTGATATTACGGAAGTTGTTACGGATTGCATGAAGCATGGCATCACGGTATTCATCGGATGCACGGCCAGTCTTCTTCTCAGGAGCCTTACTGCCATTCATTGGCTTACCGGTAATCGGAGTATTCACAGGCTTATTCAGCTCTGCTTCCATAGCCTCCATCTCTTCCATACGTGCAATTTCCGCAGAATAATTCTGCACCTTCTGTTCCATTTCTGCATAAGTGGCTGCATCCTCAGCGGATAACAGACCATCCTTATCACGTTTTGTTTCCACGAAAGCCTTAGCAGCTTCCCACGCTTTGTTTCTCTTTTCTCTCAGTTCTAAAATAGTCATAGTAGATTACCTCCAATTTTTTAATAAATTAAGCCGACTCATCAGCGAATCGGCTTTGACTTTGTTACTGTTTTCAGTTTCATTTTTCTGCTGTATCCTGCATTTCTCAGCAATCTTATCCATTAAGGAATTGACCACCGCTGTTTTTGAATACAGCATGGATACCTGTGGAACTTTCATCTCATCCACAGCACCATTCCTCTGGATGATTTCATCCGCAAATCCAAGCTCAATCGCCTTGTTTGCATCCATCCATGTCTCTGCATCCATCAGATGTGCCAGCTTTGTTCTGGACATTCCGGTTTTCAGTTCATAAGCATTGATGATGGAATCCTTCACGCTTTTCAGCATGTCAATGGCTCTCTGCATCTCCCCGGAATTACCAAAAGCAATGGTCATCGGATTGTGAATCATCATCATGGATACCGGAGACATCAGCACCGTATCACCGGCCATAGCAATGACCGAAGCTGCAGATGCCGCAATTCCGTCAATCTTGACTGTGACCTTGCCCTCATACTCTCGGAGCATGTTGTAAATCTGGGCTGCTGCCACACAATCACCTCCGGGAGAATTGATCCAGACTGTGATATCTCCACTTCCGTCCAGCAATTCTTCCTTGAACATTTGCGGTGTCACGTCATCATCAAACCAACTATCCTCTGCGATGGTGCCGTTTAGGAACAGTGTTCTCTCCACCGTTTCCATCTGTGTCTCCTGATTCAGAACCTTGTGGTTCTTCCACTTCCAAAACTTCTTCATTCGGTTCGCTCTCCTTTCCCGCAAATATTCCTGCGTCTTTTAATTTGGTCATATTCCCATTGATAAGGTACAGATCGCCACCTTCCTCTTCCGCAATACGGTCAAGATTTTCAAGTTCCCTGATATCGTTGGCACTCATCCAACCGTTCTGTCTTCCAATGGCATACCCATTCATGCGGCTCTGATAATCACCACGGAGCAAGCCGTCCACGTTGAACTTGACGAAGTATTGTGTTTTTTCATCCGTTGAAAACAGGGAACGGACAATTGCCTGTTCCCACCTCGCAACCCAAGGGTCTAAGGTGTATTTCACGAATTCCAAAGACTGCTGCTCAATATTAGAAAAACTCGACTTCTCCAAGTCCCCGACCATGTGTGGCGGAACCCGGAAAATACGAGCTATTTCGTTAATCTGAAATTTTCTTGTTTCTAAAAACTGTGCCTGTTCCGGACTAATGGAAATCGGTGTGTACTTCATCCCCTCTTCCAGAACCGCAACCTTATTGGCATTGGAACTTCCGCCAAAGGCTGAAGTCCAACTCTCTCTTACCCTCTGTGGGTCCTTTACGGTTCCCGGATGTTCCAGAATACCGCCCGGTGTGGCACCATTTGCAAAGAACTTTGCACCATACTCTTCACAGGCAATCGCCATTCCAATCGCATTCTTCGCCATTGCAATCGGAGAATATCCAACTAAACCATCAAACCCCAGACCGGGAATGTGAAGCACCTCCGAAGGTTTCAGATTGACCATGCTCCCTTTCATGGTCGGTGCATCATCCTTACTGGTGTTGTACTGATAATAAAGCTGTCCCTTATCATCCCTGTCCACCGTCATTCGGTTCGGCATCAACGGATACAATGCAATGATTTCTCCCTTGCCATTGCGGATTATCTGGGCGTATGCATTACCCCAGAGGAGCAAATGCGTCATCAATGTCTCCCTGAATACAAAGGAAGTCATTTCCGGATTCGGTTCATCATGGAGCAAAAAATAAAGCGGATGTTTTACCGCTTTCTCCTTACCACCATCTCCGTTGTATTTATAAACATGAAGCGGAAGACTCGCCACCGCCTCTGATAAAATACGCACACAAGAATACACTGCCGTCATCTGCATGGCAGAACGCTCATTAACATTCTTCCCACTGGAACTGCTGCCGATAAAAAATCGGTATGCACTGCCAGATGTAGCGTTTTGTGGCTTATCCCTTGATTTAAAAATTCCTGATAAAATTCCCATAGCACTTCACGCTCCTTCCATTAAATAAATAAGATGCCTCGCTCGTCATAAACACTGGCCGTATTAATGTTGCCACAGCGTATTGCACGGTCGAGTGCCATAATGGCTGCCACCGCACCGTCAATTTTTTCTGTGGATTTTTCTTTATCAGCTTTGATGTTTCCGGCAGGGTCAGTACGGATGAAGATGTTGTCCATCATCCAACGCAGGACCGGATGCCCACCGTGTGCAATCTTCTGCTCCAAGGTCAGCTTCATCAGTTCCTTTGTTGGCGGGGACATATCCTTAAATCCCTGTCCGAAAGGCACTACCGTAAATCCCATGCCCTCAAGGTTCTGTACCATCTGGACAGCGCCCCAACGGTCAAAGGCAATTTCACGGATGTTATATTTTTCTCCGAGGTTTTCGATGAATTTCTCAATATAACCGTAATGGACTACATTGCCCTCGGTGGTCTGTAGGAACCCTTGCCGTTCCCACACATCATAGGGTACATGGTCACGGCGTACACGCAAATCAAGAGTGTCCTCCGGCACCCAGAAGTATGGGAGAACCACATATTTATCCTCTTCATCCATAGGTGGGAACACCAAAACAAATGCCGTAATATCCGTTGTGGAAGAAAGGTCCAATCCGCCGTAGCAAACACGGCCTTCCAAATCGTCCTCGCTGACAGCAAAGGCACAGGCATCCCACTTTTCCATCGGCATCCAACGGACTGCCTGCTTTACCCACTGGTTCAGACGAAGCTGTCGGAAGGAGTTTTCTTCCCCCGGATTCTGCTTTGCAGATTCACAGGCAGCCTTGACCTTATCCAAACCAACAGTAATACCGAGGGATGGATTTGCTTTCTGCCACACTTTCGGGTCTGTCCAATCATCACTTTCATCTGCACCGTAAATCACAGGATAAAAGGTAGGGTCTATTTTTCTGCCCTCCAGGATGTCCTTTGCCTTTTGGTGGGTTTCGTAACAGATGGAGTTGGTGTCCGTTCCCGCCGTTGTGATCAGGAAGTAAAGCGGCTGCATTCTGGCATCGCCGGAACCCTTTGTCATAACATCAAACAGTTTTCTGTTTGGCTGCGTATGAAGTTCATCAAATACAACCCCGTGGATATTGAAACCGTGCTTACTGTATGCCTCCGCCGACAGCACCTGGTAGAAGCTGTTGGTAGGCAGATACACGATTCGTTTCTGCGATGCCAGTATTTTGACTCGCTTATTCAGTGCCGGACACATACGCACCATATCGGCAGCTACCTCAAATACAATGGATGCCTGTTGGCGGTCAGCGGCACAGCCGTAAACCTCGGCACGTTCTTCTCCGTCACCGCAGCAAAGGAGCAACGCCACCGCAGCAGCAAGTTCGGACTTACCCTGTTTTTTCGGAATTTCAATGTATGCCGTATTGAACTGCCTGTAGCCGTTTGGCTTTAGCGTTCCGAACACATCTCGGATAATCTGCTCCTGCCAGTCAATCAGTTCAAACGGCTTTCCCGCCCATGTGCCTTTGGTGTGGCACAGACTTTCAATAAAGGCTACGGCAAAGTCGGCGGCATCTTCATCGTAATGGGAATTCTTCGCCTTGAATTTTGTAGGTTTATACTTTTTCAGTTTTCGCAAATGCCGTCACCTCCTCAAAAATGGCATAAAAAATAGCCGCCACCATAATCGGTGCGACCGCGTATACGAGGAACAGAGCCTCACGGCTCCGTCCTGACCTTATGCAGGATTTTAATTATGTTCGTTCAGCAAAATGCAGAGTGCAAGGTTTGCTTCTTCCGTGGTGGGTTCGATATCCCAACCGCTGTCATAGTTTGCGATGATTTCGCCGTCCAGTTTTAACATCAGCTTGCTGATTTTACCTCTGTTGATGCCGTGCTGACTTCCGGTTTCGTAAATCTTCAGCCAATAGTGGACTGCCTTGTAACCGCCGTCTTTCTTCGGTATACCGATAGTTCCTTCTTTCCACATATCAATCCACCGACCTTTCTCCCGTGAGAATGAACCGGACGTATTCCTTACGATGTTCCTCAAGGTAGACCACCAATTCGTAAAAACGCATCTCATTTGCAATGTACTGCACCATCGGAACATCAAACATATTGGTTCGCCCTGTGGCACGGATGGCGAGAATCTGCTCTTTCACTTTAGTATTCATCGCTACAGACCTCCTTGCCCATAAGAAGTTCCGTGTAGATTTTGGTGTAGCGTTCACACTCGCTGCCCTCAGAGCCTGCAATGGCACGAAGGTAAAAATCTGCCGCTTCTTTTCTACTATCCCATGTTTCTGTCTTGCCGTAGCAGGTAATCTGTACCGCGTCCAGTTTTCGACAAATATCGACACCGGACACCACATTCAAGCCGGAACCCGTGTCCCATCTGACCATGATGGAGGCGGTATCATCCACTCCTCTGACCGTACCCTTTGTGCCAATCGGCGGATCCTGTTCATCATCCATTCGGACAAGTTCAACTCGGCAGCCTACGGGGTAATCCTTGCGTACCTGTTCCACAATCTCTCTGCTTGGAAATCTCATTCTGCCACCTCCTCGACCAGGCAGTAGCCACTGCCGTATTCTTCTGCAATTTCCTGTCCGATACGGTCAGCCTCAGTTTCATTGGCAGCCGTGAAAATCTTGAAGTTATCATCGTCAAGTTCCACTCGGTAAGTCTTTTCCGCCTTTGCAGCCTTAAAGGCGCTATTGCCGGAAAGGTTACGTAGCAGAATTTTTCTCTCAGTTTTGTATTCATTTCCGATAAAACCAAGGCGCAGAAGAAAGCATCGGAATGCATATTTCTCATTGTCCACTGCTTTTTCCGTGGCGCTGATGCGCTTCTGATTTCTGCTCATCTCACAAAGGGCGGCAATGAAGTGGCTATATGCCTTGACCTCATCTACATCCAAGCCATCCCCAAACCAAGGGAAAGAAACCTTGTCCTCTCCGATTTCAATCGGGGTTGCAGAAATGCCCAAAGCCTTTTTGATGAGGCTCCCCTTGGCATCCAGAAGGTTCGTCAGATTTCCAACCGAAACCTTATCCAAAGAAATCGCCACCGTAAGCCCCACGTTTTCGTCCTGTGGCTTGGTATCGATTGGGGTAAGGTAATCCGGCGGGCAATCTTCCATCGGCTCTTCGCCGTTTGTGACGGGTTCCTGCGGCTCTCTGTCATATTGGGATAAATCATATTCAAAGCCTTCATTGTGAAGATGCTCCAAAAGGTTCTCAATGACCTCGCTATCTGCCATATCATCAAACAGAAGATTGCCATCTCTGTCGATTGTGAAATAGTCTACTTCGTATGCGCAGGAAGGAACTCCCTTATACCTGCAGGTTTCTCCAAGCCAATCGGCTATGGTCTGTGCCAGTTCCTTGCGTTTTTTACCGGGAACAATGTAATGAATTTTCATGTGCAAAACCTCCTTCGTTTTGGTAGTACACATATTCGCTCTAAACCCGATAAATAGCAAGTCATATGTGCAAAATATAAGGGAGAATACTTGTAAATTTACACCCCCTCGTTTTGTGTATAGTACACGATGCCCATCAACACATATACCACATTCGGCAACGCTACACCGTTGCCCCACATCTTATACTCAGCCGAGTCGGAGTGCGGGTTCTGCAACCACTTGAAGATTTGTTTTCGTGTTTTCGGTTTGCTTGATGTTCCCACAATCTTACGATGTGTTTCAAAGATTTCTGCCCAACGGGTGAGTTCCTCTTCCGAGGGAAGTTTTACACCAAGGTCATCGCACCACCAATCCGGAAATCCCTGGAGCCTTGCACATTCCGTAGGGGTCAGCCTGCGAACAATGTATTCCAGATCTCCATCGGTGTCATTGACCAGCGGAGGGTCTTTGTAATCTGTAGCTACTAAAGTATTGGCAAGTTCCTCTTCCGCAGAAGTAAAGAACGAAGCCTTGCTGCTTGAGTAGGTGGGAACGGCAACCGCATGACGGTCAACCGTATTTAAGGTGTACATGACATCACTTTCAGAATAACCGTTTCCGTAGTGGGATGGTCTTGAGCCGTTGCCCTCCACGATGGCAATGCCGCCCTGGTTGCAGGTAGGATTCCCACCGTTACCGTCCAGGGTTCGGGATGTGTCTGCTTTATAAAAACCGCTGTTGGGATTGGCTGATTTCATGGCATTGCTGTCTTTGGAGCAGACACCAAAAGCTGTCGGCTCTACCACAAACGGCTGATTGTTGCCTCCGGTGCCGTAGGTTGCAGCTACGGTCTGTGCCACATCAAGCGGTCCTACATAACGGGTATCCTGTGAATGATTTTCATACACAGTTGCCGGAACAACTCCGGCTCTGAGTGTCGGAGACTTCTCTGCCTCATAACCGATACCTTGGCTGTCAGCAGAATGCTCCGTACAAAATCCTGCCGATTCCATAACGCAAGGCGGATGGTGTGCTGCTGCACGTAGGGTACAAGTGAAATCCTCAGTCACATCCATACGGTTGCCGCCCTGGTCATTTAATACGATGTGTCTATCATTGCCTGCCTCATGAGCGCTTTTTTCAGAAGCTCCGGCAGTTCTTTTCCACGGACATCGGCTCGGTTCAAGATTCCCAAACAAGCCTTCTGACTCAAATAATATTTTTCCGGCACACCCACCATTAAAATCTGCGACAAGATAGATACGTCTTCTTCTTTGGGGGACTCCCCAAAACTGCGCGTCAACGCATCTCCATGCGATGCTGAAATCATCTCCCAGGATTTCTCCTGCTCCTGTCCATTTTCCTTTCGGAGGGCAAGAAACAGCATAGTCACCTTTGACGGATGCGACTGCCTCAAGGACGGCTTTGAAATCTTCTCCTGCGTTTGAAGAGAAGGCGCCGGGGACATTTTCCCATACGATGTATCTTGGATACTGTCCATTGGTTTTACACCTCATTTCTTTTACGATTCGGATTGCTTCGTAAAACAGGCAGGAACGCTCACCATCAAGACCGCTGCGTTTTCCCGCCACGCTCATATCCTGGCAGGGACTGCCGAAGGTAATGATGTCCACGGGTTCAACCTCTGCACCGTTGATACCGGAAATATCTCCGAGGTGCTTCATCTGCGGAATGCGCCTGCTTGTTACACGAATAGGAAAAGGCTCAACTTCCGATGCCCACAAAGGGGTAATACCGGAAATCAAGCCTCCCAAAGGAAATCCCCCGGAGCCATCAAACAGACTACCGAGGGTCATAGGTTTCTTATTCATTTACGCCAACCTCCTTCACAAGGTCGGCATACGGAATACGCTCGCCGTTACGGACAACATAAACATTCTCCGCATCACCCATATCCTCCACATATCTACGCAGGATAACTGACGCGTACTTTTCATCCAGTTCCATCGTATGGCAGATGCGCCCTGTTTTCTCACAGGCCATCAAAGTGGAACCACTGCCACCGAAGGTATCGACCACGATGGAATTCTCACGGCTGGAGTTGCCGATAGGGTATGCCAACAGGTCGAGTGGCTTGGAAGTCGGATGGTTTTTATTCTTCTTCGGCTTATCAAAGTTCCAGATGGTGGTCTGGCTCCTGCCTGCGTTTTTGCTCCAATAATGCTTGCCGTTCTGAAGGAAACCGTAAAGCACGGGTTCGTGCTGCCATTGGTAATCACTTCTGCCAAGCACCAGGGAGTTCTTTACCCAAATGCAACAGCCGGAAAGATGGAAACCTGCATCAATGAATGCTTTTCTGAAGTTCAAGCCTTCCGTATCCGCATGGAACACATAGGCAGCGCCGCCTTTTTCCAAGTGGGCAGCCATGTTCTTAAATGCAGCAAGCAGAAATTCATAGAACTTCTCATTTTCCATCTTATCGTTTTTGATGGATAAGCCGTCGGAACTCTCGAATGCCACATTGTACGGTGGGTCTGTCAGCACAAGATTTGCTCTCTTGCCGTCCATAAGGGTGGCAACATCATCGGCATTGGTGGCATCACCGCACATGAGCCTGTGCCTGCCCACCGTCCATACATCACCCTTTTCTACAAAAGCCGCCTGTTCCAGGGCATCACTCAAATCGAAATCGTCCTCTTCCACATCGGAGGTATCTTCCCCGGCAAAAAGGTCTGCGATTTCATCATCGTCAAAACCTGCAAGACCGATATCAAAATCCATGCCCTGCAAAGCCTCGATTTCAATTCGTAACAGTTCCTCATCCCAACCTGCGTCCATAGCCATACGGTTGTCAGCCAGAATGTATGCTTTCTTCTGCGCTTCGGTAAGATAGTCCACAAAAACGCAAGGCACTTCATCAATACCTTCCTCCTTGGCTGCCATCACACGTCCGTGTCCGGCAATGATACCGAAATCCTTATCAATAATGACAGGATTGATGAAACCAAACTCACGAAGGGAGGAACGCAACTTCATAATCTGCTCCGGAGAATGAGTGCGGGCATTATTTACATACGGAACCAATTTTGAAATGGATACTAATTCCATTTGTGTTGTTGTTCTTCCCATATACGCCCTCCTTAGTACAGACCCCATTCAGCGAACTTTTCAAAGCCGCCGAGTTTCTGTATGAAATCCTTTGCAATGGCAACCACCTCGGAATAAGGAATGCCGTCAATCGTATCATCACCGATGGCACAGCACAGTTCCACGGGTCTGCCTGTTTCCTGTGCCTTTAGGAAAGCATAGATATTTACAGATACATCCGCCTTGGAGAGGTCTTTTCCGTGAATACCACCGCCTGTAACGGAGTCAGCCATATCAGAACCGAGTTTACGGTTCGTGGCTCCGGTATCCACATCAGTGCCGCCAGTCCAGTCACCGAGCGGGTTAATCTCCGCATCGTGATAAATCTTCTTCAAATCTTCTGTTTTTACATTGCTTTGACAGATGATCAGGCGAGTGCCGTCCTTGATGTACTTTCCGTCATAAGGGCATCTGCCGTAAATATCGCGGGCAATACGGGAAAGTTCCTTCTGCTCCGGTATCAGAGGCATACCCTTGAAGATACCGTTGTCACCGCAACGGACACCGTTTTTCTGATTGTCCGTCAGATGCTTATCCTGGGGAACAATATCAACGTCCGTATCCATCACACCTGCGATGCGATGCACGATTTTGATAATATCTGCCTTATCCAAATCGGCAGTGGTTTCGATGATGGCATGGCACACGCCGTGACCGATTAACACCTCCACTGCGATTTTGGGATTGTTGTCATTTGCATAAGCCAGATCCACAATGGCTCCTGCGATTCTGTCTGCCACCTTGTCCGGATGGCTCGGATTCACTTTTTCAATCATGTGTTAATTTCCTTTCCTTGAACGTAGTAGTCTTTCCATCACATCATCAGCAGGAGTCGGTCCCGAATACTCTACGGAGCAATTCTCCCTGACTATCTGATAAATCTGATACCAGGACTGGTTTGCCTGTTTTGTGAACTGTTGGAGCATTGCCACATAGGGACTTTGGCAGGCTGCTCCTGTTGTCGGATGTTTCGCAAGAAAGCCGTACTCGGAAATGCACTGCTCACACTGAATCTGACGGGCAACCGACATGGCATACTGATTGACAAGCTGTGTATTCACATAATCCGTGCAGCCTACCTTTTTCAGCCACGCCCATGTTTCGGAGAAAATCTCCTCGGCACATAAATCACCGCCGTTTTTCTGCTTCGCTTTCATATATTCCTTGACAGGTGGCATATCCACACCTTCAAGTGCAGCACCTTCCGGCAGGTCTATGACCTGTGCAGATTTGCCCGCAGAGATTTTCTCTGTCAGAGCCTTGCGTTTGGGACCGCTTCCCGGTCTTGCACCGCCTCTTGCTGTTCCGTCCTTCGCCATAAAATATCACCTCACTTTGCACGGGGCCTTATATACCCGTTTGAATACCAAATTTTGCGCGTAAGACCCCACGCCCGTTGCACGGCATAAAGGCCCCGGAGATTTGACCGCCCCTACCGGGGTCAGTGATTATGCCAACGGTCGCCATTTTCTGCGTGAATTTTTGCATGGCACGACTTACAAAGAGCAATCAGATTTTCTCTCGCATGAGTTCCGCCCTTTGACAGGGGCAGCTTATGATGTATCTCTTCGGTCGGCACGAACCTTCCGTTCTCCAGGCACTTCTCACACAGTGGGTGAGCAGAGGCATAGGCATCTCTTATCCTTTTCCATGCTCTGCCGTAGCGTTTCCTGACGGCGGGGTCACGGTCATAGGTTTCATAGCGTTTGTTTTCCTTCTTTTCATGTTCCTCACAGAACCTACCGTCCGTTAAGTTTGGACAGCCGGGGAAAGAACAGGGACGCTTTGGTTTTCGTGGCACTTGCTTCACCTCCCTTGACATAACAAAAGCCCTGAAGGATTGCTCCCTCAAGGCTTCGTTTGATTCTGCTTTTCGCTGATTTTATCATATCATAAATGCCACTGTGGTATCTTGTTGCAAAGTGTTGCAAAATGTGCGAGCCTTAAATCTGAATCGGATTTTCTGGCAATTTTACATGATTAACAGCACTGTTATGCCAACGGTACACCGTAGTCCTGTCAGCATGGAGTTCGTCCCCAATTTGCTCCCAGGTCAGATTATGAATGTAACGATAACGCAGAACCATGCGTTCATCCGTATCAGCTACCTCATCAATAACTTCACGTATTTGCTCCTTCAGTGCCATCAGCTTGGTAACTTCGGCGTGGATTTTATCTTCTAAATCCATAATTTTATCCAGGCATCTGACAAAAGGGGCATCGTTACTGCGAGAAGTCATAACACGGTCGATATCGTATCTTGGGGAAGAAACGCTGCTTGCCATTTCACGCAAACGCTCCACTTCCTCCAGATCCGAATGTATTCTTTGGTCAAGGCGATAGCTTTGACGTAAATATTCCTTTACTTTCACTGTTCTTCCACCTCCGCTTGTAATTTCGATATCAGAAATTCCCCATCAACAGAGATAAGTTCTCTATACCATGCAGAACGGAAGAACCTCTCCACCTCGGCTTTCATTATCTGGGCAGCCTCGTTTCTCTGCCATTTTTTTAATTTTTTAAGGGCATCCCTGTAGTCCTTTACGGCTAACAGGACGATGCTGTTTGCAAGATTTTCATAAGGGTCACTCAATGGGCAGCACCTCCGATTCTGGCTTTCACGGAATCAATCAGTGCTGATTGGATTTTTTCCTTCTTACGAAGTGCCGCCATAACATCCTCATCAATGGTATCCTTGGCAATGATATGGTGGATGACCACGGTATCGTTCTGCCCCTGTCTCCACAGGCGGGCGTTGGTCTGCTGATACAGTTCCAGTGACCAGGTCAACCCAAACCATATAATCGTGGAGCCGCCGAACTGGATATTCAGACCGTGACCTGCACTGGCAGGGTGGATAACGGCAACAGGGATTTCGCCATTGTTCCAATCTTTGATATCCTGTGAAGTCTTAATCTCCCTTACAGAAAAACGCTGCTTTATTCTCTGCAAATCATGGTTATACCAATACGCCACAAGCACAGGCTTGCCGTTGGCACCTTCAATCAAATCCTCAAGGGCATCCAGTTTTCTGTCATGAATACGGATGACCTCTTTTTCTTCGTTATAAACCGCACCGTTTGCCATCTGCAAAAGTTTCCCGGACAGAGCCGCAGCATTTACGGCATCAATCTCCTCATCCTTAAGAGCAACCACCATATCCTCTCGAAGGTCATGGTAAACAGACCATTCTTTTTCAGATAAAGCCACAGGTACTTCGTTGATTACGCATTCCGGCATTTTCAGGAAATCCGCTGACTTCATAGAAATCGTGATGTCGGAAATCAGCTTATAGATGGCTTCTTCCGCACCAGGCTTTGGCTTGTAAGAAAAAATCATCTGCTGATTTCTCTTATCCGGTACAAAGAAATTATTACGGTAATGGGTAATGTAGCGCCCAAGCCTCTGACCCATATCAAGCACACGGAACTCTGCCCACAAATCCATAAGTCCATTTCCGGAGGGAGTTCCCGTAAGACCTACCATACGCTTTACTCTCGGTCTAACTTTCAGAAGGCTTTTGAACCTTTTTGCTGCATAGGATTTGAAGGATGATAATTCATCAATCACCACCATGTCGTAATCAAAGGCAAGACTGCTTTTTGTAATAAGCCAGTCCACATTTTCACGGTTGATTAAGTACAGGTGGGCGGGACGCTTTAATGCAGCAAGCCTCTCTGCCTCCGTGCCGATTGCCACGGAATAAGTAAGACCTTTCAGATGTTCCCACTTTTCGATTTCCGCAGGCCATGTATCTCTTGCGGCACGCAGAGGTGCAATTACAAGCACCTTTTCTACTTCAAAGCGGTTCAGCATCAATTCGTAAATGGCAGTCAGCGTGATGACGCTCTTACCAAGACCCATTTCAAGCAGAACTGCCGCCACGGGATGTTCCAATATGAAATTCGTTGCATACTTCTGATATTCATGCGGATTGTATTGCATCAATCACACCTCCAATCTGCTCCTTCCCGTCAATCACAAAACACAGGAAACCTAGAGCCGTTAACTGTTTCATTCTTTTTATCTGCAAAGGTCTCGGCTTTTTACCGGGAGCCTTTAATTCCACAAAAGCACATTTTCCTTTCGGAAGAAGCACCAATCTATCCGGCACACCATCGAGTCCAGGGCAGGTAAACTTCAGACACCAACCGCCGTTATTTTTTACAGAACGCACAAGCGCCTGTTCTATTTCTTTTTCGAGCATTTTCGCGCACCTCCATCACGGCGTTTAAGTGGTCTATGACACCCAAAGACGGATATTTTCTATACTTTTCTATAGACTAATTTTTTTAGGTTCTATATAAGGTTTAGTAAAATACTGTCATAGGGTGTCATAGAACCCTGCCATTACTCCTGTTCGAACTCGGATTTCAGCCTTAAGCCTTTGATATATCTGCCTTTCGTGTTTCTGAAACGCTCAAAGCCAAACGACTCAATGGCAGAATAGAAATCTACCGAGCTGCGAACATACTCTCCCACCTGGTTGCAGAATGCACGGTAGTCGTTGTATACCTCTCCGGATTTGGCAACTGCGGTATCATCCAGCTCACAGCGTTCATTCAAGAAGGCAGACATCCAGTCATTATTTTCCTTATAAGCATCAATGGCCTCCTGCACCTTCTTCGGAGCAGCAACATGGAAACCGTCTGCGATTACCTTTTTTGCACCCTCGATAACCCAGGACAGAATCGCACCGCCCGCATTTTCAAACAGGTAATCTGCGTAATTCTTAATGTCGGCATTGCCCTCAATCTTGGCACCAAAGGGAATCACAATCAGTCTGCGCCAAGTACCCTTGTCGATAGCACCGACTTTCGGCAGGTGATTGGTATAAAGCACAAGAGTATGGGTAGGAACATAGGAGAACGGGTCTTTGTACTTCTTTTCCGCATAGATTTCATCTGTGGAACAGAGCTGCTTTACATTGGAGGTATTAAGGCGCATACCTTCCTCCAACTCTGCTGCAATAAGCAGTCTTTTTCCCTTTGCCTCCGCCAGTTCTGGTTTCACATTACGGCGACAGCCAACGGTAAGCATATCCGCAGAGATATTTCCGCTATAGGTGCCAAGGACACGGGATACAACATTCCAGAAGGTGGACTTGCCGTTTCGACCTTCGCCGTAAGCAATAATCAGAGCCTCCACATAAACCTTGCCCACTGCCGACAGCCCCACAATCCTCTGCACATAATCAATAAGGGCGGTATCCTTCTGGAAGAAAGTCGCAAGGGCATCCTCCCAAATTTCAGCACCGTCTTTACCGGGGTCAACCGCAGTCTGTTTGGTAATAAAATCTTCAGGGTTGTGTTCACGCATGGAACTTGTGCCTTTACACAAATCACAGGTACCGGAAGGACAATTCAGCAGAAATTCATCTGCATCCAGTGTGCCTTGCTCCACCTCAAGCATAGGTCTTGCTTCCTTCAGTGCCGATGCGATGTACTTGGAATCACGGCGCTTGATTGCATATTTCTTATAATTCAGAGCGTTTTCATACATCTCAAAAGAATGAGCCTGCTGACGGTTAAAGGCTGCCGCCGCTTTCTTCGGTCCCATTGCCACAAGAATCTCCATTGCACCGTTCTTGTTCATTTCATCCATTGCCTTCTTGATTTCAGCCTCTGCCTCTTCAAGCTGACGCTCGGTCAGTTCCTGCGAAATGCCCTGTGACTTCGGTGCGGTTTCTTCCCAAAAACTGCCATTGTAAACCATATAATCCGTGGATGGGGAGAAACGTAGTTTGCAACCATACTCTCTTGCCAACACAGTAGCCTGACCTACATCGGAGAAATCCTCCGGCTTTAATACACAGTTGGAGTTATAGACTTCCGGTGCAATATAGCCTTCCTGTCCGGATACCTTCGTGCCGAACTTGGTTGCGGAGTACCAGATCTTCTCCAGTTCCGCATCCGAAAGAGGCGGATTGCACTTTTCTGCCATTTTCATAAACAGGGCATGAGCCTCATCGGTGTTGCCGTAGCGTTTCATCAGCTTGCCCGCAATATGGCTCATGGTGCTGTTACGGCTGCCTTCGCTGATTTCTTCCGTCTGTGCATCGAACTCGGCAAAATCATCCTTATCCATAAAATCCGCCACGTTGCTGCTGCCCTCATAAATTTCCACATCGGGGCAATCCGTACCGTAAAGGAATCTCGCCTCGCCAAGGGCATCCTCATCGAAATACGGGAAGAATGCCTGGATACGCTTTTTCAATTCTGCGTATGCTTTGCCGTCCGTCATTGCAGGAATCGGGAAATACACATGAAACTTGGGTCTTGCAGCCTTGCCGTTCTTTTCCTTCATGTTGTTACGGCTATAGCTGACAAGGAACGTGCAGTCAGGAAATGCCATAGCCACATCAAGCGGATAAATCCAATCAGCTGGATTATCAGAATGGTCATTGTCGCAATCCTGGGGAAGAACATCGGTGTACTCGAAGTTATCGTTGCTACGGTAGTTGCCTTTGTATCTGCCACACACATGGTCATATTTGATGGCATCCATAAAAGAAGCCTTGTCCGTGATGTGTGTCTTATTAGGATAGATGCAGTTTGAACTATCTCCGGCAGTGCCTGCGATGTATAAAACAAAATCAATCATGGTGTACCTCCTCGCAATTTTTGTTGAACCAACGGATAGTCTGATTTCTCTTTTTTGCAATACCAATTTCATGAGCCATACCCTTAGAAATCACATCACCGAACACCCAAAGTTCGCTGCATTTTCCAAGCAACACATAATTGAAGTGCATGGCATCGGCACGTTCTTCCGGATTATCATCCGACATAAACTGCGGATACAGTAAATGGGGAGTCATAGGGATTGCATTCTGCTCATAAGCAAAACGGCTGTATTTTCTTGCCTGTTCGGTGTTGTATGACCTATCACCGGAGAATGGGGAGCAGATGTACACCATAGGGCGGAAAGCGGACTGTCTGTCCGCTTTTGCCACATTGGTCATTGCCTCATAGCAGGTCGGGTCATAGTAACCCTCGGAGTTGAATCTATCGTTTCCCATAGCGTTACACCTCCTGCTCAATCAACGGCATCATGCCGTCTGATTTCATAAGTTCATAGATGAAAAGTCTGCCTTTCTGTGTCCAGTAGGTATGCACTTTGGTATGGGTTTCGCCGTCAGTACCTGGATAACTGTGGGTCTTGGTGCTTGTGTAACCCTTCTGCGCGTATTTCTGATACAAAAGCCAAATATCGCCCTGCTTGAACTGCACACCTTTTTCATGGAGATAGCGGTTCATCCAAATAGCGGATTTTCCGTAATCCTTGGCAATGGCTGATGTGGAAATGAGGTCTTTGCAGTTAAGTACCACATCGTAGTAACTGACCTTCGGCTTCATCTCCAAAATCTGCTGATTCTGAACTGCAATCGTATCTGTCAATTCCATGTTTTGATGTTTCAGACGGGCAAGCTGCTGATTTGCAAACTGCAATGCTCTTGCCATAACTGCTTCGGGTGAATTCCATGCCTCTTCCACCTGGATGAAATACTGGCGGAACTTTCTGCCGATATCGGTACGCTGAATCATGCAGAGCTGTTTTGCCATATCAATGGTAAGTTGATGATTTACCGCAGGGCGGCCACCGGAACTTTCGCTCAAAAATGAGCAGAAGTCTGCACCCTCGGAAAAGCCATATTCACACATTCTTGGAAACCAATCTTTGTATGCAGTCTTTACCTGCAGAGCATCGTGCAAATCGCGTCCGTTCACAGTAGGGCGCTCACTGTCGTAGTTGATTCTGATTAATTCGTCCATAGCGAATCCTCCTTAAAATGAAATAGACAGAAGGACAAATCATCCTTCTGCCTATAAGCGAAAAATCCGATTGAATCGAACCCCCGAAAATCAATCTTTTTTATAAAAATCGCATTCGTAACCATCTGCACGGAGTAGTAATCCTTCTGCCCAGGGTGGAGTCCTGCCCATCTGTTCACAGACAGCCTCAAGGGATACCCTGCGGTCGCACTCAATAATAATTTCATCGTGAACATGAGCCACAATGGAGCAATGGCTTAATGTCTGCATGGCATACATCAGAATATCCCTTGCAATGGCCTGCACCGCATTCTCCGTAAATTTAGGACCGTAGCTTTCCAAACGCTCCCACTTCTTTGTCGCGCCTACACCTTCATAGGTCACAGCCTCGCCACCGAACTGGTTCTCTCCCATGCGTGGTTTCACATAGGCAAGCCGTCTGCCGGAAGGGAGCGTAAGAAACAGAAACCCGCTTTTATAATCAAACTTCAAACCGTGGGTTTCCGTGCTGATTCTCTGCTTCACGCAGGTTTTTACGGCACGGTCAATATCCCACCACAGCATGGTTATCATGGGATTTGCATTTCTCCATGCAGATACAAGTGGCTGCAACTCCTCTTCCGTAAGCCCCATCTCCAAGGCTCCCATTGCTTTTAGGGCACCGACCGAACCGCCGTAACCAAGGGCAAGTTCCGCAATTTTGCCTTTCTGCCTCAAGTGTCCGTTGACACCGTGCTTTTCCACCGGAACACCAAACATCTGGCTTGCACTGCTACAATAAATGTCTTTCCCTTCTTCAAATACCTTCAGACGCCAGCGTTCTCCCGCAAGCCAGGCGAGAACCCTTGCTTCGATGGCGGAGAAGTCAGCCACAATCAGCTTTCTTCCATCCTGCGGTACAAAGGCCGTGCGGATAAGCTGCGACAGGGTATCGGGAATATCTTCATACAGAAGTTCCAACACATCATAGTTTCCGTCACGCACAAGACCACGCGCCTCTGCCAGATCTGGCATATGGTTCTGTGGGAGATTCTGAAGTTGAATCAGCCTGCCCGCAAAGCGTCCGGTGCGGTTTGCACCATAAAACTGAAACATCCCCCTGGCACGGTTATCCTTGCAGACCGCATTTTCCATAGCCGTGTATTTCTTGACGCTGCTCTTGGCAAGCTGCTGTCTTAAGGAAAGTACATCGGTAAGGTCCTGTGGTGCTGTTTTGATTGCCGCTGCCACTTCCTTTTTCCCAAGACTGTCCATCTCAAGACCATTCTCTGCAAGCCAGGACTTCATCTGCTGCACGGAGTTGGGATTGTCGAGATTGGTCATATCCTGCATCAAAGCCGTCAAATGCTCACGGCTCTTTTTATCAATTTCAAGTGCCTGTTTTACAAGTACCATATCAACGCCGATGCCACGGTCATTTATTTCTTCATTTAGATGGTATTCCTCCCAAATCTTCTGCGACACCGGAAAGCGTGACAGTTTCTCTTGGATGCCCATCTCGGTTTCCACATCACGAAGGTTGTATGCCTTAAACTGCTGCCATTTTTCCATATCATGTTCCGGTAGATTTCTTGTGCGGCCGCCGTTGGTTTTGGTAGGTGCACAGGGAACACAGAAATATTTGATTAAAGTCTTACCCTCGGTCAGCTTTTGTTTCTCCAAACCAAGAACAGCGCCGACACCTTCAAGGGAAAGAGGCAGACCCAGGGTTGCCGACCAAATCATCGTGCAGTGCCAACTTTCCGGTTCGAGCCATTCGTCCAGATATTTCGACAGGCACACTCTTTCAAATGCAGCATTAAAAGCAGTTTTTACAACCGTTTCATCCGACAGTGCATTTATGATTTCTGCAGGAATTTTCTCGCCACAGGCAAGGTCGACCACCTGCACCGAACCCCCGTCCACGGCATAGCCAAAAAGCAATATTTCAAAATCCTCGCTCTCTGCATATTTGTAAACACCACACTTTTGCAGATTGACCGAGGAGAAAGTTTCGATATCTATACTCAATGTCTTCATAGCATTTTCCTTCCTATGACAAAGGCGGCAGAAGAACATCCTCCGCCGCCCGTCATGCTTACTCGGTCACATCATCCTTCTGTGCAGCCTTTTTCTCTTTGCGTTTGGCAATAAAGCCTTTTACCTTCTTTACCACAAAGCTGATAAATTCGCACACTGCCCACACGATGCCGTTGATAGCAAGACCGTAGATTAGACAAAAAAGAACAATCACATCGACCTGTTTCATAAATTCATATAATTCGTTCATATCGTTTTACCTCGTATTTCGTAGTTTTCGTTTGTGGCAGACGGTGGTATTTCACACCGCCTGCCAAAGTTTTACACTTAAGCCAGGAAATCATCATCCTCAACAGTGGAGAAGTCATCGGTTGCGGAAGTGCGGCCACCAAGAAACTCACCGTCACGGATTTTCTGAATGTTGCCAAGGCCACAGGCAACGCCACGGTTTCCGTTGCTGTTGAATGCGTAGAAGTTCAAAGACACTCTCGCATAGCAGCCGGAGTACACTTCATCACGGTCGAGGATAGGCTTAACCGCCTTGTCCACAATCTGAGGAGCAGTGGTGCTGTTGGCATTCACAAAGTAATGACCCTTATAGGCATCATCGTCGCGCTCTACGTCACCGTCTCTCAAAGGCAACTTAATCGCAGCCTTGTTAGGCTTCTTTCCGCCAAACTTGGCGATACCTTCCTCAATTGCAGCATCCACTGCAGCATTGATTGCGTTGATGGTTTCAGTATCGTCTTTCGGAATCAGCACGGACACAGAATATTTTTCGGTGCCGCCATTGATGCTGACAGGCTCCCAACCGTGGAAGTAAGAAAGACGAGTGTTCTTGCCAGTGATAACCTTAGTTCTGTTTACGTTTGCCATAATTTTTAATCCTCCATAATTTCATTGAATTCGTTTTTTGCGTTTGATACGTTTATTGCCTGCCTTTTATCCGAAACCGGAACCAGGGTAGGCTTACCGGGTGGTTTGATTACGTGCTTTCCGAGGATTTCCCCGAACTGCTTCTTGCCCATCAGCTTCTCCATATCAGTCAGCGTAATAAGGCTCTGACGGTAAATGTCCGTGTAACCATGTTCTTTGGCCGCCTCTGCCACCGCCGCCTCATCGGCAAACTTACGGTTGGAACGCCCCTCGACAACCTTGAACCCACTCCACTCTTTACCGTGGTTTACTGCCGCCTCCAAAGCATAGGCACTGATGTCTTCCGCCCACTTTGTGATATCCGGCAGAATAGGGAGAAGTGCTTCAATCTCACTGTCCGTAAGTAACGGAGGGCGTTTGAATTCTTCCTCTGCGATACGCAGTTTTTCTGCTGCCCTTGCACGGCACTTGACCGCTGCACGGCAGAACTGGCACCACTCTCCGGCACAATATTCGCCCTCTCCTTTGACAGCCATCTGCGCCTTCGGCTTCAGTTCGTTTTCTGCCCAGGCTTTCAAATCCGCAACGGATACCGTCCATGTCTGGACGTTTTCTCTGCGAGGTTGAAATACCGAAAGCGAAACTTCCTTAATGTCATAAAGGCTTTCATAGACACCAAGGGCTGCGATACCGTAACACATGAGCTGCGGATTTTCAGCGACCCCTACAAGTACCCCAAGACCATACTTCGCATCTATGATGTGAAGATTGTCCTCGGAGACGATCAGGCAGTCTGCCGTTCCATAAGAATCGGGAACATACTCTGACAGGTCTACCTTCTGCTCTATCAGCACCAAAGGGTCACTGCAGGTCTGCTTTGCTTTTTCAAGCTGCTCCAGGACAAATTCCACATAGGCGTCAGAATGTTCTTCCATCTCATCGGTGTTGAAATTTGACACAGGACGTTTACTGCGCCTGCGGAGCGCCTTCTTCAGCTTGTGTTCGCATAAGGCGTGAAATGCGGTACCTTCCTCGGCAGCATTGCTGCTCTTGTTTTCAAATTCCGTTTCAAGAACCGCACTCGGCGTACATTTCAGCCACCTGTGGGAACTGGAAGGGGAAAGAAGTGCGTGATTACCCATTGCCAAGCACCTCCGCATCTCTGATAATGTCTGCATAGTATTTCGGGTCAATATCTGACAGCTTGCTGCCACCGTATTTACTAATCAGACCCTTTACCTCGGATGTCATACCATTCTGGCTCTTAACCGCAAGCACGGCACGGACATCTTCCAAAGCAGGCACCTTTTCAACTACTGCCTTCTTTGTGGGTTGCCCTATTTCGACAGGCTTCTGCACAGGTGCTACGTCTACGAACAGTTCCTGGCTATCTGCGAAAGCATAGGCCACAGCTTCCAGTCCGTCTGCCAACGAGTGCATCAGCTTCACCACATCAAGGAGCAGGTTGAATTTATTAGCGTTTGTCATGGTTCTCGCCTCCTTTCAGTTCGTGAATCTCGACGGTCTGCACCGAATCACCTGGGGACAGAACCAAAACGTTGACCTGCTGACCGAAGAGAAAATCCAATATTCTCTTGCGAATCTGCATCGTACCGCTTCGGATGACCGGAGAAGGTGCGCCGCCGGGTTTTGCAATGTTGATACATACCTTGTGTTTAATTCCCATTGCACTTGGCTCCTTTCCGAGGAGTTTTTCTCACCCCTCTGTCCATAAGCAAAAAACGAGGGGGAATCGAACCCCCTCAAATGAAACTTTTTTAAATTTTCTTTTTCAGCGTCGCATAAATCTTGCTCAAACGGTTACGGATAGCCGCTTCAGAAACGCCTTCTTCCGCTGCAATGTCCACGTTGCTCATGTTTTTATAGAACTTCTTTACAACGGTGTCTTTCTGCTTGTCCGTCAGTTCCGAAAGCGCAACCTTCAGCTTTGCCATACGGGTGGAATGCTCATCTTCCGCAATGGAAGTGAGAATCTGCTGCAGAGGGTTGTAAGTTTCATCCTCAAGAAACGGGTTGCGGTCATCCGCATCGTCGCCGTCACCATCGTGGTAACTTTCATAATGAACTGGGCAGTGATATTCCTCACGGCGCTCTGCATCCACGTCATCGTCATCCCAACCGTGAAGCATTGTAATAAGGTTCTCGGTTACTGTCTTGCCGTCTTCGCCAGTCATTCCCGAAGTAATGACAATCGGTTTTCCTTCTGCTGTGTAATAAACATAGTTGGTACGGTTCTTTTCCGCTGTTTTGAACTTTCTCATATAAAGTCCCTGCCTTTCTTTTCCGCCCGAAAGGCTGGTGGCAGGGACACAAAAAGAGCCGACGTGGTGATGTACGCCGACTCTGATACCGAAAATGGGCATGACAAAGTACGGTGGGTACATCTTTGGTCAGTCCACGGATATACCATGAATAGACTCTTGATGTATCCCTCCGCCTTAAGGTCGACCACTTCGGGCATTGGAATTATTTTTCTGACAATCTCCCGTTGTTGATTGTCATGGTTATTATAAATCTAAAAAAATTTTCATGACCAACTCACCAAGTTGGTCGAGAAATGCCCGTAATGTCAACGTTTTCTGATTTTGGGCATAAAAAAAGGACCCCTTTCGGGGTCCAAAACCAACTCAGGTTCTTTCTGAACTTTGGGTACTGTGAAGTATTATTTATGCTGGCATCGAAAAGATGCCAGCATTTTCTATATCAATGACGAGAGTGTGAACGCATCGTCTTTGAGCATAAATGCCAGTTTGCACTTCTTTGAGAGATTGACTAATCCACTTCTTCCGTATACAATACGTTTGAGGAGTTTGAATTTGTTGTTGTTTCCTTCAACAAATCCAGAACTTTCACGATGGGATATCGCGTTCTTGACCGGGGCGATATCCTTTTTTAATCCTTTACAGAAAGTTGATATGACACTTTCTTCATACTGTTCGATAAAAACATCTATCTCGTCTGGAGAATTCCCCATGATAATTCTATGAAAATCTTTGAACACAGTTTCAACATAAGCAGCAACCGGATAAGCTTCCTTTATTACATCAATATATTTCCCTAATTCCGGATCTTTCTGTTTCTTAGGATTACATGTCAGAAGATATTTGAGAATTTCTGTTCGTTTGAAACAGATAACATCTGGCGGCAGAACTTTTTCCATAAGATAGTTCGCATTAAATGGTATCCGGTCCGGAAAGTTATTTTTTCCTATCAGATATATGTATTTTTGCAGTTTCTTTTCAGATTCATTAAAATCGGGATGCTCTTTTATGTAAAAATAAATCGTTTCATTTGTATGTCCATCCAGCATCATCTTAAATATCACATTCAGCCATTCATTCATGGCAGATTCTCTTTTTTTATAGTTTTTGGGGGTATCCAGTTCCTCCAATTCTTTTGATGACATATAGATATACTTTTTGGCGCAGGGCAGTGATAAATGAAACTGTTCTGCAACCGTTTTTATCCTTTTCTTTTCCGATTCCGCCCAAAAACTCTGTATTTCTTTGATCAATTCTTGTTTTTTTTACGCTGTATCTGCAGTTCTTTATATTTAGATGATGCAAGATCATGTTTTTTGTTATCAAAACTCCGTTCGGAACCATCTGGATTTTTGGGCGGTGTACAATCATAATTTAATGTAGAAAGATATGTGTAATCAGGAGCCTTTTCCTTCAATATTTTTTCAGGCTCTTGTTCCAGTATTTTTTCATTTTTTATATAAATAGTAGCCGGCATATCTGCTTTAAAGATATCTTTCAGATGTTCCAGAAGATTTTGGAGCAGATGAAAACGGTCGGCTACTTGAACGCATTCTGGGAGAACAGCATTGATAGCGGCGGCATAAGCACTGGCACGGTCACGTGCTACCAATCGAACTTTCCGGTGATTTTTCAGCCATTCCTTTAATGTCTCTGCATCTCTTCCTTTAAGAAGCGCTATCAGATGATGATCTTTCAAATCGTAAACAGCGGTTGCATAAGTCTGTCCTTTACGAATGGCCACATCATCAATCCCTATTTCTTCTACATCTGGATTGTCAATAAAATCGATTCTGTTATACAAACGCTGGATGGTATCGTTGCTGACCTTAACTCCTAAAAGTGACAATACCTTGCTTGCTCCTTCATTACTGAGGAACATAGATACACCAAGAATCAACGAATTCAATGCATCTGTACGAACCTGTGAAGCCTTAGCAAATGGAAGGTCTTCCATAAAAACCGTGTGATCACAATCGGGATTTTCACAGTCGTATTTATAAACATTTGCATGAAGATATGTTTGTTTACAATGGATTGGTGTATCCTGCAAGACTCTTTCATAAGTTGCGTGCAGGGAACGGCTTACCATGCCACAGTAAGGGCATTTGGCTTCGTGTGGTCTGGATTTGACAAAGAGATGTAATGTGTCATCATCTTCTGTATGTTTATAGATATAATGGTTTTCTCCCAATAAGAAAGAGTAATCTGTAATTTCTTGATATTTCATCTGATTCTATACCTCTTGATGTTTATATTCATCACTATTATACCAGAAATACCCAAAATAGAGAAGTTATTGCATGAAGAAAAAGCAGGTATTTTTCAATACCTGCTTTAAACATAATACCCAAAGTTCAGAAAGAACCCCAACTCAGTGAGTTATCAAAATTTATTCATTTTCTTTTGCAGTGCTACCTAATTCGCTAACACCTGCTCTTTTACAAATACTGTTGAAATCCTGCACTGAAATACCCGGCATATTCTCCATAATACGAATATAGGTTTTATCTGGGTCATGGTAGTAGTCCAACTTATTCTTTGACTTTTCAAAAATCTTTTCAGTGATGCGAAGGCTCAACTTCAAGCCAACACAAATCGCCATAAGGACATCCGTACCCATATTGTTATATTTATCATTTTTTATCCTACCATGATAATTTTTGTGCAGTCCTGTTTTATCATTAAACGCTTCAGGATAATTCCATTTTCTGTTTTCCATCAAATACCACAAGCATTGGCATAGCGTGCTTGTGGGGTCACCCAATTTTTTCATAAGTTCTATTTCTTCAGCTTCGTCATAAACGGAAATATACTCATGAAACGCATCGTAAACCTCATCGGGTTCATATACAAAATTGACTTGAAATTTCGGATGAAATGTTAATATACGCTGGTCAATACCTTCTACACGATGAAGCACAGAAAAGCCAAGTAAATCTTTGGAGACATTTCTATATGCTGTGTACTTATGTTCACGGATATTGATAGCACATTGAGCCAGCTTCTTTTTTGCCTTTGCAGTTAAATGAAGCTCACCTTCATCTATCAAAACATATTGCTTCTCTGCAAGAACAAAATAACCATCTGCATACACAAACTTTCCACCACGAACCCACTCTCTCAAGGATGAATCTTCAGCCAAAAGCTGGTATGCTTCAAGCGGAGTTAATGCCACCAGTTCTTTGCTTTCGGTTATTTCCGCAAACACAGCATCAAAATCATCAAAATCACGAAGTTTGTCAAGAAGTCCAACTTCAATCAAACGATATTTAACTGAAACACGTGACACAATGAAAAAGGCACTTAAATCCTCAATCAATGCATCGCAAGATGGAACAACATCATTCTGTGGGTTCTGATAGTCGGATATCAGCTCAAGAGTTTTTTTCTTAAACATTTCAAACGGCATCAGCACTCTCGGTGCCAATCTATGCGCCTGCCACTCCAGCCATTTTACTTCATTTTCCTTTGTCTTTTTTCCTTCCGGAGGTTCATAAAATGTTTCAGATTGACGACACATGATTGGATACAGTTTTTCTGATGCTACTGCATTCTTCAACGCCAGAATCTCAAAATACATCTTATCCTTTTCCCAATGAAGTGCCTCATGGATGAGAGTATTTCGTGTTGCACCCTCTCCGTAGACTGCCTCGGAAGCAGGGTCAATCAGTATCGTTCCAGCCGGAAAAGCTACAAAACGGGATGTGCCATTCTCAGAATCATATACATCAACTTCTCCATCCAAAAGCAAACAGCAGCCAAATATATCGAGATTTCTCGAAAGTGATACTTCTTTGACTGTAAGTTTTGCATCTTCAAGAATCTTCTCAACAGGAAGCGGCATCGGAGTCAGAAGAGCCTCTTTGCAATGCTTTGTCAGATATTTAGTTGCATAATCATCCAGGCGATTTTTGCCAAGAATCAAGGCTCCTGTTTTTTTGTTGATATCATAGATATCGCTCGATGTCAGCTTCTTCGTCATCTATATCCGATTCTCCTTTTTCCATGTAATCAAGCGGCATGGTTGCTAACAATTTCTTTGCCTCTCGCCATGTCGGGTAATACTGCTCCACCAAAGCGTGAAATCTGTGCGTGTGGTTTTTCTCCAACAAATGTACCAATTCGTGAACCACCACGTATTCAAGGCACTCCACAGGTTTCTTCGCAAGCTGCAAATTAATCCAGATTCTGCTTTTGTCAACATTACACGTTCCCCAGCGAGTTCTCATATTTTTAATACGAATTTCACTCGCATGAACATCCATTTTCTTTTCGTAGCTTGCCACAACAGTATCCAGTACACGGCTCAACTCTTGCCTATACCACTCAATAAATAATTTTTCTCGTGCATCCGTGGATGTACCCTCTGGCACAGTCATCACAATTTTAGTCGGGGTTTTTACAATGCGCTGCTGTTTTCCCTCATAGATGACCTGTAAACGATAAGGCCTCCCCCACAAATAATGAGCCTCCCCGGATACATATTCTCTTTTACTTTGGCGTTCTTGCGCCAACATTCTGTCACGAACCTTAGTAATCTCCGGCAATTTTCTGAGAACAAATAATCTAATATCTTCATTCTTCAGTTCCAAGGGAGAACTAACCGTTACATCACCTTCCGGCGGGTTGACTCTGATATACAGATTTTTAAGATTGCTCTTTCTGATAATTTCAATTGTCAACCCACCGATTTCCATTTCTTCTTTATGCATCGTATTCTTCCTGCCTTTGTGCAATATCGAAGACCTCATTGGTTTCCACAGTCGCCTTGTCTTCGCTATAGCTATGAAGCAATAATTTTCGATAAATTGCAAGTCGTATACGCTGCTGTTTTTGGAAATTTCTTTTCCATTCCGGCTGAATAGATACTCTGATTGCTCCATCGACATCAATCGTCAATTCAAAATTCTCTTCGAAATGATCATACAATGCACGCCTTGCAGCACTATCTTTAATCCCATCTGGATAACTGCCACTGGTTTCTGGGTGAAGAATTGCTTCTGCCAACTCCACAACCTGTCGAAGGTATTCCTCGTAACTCATAGCTTCTATCTTACGCTGCATGATGATCTTCTTCAGCATTTCGGACAGTTTGCCATAGTACACACTATTGGAACTCATCTTCTTGACAATTTCGTGCTGCAAGTTGTTGTCGATTGTCTCCGCCTTTGCTTCGTTGTTACCAGGCAGGTCTTTTACCAAATCCGCCGGAGTGGTTGTCTTGCCCTGAAGTAGAAGCTCTACCAAGGACATATTTCCGAGTTCACTTACTACCTTTGTATCTTCCGCACGGATATAAGTATCCAAAATATAACGCATATCCGCCTCATATGGTTTAAGGTCGATATAGTCACAGCTTGCCAACTTAATCATTTCCTTGACTTTGTTATACCCTGAGATTTCACTACGCAGATAATTTACATCATCCTCGGTGTAACCATAATTAGAAACCAGTCTATCACAGCAATTTGCAAAAGAACGAGAAAGAGCTGCTGTTAAAGCATACAGGGTATCCCTTCTTGCAGTTTTCTCATCACTTTCACTATCATCACCACAGAAATATTCAATAAAATCAGTGTCAGCCTGTGGCATAGGGACATTCTCAATCAGCGCCTCAAGGGAAGTAAGCGTTCCTTCCAGCTCGGACTTTGCTTCATCATAGCGATTTTTAATAAGGCCTTCAACATCTTCTTTTTCGTAGCCATCAAAAGCCTCGGTTGTATAATCTGCAACCGCAAGCTGTACATTACGGAACAAGTCCATATAGTCCACAATATATCCATAATCCTTGTCTTCGCCATCGGGTCTGTTGACACGACAGATAGCCTGGAAAAGGTCATGGTCACGCATAGACTTATCAATATATAGATAGGTTGCACTCGGAGCGTCAAAGCCTGTCAGCAGTTTGTCAACCACAATAAGCAACTTCATCTGCGCCGGCTCATGCTTGAATCGTTCCTTTGCTTCCTTTTCATATTCTGCGAGTTTCTTTCCGCCAAGCATACGCTCATAAACAGCCTTCTTATACTCGTCTTCACTTGCCTGGTTAGGGTCAGTTGTTGCCGTTCTTACGCTCTGGGTGGTAGGTTCATAAGAAGTTACTACCGCACACTTGGTAAAGCCCATACTCATGAAGATTTCCCAATAACGGCAGGCTTCATAGATACTGTTTGCAACAAGCATAGCCGTACCACGGTCTTCTTTAAGTCTCGGTTTTAGGCTCATATCGAAAACGATGTCGGACGCAATTTTCTCCAGACGCTGCTTGGAACTATACAGTTTATTGATGGATGTCCAGCTTTGCTTTAACTGGAGTTTAGCTCGCTCGGTCAATCCGTGAGTTTTATTTTCAAACCATAAATCAACCTTATCCTGACTGGACAGATCCTGATCCACATCTCTTGCTTCATAACGAAGGTCAAGAACCACACCATCCTCTACACCTTCATCGAATTTATAGGTGTGAATGTATGTACCGAAAGTTTCCAAACTCGTTTGCTTGTCAGTTTTCAAAAGGGGAGTACCCGTAAAACCAATCAAAACGGCATTCGGCATCAACACCTTTACGGCTTCATGCAGTTTGCCAGAGTTGGTACGATGACACTCATCGATGAATGCCACAATATTACCCTTTGCACTGAAGTCTTTCGGAAGGTCTTTCAACAACTCTTTTCTGTACTGGTCAATATCGGATTGGCTCCCGGCGTTATGACCATATTTATGAATCAACGAGCATACGATAGCATCCTCGTTTTTATCCAAAATGGAACGCAGGTCAGCACAGCTTTTGGCTCTGCGAACCTTTTCGTCAACATCAATAAAAAGACTCTCAATCTGATCATCCAATTCATCACGGTCCGTAATAATAACAACACGGCTGTCATTGACATTTTCAATAATCCACTTGGTGAGCCACACCATGATAAGTGACTTACCGGAACCCTGGGTATTCCAAATAATACCACCCTCATTTTCAAGAATACGCTTTCTTGCGGCGATATTCGCAAAATACTGATTGTGTCTCGTGACCTTTTTGATGCCCGCATCGTAAATCACAAAATCGTGGATAAGAGACAGAAAACGTTCTTTTTGGCAAAGGGAAATCACACCGTCTCTCAGGCGGTTGACTTCCTTGACCTGCAACAACTTTACGTCAGCGGACAATTTATCCGTTGCCTTCTTATCTTCTTTCCATTTCAGATAATACTTTTCAGCCGTATCGGTTGTGCCATAGAAAAGTCCTTCTGCCTCGTTACCCGCAAACAGGAACTGCGCCGTGCTGAAGAAATTCAGAATATTTTCACGCTTCTGATTCTGAAGCATCTGACGGATACCTTTTCCGGCACTAACATAGGAACTCTTCAGTTCAAATACACCAAGGGCGATACCGTTAATATATAATACCACATCCGGCCGCTTTCTCGTTACCCTATCATATCGTAGAACAGATACTTCTTCTGCAACATAAAAATCATTCTCGTCAATTTTATCCATATCCCACTCAATGTAATGAACAGTCTCGCGTCGCCCATGTTCGTCTCTTACACCTTGCCGACCATAACGGAGCAATGAATACACGTTGCGGTTAACCTGATAAAGCTTATCAACCTGATTGTTAACCTTGCTTAACAGTTCGCTTATAGCAGTTTTAATTTGGTCATCACTATATCCGCGCTTTTTGAGATTAGCTTTCAGCAAATCTTCCTTGACAGGAGTATTATCAACATCCTCCAAATTACCAAGGTAAGTGTAGCCGAGGTCATCAACCAACCAGTGCAGGACTCTTTTCTGTAATTTTTTCTCTGCATCTACTGTTGCCATCATGTGCCTCCTTACCTAGTCAAACGGACGCGACCTGTCAGCAGGTCATCCATTGCGCCTTCTCTGATTTGAATAATTTTATCTCGTTCTGTTTCTAAATCTCGGATTTCTTCGTCCATTGCGAGTAGCGTGTTCGCAATTGCCTCCTGTTCATCCACATCAACAGGAATTGTAACAAGAACTCCTTTAATAAGTTTTTTGTTCAAGCCACCACGACCACCATCACCAGACGATAATTCTCTAAGGGGTAAATACATACTTTCAATCAAATAGTACAAAAATTCGGAGTTGCATTTTTCGTTCGTAACTAATGCAGCCAGTGACTGATTCAATGCCATGGGCTTAGTTAAATACGCAGCAGTTCCTCGAGTTTTTCCCTGTCCCGCTAATGCAATCAACACCGAGTTCTCGGGTGCAATTTTTGCCGAAGAATTTTGCAATCCTAACTCTGTAATATATGTTGTAGGCTTTGTTATGCGCTTTTGATGAATCTCAGTCGAAGCAAGCCACGGGATATTTCCACCATAATACTCTTGACGTGCCGTCGATGGTGTTCCTCCCGTTATTACTGCACAAGTAATGTCGTTAATTGAATATTCCTTACGTTCACTACTGAATCCTGTTATCCTTGTCTTTCCAGAAACCAAGTCCGCTAACGCACCATCACGAATATCCTTTTTTTTCTCAATCAGTTCTGCAAGGTCATCAATATACTGCTCAAAAGAGGATAAGACAACCGCAATTTTTGTCTGTTCTTCTTTTAGTGGCACTGGAATTTCAATAGCCGATAAAACCTTGCCATTCGTTAGAGCACGAGTAGTGTATGTGCAGTTTTTTATAATTTCTTCTCTTACGTGTTTTGTAGAAAAGCAATACTTGCAATATTCCCCAACAAGTCTATCATTTTTAGGGCGTCCTCTTAAGACAAACCCGCTGAACACACAATCTTGAATGTCTTCAAGCAATACTGCGCTCAATCCAACTTCTTCTGGTGTTTCAGATGTTCTGGTGAAGAACACATCATTCTTTCTGACTTCAAATCTGCGAATTTCTTCATTTGATAAAGAAACCTTTCCTTTTACATCTTCTGCTTTTATTCCGGAATTATGATATACGTCTGTGTAATTTACTATTGGTGTACCAAATCCGAAGAACTCTTTTCCTTTATTCAAGCCATTTTTGAAATCCAATATTTCGCCAATGGGAAACATCGGCCATTCCTTTACCATTTGTATCCCATCCTTTCCAGTGCGGAAACTACCGTTGCTCTCGATTTTGCAGTCTTTTTTTCAATCTCACCAAGCGTATGCTCATAACGTTTTGCAATCAACAGTACTTTGGAAGAAAGCGTATTTAGAACCTGCTCAATTTCATCACAGATATCCGCCTCAAGCTTTGCCATCCACTTCATGTCGAAGAGGAGACGCTTGATTTCATCATCGGTCAATTCCGCATATTTTGCTACCAATTTTTCATCAAGTACCTTACGAGCTGATTTATATGCCTTGTCCGCAGCATCCATTTCAGCATATTTCTTAGAACACACTGTCAGTGCAGCATATTCCTCTGCATAAATTTCCGGCACAACAGCGGACTCGGAAGCCACTTTCAATGCTGCTTTCAGCCTCGCCTTACCAAATGTTCCATTCTTATTGCGGATATCGAACTCTCCCAATTCCGGCATTTCTCGGATAAGAGTCTCCATTTCAGAAGTCTTGCCTTCGTCAAACAGCATCACAAGCTGCGTTATAGCATCCATAATGGCAGAAGTCTTCTTGGCATCCAAATCTTTGATGCGCTTATTAAGATTAGCCTTCGAAATACTATCGCCCTTTTCGTTTAGAGCCTCTTTCAAAAGTCCCTCATCTCCAGACTCTTCTTCACGCATTTCGTCCAATTCCGCATCAAGAGCTGCAGATTGTTCCATCAATACGTTAAGCTCTGCGAGTTCTTCTGCAAAGAAAACTACCTCCATAATTTCCTTTGGAATCAACGCTCCTTCAAAGGATTTCACCTTAGAAATATCATCAACCTCCACGGTTTCGCCACTTTCGTCCTTTTGCTTTTTCTTTGCATATTCGTAGTCAATTTCTCTTGCAACCGCATATCCGCCTGCCTTGATAGCGTATACATCATCTTGTAACTTTGCGTTCCAGTAATTTAGCAGACAGTCATAAACATCATAATTGTCGAGCAGTCTTGCAGGCTCATATGCCACACGTAGCATTGTGGCAATCGTGCGAATGAGTTCTTTCGGATTGGTGTCGGCATCAATACCAAGGAGAATGCCTTTGACCCCTGTCTTCCACTGTTCAAAAATTTCCTCAGTTTCATGCTGCTTTTCAGCGAGAATGCTTTCATCCTGTCTGATTTCACCCACAATCTCACCAGATGCAAGGGCAAGAGCATAGATATTATGCACCTCGTCAATGCAGGTAAAAATCTCTTGTTTAAGTGCAGGTGCTATAGACCACAATTTTTTGATAGAATCAACATCTGCTCCCGGAATACCACCCTTTAAATGAGCAGCAATATTCTGTGGAAGGCTATCGTCAATTTTTTGTATATACAGAGGAATATTAAGACTACCACCATTCTTTTCCAGTACATCACTGTATTTCACAAAACAAGAATATCCAGGGATGATATCTTGGTTAATGAAGGTCTGAACAATTTTCTCAATATCCTGCTCACGAAGTCTGTTCTTGCTACCGTCTTTCTTAAATCCACGGCTGGCATCAATCAAGAAAATACCTTCTCTCGTTTCTGCATTTTCCTTGTCAATAATGATAATACAAGCTGGAATACCGGTACCATAGAAAAGGTTCTGTGGCAGACTTACGACGCCCTTAATGTATCTTTTCTTCAAAACCTCGATACGGATAGTTTCCTCAGCATTACCTCTAAACAGAACGCCGTGAGGCATAACAATACCAGCCTTTCCGTTACTATCCAAAGATTTCAGAACGTGCAAAAACCAAGCATAGTCGCCGTTCTTTTCGGGCGGAATACTATACCCATCAAATCTTTTATACTTATCTTCGCTCGGTTTAATCCCATCCGTCCATGATTTATCGGAAAACGGCGGATTCATAACGATGAAATCAAATTTCTTCAGTTCGTCAAATTCATCCTTGTACTGCGGTGTGGAGAGTGTATTGCCACTCTTGATTTCGCCAGTACCCTTGTTGTGCAGGATGAAGTTCATCTTCGCCAAACCTGCCGTGTCAGGATATTTTTCCTGCCCGAAGATTGTCACAATGGAATCACCGTTTTCATCCACCGGGGCCTCATCAGCAGCCCTGATAAGAAGGCTTCCACTACCTGCCGCAGGATCATACAGTGTCCATTTTTTTGTAGGCATCTGCTTAATATTGCCAATGCCAATTAATCGAGCAATAATACGGGATACTTCACTCGGTGTGTAGAACTGCCCCTTGCTCTTACCAGATTCCTGTGCAAATTTCATCATGAAATACTCATAGGCATCACCAATAATGTCATCGCCGCTTGCACGATTATTTTTAAAGTCAATCGCCGGATTCTGGAACACGGCAATCAATCCGGAAACCTTGTCAACAAGTTCTTTTCCAGATCCAAGTTCTTCCGGGTTATTAAAGCTAACATCAGGAAGTGAACCCTGCAGACGGTTATCCTCAAGGAACTTCTGGATAATCTTGTCCACACGTTCGCCTACATCACTTTTTCCTTTTGCAGCAATTAAATCTTCAAAGGATGCACCATTGCTGATTGTAAATTCAGCGAACGGCTGACCCTTATATCTGTCAGATACATATTTGAAAAATAGCAGAACCAATACGTAGTCTTTATAACGTGACGGCTCCACACCGCCCCTCAGCTTATTGCAAGCCTCCCAGAGCATTGAATACAATTCCGATTTCTTCACAGCCATAGCCCTCTTTTATCTCCATTCTGATTATTATTTGCTTCATTTTTAGATACACCATCATTCAATAGCACTTTGCCCGCTTTTAACCCAGGCATCTAATTCCGAACACTTGAACTTCCACTTTTTACCGATTTTATGTGCTGGGATACCTTTACCTTTTTTTATCCAATCTCGCACAGTAACAGGCTTTATACCTAAATGTTCAGCAGCTTCTTCGATGCTTATCCATTTCTCATTTATGTTTTCGCTCATTTTTTCACACCTCTGCACAATACAAGTTGATAGAGAAATCCATATTTATTATAGCACTTCCGATTTCAAAAATCAATGTTTCGTGATATTTTGTGTTATTTTTTACTGTTTGCTCATAATTCGTTCAAAGGTTCCACCGCATCAACAAACCCATTTCAAAGCAAAAAAATTCGAGAACCAGAAGAATATCTCCAGTTCTCGGAATACACCATTTTCAAAATCACTTCGGTATTCAGTTTGTGCTGATTACAAATGTTTTTTGAATGCCTTTTTCATTTTAATAGCCATATCCATCATCCAATCAAACTGCGCTGACCAATCATCCTTGTTATCAAAATCAACCGTTTTATATACCAAGATTCGACTTGCCTTCTTCTCCGGCAATTCGTTCCATTCAAGCTGTACACCCATTTCGCTTTCGATGGCAACTTTGTTGGCATAAAATTTGTGATACAGTTCCTTATCATCAGAGATGTACCATTCCACAAGAGCGTGATTGTACTTTCTTATCTGCGACATACTGATGTGGCAAGCTGATGAACCTACGCTGAATGTCATCCAATGGTCTGTGCTTGCCTTTCTCTTATTGAACTGCTTTGAAAATGCATTGTTTTGGAATGCATAATCATTAAAGGCAACCCAATAATCGTACCTTGCCTGTAGCGTAGGAGAATTGCTTGTATTTCGTTTAATCTCCTTCGTCCAATCGTTAGGCTTTTCTACCACTTCAAATTTAACCGCAACATCAGAATTTCCGATTTGATACAGCTTGATTTCTACCAGGAAGAAAGCAATGTTCTCATCAGTATGATTATTCAGCCATTCGATAGCTGCACGATGTTCTTCACGCGCTCTTTTAACAACCCAAATGACAATATCCGCGGATTTGCCGGACGCATAGGTTATCAATTTACCTAAATGGTCATGTTGGTATCCTCAAGCTGATTTTCAATAATGATTTTTCTGTCAGTTCCAGTCTCCGTTGCATAAATATCAACATTGAAATCCCCAACGCTGGACTCCGTCTCATCAATGGTTATTTCCAAACCAACAGCATCCGCCAACAACGCAAGATTGTCCTCTTCTGCAAGCCAAGGAGTAAAGTCCAATGCTTCATGTGGCCAGACCTTTCGCAGGTCTTTTATTTCCTTCAATTTCCCTAAATTTATCATAGTCCTATTCCTCCTAACTAAAGAACATATCCTATTTTATTAACCCCGATCACACCTCTACGCAAAACGGTCATATTAACAGTTTCATAGGATGTTCTACCCACATTAGTGATAGGTTCCGTTCTTTTTATTTGCGTTGTTCCAACTTTGGCTCTTCCGATTTTTACGGTGTCAATACCGAGTTCCTTTAACACTTCATCAGGAAGTTCATAGTTCTGTTCCACCAATCCAAAGCAGGTAAATCCAGTATCCACACAGAAAGAGATTAGCTTTTTCTTCCCAATATTATATACAACAGCAACAGAACAACCCAACAGACTACCAATGGCAAAACCAATGCCCGGCAATTCTGGGAAGAGAGCCTGTGCAATGGCACCACCAATTTTCATAGAAACCAAATATCCCGATGAAACAACAAGCGTGTCAACAAATTGAACTCCCATTTCTGCTGATGTCATTTTTCCAGCCGCAACAAGAATGCTGTTTTTGATTGTTCCAAGAACAACAGTCACAACAACACCGACTACAGAAGGATTAACCCCTTTCAGACCTTCGCCGAGAAGACCTTCCTGGATTGCCATTTCCACACCGTATGCAATCGAACCACGAAGAAACGCTTCTCCACTTGTAGAGATGACCTTACCGCCCGCTTTTTTCAACTGATTTACATCAATTTCTCCGTGCTTTATCAAATAGTCAATCGCCTTATACAACTCCGGCACCAACTGTGTGATGGCCGTAATCGTTGCTGCTGTCACCCCCGCCTTCACTGCCTGGTTAAGATAATCAACTCTGACTTCCGCAAGATAGGCATCCTTGGTGATACCATGTTTCTCCGGGTCAAAACCACCGTTCTTTGCTTCCTTTGCGATTGCTTTTGATTCCTTAATAGATAACTCCTGGCTCTGTACACCCTCTCCGTCAGAAACAACACCTACCAAATGTTCTCCGGTGTCTTTATGAGCCGCTGCCACATCGGGTCTGGTGTACATATCTTTAGCGGCTCGTCTTGCTGCCCAAGCTTTTGCCCCGTCAACTTGTTCCGGTGCAATTAGTCGTTCCTGCCCTTGATACTTTGGCAAGCGTGTATTTCCGTTTAAGACTGCTTGATAATTCTCAGCTTTTTCAGCTACATTAGCATATTTCAAACTATAGCTTTTTCCGAAGTTAGTACCGATATCAACACTACCATAGCCATTGTCCTGCAGCGTAAAAGCCATGTGCTTAGAACCTTTTCTAAGAGCATCGATATTGAAAGTACCTGAAACAAATTCTTCAGCCACATATCCTTTAAACTGCTCCACACCCAAATTCAAGTGTGGATGTTCGTTTATACTTCTTGCCAATTCATCGATTGCCGCATTAATCTCTTGTATATGTAAATTTTGAGCGGCTATCTGATGATTCTGCAATACGTTGGAGGCATAGTCTGCGTAAGCACTTCTACCTGCCAAATCAGCACCCATCAGCTTGGCCATAAAATCCCAGCCGTATCTAACATCCTGTAATTCTGCCATACCCATCACCTTTATGATTTCATGAACGTTTCAAGTCCCTCGTTGTAAAGACTAATCACTCCAAAGAACAGCATTTGACGTTCCATCTCTTTCTTGTTTCTGAAGTTCTCTTCTGAGAAAACCATAGCGCGTTCACTTGCATCTGCTACAGCATCTCCAATGGTATGACCGACTTTCTTCGCTATATGTTTTCCCTTGGCCAAAAAGCCTTTTTTCTCTGATTCAGAAGACTGAACTTCAACCTGTGTTTCCTCTACAGACTCCGTTTCCGGCTTAACTACGGCCTTCGGTTTAATGGCATCCTTAACCACCTGCGGTGCAGGTAATGTCTCCAATTCTTCATGAAATGTACGATAACTATCAATGGATTTAATCTCATTCGGAGACACATAGATGACTGCCTGGTTGCCAGCCCATCCATAACGGATACCATGCCTGTCAAACTTAACATCAAGCACTGGAATCAGTTTATCTACTCCCTTAATATCGCCCAAGAAGAGAACTTTTGATGTGATATTTCCAGCCTTCTTATTTGCAAGCCACACTTTTTCAGTCCATGCAACCACATTGATACTATTATCACGTGTTCCGGTTACGGAATCCACGGTATCATCCTTGGTTTCAATCATCTTTTTCATTTGGTTGGCAAGCATCTCATCCTTATATACAATAATCAATGTCTGCGGTTCGTAAAACATAGTCTTTTCCTCTTTTCAGTAATTCTATTTTGAAGTTGTTGTAAAATTATCGGTTGCTGTCACTATGCTTTACTATCCAGCATACATTCAGCAATATTATCTTCGGTCGAGGTACTCCTCAAACGCTTTCAGCACCTTAAGCAACGGCTCCGGCAGACGCTTATAGCATTCTTCCTTCAGTTCAGCAGGAACGCCATAGAAGCCTTCTGCAATGCTGCCCGCAATTGCTGTCAGTGTATCACAGTCACCGCCAAGGGATACAGCGGTACGGATAACATCTTCAAAGCTGTTTCCTTCCAAGAAAGCCGTGATGGCCTCCGGCACTGTTTCCATGCAGGTTTCTGTATGAAAATATCCTGGTCTGATTTCATCGCAAGTACGATTCAACTCATAACCAAATTCATGTTCAATATATTCCTTAATTTCCGCTTTGCTGTGTCCGGTTCTTGCCAGAAAAATAGCACTGGCAGTTGCTTCAGCACCCTTGATTCCTTCCGGATGATTGTGGGTAACTTCGGCAGAAAGCTTTGCGGCGTGTCGAACAGCATCGATATCGTTATATAACCACGCAACCGAGGATACACGCATTGCAGAGCCATTACCAAAACTATTATAAGCCTGGCACTCCGGATTACGAAGCCACTGTCGGAACATTCCTCCGTACCCGGCATTCGGATACATCTTTCCGAACTGACGCATACGATTAGCCAGGATTCGCAAAATCCAATCATCCGAAGCACTCGGCTGTGCATCAAGAAAAGTCAGACCGACAGCCAACGTCATGACGGTATCATCCGTATAGGTGGATTTACGAGAGAACAAAGGGAACTCCTTACTCTTGTTACCACGGTCAAATTCATAAGGACTACCGATGATATCACCTAAGATTGCTCCAATCATCTCTTTCCACCTCTCTTCTTATAATCTGCATCAATCTTCTTTTTCCAGTCAGCGGACAATGGTGCTGCACACGCTCTTACACTGGTAATTGCCTCGCTGATGACTTCATAGTTGAGTGCAGTTCCGACCTCATCACAATGATAGTTGGCAGCCATCGATTCATCGATACCAAATCTTCTGGCTTCTGCTGCCGCATCGATGTTTGCGCCGAGGAAAAGGAACTCCCAACCATAACGCTCCTTCTGACGCTCAATCATATGGCGCACCTTATCGTAGGTGTAACGATGGCTGGCATTCTCCATACCATCAGTTGTGATGATAAAGAGGGTCTTTTCCGGCACATCTTCTTTGCGAGCATATTTGTGAACATTCCCGATGTGGTGGATTGCACCACCAACTGCATCCAGAAGTGCTGTGCAGCCACGTACAAAATATTCCTTGTCCGTAAGGTTCGGTACGTCTGCAATGGCAACACGGTCATGAATAACCTCTGTTTCGTTGTCAAACAGCACTGTGGATACTACGGCATCACCCGGCTCCTTACGCTGCTTTTCCAACATGGAATTAAACCCTCCGATAGTGTCTTTTTCCAGTCCCGACATGGAACCACTGCGGTCTAAAATAAATACAAGTTCTGTCATTTTTGAAATCCTCCTGTTTTTTATTGTGATTTCATTATAAGAAAAACAGGAGAATGAATGGTCGCATGGTATGCGACATTTTTATGCACCGATAAGCGGCTGGTCAAAAGCAAACAGAACCTCATTCAATTCAAATACATTGTAGTTTCTGTTTACCAGGAAATACTCCACAATCACGTCAAACTTACTGCTGTGGGAGAGAGCAAACCCTGCTCTACCTATAAAATCCTTTGTTTCATTAATGTCCAATTCCAATGCAAAAGCAAAAGCCAGTGCGGTTGTTTTTGATGGCTTGTAGTCCATATTATTTCGGATTTTTGAGAACAGCTTTCTATCCACATTGGCTTTTTTGTAGATTTCAGAGTCTTTCTTCCCGGTGCGGTCGATAAGTTGCAGGAGCGTTTCAGAAAAGCCTGCATCCAGATCTTTCAGCAACTGCCCCCAATCATCAGAATCCATCGGAACTGCTGCCCCTACTGACATCTCAAGACATTCTTCTAATGCCTGTGATGGGCAAATATCCTCATGGATTCGATTGCTTTGTTTCAGCCGTTCTCTAATGCGCCTTGTTTCAAGACGAGAACCATATACGCTTTCCGTTCCATATTCATCAAGTGTTTTGCTACGAATATAATTTTCGTCAATGTAGCTGCTGACGGATTTGAACAGTTTTTCCGAAAGGGCGAAGGCTTCTTTGCCAAACACAACCAGGTAAATCTGCATTTCATTTTCAAAAAGGAAAGTGCTGATTTCACGGACAGCAATTTGCAGAGCGAGAGGCTTCGGAAAGCCATAATTTCCTGTGGCTATCAAAGGAAATGCAATAGACTCGCACTCATACTCTTTAGCTAATGCCAGGGATTTTCTGTAACACGAGGACAGAATCTGTTTCTCTCCGTGGTTGCCATCCTCCCAAATAGGTCCTACTGTATGGATAACATACTTGGCATCCAATCCAAATCCAGGAGTGATAACCGCATCACCAAACTCAATGCAGCCAATTTTCTGTCTTGCCGCAAGCAGCTCATGTCCGGCTTTTTTATGTATTCCGCTGTCAACGCCGGAGCCGATGACAGGGTTCGGATTTGCAGTGTTTACCACCGCATCCACTTGCATATTTACAATATCATTTCTTACTATTTCAAAAGGCATGAGTGACCTCCTTGTTCAAAAGCAGGTCGGTTAATCCTGCAACATATTTAAATACATATCCAACCTTGCATTGATGTATCCTGCAAACAGATTTTCCATTGCGGAAAGATTATGTTTCACATGATACTCATCAAATGCATTGTAGTAGGCAATTCTATCTGTAAACTTAATGTCGATAGGCGGAAACCCTGCTTTCATCAACTCAAGATTTACAAGCAGCCTTCCGGTTCTGCCGTTACCGTCAATGAAAGGATGGATGCCCTCAAACTCGATATGGAAACGAGCCAGTTTTGTTACGATATGCTCTGTGCTTGCAGCAAAATCACGCAACAACTGTTCCATCTTCGGCTCAATAAGATACGGCTGCACAGGTTCATGCTGTGCGCCCATAATACGAACTGGAACTCTTCGGTATACGCCACGGTCTTCTTTCTTATCGGCAAGGACGAGATAGTGAATCTGTTTGATGATGCTCTCACTAATCGGAACATTATCTTTCACAAGTTCACTCACAAAATCAAATGCTTCTTTATGACCGACTGCCTCCATATGGTCCTTTAATGGTTTCTGGTCAATTGTAAGACCTCGGAGTACCAAGTCTGTTTCTCGCAGGGTAAGTGTATTTCCTTCGATGGCATTAGAGTTGTATGTGTATTCTACGATAAACTCCTCATTAAGCCTTGCTACTTCGCCCGCTGTTAAAGGTCTTCTACCGTCCAACTCAACCTTTTTACGGTCGATTTGCGCCAAAAGGCTCTCCTTCGATTTGTAACGACCATCGGCAGGTTTCTTTGCATCCACAGGAATTTTCCATCCACGACCTTCCTGGTACGCGCCCGGAATTTTCCCCTCAGAGCAAAGAACTCGGATTCTTCTATCAGAAATGCCCCATTTTTCAGAAGCCTGTTTTACTGTCATAAACATAGACTATCCCTCCAATCTAAGATATAGTATACCACTTTAACGGAATAATATCAATAATATCGGAACAACATTTGCCGAAATAACGGAACAATGCAAAAAGCGTTTTATTCCAAAAAAGGCACCTGCAATGCCGCATGGTGCCTTCTACTACCCCCGAAAAAGGGGATTTGTACATATATAGTTTTCATCGGCTGAACCGTAGTAAAACCGTAGTAAGGCACTTTTCACAATGCCACGATTTGCACTGATTTACCCAACTAATAGCCGACACGAGTTTTACTCGCAGAGGTATGCCGTGGCAGATGAATAGTATTTTTATCATGTTCTTAAAACTCCTTAAATCGTCGTATTTCCTTGTATTTAAAGGCTTTTTACAACTTTAATTTTTCTTGTAGTTTCTGTATCTTCTTATAAATTCTCATGTTTTGGCAGTCAAAAGTTGTAAAATAAGTTGTAAAACTACCCTTATTTTACAACTTTACAACTTACCGATTGCAGACTTCTTTCATCTCTTTTTGAATATCGTCAAAGTCCAAGTGCGTATATGTATTCAGCGTAACTCCTATATCAGAATGTCCCATAATCTTCTGTAATGTCTTAGGGTTCATTCCCGACTTTGCCATATTAGAACAAAAGGTATGTCGGCAAACATGAGGTGTAATTTTAGGTAATTCCTGTTTATATATTTTATTATACTTCTCGCAAATATGCTGAAAATATTTCTCCCAATGCAAAGCAACCATAGGCATATCATTTTTGTCTAAATACAGGAAACCACTTTTACCGTCTATCACAGGTTCTGATTTTGGCTTTTTACGGTTTTGAATAATCTTACGAAAACACGCCTTTACATCATCAGTCATAGGCACAAGTCTTGTACCGCTGTCTGTCTTTGTGTCCTCTATAATATATTCCATATTACGCTTACGTTGCAACTGATGATTAACATTGATAACACCTTTTTCTAAATCAATATCAGAAATCGTCAATCCAACAAATTCAGAAATACGAAGTCCTGTCTTAAATAGAATGTAAATGCCCTCATAATACTTACGAAAGTGCTTGTCCTGCTTTACAAATTCAAGAAACGCTCTCTCCTGCTTTCTTGTAATAGCTTCTCTTGTTACGCTGTCATTGACAACCACCGTTGCAAGCTGAAATTCAAAAGGGTTCTTTCGTATCAAATCATCATCAACAGCCATTTGAAACGCTGGTCTTACAACACCACGGATAGAATGAATACTGCTGTACCCTCTACCGTCTGCCTGCAATTTAATGAGCCAGCCTTTTGCGTCTGATAGTTTTACCTTGTCAATCCGTTTCTTTCCAAAGGCTTCTTTGGCAATGATATTGATAACAAATTTATAGTTTGCTTCTGTATTATGCCTTACGCCTGTTTTCTGTGAAATATATTTTTTCACAAGCTCCAAGACTGTCATATCTCCACCCGAAGAAACAATATCATCTTCTAAATCTTTATGTATCTGCTTCTCCTTATCCCGTAAAGGAATATCATCTTTTGCTCCCTGTGGAACGGTATCGGTTTTTACCAATTTCCAACTATACACATATTTCACATTTCCAGCATTATCTACATACTTATACATATATCTTCCGTCTTTACGTTGACTCTCTCCACCTCGTAAAACACGGTTTTTATTGTCCCGTCTTTTCTCGCTCATATTCGCTCCTTTCCACTTCTGAAAGAGTCCCGATATGACTTGTTCTCATCATAACATATCCCAGCTCCTTTTTCATTAGATTGCGTCCAATTTATCAATAACCTTTTCAAACTGTCGGCGTTTAATCTGTATGCGGTTGCCATTCATAATGAGCCAGCCAGCGTCCTTGTTTTCCTCTGCCAAGCGTCTTAACTTGTTTTCTCCGATACGGAAATACTTTGACGCTTCTTCAATGGTAAGGGTGTATTTTTCCCATACGGGAATATCCTGTGCATTACTCATAAAACACCCCCTCACTTTCGATTACGTCTGCTATATCCGTACATATCTGTTCCACAAGCAATTCCTGTTTTTCGGAAAAGTGGGTGGCTTCATCAATCATCTTCATGTAGTTTGAGCCTGTCAGCCTGTCGATTTCCTCTATCATCACAATGGACGGCATGACCTGTCTTTCCAGCCATTGCAGAGTACGTTCCATATTGACGGGTACGGGGTTCATTTCAAACGGTAAATCGTTATGGGAAATGAATATCTCCCACAACGGATAGTCGGGAAAGTCCACAAAATCAGTAATGAGGTAAAACACCAGCCCATGAGGGTTATAGGTCAATAACAGTTCCTCAACTGCCTGTACCGCTTTTGTATCACGCAGACGGATTTCAAAACGGTTGATAATATCTGTATGTTTCCTTTTCGTTGCCTGTTCCTTTTGTTTTTCATACAGGCAGAAATATTTTGTGCTTGTCTTTGAGCCGATATAAAGTGTGCTTGCTAAATTGCGGTTTTTTCCGCTTAGTTTACCGCCCTGCACATTTTCATAGTTTTTACAGCGACAATCTGCACCGCCATTTCTGTATTTTTCAGATAACACAGGAATATCCAGCAGACCGCACATATCATTGACTGCCAAGTCAAAACGTCGGATAACACCGCCACAGTCAAGACAGCGGTTTAAGAATGCATACCAATCCCTGTTCTGTGCCTGTAAGACGTATTCCATGTTGCGTGAGCCTGTCCCTTTTAATTCTAAAAATACACCCATGTGTTCCTCATCAGAAGCCATGACCTTGATTTCCCCATAGGCGTAATGCTCCTTATAGCCATAATACCCATAGTCATAATGGATAAAATAATCTGCTTTCATGCCAAGCACCTTTCGGATAACTTCCAATGCGTCAGTCGTTGGGAAACGGACAGACAGATAATCAATCAGTAGATAAAAAGGCTTCTCACAGTCATAGTAATTCAGACAACGCAGGATAATATTTTGTGTTTCCCTGCTGGCGTTGGCTTTTCCGTTTTCAAAACGGTTGATACTATATCTTGATACATGGGTAAGACTTGCAAGTTCTCCTTGTGAAAGACCGCTGGCAAGACGTTTGTTCTTCATTTCAAGTGCAAATTCTAAATGGTTCATTGTATTCCTCCAATCCCACAATAGCGTTGACATACCTGTAAACCACCTATCAAAAAATGTGAAGTGTACTATCTTCTTAAAACTCCTCATTACTCCGTACAGCTTTGGGGTTGTATGGTTTTTGACTTGTCTTTTGTGTAATAGTGCCCCCCTGTTAGATAACGGGGGCACAGACAAGGCTCGCTGGCTCGCCAGCCGACAAAGCATTTCCGTCCTTTGACGGCAAGCCGTCATGGCGTTTTTGCTCACGCACGCCAGCAGTCCTGCAATGCTTTGTCAGCTAGTCCTGTTTTGCCTTTTCTAACAAGTTCCATTCCAACCATTATTCATATCTATGGGTTTAATCGGACAGGCATTTCTTTTTGAATGTTTTTGTATTTCATTCTATTGTGCTTATTCACTTACAAGAACATAGTAATTCTTATATGCTTATTTGTCAATATCTTTTTTTATCTTTACAAATCATATTAAGCATGATAGACTTATAGTAGTGAAGATATAACGAGATATGGAGGGTTATGCAATGAAAATAAGCCATTTAGGA
>ENA-ORNZ01000125-ORNZ01000125.1-human-gut-metagenome-genome-assembly--contig:-NODE-125-length-113368-cov-8.610054_pt1 | contig 113368 bp, 93 predicted proteins | sample MGYA00242124_ERZ509040 | MGnify/ENA primary metagenome ERZ509040 (study PRJEB26280, sample SAMEA2338733) | human gut metagenome | biome: human gut; feature: human-associated habitat; material: faeces... | reverse complement strand
GTATGATGGATGAAGCAGAAAAACAGATTAGCTACGAGGAAAATTTCGAAGTGGTCGTCAAGTTAAGCAATTATGTCTTACCGCTTTCCTTAATTGCGATATTCTTAGTTGGCATTGCTTTCCATACAGATATCTTGTTAGCATTAGTAGTGGTATCACTGATTTATGTCTATATCTTGGTCTCTCAGTACAAGATTACCAAACGTTATTATAAAGAGTAGAGGAGTCATCTATGTTAGAAATCAGAAATTTAGAGAAGAGCTTTGGCAAGAAGCAAGTCTTGTTCGGGATTGACTTGACTGCGAAAAAAGGGTCTATCTTAGGTTTGATCGGGAAGAACGGATCAGGGAAGACCACCATCTTCCATAGTATCCTCCGCTTCCTTGACTACAGTGGTGATATCCAATTGGATGGCAAAGCAATCAGTCAAGAAACCTATAAGGAAATTGGCTACCTGCCAGAAGAGCGGAGCCTCATGCCCAAGTTGACCGTCTACGAACAAGTCCGTTACCTTGCTAATCTCAAAGGCATGTCAACTGCTGAGGTCAAGAAGAAACTTCCAATCTGGATGGAAAAACTCCAAGTAAAAGGGAGATTAACCGATAAGATTAAGAGCCTCTCAAAAGGGAATCAGCAAAAGGTTCAATTGATCATTACTATGATCCATGAGCCAAAATTGATCATCTTGGATGAGCCGTTTAGTGGACTGGATCCAGTCAATACAGAAGTCCTCAAGCAGGTCATTTTTGAAGAAAAAGAACGTGGGGCGACCATTATCTTCTCTGACCACGTCATGACCAATGTGGAAGAACTCTGTGATGAGTTGGTCATGATTCGTGATGGATCTGTAATTCTCTCAGGTCCTGTACAAGAAGTTCGCAATAGCTTCGGGAAGACTCGTCTCTTTGTATCCAATGACTTCAGTAAAGAGGAGTTGGAAGTATTGCCTCATGTGACCAAGGTGACCATGACCAAGCAAGGCCTTTGGAAGTTGGTATTGGATGATGAAACAGCAGGTCCAGTCCTCTTTGATCAGTTGACCAAGGGTCGCTATCTGGCAACCTTTGACCAACAAGCCCCAACCATTGATGAAATCTTTAAACTAGAATCAGGAGTAGAAGTATGAAACAAATGCTGATTGTTATCAAAGAAACTTATCTACGTCAAGTGAAATCATGGAGTTTTTTCCTGATGGTTCTTTCTCCCTTTCTCTTTATTGGATTGTCGATTGGTTTGAACTACTTCGTTGGCTCATCTACATCTGCGAAAAGCAATATCGCCTTGATAACAGATCAAGCTCCTGTCAAGGAAGGCTTGAAAGGAACCGATGGCTTGACCTTTGACTATAAGGATGAAGCAGCAGCTAAGAAGGCCATGAAAGAGGAAGAGATCAAGGGAATCCTCACAGTTGAAGAAAAGGATGGCCAGCTAGAGGCTCGCTACCAAAGTGAGGATGCCATGAAGCCAGATTTCAAATCAGTCCTTATGGCTAAATTGAGTCAGGTCCAACAAATGCTCAATGTTTCTAAGGCGGATTTAAGCCAAGAGCAGTTAACAGCCCTCTCTCAACAGGTCTCATTGACTGAAAAAATTGATGAGAAGAAAGAAGGACTGAAAATGGTGCAGACCATGGTAGCTGGAGGTATCGGTTTTCTTCTTTACATAATTCTGATCTTTTATTCAAGTATCACTGCTCAAGAGGTAGCCAGTGAAAAAGGAACCAAGATCATGGAAGTGGTCTTCTCAAGCATTCGTGCAACTCACTATTTCTATGCTCGCATGATTGGTCTTTTCGGAGTGATTTTTACCCATATTGGTATCTATGCAGTTGGCTTGGGAGGCGTTTGGATTTTTAGAGATTCCATTCCTCTTGTGAAAGATATTTTATCTCCAGACTCACCTATCACCCAACATATTGGACAATCCATTTCCTTGAATACCTTCTTCTTTATCATTCTTGGAATCTTCATGTACGTCGTTCTTTCAGCTTTCCTAGGGTCAACAGTTGCTCGTCCTGAAGATACAGGAAAGGCCATCTCTCCTCTGATGATGTTAGTGATGGTTGGATTCTTTGGAGTGACTGCCTTGGGTAGCGCAGGAGATGTCCCTCTATTGAAGATTGGATCCTACATTCCATTCATTTCAACTTTCTTCATGCCATTCCGTACCATCAATGGCTATGCAAGTGGACTTGAATCATGGGGGTCATTCGGAATTGCCTTGGCCTTCACGCTCCTCGGCACCATGATCATTGGAAAAATCTATTCTAGTCTCATCTTACAAACAGATGATCTAGGTTTAGTCAAGACTGTTAAAAAAGCTTTAAGCTATCGTTAAAAGAGACACCTTCAGTGGATACTGGAGGTGTTTTGCTTTGTGAAATCATTGCTGTTTGGTCTTCTTTACTTTATAATGAAAGTAGAATGAAAAGGAGGCGGACATGAACTATATTGAGTTTGCTGAAAATGAGCGTCTGTCCACGATTGTCCTTGGGATGATGCGTATTAGCGAATTGAGTGAAGATGAGGTAGAGGACTTGGTGGAGGCAGCCCTGTCGATTGGAATCAACACCTTTGATCTGGCGGATATTTATGGAAATGGACAGTGTGAGGTCCTGCTGGGCAAGGTTCTCAAGCGTCGTCCGGATCTTCGGGACCAGATGTGGATCCAGTCTAAGTGTGGGATTCGCAAAGATGGCTTTACCTATTTTGATTTTTCTAAGGACTATATTTTGGACTCCGTTGATGGCATCCTCGAGCGTTTGCAGATTGAACGCTTAGATAGTCTTCTCCTTCACCGACCGGATGCCCTCATGGAGCCTGAAGAAGTGGCAGAAGCCTTTAATCACTTGGAGCAAGCTGGCAAGGTCCGTCATTTTGGGGTGTCCAATCAAAATCCTATGATGATGGAATTGCTCAAAACTGTTGTCAAACAACCTCTCAAGGTCAACCAGTTGCAGTTGAGTGCTGCCTTTACACCGAGTTTTGATGCAGGTTTTCATGTCAATATGGAGGGGCCGAAAGCAGCTGTGAGAGATGGCAGTGTCTTTGAGTATTGTCGCTTAAACGACACGGTGATTCAGGCCTGGTCTGTCCTCCAGCATGGCTATTTCAAGGGGAATTTTGTCGGCAATGAGGCGTTTGCGGCCCTAAATCACGTCCTCAATGACTTGGCAAAAAAATACCAAGTCACTCCGACAGCCATTGCCCTTGCTTGGGTCCTTCGCTACCCAGGTAAGATGCAGGCAGTCATTGGAACGACCAAGCCACAACATGTCCTTGAAGCAGGGAAAGCAGCAGAAGTTACCCTAACTCGCAAGGAATGGTACCAAATCTACCTAGCTGCAGGAAATGATTTGCCTTAGAATCTTGTTATCAAACCAGATTCCACTCTAATCGGTAGTCTGGTTTTTTGTTTTGTGGTCTTCAGTTTTTTCTTGACAAGCCTTTCCTTTTTATGATATCTTTTATGCAACAAGTGTTGCGCAACGTATGTTGCGCGAAAGGAGTCTTATGCCACCCAAGGTTAAATTTAGTAAAGAGGCTATGATTGGGACAGCTTTACAATTGGTGAGAGAAGAGGGCATGGCTAGTTTAACTGCTCGAGCATTAGCGGAGAAACTGGGAGCCACACCGAGAGTCATTTTCGGGCAATTTGCTAATATGGCTGAGTTACAAGCAGAGGTTATTGGTGCGGCGGAGATGGTCGTGGTGGAGTATATTCGCAAGGCCTTAGAAGATGAGAAGCCTTTTCGATCTGTCGGGGTTGCTTATATCCTTTTCGCCTCAAAAGAGCCCCAACTCTTTCAATTGCTTTTCCAAAATCCTAGCAAAGATCCGATTCGTCGCTTTAAAGATTTTCTTCCCATGAAGGATCATAGTTACCAATTGGTTCTGGATTCGATTGTCGCAGACTATCCTTTGACTGTAGAGGAGGCTAGTCGCTTGTACCAGCATCTATTTATCTACTCACACGGGATGGCCTCTATGGTTGCTTCTGGGATTTATCAGTTCAGCATGGAAGAAGTGATTGGATTACTGACAGAGGTTTGTCAATCTCTCATCAAAGAAATGGTAGGAAAGAAATGATTCAACTAGAAAATGTGCACAAAAGTTACGGCCAAACCAAGGTCTTAAAAGGGATTGATTTGCAGATTCAAGACCAGGATGATGTGGTTATCCTCGGCCCTTCTGGATCGGGCAAGTCAACTCTCTTAAATGTGTTATCAGGCTTAGAAAAGGTGGACGAAGGGCATATCCTTATTCAAGGACAAGATTTATCACAACTCACGGATGCTAAATTGACGGCCTTTAGACGGGAGAATATTGCCTTTATTTTCCAGCAGTATTATCTACTACCGAATCTAACGGTCAGACAAAATGTAAAAATGGGAGCTAATCTGGCAAACAATCATGATTTTTTGCAGATCATCGAGGATTTGGGGCTTGGCGATAAGCTGGACAAGTATCCGAGTGAATTGTCTGGTGGGGAACAGCAGAGAGTCTCCATTGCTCGGGCCTTGGCCAAAAAGCCAGAGATTCTCTTCTTAGATGAGCCGACGGGAGCCCTGGATGAAGAAACAGGGCGCAAGATTCTCGACTATATCTGGAAACTGAAGGAAAAGCTGGGCTTTACCCTCATCATGGTGACGCACAACCAAAATATTGCGGATATGGCCAGAACCATCATTCGTGTCAATAGTGGCAAGATTACTGAAGTTGTGACCAATGATCAACCTCAGACTGCCTATGAGATTGGATGGTAAGCCATGTTTTCAGTAAAAGATATTCGAAAATTAGTTGTCGTTAGTATCATTGGGGCTTGTGCGGTCTTTGTGGCCAATCTCTTCTTGAATTTTTACCTGGATATCGAGCAGTTGGAGATTTCTAAAACCAATCCCATGATGCAGACCTACTATGATGCCCAGGTATCGCTTTCCTGGATGGTGGCCATGGTCAGTGGGGTTGTCTTGTCCTTGACGTCGGTTCTTCTCATGTGTTTTTATATCAAACAATTTGTTGATGACCACAGGGAACAATTAGGAATTTTAAAGGCTTTGGGCTACAGCAATGGCCTGTTGGCTAAACGGTTTTGGGCCTTTGGACTCAGTTTTGGAGCTGGAGCGCTTCTTGGCTATTTTGCTTCTTTTCTTATGATGGGACATTTTTATGACTTCCGCAATGAAAAGGGGATCCTGCCAGAAATCACCATTCACTTTCACTGGCAGCTCTTGCTTGCTTTGGTGATGCTACCAACGACCTTCTTTATGCTTCTCGCGATTGGTTATGCTAGAAGACAACTCCAAACCCCGGCACTTCGCTTATTGAAAAAATCTCCAAGTCCGATCAAGGTCAAAAGGAGAAAGAGGGCACCCAAGAAAGACAAATCTTTCTTAAAAGAGCTGTCTTCGTCACTGATTTGGGGGAGAAAATCTATCTTGTTTTTTGTGGTCTTTGGCTCCATGTGTTTTGCAGCCATGGTTCAATTGTCCTTTGGCTTAAGAGATTATACAGATGATATCATCCAAACCATGATGATTATGATTGGCTTAATTCTTTCTTTCTCGATTCTCTTTTTGTCATTAGGGATTGTCATCTCAGAAAGTCGCGAAACCTTGGCCTTGATGAAGGCTTTTGGCTACACAAATCGTGAATGCCAAAGTCATATTCTCGCTCCCTATCGTTTTTGGGCTTATCTAGGATTTGTTTTAGGGACGGTTTATCAATACGGTATCATGGAAATCTTGATTGGTGTAATCAAAGATACAGTTCCTGAAAAGATTGAGCATCACTTTGATTGGATTGTTTGCTTCCGGACCTTGCTTGGCTTTGCTGTGGTTTATGAAAGCCTGTTTTATCTATCCAACAGAAAACTCCAAAAGCAAACCATCAAAGAAGTACTCTTAGCTGAATGATTTATGACAGTAATCCTTAATATCAGTGCTTTTTAATGAGAAAAAATAGAAGATTGATTGACTTTAGACCTCTTCACGAGGTCTTTTTCTCTTATGAAAACGCTACATAAGAGACTAAATGCACTATCACAATCTTGTGATAGTTTACATCTTCTTAACATTGTCCCGAAATTCTTGCATTCTCTATTGTTAAAGCGTAAGATAGACACTGTTTTAATTTTAGTGCATTAAAACATGTCTTGTAATATTTCTAGATGTACAAGGCAGAAAGAATCTTATGAAAGAGGAGTCTCGAATGTCAGATAAACAAATGAAAACCCTTGGTTGGGTGGCAACCTTCATGTCAGTTATGATGTATGTATCATACGTGCCACAAATCATGGACAATTTGTCTGGTCATAAAGGAAACTTTATCCAACCATTGGTAGCTGCAGTCAACTGTAGCCTTTGGGTTTACTATGGTCTCTTTAAAAAAGAACGTGACCTTCCCCTTGCTGCGGCCAATGCACCAGGTATTATCTTTGGTTTAATTACAGCATTGACAGCTTTGTTCTAAAATAAAGCAAAATTTCTTTCTATACTATTTTTCTTAACGCAGAAAACGAGAGCAGAACTAGCGACAGTCAAAGATTGTCGTTCTAGTTTCACTCTCGTTTTTTGTTTTTAGTTATTAAGAAGAGCCTTGATAGCATCTTCCATTTTTAGTGGGTACGTTTTGGAAGAAAAGCGTTCGACCACTTGACCTTCACGGTTAATCAAAAACTTAGCAAAATTCCATTCGATTCTAGCCCCAAGCGGTCCAGATTTTTCTTGTTTTAGCCAATCAAAAAGTGGTTCTGCTTCCTTACCATTGACCTTGATTTTGGCAAATCGAGGGAAGGTTGTATGGTAATTGAGGGTGCAGAAGGTATTGATTTCTTCAGCACTACCAGGTGCCTGCCCCATAAATTGATTACAAGGAAAATCAAGAATCTCGAATCCTTGGTCTTTGTATTTGTCATAGAGTTCCTGTAAGCCCTGATACTGTGGCGTTAAACCACAACCTGTTGCTGTATTAACAATTAGAACTACCTTTCCCTTATAGTCCTGGAGAGACACAGGTTGGTCAGCTTGATCTGAAACTGTAAAATCGTATAAGGATGTCATAGAAAATCTCCTTTTATTTGTTTGAGACTATTATAGCAAAGTTAGTCAGAGAAGTGATTTTTCAGGAAGACTAGAGATTAAATGGTGTTTGTGATAGTAATTCTTTATCTTGGTGTTAAGAATTACTTATAGCTGACGGTAATAATACTATGTAAGGTCATGTGCTTAAAAGAAGGTAACAATAGGTTTTAACGTTATTTGGGTTACTATATCATAAATTTTATTTATGGCTAGGGATAAAATTTCTTTATTTTTCGGATGTGATAATCTCTGATAAGATAATGTCATTCAGTTTTGAAGCAGCTAGTGATAATAGGAGTTGAAAGTATTTTAGGTATGTTCATTAGCTGTTGATATTAGGATAAGAGAAAAGGAGATTCTTATGTCAGAAAAAAGAGAGTTAGTTTTGAAAGCATTTCGTGGAGAAAGTGTTGATCGTGTCCCGGTGGGATTTTGGCATCATTTTACTACTGAAGACGAGTGGTTATATGGTTTTGAAAATCCAGAAATTATTGATAAAAATAAAGCTGGTCATAAAAAATTTATTGAAGAAGTCAAACCTGATTTTGTTAAATTGATGAGTGATGGTTTCTTCGCATACCCACAACCTGCTTTTAAAGATTTTAAGTCAATCAGTGATTTGCAAACGATTGAACCTTTAGGTGCAAATCATCCTTGGATTTCTGCACAAGTCGAACTTGTAAAAAGTCTGATTGCTGATTTTCCTGAAGATATTGTTGCAATTTACAATATCTTCGCTCCGGTTACTTATTTAAAATGGTTAGTTGGAAAAGTTTCAGGTGGCGATGATCTTATCGCAGATTACATTGTGGAAAACCGAAAAGCTTTGAAGCATGTTTTAGATGTTATTGGCGAAGACATTGCGAGTCTTAGTCAGAGGGTGATTGAAGAAGCAGGTGCTGATGGTATTTACCTAAGTGTTCAAAGTATTCAAGATGAGCGAGTTAGCGCTGAAATTTATAAAGAAATCATTGCTCCAAGTGAATTAAAGGTTTTAGAAGCAGCTAATGGAGCCAAAGGACATAATATTCTACATATTTGCGGATACGAAGGAGCCCGTAATAACATCGAACTCTTTAAAGATTATCCTGCTCAGGTAGTTAATTGGGCGGTCGGTCCTGAAGGAATTAGTTTGGCAAAAGGTCTTAACATTTTTAGAGGTCGCACAGTTCTTGGAGGATTTGAAAATGGAAAAGACGGTCTTCTATATACTGGAACTAAAAAAGCTATTCAAGAAAAGGTTAGGGAGATTATTGCTGATACAGGAACCCATGGGTTAATCATTGGTGCTGATTGCACGATTCCAAGTGATATTAACCATGAGCGTATTGAATGGGTACGTGAAGCAGCAATTTTGTAAGAAAAAGGAGAGATTAATATGAGTAAAAAGACATGGATTATTGGTGGAGCTGTTGTTGTAGCACTTATTGGGGCTACAGTTATTGGACGTAGCTTAACAGGAGATAAAAAAGCAAAATCAGATTCTGGAAAGGTAACAACATTAAAAGTTGCCCATACTCAAAACTATGTTCCTTATGATTTTGTTGATAAGGATGGTAATTCTGATGGCTATGAGGTAGCTGTATTAAAGGAAATTGATAAAAAGCTTCCACAGTACAAATTTGAATATACCGGAACAAGTGATGATGATCTTTTGATTGGTTTAGAGTCAGGTAAATATGACATCGGTACGAAGGGCGCGTGGTACACAGATGAACGTGCTAAAAAGTTTATTATTCCGAAAGATCCAATTGGAGCAAGTATTATTGGATTTACCATTCGTAAGGATGATAAAGATAAATATAAAAATATCTCTGACTTTGCAAAACAAAATGGTCGATTGGTGCCAATCTCACCACAAAATGCTCAGTGGAATGTTATCAAAGACTACAACGATAAGCATAAAGATCAACCAATTGAGTTAACATCTGCGGAATCTTTCCAAGTTTCAGATGCCTATGCATGGGTTTTGGAAAATCGTTATGATGCTTACTTTGATATTAAATTATCTTTTGAAAAGGCTGTAACTGATAAAGATGGTGCGTATCATCAATATGCAGATAAATTGACTTGGTTCCCTTATAAAGGAATTCCAACCTATCCACTCTTCCATCGAGATAGTAAGAACGAAGAGTTTTCAAAAGAATATACTAAGGCAATTAAGGAACTAAAAGAAGACGGTACACTTGAAAAGTTGTCTAAAAAATACTTTGGTGAGGATGTCTTCTCATACGTAGACAAATAAGTAATTGTAACGTCGTAAAAGTAGGATGTTTTGATAAGCTTCTGAAGTGAGTTTAGTTAGGAGAAATTATGGTCAATTATGACATTTCAAAAGTTTTTGGAGCATTACCTGAAATCATAAAGGGCTTACCGATGACATTATTGGTTATCTTATTAACGACTTTACTTGGGTCGTTATTAGGAGGATTAGTTGCTTGGGCAAGCCTTTCTAAGGATAAAGCTTTAGAGAATTTGGCTAAGGGATATGTTTTTATCTTACGCTGTACCCCACCGATTGTGTTGCTATTTTTAGTATTTTACGGAGTTCCAGAATTTCTTAATTGGTGGTTAGGATTAGATATTAATGATTGGTCCAAATTGATATTCGTTCTTGTGACTATGGTTCTCCTATTCTCAGCAATGATATCAGAAGTACTTAAAGCAGCTTATCAAGCAATCCCTAAAGGACAATTAGAAGCTGGGCTTAGTATTGGGCTTACTTCTGAACAAACCTTTGTAAGAATTATCGCCCCTCAAGCATTTAAGGTTGCTTTACCAAATATTACAACAGCTATACTTAACCTTATGCGTGATGCAGCTTTGGCTTATACGATTGGTTTTATTGATGTTATGGGCAAAGGGAACCTTTTGATTAGTCGCCATTTAGGAAATTATTCTTTGGAGACTTATACAGCTGTTGCCTTTGTTTATTGGGGAATAGCATTAATTCTATCGTTGATTTCTAGGATAGCAGAGCAACAATTGAGTGTAAAAGAGAGGTAAAAAATGAATATTACTTTTATTATAGATACCTTTATCAAGGCTTTCTATGGTGTTCCGGTAACACTGGGAATCATGATTGTGGCTATTCTATTGAGTTTTCTACCTGCTTTATTTCTCGCTTTGGGTCAAATTTATAAGGTACGGGGTGTTAAGACTTTTTCAATTGTTTATCTTGCGTTTATTCGTGCAACACCTCCAATTCTTTTAATTTTATTCTTTTATAGTTTGTTCCCTAGTTTGTTAAATCAGTTTTTTAAAGGAATTGGGAGTCACATAGATGTCTTCAAAGTTAACCCGCTTTACTATGCCTTTATTATCTATAGCTTGATGACGACAGGAAGCTTATCGGAAATCATTCGATCAGCATTACTAACTGTTGATAAAGGTCAACTAGAAGCTGCACAAGCTATAGGCTTAACAACAAGACAAGCCTATCTGAGAATCGTTTTTCCACAGGCACTTAAGGCTGCTCTTCCAAATTTGTGTAACTTAGTTATCAATATTGTAAAAGGAACGTCACTTGTCTTTGTTATGACGATAAAAGATATTACCGCAATTGCACGAGTCGAAGCAGCATATGGATATCAATATTTTGAATCTTATTTTGTCATCTTCATTTTATATTTAATCATTTGTGGTATCATTCAAGTTCTCTTTAACGTTGGAGAAAGAAAATTGCAATTTACATAGAGGGAGTCACTATGCTAGAAGCTAAACATATATCAAAAACATTTGGAGATCGTCAGGTTCTTGTTGATGTCAATCTACAAGTGAAACAGGGAGATGTGGTTGTCATCTTGGGACCATCAGGTTCAGGAAAAACAACTTTCTTACGTTGCCTTAATCATTTGGAGAAAGCTGATGGAGGTCAATTAACAATTTCGGGTAAGGACTACTCTTTGGATAAGTTATCAAAGAAAGATATTTTAGATATCCGAAAGAAGACAGCTTTTGTATTTCAACATTACAATTTATTTGCAAACAAGACTGCCATTGAGAATATCTTGGAAGGTTTAGTGATTGCTAGGAAAGTTCCTAAAAGTGAAGCGCAAGAGATTGCTGAAGAAGCACTTAAAAAAGTTGGTCTTCTGGATTTTAAAGATTACTACCCATCACAACTTTCAGGAGGACAGCAACAACGTATTGGTTTAGCCAGGGCTATAGCAGTTAAACCAGAAGTTATCTTGTTAGATGAACCAACATCAGCCCTTGATCCAGAACTAGTTGGGGATGTTCTGGATGTCATGAAACAACTTGCTCATGAAGGAACGACAATGGTAGTTGTGACTCATGAAATGGGGTTTGCACGAGATGTAGCTAATCATGTCGTTTTCATGGATGGTGGTCATGTCATCGAAGAGGGGAGTCCAAAAGACATTTTTTACAGACCAAAAGAAAAACGTACACAACAATTTTTGGCACGTATTCTTTCTGATGCTAGTTATGATTTGGAATATATGATTTAAAAAATCTGCTGTTTTAATTAAGAATGAAAAAAACAAAGACGAGTTTAGTTTGTCTTTGTTTTTTTTGCTTATAAGTAGTCTACTGCAAGAATAGGAGTGTTCTTTTTAGCCGGTACACGTGTTTTCACACCATTATTCCCTTTAGGGAGAGGTAATTTTGTAGTTCCTTGGTTTGAAGAATTTGTTTGGTGTTTGTAGTTAACAGGGATACGCGTTTTCACACCGTTATTGCCTTTAGGAAGACGAAGTTTTTTAGCACTTGTTGGTGTAACAGGTGTTACAGGTTTTTCAGCTGTTCCTTCAGTAACTTCCTTGTAAATATAAGTGATTGTCACAGTATTTGAAATACGAATTTTGTGTGACTTAATTTCTTGATCATCAGTTGATTGTAGTTTATATGTTTTACCATTAGCTTGAATCGTTTCAGGAGCAGTCGGGAAATAGGCATAGTAAGCTAAATCAATATCGCGTCTAACCATGTTGACTTTGATTGGAGCAATTTCTTGTCCCTTATCATCGACAAAACGGGCCTGTTGCGCGACAGTTGGCGCAAGATCAACATCATCATAGAAGTAGGTGACATCAATAATAGGACTTGAAGCAATCCCTTTTTTAGGTGCGCCGTAATTACTCTTATTGTTAAGCACTATGTCGTCGTATTTAGCGAAATACCATGTTTTTCCGTTTTCATCTGTTACTGTTGCTGGCGCAAAAGCAGCAGTGTCGTATTCAGTGAAAGCAGGAGCTTTAATCGTTGCATAAAGCACATCTTTTTGAGAACTGAATTGTGAGTAACTTGCTTCGGTTGTTCGACGGATGTGATGAATACGAACTTCTGACACACGTTCATCAACCGTTGGTGTGTTTACAACTGGACTTGATTCTTCAAGACTTACAGGAGTTGTATTTTCAACTGCTGGTGTAGGAGTACTTGCAGGTGTAGTTACTTCCTCGCTAAGGATAGCAGTGCTCGCTGAGTTAACCTCAGTGGCAGGATTAGCAGTAGTAGTTGTGCTTACTGATTCGCTAGTTAGATTAACATCAACGGCTGAAGCAGGGATGTTTTCAACAACTAGGTTTTCAAAAGAAGTGTTATCAAGAGCCTCTGTAGCGGGAAGACTTACTGGCAATTCTTGTTCATCTGCAAGTGCAGAAGATGATAGACCAAGTGCTAAGATTGCAGCACTAAGACCAATAGTAGCATGTAATTTCTTATTCATGTTCATTAATTCCTCCTTGATATATCATGATTATAACAGAGGTTATTGTAAAAGTCAAAAAATTAAAAATATGTAAATTGAAAGATTTTGTTTGATACTTAAAATGATTTAAAACATGATAACAATAGTACATTACGAGTGTTAATGTAAAATTTCATTCAAAAATTAGGGCTTTTTATGATTTTCTAGAGGATTCATAAAAGTGATTTATGTTTAATAAAAAACTTATATTTCAAAAACTTTAATCAATAATATATGAACATTTATTGTCATATCCCTGATAATTGTAGCAGTTCTCTATTCTCTAGTTACTCTGGTCTTGACGAACCTTATCCACTATACCATGTTGAATATTGATCATGAAACTGGCTTTGGAAGTGAGAAACGCTACCTTAATTTCAGATATCCTTTGTTATACCCAATCGCTAAGAAGAAAATAGAGAAGTACAAGTCTAAGCGGTATGCATAAAAAACAGCCGTACATTTATTTTGTACGACTGACTTTAAAAAACAGACACTATCATTCTCACAGGTGGTTTTGACTCTCTTAGATGTAGTATTCCTAAATTAGACGTTATTGAGGTAAAGAAATACAACTAATGCTAGTGGACGTAGTGGCCAACACCATTTTCATCAAAGTGATAGCTAACCGTAAATTGTCTCATTATAGCTAAAAATTTAAACATAACAGTTTGATTTTTAACCATAGCTCCATCATCGCCATAGAAGTAGCTTTGACCGCCAAAATCAACCATTTTATTCAGGATGGCACGCCCATCTTGTTGGAAATTGTAATCTTTACCATTAATAGTTTGACGCCCAGTTATTGCTTTGCCATCTTTATCAAAGTAGTATCTAGCGACTCTAGAAGCCCCTCCGTCGCCACTACCGCTTCCAGGAGCTGCGGGCATTCCAAAATGGATAACTTTTTCATAATCTTCTTCTGGAACATATTCTCCGAGTAATAATGTGACGAAACGATTTGTCATCATTTCTCCTGTGAGTTTATCGTAATAATGGATGTGTCCATCAATCTTACGTAATTGACCTTTTACTTGTTTGCCATCTTTATCAAAATAAAGAGAGATACCATCAACCACTTGAGGACCTGTTAAAAATGTCCCATCATTAGTGACATAATAACTATTTCCTAGAGCATCTTTAACAAATGTTTGACGCTTCTCAGTGCTACGAGTTACGATTCCTTCTTGGTCAATAGTTACTAAGATGTCGCCATCTTGATAAATTTGATTGCGAATAAGTTGACCAGCAGAATCTTGATTATCTTTCTCAGTGAAATGATAGAATTTATTATCAATTTCTTTCCAACCGTAAGTGACTTTTCCACCTGCTTCAGGATCTAGATAATAACGATTATTGTCTTTGTTAAGCCATCCTACTTGAACCTTTCCTTCACCGTTTACATAGTAGGTACCAGTAATTGTTTTATCATCTTGATTATCAGAGTATGTGTTTACAAACTGATTGTAAATTAAATGATAGTTTTGGAGGAAGTAGTCGCCATCTTTTTCATGGATAATGCCATCGAGTGCCCAACCCTTCTCGTTGAAGTAGTAGGTTTGTCCATCTATCGTGTGGAATCCTTTTATAGCCTTTCCATCCGGGCCAAAATAGTAAGTGATATTGACGTTCTCATCTATGTCAATATCAGTACCATAAACATTTACGGTTTTCTTCACTCTGGTAGGAATGACAGAAAGCTGATTTGTACGCATTGCTCCATTATCCTTTTCGAAGAAATAAGTGTCTGTACCTATAGTTGTTATTTTTCCTTTCGCTTGGATTCCGTTATCATCAAAATAAACATTTACACCATCTATATTATGAAGTCCAATAAGTTTGTGTCCAAAACCATCGTAATAGGACCAATCATTTCCATTTTCAGAAATGTATTGGTTACGATATGGAGGGAGTTCTTTAACAATACCGTTTTCATCAGCTTCATAAGACTTACCATCAAGCTCGAAGATGGCATTCTTAACCTCTCTACCATTATCCTTATCGAAATAATGTGTTCCTGTATGGTTCCCCCAAATTGATATTAGTTGACCTTTAGCTTGTTTTCCATCAGAATGAAAATAAAGAGAGTAGCCATCGATGATTTGACTGAAGGTAACCATATGTCCATCTTTATCAAAGTAATACCAAAAACCTTCATTATCAGAAATAAAACGATTTTTTACTGCAGCGCCAGATTCATCAAAATAGAATGTACCTCCATGGACATAAATCTTTTTGTCCTTAACCTTTCTTCCGTTGTATGGATCAAAATAGTAAGTCTGTTCTCCGATATTAACTAGCGAACCTTTAATTTGATATCCTCTATCATCAAAATAGAGATCAAAGTTATCAATAGTTTGCGCTCCTTTTACAGCCTTACCATCAGCTCCGAGATAGTACCATCCATAGCCACCATCAGTAACAAATTGGTTCGTTAACTTTCTACCAGAATCTTTGTCAAAGTAGTATGTTTCATTATCCACAGTTACAAAGTTACCCTTTGCTTGGATACCATCCTGGTCAAAGTAAAGAGGAACACCATCCACTGTTTGAAAGCCAGTTAACTTTTGATTATCTTTAATATAGTACCAATTACCATATTCATCAGTTATGAAGTTGCCTCCTGTAATTGAGTTATCTTCTTGTGTTTCAATACTTGAAGCTTCAGAAACATTAGTAGCTCCTTCCAAAGATGCTTCACTTGAAGATGGTACGGTACTATCTTCAGGAAGCGATACTTTCAAGTTGTTGTCGACTGTATAAGTATCGGTTGTCGTAGAATGATTTGTTGATGTTTCAAGAGACGATTCGGACTGGCTAGTAGTCTTTTCATCAATGAAAGTATTCGATGTGTTGATAGCTGATTCTTCAAAAACTATGGAATTTTCTATTGTTTGATTAGTAAGAGGTAATTCCGGTTGCTCAGCATAAGCGATATTTCCGGTAGAAGCGATGATTCCAAGTGTTAAGCTTGAAATAGCAATGGTAATCCAATGTTTCTTCACTTTGTGAAGCTTGAAATGAGTTTTGTGTTCCATAATTCTATCCTCCGTTTCTCACTTTTCACCTTAATTTTAACATTTGATTTTTATATATTCAAATATTTCTATAATAATTTTTTAATTATTCGGAAGCTGTTATATTGTGAAAAAAATAGTAAAAGTATTGCAAATTTTATCAATTAATTCTTGAAAAACTCAAGTATAAATTACAATTTTTCAGTTTTTATGGAAGAAAGTTCGAAAAATTTAATTTTAAAAGAACCCACAAAAAAAACCAAGACTTTCGTCTCGGTTTCATCTAAACTTACTTCACGACATGTCCGTCTTTGTCGAAGGTATAGAGTTTACCATCGATGAGGACAGAGCGGTTTGTGTATTTTTCACCTGTTTTAGGGTCGAAATAGTAGGTATAGTTATCGACTGTGACGAAGCGTCCTAGGACTTGTTTGCCTTCAGCGTCGAAGTAGAGGACCTTGCCATCAACTTCTTGGAAGCCGGTCACTTTTTCACCTTTGTCATTGTAATAGTAGTTGTCACCTTTATCGTAGACAATGCGATTGCGATAAGCAGGCTCACCCTTGCGGTCAGCAACTACACCATTGTCATCAGCATTATAGGCTCTGTCTCCGATGACAAAACGTCCTGTTTCGAGGTTTCCACTAGCTCGGAAGTAGTAGTCTTTGCCATCGATGGTTTGCCAACCAGTAAGAGCAGCTCCGTCGTTACCATAGTAGCGTGTTGGGTAGTATGGGAAGCGTGGAGAACCTTCATAGTTGTATGATTTTGAAAAGGCGTTACGAGTCATGATACCAGTCAATTGGTCAAATTGGTAAGTTTTACCATTGATTGTGACCTCTGTGCCTTTGGCTTGACGGCCATCTTCGTAGAAATAGTAAGTGACGCCATCAAAGGTCTTCAAGCCAGTGACTTTTTGACCATTTTCATAGAGATAACTTGTGCCGTTACGATCCGTCTGCAATTGGTCAAAGTGGATAGCTTTTTCTTTTGCCGCATCAATACCCTTGGCATCAAAATTAAAGATTACGCCGTGATAAGTAAGGGCCTTGTTAGTTGTTGCAATGGCAACGTTTGTGGTCACTTTTTGGCCATTTGGTGCTGTGAAGGTCATAGGTGTTGAGTCAAAATGGTAGAGGTGTCCATTAAGAATATCCCATTCGTCAAAAGTTGACCATTGTGATTGGCGGACGTTACTATATTTAGAACCAAGAATCTTACCATCATATTGATAAGGACCTTCTTTGATATTACCGTCGGCATCTGTGACATAGACACCTTCAAGTTCATAAGAATTTTCACCAGTACGCTTGAACTCAGGATAGAGACCGTTTGTCAAGAGTTTCCCATCTGGGCTAAAGAGTTGTGAGTTGATAACTCCTGTGTAGAGATTTCCTTTAGGCGTGTCGTCATCAGAATAGTCGCTACCATAATAACGGTTGCCATCAACTTCAAACCAACCTGTCTTGAAGGCACCGTCATTGCCAGCGTAGTAGATGTTTTCAGAGAAAGCACCGTAACGACCAGTAGATTTATCATTGTAGAAGGCATTACGAAGGACAGCACCAGTGTCTTTGTTGGCAAAGTAGTAGTTATCACCTAGATTGAAAATCTTTCCTCGGACTTGTTGTCCCTTATCGTTGAAGTAGTAGAGGTCCTTGTTAATAGTTTGGAAACCAGTGACCTTTTTGCCATTAGCATCGTAGTAGTACCATTCTTGATCAGTACCTTTAACAAATTGATTTCGATTTGTGGTTTGGTCAGCTTTAGTAGTCGCCACACCATTGCTATCAAAGTTATAGACCGTACCGTTTAAGGTAAGTGAGCGATTTACCCACTTGTCACCTGTATTTGGATCGAAGTAGTAGGTTTTGCCGTCAATAGTAACCAGTTGTCCCTTGGCTTGGACACCATATTCGTGGAAATAAAGGTTCTGTCCGTTAATGGTTTGGAAACCAGATACGGCTTTACCATCAGCTCCGAAGTAGTACCAAGAGTTATCTCTATTAACGAATTGGTTGGTTACTGGATTTCCATTGTCTTTGTCGAAATAGTAGATATCGTTATCGTAGTAAAGGAAGTCCCCTTTGACTTGTTGACCACTATCATTGAAGTAGTGAAGGCTACCATCTACCGTTTGAAAGCCATGAAGCGCTTTACCGTCTTTACCAAAGTAATACCAATTCCCCTTTTCGTCAGAAACATAGCGATTGGTTACCATGATACCAGTCTTAGGATCAAAGTAATACTGTTGTCCGTTCAGGTTTTGAACGCTTGTCTTGTAGTCAGCTTGGCTACGGTCTAGAAATTCGGTGCGGAAACCAAATGGGGCTGAGAAGCCTTTAGTTGCCTTGTAATTGTCGAAGTAGTACCAGTTGCCCGACTTATCTGAGACAAAGACAGAATCAGGTTGATTACCAGTAGCATCAAAGTAGTAAAGATTGCCATTCTCAGTGATGAAGTCATCTTTGACCATCTTGCCATCTTTGTCAAAGTAGTAATAACCAAAGTATTTATGGTTTGCATAATCAAGATATTGGCGACCTGTTACACGACGTCCATTGTCTTTATCGAAATAGTAGCTATCACCATTAATAGTGACGATTTCGTTTTTAGCTTGTCGACCATCTTCGTGGAAGTAGAGGTTAAAGCCATCGATGTTCTGAGCACCAGTGACGGGTTTCCCATCTTTGCCGAGGTAATACCAGTTGTGGTTGTTGTCTTCAATAAACTGGTTACGTTTGTTCGTTTCAGGGAGAACTGCTGTCAAACGACCTTGGGCATCAGCATTGTAGGCTTGACCATCGATGTTGATAGAAGTATTGGTTACCTTACGTCCATTGGGTTTGTCATAGTAGAAAGATTGTCCATTTTCAGTGATAATCTCACCTTTTGCCTGTTTGCCATCCTCGTGGAAATAAAGGTCGAAATGGTCAACGTTTTGGGCACCAGTCAAATTTTTCCCATCTTTTAGATAGTACCAGTTGCCCTCAGCATCGCTCTTGAATTGACCGCCAGAAACGACAGCAGTTTCAACAGATTCTGGTGCTTGACTGTTTACTTCAGTGACTGTGCTAGCTGTTTCTGAAGTTGAAGTAGCAGTTCTCGTTTCGCCACTAGACAAATTGTAAGTGCTGCTTGCTTGGTCTTCTTTAAGGGCTGGCTGCTTATCAGTTGTATCAGTTGCACTATTGGTTGCGACTTGATCAGCTTTTGTCGTAGCTACAGTTGTTTCTGTGACGACAAGATCAGGATCCTGACTGACGCTTTCAGGCGTGCTAGCTGAGGTAACTTGATTGGCAGCTTGCTCGTCGGCAGAGACACTAACTCCAATCAATGAGGCACCAAGTGCCAAACCAGACACGGCAATGGTAACCCATTGTTTTTTCACTTTATGAAGTTTAAAATGAACTTTATTTTCCATAAAAGTTCCCCTTTTCCTTTTTAATGACCCCATTCTAACATCTTTCATTAGAAGAATCAAACGCATTCATAAGATTTTCATGTTTTTTTCTAAAAATTGAAAATTCTTTCTAGGTAAGGATTTGAGAAACAAAAAAGAATGATAAATGACCACTTTAGCAAGCTTCTTTTAATCGAGATGTATGTAAAATTAAAAAGTAAGCACTGGAAGTCCCCATCTTCAACATAGCATTCACCAATAAAAGTATAAAAATACAGAAAAAGGTCCATTTAGGCCAAGAAATATGGTATAATAGTTCGGTATTTCGCAAAAAATGGAGTATAAAAATGAGTATTTTTCGTAAAAAGGATGTCGGTCTCGCTCAGACTGAGATGAAACGACATCTGACCCTTAGGGATGTGGTCCTACTGGGAATCGGTGCCATGGTTGGTACAGGAATCTTTACGATTACTGGTACCGCGGCATCGACTCTGGCTGGTCCCGCCCTGATTATTTCGGTCTTGATTTCAGCCGTGTGTGTTGGGATGTCAGCGATTTTCTTTGCTGAGTTTGCCTCACGTTATCCATCAGCCGGTGGTGTTTATGGTTATCTCTATGCTGTCTGGGGGGAGTATCCTGCCTGGATGGGTGGCTGGTTGACCATGATTGTCTTTATGAATGCCGTATCCAGTGTTGCCTCTGGTTGGGGTGCCTACCTCAAGGGGCTACTAGCTAGCTTTGGTCTTAAGTTGCCTCAAGCCATCAGTGGACCTTTTAATCCCAGTCAAGGCACTTACATTGACCTCCTGCCAGTCTTGGTCTTGGTCTTGGTGACGGCTCTTCTTCTCATGAATTCTAAGCAGGCTTTACGTTTGAACTCCCTCTTGGTAGTGCTCAAATTTTCAGCCTTGGCGGTCTTTATCTTAGTGGGGCTCTTCCATTTGAATCCTAGCAACTGGGCAGATTTTGCACCATTTGGCTTTGGGCAAATTTATGGAGGAAAGACAGGAATTATGGCAGGTGCCTCCCTCATGTTCTTTGGATTCCTTGGTTTCGAGTCTATCTCTATGACAGTAGACGAGATTAAAGAACCACAAAAGAACGTTCCTCGAGGTATCGTTCTTGCCTTGATTATCGTGGCTTCACTCTATGCAGTGGTTTCGCTCGTTTTGACAGGAGTGGTTCACTATACCAAGTTGAATGTTGATGATGCTGTGGCTTATGCCCTTCGCTATATCGGTATTTCTTGGGCAGCCAACTACGTTTCTGTCGTTGCTATTATGACCTTGATTACGGTATGTATTTCAATGGCCTATGCCCTTAGCCGTATGGTTTATAGCCTGGCGCGTGATGGTTTCCTTCCTCAAACCTTCCAAAAGGTTTCAAAGACTAATAAGGTTCCACATCATGCGACACTTTTGACAGGCGTTTTGTCAGCTATCTCAGCAGGTATCTTCTCCTTGGCCAATATGGCATCCTTGGTTAACATTGCGACATTGGCTTACTTGGTCCTCTTGGCTATTGCCCTCATTATTCTTCGTAAGGACAAGGGCTTGCCACAGAAGGACGAGTTCAAGGTTCCATTTGTTCCGGTCTTGCCTATTATTTCAATTATCGTCTGTATCTCCTTTATGAGTCAGTACAGTTGGCAGACATGGTTAGCCTTTGGTTTGGCAGTGCTAATCGGTTCAGTTATTTATGCCTTTTACGGTTACAAACATTCTAAGTATTAAGATGAAAACGTTAGGTCAGACGGCCTAGCGTTTTTGCTATAATGAAGGTAAAGGAGACTGTGGGCTAACCTATTGGCGAGAGCTTCATGAGGCTCTCTTTAGCAAATGGTTGCATGAGGTTGGACTACATTTTAGTCAGGACAGTCTAGTTGTGTTGGAAGAATTTAGAGTAGTTTACCCTATAGATTGAAAGTTCCCAATATCTTGGGGACTTTTTACTTTAAGGAAAGATTAACCTTTCTTTAAGTCTTGTCTTAGGTTTCTTGTGTTTAATAGAGGCATCTCAAAAGTAAGAAAGAGGTCTAACATATGACATACAAAGATACGAAACAAACACAAGAACGTTACGCCATTAAAAAATCATCAAAATGGAAAACAGCGGGTTCAGTACTAGTAGCGAGCTTAATTTTTGGTAGCTCGGTCGTCTTAAATGAAAATAAGGCTTCAGCCGATGAGACTAACACCGAATCAACACTCTCAACGGTTACGACGGGTGAAACCACTGCCGATTTGATTGAAGAAAGTGTTCAGACGGAAGATTCGTCAAATACTAGTGAGAAAAGTACAGACACTGATACAAGTACTACAACTACGACATCCGACACGGTTTCATCAGCAACAAGTTCAACATCCGACACAACAGAAACATCGTCAAGTAGTGAAACATCTAATCAGTCAAGCACATCTTCAACTTCAGAAGCCAGTTCTTCTGAAACTGCTGCAACAACAAATAATGAAACTTCAGAAACGGCAACAACTACTACAGATGAAAGAAGTGGCACTAGTACAAGCTCCACTGAAGCGACCACTTCAGAGACAGCCTCAGTTCTAACTAACAATGCTTCAGATACTACGTCTGAGACAACAACTGAGTCTAGCAGTGATGATTCAGAAAGCACGACGACCACTATTACCTTTAATGGGACAACTGTGGTAACGAGTAATAGTAGCACAGTAACAGTTGACGGCACTACCGTTACCATTAATCAATCAGGTTCATATACTCTAACAGGTAATGGTTCAAGTTATACTATTATTGTTGCTGGTAGCGTGACGGATCCAGTTACAATCTACTTGGATGGAGTGACCTTAACAGATTCGTCAATCACTTCTAATTCTTCAGCAGAATTGACGGTGAATGTTCTTTCAGACAGTTCCATTTCTTCGACCTCTGCTAATGCCATCGAAGCAGCTGGAGCTTTGACCATCACCAGCGGTACTGGAAGTAGCTTGACACTTTCAAGTACTGAAAAGCACGCCATTAAGGCTGATAGTGTAACGGTTGACTCTGTAACGCTTGATTTGACTTCTGAGGCCAAGGATGGCATCAATGCGACGACAGCTGTAACCATTAAAAATGCTACAGTTAACATCACAGCAACTGATGATGGTATTCAAGTCGAAGACGAAACAGATGTGAATAGTGGTGATTTGACAATTACCGACTCAACGGTAACCATTAATGCGACTGATAAAGGTATCACGGTTACGGATGAATTGACCGTTGAAGGCAATTCTAAAGTAACGGTCGTGGCGGGTGACGAAGGTCTTGAAGGACGCTATATCAATTTGACAGGTGGAACTGTTGACATCACTGCTGGAGATGACGGTATTAACGCCACTGAGTGGACGACCAAGGACAGTGCAGACACTTCAAGCCTAACCAACTCGACTTCTGACTTGGAAAATGAAGTTGCCATCAATATTGATGGTGCAACGGTAACTATCTTGGCAGGCGGTGATGGTATCGACAGTAACGGCAATGTGACTGTTAAGAGTGGTTCTCTCTATGTCGCTCAGACAAGTGCAGATAATGCCGCTATCGACTATGATGGAACAGGTGTTATCTCAGGTGGTACCGTATGGGCCATTGGTAACCAAGGAATGGCTCAGGCCTTTACAACAGGTTCAAGCCAATCTTACATTATGGCTAATATCTCAGGAAGTGCAGGGGACACCATTACAGTCACTGATAGCTCTGGAAATGTTGTTGCAACAACGACAGCAACGTCTTCATTTGGAAATGTGGTCTTCAGTACCGAGAGCCTAACTTCGGGTGAAACTTATACCATCACGACCTCAAGTGGTTCAAGTGTCACTGCAACAGCTACTGAAGAAGGGACAAACAACGGTCCTGGTGCTGGTGGAATGGGTGGCTTCCCAGGCGGTGGCTTTGGCAATACCTCAATGACTGATAATTTCGGAGGCTATGGCGGACCGACTAGCTATGGTGGTAGCTCTACCAATACCGGAAGCGTTAACACACCTTGGGGGCAATCAGATTCGACAAGTTCTGAAAATACAACAAGCACAAGTAGTACGACTTCAACAAGTCAGACGTCTAATACAGGACGTCCAACTCCACCAAACTTTGCAAGTCAAACAAGTAACTCAACGTCTCCAAATGTGAGTAGCACAACTTCTACGACAGCAAGTAGCACAAGCCCATCAGCTCAAGGCTCATCAAGGACTAATGCTTCAGACCCTGAAGTAACATCATTGATGTCTGAAGTAGCAGTTGCAAATCAGTCAGCAGAAGTACAGCCCGCACAGGCAAGGACAGATAAGACAAGTAGCACCCAACAACAAAATCAAGAGACTGCTGAGAAGTTGAATAAGATTCCTACTCAAAATCAAACTTCTGAAGCATCAAAAGGTCAGTCAGTCTTAAGTCAAAAGGAAAATGTTAGCTCAGTTGTACAAACTAATTTTGCTCAGAAACAACATACAAGCTCTAAGGCTAATCAGTCTGCTAAAAGTTCACAAAGTAGCCAAGCAAACCAATCAACGTTACCAGATACTGGTGATGTGAGTAGCTTGGGATTAGGTGCATTAGGAGCTGTACTTATGACAACATCATTTGCACTTAAAGGAAGCAAGCATTCTCGTAAGTAATTTCAGTTTAGAAAACATATAAAAAGAAGTTCTCTTGCCAAATGGCTTGAAAACTTCTTTTTTGTCTTATTTTTTAAAGCTATTTTTAAGGCCTTCAACAGCACCTTCAATGCCTTCTTTAACATCTTCGAGACCGTCTTTTGCTTTTGCTACAACTTTTTCAACAGCACCTTCAATTTCAGTCTTTTTGTCGCCAGTCAGTTTACCAGCACCCTCTTTAAGAGCACCTTTAGCTTGATTCAATTTATCTTCGATTCCCATGATAGAACCTCCTTTTTATGATGAGACCATTGTAGACAATATTAAACGGTAATGCAAGTATTTTGTTTAATAAGTGACAACATTAATCTTTCCTTTATCATATTCAGCGATGAAGATATCTGAAATGTTGTCATATCCCATTTTTTGAAGCTCTTCATTTAACCAATCCTCCGTTTTACCAATAGTATCAAGAATTTCTGTTTGAATGACCCCATCAGTAACGATTGGGTATTTCGGATTTTCATCACCCGCACGAACCACAATCAATTGGCCGTTCTGTTCAATAACTGCACGTTTAACCTCTTTAAGTTGAAAAATTCCTTGGGAACGTAATTTTAAAGCGACATCAGAGGCTGAAAGTCCTTTAGAGCGACAAGTTTCAGGATCTAGTTGACCATGTTTGATGATGACAGTTGGTTTACCGTCAATCAAATGTTTGATAAAGAGAATATTGGTAATTAGCCATTTTAGAAGTAAAATCAAAATCGTCCAAATAATCAAAATCACGATATATTGGAGGATTGAAACGGTACTACTATAAATTGTACCACCGAGGATTGCACCAAGAACAAAGTTCTGTACTTGGTCAGTAGCTGAGCTAGGTGCTAGGTTTCCTTTACCTGTTAAATTGATAACAAAGACGAGTGAAATAAGCCCCAAAGCTAGTTTAATTGCAACAGTAAGATAAAAAGATGTCATTTTTTAACCTCCACGAGTTCAACATCAGACTTGTAAAGTTTTATTTGTTCTAGCAAGTAGCTGTCAGGTTCTGAACCTGAGATGGCACGATAGTACTTGTTTCCAACTTTGAGGATAGCGCCATCTGTAGTAGTAGAAGTATTGACATAAACCTTGCTCTTATCAACGTCAAGATTTTTAGACACAACCTCGATAAAGTGAAGAGATGCTCTAAATTGGTCGTTGTTAGATTGATTGCTTTGGAAATTACTGATAGCAATTAGAACCACGGCAACTAAGGTTAAAATAGAAATAATAGAGAGTTCACGAAACTTAGTATCATGGCGTTCTTTGAAGGCTTTAAAAGCAAATACACCGGTCACTAAAATAAGTCCTGCAGCAATGGCAACCATAACCCAGTTTTGCTGGCTAATCTGACTTAGCACATAGTCGTAGGAATAGAATTTCATTGAGAGATTTCCTTTCATAATATCACTAACATTATAGGTTAAAAATTTGTGTAATTCAAATAGATGAATTTAGGAAAACGTTTAACTGGACATATTTTTTTAGGTGTTCTATTAAGGTTAGTGATCTGGAAAGTTAGGCTGCTAATTCTGTTCTTTTCTCTATAAGTTTGTTGAATTTTTCACAAATTATGCTTATAATTGAGGTAAACAATCATAAGAACTTGCCTAAACTTTTGGTAAATAAGAAGATTATTGACTTTAATATGATAGAGTTACACCTATAGAGTACCTCTATCTGAGAATCTATTATGTTAAGGTCACTATTCTAAATTTTCCTAGAGACTTTTTGGCCTCTCGTTCCTAGAAAAAGGAGTAATTATGTCTGAACCATTATTTTTACAATCTGTTATGCAAGAAAAAATCTGGGGTGGTACGCATTTGCGTGATGTCTTTGGCTACGACATTCCAAGCGACCATGTCGGAGAGTACTGGGCTATTTCTGCTCACCCAAATGGTGTTTCTACTATTAAGAATGGTCGTTATGCCGGTCAAACTTTAGATGTTCTTTATGCAGAGCATCGTGAATTGTTCGGCAATCGCAAGGAACCTGTCTTCCCACTTTTGACTAAGATTTTGGATGCCAATGATTGGCTCAGTGTGCAAGTCCATCCAGATGATGCTTATGGACTTGAACATGAAGGTGAACTTGGTAAAACAGAGTGTTGGTATATCATTGCTGCTGAACCAGGTGCAGAAATTATTTATGGCCACAATGCCAAATCAAAAGAAGAACTGCGTCAGCAAATTGAAAGTAAGGATTGGGAAAATCTTTTGACTAAGGTTCCAGTTAAAGCAGGTGATTTCTTCTATGTGCCAAGTGGTACCATGCATGCTATTGGTGCAGGTATCATGGTTCTTGAAACACAACAATCTAGTGATACGACCTACCGTGTTTATGATTTTGACCGTAAAGATGATCAAGGTAACCTGCGTGAACTCCATCTTGAAAAATCTATCGATGTCCTTAATATCGGTGAGCCAGCCAACAGTCGACCAGTCACAACAAAAATAGATGACCTCAAATCAACGCTCTTAGTAGCAAGTGATTTCTTCGCCGTTTATAAATGGGAAATCTCAGGTAAGGCTGATTTTGAAAAGACTGCTGATTACAGTTTGTTTAGTGTACTTGACGGTCAAGGAAGCCTCTTAGTCGATGATCAAGAATACCCAATTGCAAAAGGCAGCCACTTTATTCTTCCTAGCGATGTTGAAGCATGGCAAATTAAGGGAAACCTTGAACTGATTGTCAGTCACCCATAATCAAAATATCAAACTAGACGAGATGAGAATCTTGTCTAGTTTTTTCGTACAAGGATACAGAAAATTTGCAATTTTAAAAACCTTTGTAAATACGTTTCAATAGCTTGAAGTTCCAAACTAATCATGTCATACTAAATGAGTTGACTAAAATTATAATAAACAAGTTGTGTCTATTTGGGCATAAGATCTTGTTTGTTTTAGATTGGAGAAACTTATGTTAAAAAAGGGAAGCCTTACAGCTTTATTGTTGTTTGGTATGTTCTTTGGAGCGGGAAATCTGACCTTTCCCCCTCAGCTAGGCTTTGAATCTGGAGGTCATTTTTGGCCAGCCATTGCCGGCTTTGTCCTATCAGGTGTTGGTATTGCCATCCTAACACTGGTTATCGGGACTTTAAATCCTAAGGGTTACATTCATGAGATTTCTCAAAAAATCTCGCCTAAGTTTGCCCTAGTCTATTTGGCAGTACTTTATCTGTCCATTGGTCCTTTCTTTGCCATTCCTAGAACGGCCGCCACCGCCTTTTCAATTGGCTTCTCTCCTTTGATTGGAAGTGGACATACTAGCCTTTGGCTCTTTGTCTTTACCGTAATCTACTTCGCTCTAGCGCTTTGGATTGCCATGAATCCATCTAAAATTCTAGATAGTATTGGACGTATATTGACGCCTATCTTTGCCATCATGATTGTTGTCGTTATCGTGGCAGGAGCATTTAAATATGGTGGTTACAATCCTCAGGATGCAAGTCAAGCCTATCAGGCTTCTGCTTTTGGTAAAGGATTTTTGGAAGGCTACAACACCTTGGATGCCTTGGCTTCTGTGGCCTTCAGTGTAGTAGCAGTAGTCACACTCAACCAATTAGGCTTCAAGTCTAAAAAAGAGTATATCTCAACGATTTGGGTCGTTGGTTTCGTAGTGACGCTTCTCTTTGGTGCTCTGTATTTGGGATTAGCCTTTTTGGGGAATCATTTCCCACTCCAAGTGGCGGGATTACCAAAAGATGCCAATATTGGTGCAAGTGTCTTGTCACAAGCCACACAAGCCATCTTTGGACCAGTGGCTCAGATTTTCTTAGCTATCATGGTGACAGTGACTTGCTTCACAACAACCGCAGGACTTATTGTTGCGACTGGGGAATTCTTCCACAAGGCATTTCCGAAAGTATCTTACAAGGCTTACGCCATTATCTTTACCTTGATTGGGTTTGCGATTGCCAACTTGGGACTTAACAATATCATTGCTTTCTCAGTACCAGTGCTTTTGATTCTCTACCCAATCACCATCACGATTGTTATGATTGTGATTGCCAACAAGTTTGTGGCCTTGTCTAAACCTGGTATGCAAGTGACAGTTGCAGTAGTCACGCTAATTGCCTTGCTTAGTGTAATTGGAAGCCAGTTTAAACTTGCGGGACTCAATGCCCTTATTAACTTCCTCCCATTGTCGAGAGCATCATTGCCATGGTTGATACCAGCCATCTTGTGTATCCTTTTGTCTCTCATCTTACCTGATAAGATCAAGAGCGAAAGCTTCGAAATGGAATAAAAAATAATATCCTATCACATAATATGTGGTGGGATTTTTTTGTGTGGGGTGAAAAATGAGCTAAACATTAGATAAATAAAAATAGTTAGATTTTATAGAAAGCGCATACAGAAAACCGTTTGCTGTGATATAATACACTTGTATTATTAAATAATCGGAGTAATTATGAATAAAATTAAAGTTGTAAGTAATCCTTACGAGAAGACAGTAACTTTTAGCCGTTACGACTTATCTAGTGAAAGTTGGATAACAATAAATAGTGAAAATAACTCAAATAGTAAGTTGGTTTCAGCCGTTTTTCAACGTGGCTTTTTTCCTTTTAAGGTATATGATATTTTAAAAGAAATTGAAAATGAGTATTCTGTTCCAGATGAAAAACTTGAATTAATTTTTGAGGGGCCAAATGATGAGAAGCAACAGTTAGAAGAAGCATTAAAAGATGAACGCTTTTCAAATATTATTTTATCATCATCTACAAGCTATTTAGAGAACGCACGTGACGTTCTGCCAGAAATCAATCGTATTTTTAGGAATCTCGAGCCACTAATCATAAAGAATATTGGGGAAAGTAACAAGGAGATTGAAGCACAGTTAAAACGATTTTCGGATGCCTCAGGAGACACAGTTCCTATCTGTGTTCTCGGAACCTATAGTGCAGGAAAATCGACCTTTATTAATGCCTTGATTGGGCAGGAATTACTTCCAAGTGCTGAGACTCCAGTGACAGCAAAAATCTATAAGGTCACAGCTAGTACTTATGAAGATCGTGCTAAAATCTCTTTCGTGTTTAAAGATGAGAGAGTTGTTCTCAGTTTCTATGATGATCAAGTGTTTTATGATGGATTAAATGAGACTGAAGCATTTGGTAAGGAAATAAATGAAATATTGAATGAATCTTTTGATTCTATCATATCAAAGCTACATACAGTATTAGAAGTTATCAATGATTTTGCTGACCAAGGCGTTGGAGATTTAATCGAAATACTTGTCCCGTTTTCAAAAGGTATTTTAGGAGATGTAGGTTCAAAAATTACGATATTCGACACTCCAGGTTCTAATTCATCAACTAATAGTAAACATTCAGAAGTCCTAGCTAATGCCATGGCTGGTATGTCAAATGGCTTGCCAGTCTTTGTTACTGATAGTAGTTCCTTAGACAGCACTGATAATAGTAATTTAAAAGAAAAGCTTATTTCAGTAGAAGGCTTAGATGAACGGTTCACAATGATTGTGGTTAATAAGGCCGAGGCAGCAGATTTGAGCTTGACAAATTTTAAACGTGATTCATTTAGAAATAAGATTATGAATCAAGCCGTTCCTAGAGAGTTGTATGCTCAAGGCATTTATTACGTTTCATCAATTTTAGGACTTGGAGCGAAGTTAAATGGGCATTTAGAGGGAGAATTCTACTCTGAGCAATTTGATACTTATAGAGAAAAATACTCAAATCCTGAAACAAAATATTATAAGAAGTTGTATGAGTTTGACATTCTTCCAAGACAAATGTCTAATACAGTTCGAGCAACTGCTGAAAAAAGTTCCGACCTTATTTATGCAAATAGTGGTTTATTAACCATTGAGGATTCTATAAAAACCTTTGTTGACCGCTATTCACACTATGACAAGTGTCAACAGGCAAAAGCTTTATTAGACAAACTATTATTGAGAACTAATGCAGTAATTACAGAGAAAAATGAAGATTTACGTAGTAGAGAGGCAGAATTAGAGGCTAATCTTGATGGCCAAAAATCTGTCATTGTTGAAAGATTGAAATCCACTTCATTATCCCAAAAAAATGACCTTTTGATCAAGTATCCAAAAGAAATGCAAATTTTTCAAGAGCAACTCATGAAACACATTGAAAAAGATGATGTTTTAGACCGTTATAATGAAATACACAAAGAGATACTCTCATTAAATCCAACTTTAAATTTAACTGAGCATCAACAAATAGATATTAGTAATCTAAAAATAGGAAATATCAGTAACGAGGTTAGTAACTATTTCGGTGTTACACGTGAGAACAAGACAAAGAAAATCAATTTAGAGAATCTAGCTTCTGCACAAACAGTTGACTATTTTAGAAATAAATTTGTAGAAGAACTTTATTTTTCAAGGATAGACTTTGAACGTATTTCTAGCAGTTTTTGGTCTAATCATGCTTCTGAGATAAAATCTCATTTTGAGCGTATTATTTCAGGTGATTTGGGACTTGAACCAGAAAAACGTCAAAAGCTTTCTCAATTGATTTTATCTTATGAAGAGATAGATTTTACTCAATTAAATCTTGAAAAGTTTAGTAAAGAAGAACTTAGTTATGTATTTAGATTGGGAGACTTTACTTTGAAATCAAGTAAAGTTAACGCATCTGGCCTTAAGAAGACCTATAATGATTTATTTAAATCAAAGATGACAGAATTTGCAGGAAGTATTTGTTCGGAACACGAGAAAGCTTTTAAAATTTGGCTAGTAAATCTTACAAGTATAATTGTTCAAAATATAATTGAATTTAGTCCAGAATTAAGTGCTTTGAATACGAAAATTCAGAGAACAAGAAATGAAGTTGCAAGCTTAGAGGAGCAGCAGCAACAAATTGAAAATTATACTAACCAGATTAAACAAATGATTACTTGGAAATAGCTTTTTGTAGGTGAATCGTATGGGAATAAAAAACATTATTAATAAGGTAGGAGCTAAGGCTGCAGACAAGGTTGCGAAACTTTCAGCTTTGAGCCCTGAGCAGCTCAAACAAGTTGAGGAGCAAAGAGAGAAGTATCTGGCAGATCAACCTAATATTAGCGATGAGGAATTAACGAACCGTTTATTAGCTTCATGTGGAGTAGAAATTTTCAATTCGTATTTGGAACAAATAAAAGAACTCTATGTTCCTATAGAAAATAAGGTAGAATTTGGTACAGACTTTCAGGAATCATATAATATCAGGTATTTCAATATCACAAAATGGGTCGTTGATAAAAAAGAAAATAGTTTAGAAAAACTGGTTAATGTTTATGAAGTACTTTCTAACGAGGACTGTAATATTGCTCTCGTCTTCAATCGAACTGAAACCAATACAGAAGTTTTTCTAGCTGTAGTAAATACCAAGAATGATTCTGATAATGTTAATGTCGAAAATTATCGTAAGCGATTGTTAGAAGCCATTAAAGGTAACTTTCCTGGATCTATAGTCCAGAATGAAAAGGGAATTGGTAGGATTCCTTGTCTAGCAAACTCTAAGCCCTATTCAGTGGCAACGGTGTCTAATTTACCAACTGCCAAATCTGAAAAATTTATCAGTCAAACCATCGAAAAATTGATTGATGGCATCATTCCGTCACAACCATCAGAAAACTATACCTTAATCCTGTTAGCAAGTCCCATCCAAGATATAGAAAATAGAAAGTTGCGTCTGTCTGAGCTATTTTCAGCTTTAGCTCCTTATGAAAAATGGCAAACCAACTATACTTTCACAGCTTCAGATGCAACGACTTCCATGGCTACTTTTGGAGTCAATGTTGGAGCCAGTGCTGGTATCCAACATGGTAAGAATCAATCAGTTAACCAATCTGCTGGGGATACGCAAACTAGTGGTCAATCTCAAACGGATTCGTCTGGTCAGACTGATGGTACCAATACTTCCCATACAGATGGGGAAAGTAAAGATTCGTCAGATAGTTTTGGTGGTAGTATTGGAGCTGATGGTAAAATGTTTAAGGCAACAGTAGATTATCATCACACTTGGAGTAAAGGAACTAGTAATTCAGACTCTATTGGTCAATCGACTGCAAAAACTGTTAGCCGTGCCCTTGCTAAAACTGCTAGTCGTGCCCTATCACAAACGGTTGGACAGACCTTGGGCTCTTCAAGTGGTGTTAACTTAGGGTCTAATATCGGTGCTAATTTTGCGCGTGCTTCAAATGTTACTGCGACAGTTGGTAAGAATGAGGGAATCACTCAGTCCTTTACCAATCATAATATTTCTCACGCCCTTAAGGTCCTTGAAGAACAGATGAAACGTTTTGAAAAAGGAACGGCTATGGGCATGTGGGAGTTCGCTGCCTATGTACTCAGTGAGGATCAAAATATTGCGAATAATGTTGCTCACACTTACTTAGCTTTGACCCAAGGAGAAGAGTCCTTTATGAGTCAGTCTTCGGTTAATTTATGGAGAGGGGATTTAGGTGAGAGCAGTGGTGACGCAGAGGAGATTGTAGCATACCTAAGAGAATTACGTCACCCTTTATTTGGATTGAACCCTAATTTGCTATTAGCTGATTCAACCTTTAGTGTCTACCCATCTATCGTGACATCAACAGTACCTCTTACTGGTCAAGAATTAGCCTTTTCATTGAACTTCCCAAGAAAATCTATTCCTGGACTACCGATATTAGAGTGTGCAGAATTCGGCCGAAATATTGCTAAATTTGATGAAGAAGATGTTACTGATAAGATGCTTCATTTAGGTGATATTTTCCATATGTATCATAAGGAAGATGTACCAGTAAATCTGAACCAAAACTCTTTAGCCTCTCATGTTTTTGTGACAGGTAGTACGGGATCTGGTAAAAGTAATACGATTTATCAACTCCTTAATGAAGGCAGAAAGAATGGCTTGAAATTCCTAGTTGTTGAACCTGCAAAAGGAGAATATAAGCATGTCTTTGGTAATCACGACGATGTTTCAGTTTATGGAACGAATCCTCAGTTAACACCATTGCTGAGGTTGAATCCGTTTAGTTTCCCTAAAGAAATTCATATTTTAGAGCATCTAGATAGACTAGTTGAAATTTTCAATGTATGTTGGCCGATGTATGCGGCTATGCCAGCTGTTTTAAAAAAAGCTGTTGAACAATCTTATCAAGATTGTGGATGGGATCTTCTTGAATCAAACAACCCTTATGGTAGACTCTATCCAAATTTCAATGATATAGCAGATAATATTAAGACAATTATTGATTCCAGTGAATATGATGATGAGAATAAAGGTGCTTATAAGGGAGCCTTACTAACTCGAATCGAATCTCTGACAAACGGTATTAATGGACTTATCTTTTCAAATGATGAACTCACAAATGAACATCTATTTGATACGAATGTCATTGTTGATCTCAGTAGAGTTGGTTCCACTGAGACTAAATCCTTGCTAATGGGTATTTTGGTATTGAAGTTGCAAGAGTATCGCATGACTAATGGGGATATGAATGCAGAATTAAAACACATCACTGTGCTTGAAGAAGCGCATAATCTCTTAAAACGCACATCAACAGAACAAATGTCTGAATCAGCTAATCTCCTAGGTAAGAGTGTGGAGATGTTGGCAAATGCCATTGCTGAAATGCGCACCTATGGGGAAGGATTTATTATTGCTGATCAAGCACCAGGTTTAATGGATTTGTCAGTTATCCGAAATACTAATACTAAGATTATCATGCGATTACCTGATTTTTCAGATCGTGAATTAGTCGGTAAGTCAGCTAATCTAAACGATGACCAAATCATAGAACTCGCCAAATTACCAAAGGGCGTTGCAGCAGTCTATCAAAATGAATGGATTCAACCAGTTTTATGTAAGGTTGAAAAAGTTGAGCATGATTCTAATACATTTCAGAATACATTCGTAGAAAGTGTTACGTCTAAAAGTTTCAAAGCCAACAATGTCAAATCGGTTATTTTAGATTATCTTGTAACAAATTGGATGACCAAAGGTAAGCATGTAGATTATTCTAGTGTAAGTGAATTGATATTAAATTCAAATATCAGCTCAAAGATTAAAAGGCTTCTTATGGAAGTCAATGATTCTAGCGGGGACGTTAATTTGAAGAGTTTGAGAGAACTTGTGTATGAATTGCTAGATGCCAATAGGGCAATCGAGAAATCAAAGGATGAGGACGATATTCATGACTGGGTTGACACTGTAGTACATAACTTCCAACTACCTATCGAATCTTACCCTAAAGAAACGATTAATATCATCTTGGCATTGGTAATTGAAGAACATCAGTTTCGAGATTCCTCTTACGAAAATCTATTTAAACGTTTTGTAGAAGTTCAAACAAAAGAAGGGGGCGTATACTAATGGAAGGAAAAAATCTTGAAGCTGTAAAAAATACTGCCGATAATTTTAAAAGTATTCTCCCAAAGGATAAATTGTCTGGACAAGACATTAAAAATTTTACAAAATCACTATTTAAAATAAATGACAATAATTTTGAAAAGCAATTTATTCCTAGCACAAATGGTAACTGGACTGGTGAGCCTGGAAATTCGAAATGGATTCCTGATCCAAACTATGTCCCGCAGAATACACAAACTAATCCAGAACAGAAAACGATTAAGGAAATATTTCAACCATATGGTATTGATGGAATTACCTTTAAAAATTTTGAACCAGATTTTACACCTATAGCTAAAGAAAGCTTTAAAATAAAAAACTTTTCAGAAAAAAGGAATAAAAATTTTAAACAAGGTGATTTACAATTAGCTATCAAAATGGGAGTCAGTCCCGAAGAGGCAAAAGCTTATAGAAAAGAACATAGGCTAACCTATCATGAAAGAAGTGACATGAAAACCTTAGATCTAGTACCTATAGATGCCCACGGTGCAATTCCACATAAAGGTGGAATTGCGAAATGTAAAGAATTAATTGAGAAGAAAGGTAATGAATCATGATAGAGTCAAAATTTGGTGAATTAGAATTTGATTTTGGGTATTACACCAAGCTTGAAGTAAATTTGTTTTCACAGTCTCAAATTGTGCCAGTTGATTTTTCTGCGTATTATGAAAATGATGGTATTACAGAACAGCAAGAGTCGGTATATTCTCAGTTTTTAGAGGAAAAAGATAAACAGTTAGAAAAGCTTCAAGCCCTGTTGATAGCTGAATTTGGTATTGAAAGTAAACAGAGATTTAGTTTAAGTGAATTGTACATCGAGAGAACTGGAGAACTAGCATTCCTATTTGATGATTCTGAAAATCCTGATGAAGGAATTGTTGTCCAGTTGTTACCTAAGGTATTGATTACCAGTCAATCTGTTTATTTGTAGATTTATCAAGGTAATAAAGTCATCTATTTGAATCCTATCACACTTGTGATGGGATTTTTTCTCCCTCAAGTCACTATAAGTGCGAAATCTTCTCAAAAGCGTTACACTTAAGGCGTGGAGATGAGAGTATCTATTGAAGGGAGTGTTAAAAATGTCAAATCTAAATAATCATATGATTTATCTTGCTGGTGGCTGTTTCTGGGGTGTTGAGGAGTATTTTTCTCGCGTGCCTGGTGTGCTTGATGCGGTTTCGGGTTATGCCAATGGCCGTAGTGAGACGACTCGCTATGAGCTTATCGGTCAGACGGGTCACGCTGAAACGGTTCAGGTGACCTATGATGCTAGCAAGGTGTCCTTGCGTGAGATTCTGCTACATTTCTTCCGTATCATCAATCCTCTGAGTAAAAACAAACAGGGCAATGATGTGGGTAGCCAGTACCGTACGGGTGTTTACTACACGGATGCAAATGATTTATCGACTATCGAGCAAGTTTTCCAAGAAATGACTGAGCAATACGGTCAGCCTTTGGCGGTTGAATTGTTGCCCCTACATCACTTTATTCCTGCTGAGGATTATCATCAAGATTATCTCAAGAAAAACCCTAATGGCTACTGTCATATCAATGTCAATCAGGCAGCTAGTCCTGTTATTGATGCTAGTGCTTATCACAAGCCGAATCGAGAGGAGCTTAAGGAAAGTTTGAGTCCAGAAGCCTACGCTGTGACTCAGGAGAATGGAACGGAACGGGCCTTTACGAGTCCGCTTTGGAATCAGTTTGAGCCTGGGATTTATGTTGATGTGGCGACTGGTGAGCCACTCTTTTCGTCCAAAGACAAGTTTGATTCAGCCTGTGGTTGGCCAAGTTTCTCTAGACCTATTAGTCCAGAGGTAGCTAACTACAAGGAAGACCATTCGCACCATATGGATCGTATTGAGGTCCGTAGTCGTGTGGGTGATTCTCATCTAGGTCATGTTTTCCCAGATGGACCAAGTGATAGGGGTGGTTTACGCTACTGTATCAATGGTGTAGCAACGCGATTTGTTCCTAAAGCTGACATGGCAAAAGAGGGCTATGCTTACTTGCTTGATCAAGTGGACTGATTAGTCATTTTTAGATAGTTATTACTTAGTAAAAGCTAAAAGAGAGGTTGGTGCCCTTGGTTCTAACCTCTTTTTACATGACAAAAGAAGCTGTGAGATGAAAGCCTTTTAAATCTAACATGATATGTAACCTAACCATTCAGGATAAAAAAGTGACCTTTCATTACATTTTTTTACAATTTTATCCTATTTGTTTTACATATTATATAGAAAAAATAGTACACTATGACAGTGAGAAATCTGACAGTTGTAAACATGTCATTTTACTTAGATTTTGCTAGTCTTGACGTCTGTAAACATTATTGTACTTTGTGTAATAATTAGTCTCCCCAACCTCCCAATATGATTTTATATGTCTTAACTTACCTAAACAAGACTAGCAAAAAATGTTAAAGTGATTCCTTGAAGGGATATGCAATGCTTGTTAGATTTTATGATAACATTCAGATAATACTAAGTCCTATTTTATTGTGCTAAACATTTATAAAGGAGAATTTTATGGAATCAATGAATAAAGTAATCCTATTAATAGCCATTTGTGTCTTATGGCTCGGGTCTTTCTTTTTACTTCCTAAAACAGGAGAAAAAGTGGTTTATTTTTATCATTTCCTAACTTTATGTAGTTTAGTCATGATTTATCGTGCCTTAGTTGATCCATCTGGACTCTGTGATACCTTTTTCCAAATTAAACATCTATGTTTTCATTAATTAATCCAGTTTGGTAATAGGTCAGGTAAATCTGAATTTAAAGTATCACTCATAAAAAGAAGCTTTCTGTAAATTGATAACAGTTTATCTGTTTTCAATATGCAGGAGGCTTCTTTCTGTATTATTGAGATTTGAGCATAGAAAAAGCAGTCTGACAAGACTGCTTTAGGGATATCAAAGTTGTGATTCGTAACGTTTGACGATTCTATTTAAGCGCCATTGGTAACAGAGACCACTGACGATAAGGCTGGCAATCAGGCCAATCCAATAACTATAGGGGCCCAGCCCAGTGACTTTTTCAAGAAGGAAGCCAACTGGGAAGGTGATGCCCCAGTAGGTTAGGACACCGAGATAAAAAGGCACCTTGGTATCCTTGTAGCCACGCAGGATTCCTTGAAGCGGAGCCGCAAAGACATCTGCCACTTGGAAGAAGAGGCTATAGGTCATGAAAATGGCTGTCATTTTCAAAAATTCAGGCTCATGCCCATAAAGTTCAGCCAAATCATAGCGCAAGAAGTAGAGGAAAATCAAGGTAAAGATAGAAAATCCTAGTGCTGTCAACCGTCCCAGCTTGCTGTAGCTCTTGACCGCATCCATGCGTCTAGCCCCAAATTCGTAGGAAATAATGATAGCCATGGCACTGGAAATGCTGAGAGGGAAGGCGTACATGAGATTTGAGAAATTCATAGCTGCCTGGTGACTGGCAATCACTAGGGACGGATATTTAGACATAACCAAACCAACACCTGAGAAGATAGCGACCTCCGCAAAGACCGTTCCACCAATAGGAAGACCCAGTTTAAGTGCGTCAAGTAGAGCTGTTTTATCAAGGGGTTGGACCTTTTCAATGTGGTAGGGCTTAACCTTTTTATGCTTTCTGATAACCGAAATGGAAATGAGGAGAAGGGCCCAATAAGCCATTGAAGTTCCAAGACCAGCCCCAGCTCCACCCAACTCTGGTAGACCAGCAATGCCATAGATGAGGAGGAAATTGAAGAAACCGTTGAGAGGTAGGAGCAAAAGCATGAGATACATGGAAAGGCGTGTGAGGCCAAGGGCATCAAGGAAGGAGCGAACCACGCTAAAGAGAAGAAGGGGGATAATCCCAAGACTCAAAAAGCGTAAATAACCAAGGGCTACCTTTCTGACCAAAGGCTCCAAACCTAAATGATTCAAAACCAAGGGTGCCCCTAGAAAAACGAGGGCAAAGAGGATAAGTGATAGGCCCAAAGCCATATAAAGAAATTGATAGAAATCAGGTGCTACTCGGTCCTTGCGACCTGCTCCTAGATGGTGTCCGATAATAGGAACTAGGGCAGAGACGATACCTGTTAAAAAGGTGAAAAAAGGACTCCATAAACTCGTTGCCATGGCTACCCCCGCCAAGTGTAGGGCATCGTATTGACCAGTCATGGTAGTGTCCACAAAGGCTGCTGAGAAGTTGGCAAACTGATAAATCAGTATGGGCACAAAAATCTTGAAGAAAACAAGAAATCGCTCACGGAGAGAATGTGTTTCGTGCATTCTGTTTTCCTTTCTAAATTTTTCAAATTATAGACTTTATTGTACAACTGTTATCCAATAAAGTCTATAATTGACAGAAGGTTTGATCCCATTCTCTCAAATTATCGTCATCACCAATAAAAGCCAAGTAGTGGAGAATTTCTTTATGTATAATCTTTCCCATATTCTTATCGATAAATTTATAAAGGTATGCGGCTTCTAGCTCTTTAAGATAGAGTTTTTGTAACATGAAATAATCTGGAAATTGAATAGTTTTTAGTTCGTTTAAATAGTAATCACTATCTTCTTGATTTCCATAAAGAATGATTTGGAAAATACAACGACTGATAACATCTAAAGTGATTCGATCTAAATTATTTCTAGGATTTTTACCGAGAATTGATAGGAGTTCTTTAATGTAGATTGTTAGAGCATCTTCTGTGAAGATATCCTTTACCATATCCAGTAAATCAATATCAAGAAGTGTCCAAATATCAATCGAAAAGAAGTAGTTTTGAAGTTCTGTAGCAATATCTTGGTTAACCGGCTGGTTTTGAAGTTTTGAAACCTGACAGGTAATACAAAGACTAATCAGATAATCGCTATAATTAGTTTCTCCTAAAATGCGAAATCTTTCTGCGACTTGCTTTAGTGCTTCAAAATCTAGATTATTTGAGGCTTGATTGTATTGATTAGCAAGTTTTATGTAGGTTTCGTCCACAAGATATTCTTGTCCGAAAAATTCATTATATTCGACTTTTAGGTGTTTTAAAAGTTTGAAAAGAATATCATTTGAGAGTGATGTTTTGTTATTTTCAAAGTCCGAAATACTCGCTACAGATCCGGACACTTGAGCGAGTCTCTGAATAGTGTATTTTCTCTGTTTTCGAATCTGCTTAAATTTTTGACCTAGTTCCATATAAAATTTCCTTATCGGATTTCCGAAATTTCAATAGTTGATACTATTAATAAACTAAAATAATAGTATCAAATGGAAGGAGGTAAAAGCAATGATTATTGAAAAAATAAATCAGTTGCTGTGTCACGATGATGGTTAAGTTTATTAAGTTACTTCCTAAGAAGGAAATGGTACTTTATATCATTTTTGCACTTCTTTATTCCTGTCAAGGAATTGTTATTCCTGTAATTATCCAGATGGCAGGTCATTTAGATAGCGGTAATAGTCAGGATTTAATAGTTTTTACATTTTCGAGTATCTTTCTTTGGGTGGTTGTGTACGCTTTTATGTATATAGAGAATATTCTGCTTCGTTCTATTATTAGAGCGTTTAATGTAAGACTGTCAGAAAATATTTTAAAGAATCATGCTGTCTTTCCTAGAAACATCTCCGATTCTGAGCTTTGCTCACTCTTGACACAAGATCTTGGAATTGTAGACCAGGAGTTCCTCCAATCTTTTCTAATCTCGCCAGTGTGGGGCGCCTCTGTCCTAGTATCTGTAATTTATCTGCTCAAACAAAATCTTACTGTAGGTAGTCTTTTTACTGTAGGTGCCTTTCTGATGATTTTGCCTCAGTTTATATTTAAGAGAAAGTTAAAAGAGTCAGGAGAATTACTAAGTAGCTCAAAAGAAAAGAATTTAAGAGTTATTACAGACTTTGCTAAAGGGATTGAAACGATTATTTGCAACCAAGCAGAAAAAGAGAATGTAAAGCAAACTCTCATAACCCTTAGTGAGATGGAGACGACACAATTTAAGTATTATACACTTCAGAATTTAGTTATGTTTTGGACAGGACCTCTGAAAGCTGTCGGCTTGATTGGACCATTTGTGATTGGTCTTGTCATGAAACAAAATTCAATTACTACACTTATTGCTATGATGTCTGCTTCAACATATCTTATTAACCCCTTACAACAGATTCTGGAAGCTATTGCAAGTATTCAATCAAGTCAAGTGATAAAAGATAAATTATTGACATTTGGAAGTGAGGCAGAAATTCCTTCAAAAGGGCATCACATACATACTCTAGAAGAAATTCAGTTAAAAAACGTCACTAAATCTTATAATAATCAAGAGTTTTTTCGAGATGTTACGGTTACTTTTTCATTGTCTCAGCATAACCTTATAGTTGGTGGTAGTGGTATTGGGAAAACAACACTTTTTAGGTTAATATCAGGGCAAGATAAGGCATATAGTGGGGAAATCATTTTTAAAAGCATTGATGGAAGGGAGCTGACTCCAAATTTAGATAACATTGCAATTATTCATCAAAATCCCTATATCTTTCATACAAGTGTGCGACATAATCTAACTCTTTATCAAGATTATTCAGACTCAGTGCTCATTTCAACACTAAAAAAGGTCGGACTATGGGAGGCTTGTTGTCACCAATTAGACTATGAATTAACTGGAGATAACTTTTCAGGTGGTCAAATCATAAAACTGGAGATTGCACGTGCAATTTTGAGAGGGAAGCAGGTTTTACTTGCTGATGAGATGATGGCTTCTTTAGATGCAGCAAGTTCAAAGGAAATAAGAAATGTCTTGAAACAGTTGCCTAATAGTATTATTGAAATTGCCCATCATTACAATCTGGAAGATTACGATGCTATTTATAGAATTGAAAATAAGTCAATCGTAAGAATTAAATAACACGAGATACTTTCAATAAAAGTTTGACAGAGTAGTTGCTTAGTCTTTTCTTTCGATTTACAAACTTGAAGATTTTAATTTCAAATAAAACACCTAAGTCAAGCGACTCAGGTGTTCTTGTGTTATTTTTCTTTTTTGTTATGGTTCAAAATGGCATTGAGGACAATGGCAAGCAAGCTTGCGACCACGATACCGTTTGAGAAGAACATTTGGAAAGCGTTTGGTAGGCTGTTGAAGAGGTTGCTGCCGTTAAGACCAACCCCTGCAGCGATTGATACCGCAGCAATCAAGAAGTTGTGTTCGTTGTTGGCGAAATCAACACGCGCCAAGATTTGCATCCCTTGGATAGAAACAAAACCGAACATGACAAGCATTGCACCACCAAGAACTGGGCTTGGGATGATTTGTGCCAAGGCACCAAACTTAGGAAGGAGTCCAAGAAGAACAAGGAAACCAGCGGCATAGTAGATTGGCAAGCGAGTCTTGATACCTGACAACTTCACAAGACCAACGTTTTGTGAAAAACCAGTGTATGGGAAGGTGTTGAAGAGTCCACCAAGGAGAACAGCCAAACCTTCAGCGCGGTATCCGTTACGAAGGCGAGTGCTATCGAGTGGTTCTTTAGTAATATCAGAGAGGGCCAAGTAAACCCCAGTTGATTCAACCATAGACACAGTAGCGATAATACACATCATAATGATTGATGACAACTCAAACTTAGGTACCCCGAAGTAGAATGGCGTTGGCACGTGAACAATAGGTGCCGCAGCTACTGGTGAGAAGTCAACCAAGCCCATGCTTGCTGCGATAGCAGTACCGACAATCAACCCAATCAAGATTGAGATGGATTTGATAAATCCTTTAGTGAAAATATTAACTACAAGGATGATAAGAACAGTAATAGCAGCAAGGAAGAGGCTTTGACCAGTTGGTTTATCAACATTGTTCCCCATATTTCCGATAGCGACAGGGATGAGGGTCAAACCAATAGTCGTGATGACTGATCCTGTAACGATAGAAGGGAAGAGATTGGCCACTTTTGAAAAGACGCCAGAAACGAGGATAACATAAATCCCTGAAACGATAAGGGCACCAAACATAGCACCGCTACCGTGTTTCTCACCAATCATAATAAGTGGTGCCACTGACTGGAAGGCAACCCCAAGAACAACTGGAAGACCGATACCGAAGTATTTATTAAGTTGAAGTTGGAGGAAGGTTGCTACACCACACATGAAAATGTCGGTTGAAATCAAGTAGGTTAATTCATGAGCTGAATACCCCAAGGCTCCAGCAATCATGATTGGCACCAGGATTGATCCCGAGTACATGGCAAGTAGGTGTTGCAGTCCTAGGACCGCTGCCTGCGAGTGTTTCTCTTTATTTTGCATTAGATGTCTGCCTCCTTAAATACGACCTGACCATTTTCAAAACGATCCAAACGAGCAAGTGAAACGACTGGGTAGCCAGCTTCTTCCAGAAGGGCACGACCATCTTGGAAAGATTTCTCAATAACGATACCAACCGCTTCGACGTGTGCACCAGCTTCTTCGATGATTTGAATCAATCCTTTGGCAGCTTGACCGTTAGCTAGGAAGTCATCAACGATGAGGACCTTATCTTCAGGAGTGAGGAACTTGCTTGCGATAGAGACAGTACTAGTCACCTGCTTAGTGAAGGAGTAAACCTCAGCGGTGAGGATCCCTTCATTCATGGTGATATTTTTAGCCTTCTTCGCAAAAATCATAGGAACATTCAAGGCCTCAGCAGCATAGAGGGCTGGAGCAATACCAGATGCCTCGATAGTCACCACCTTGGTGATGCCTGCATCCTTGAACTTTTCAGCAAAGACCTTTCCAATCTCACGCATGAGGTCAAAGTCTACTTGGTGAGTGAGGAAAGAGTCAACTTTGAGGATGTTCTCCCCAAGGACATTCCCATCATTGAGAATGCGGTCTTCCAGTAATTTCATATTACCTCCTATAAAAAATATAACTAAAGTGTATTTTGATTTTTCCCAGATTCTATTGAGAACCTGACAAAAATCAAAACAATCGAATAATAGAAAAAGGCTTGCAAAGCAAGCCTTTAAAATCATAAAAAGACGGTAAAATCTTATTATGACTTTATGACTTACTCATTGTTAGGTGTTACGGCACCTTGTAGAAACGTCACGCCGATTCGTGACATAAATAAGTAATGTTCTCATTATTCGATGAAGCTGTCGTTGGTTGATGATAAACCAATATCAACTCTATTATAATACTATATTTTCTTTGAAGACTCAAAGGATTTTTCCTATGAAAACGCACTATTTTAAAAATTGGAAAATTCAATCTAACATTATTGTAAGATTTGCTGAGAATGGTCGTTTCTTATAGCATTTCTGTTATAATAGTGGGAAATGAAAGAGGTAGAGTTATGCATAAGATTTTATTAGTTGAGGACGATGAGGTTATCCGTCAACAAGTCAAAAAAATGCTAGAACAGTGGGGTTACGAAGTTGTTCTTGTTGAAGATTTCATGGAAGTATTATCTATTTTTGTAAAAGTAGAGCCCCACTTGGTTCTTATGGATATTGGTTTACCTCTATTTAACGGTTATCATTGGTGTCAGGAAATTCGTAAGGTCTCCAAGGTGCCTATTATGTTTTTGTCTTCCAGAGATCAGGCCATGGATATTGTTATGGCAATCAATATGGGTGGGGACGATTTTGTGACTAAACCTTTTGACCAAAATGTTCTCCTAGCAAAAATTCAAGGGCTTTTGCGTCGTTCATATGAGTTTGGTAAGGATCAGAGTCTCTTGGAATATATGGGTGTGATTCTGAACCTTAAGGCCATGGATTTGGTTTATCAGGGAGAGGTCGTTTCTTTGACAAAGAATGAGTTTCAGATTTTACAAGTTCTCTTTGATCATGCTGGTAATATCGTTAGTCGGGAAGACCTCATGAAGGAGCTTTGGAATAGTGACTTCTTTATTGATGACAATACCCTGTCAGTTAATGTAGCTCGTTTACGTAAGAAGTTAGAGGCAGTGGGTTTGAAGGATTTTATTGAAACCAAGAAAGGTGTTGGCTACGGGTTGCGTCATGATGGGTAAGTGTCAATTTATCAAATACCATATTAGGTCTCGTCTGACTTTCTATCTTTTGTTTGTCTTTAATGGAATCATATTGGTCTTGTTTGCCTTTTTATTTGAAGAGGCGGCAGATATTCTTTATTATGCTTTGACCATAATGACCTTTGTGACTATCATCATGGTTATTTGGGACTTGGTTAGGTCCTATCACTCTTATAACTTAGCCTATCTCTATGAGGAAATAACACCATCAAGTCCTTTAGAATTTTACCTGGCCCAAGCTTTGGAAAGTGCTAGGGAGAGCCAGATGTCTCAGACTGAGGAGGAGCGCAAGCGCTATACAGATTTGATGGACTACTATACCCTTTGGGTGCATCAAATCAAGACGCCAATAGCAGCCAGTCAATTATTGCTTCAGGATGTTACGGATAGTAAAACGAGGGCTCTCTTGGAGCAAGAGGTATTCAAGATTGATTCTTATACCAATTTGGTTTTGCAGTATTTACGTTTAGAGAATTTTCATGATGATTTGCAGTTGAGGCAGGTTACATTAGAACCCTTGGTTAAAGAAGTTGTTAGAAAACATAGTCTTTTCTTTATTCAAAAAGGATTGACTATTAATCTACATGACTTAGATGTTAAGGTCGTTTCAGATGAAAAATGGCTCTTGGTTATCATAGAGCAGGTCTTGTCAAATAGTTTGAAGTACACAAAAAGCGGTGGTATTGAAATTTACTTCAAAGATAACTGGCTTCATCTTAAAGATTCTGGGATTGGTATTAAAAATAGTGATATTCTACGGGTTTTTGAGCGTGGCTTTTCAGGTTACAATGGTCGACTGACTCAGCAGTCCTCTGGGTTAGGTCTCTATCTTTCTAAGAAAATTGCTGATCAGCTTGGACATGATATTAGTATTAGCTCCCAAGTAGGCCAAGGAACCACAGTCTCCATTCATTTTCAAAAGCAGAAGTTAGCTATTGATTAATAACTTACAAAAGTGTAAGAAATATGACCACAAATGAAAGCAAGGGTTATGGTTGAGACCTTGCTTTTTCTATAAAATGGTATCAGAAGTTAAGTAAGAGGTTCCTAAAATCTCTTCCAAATCTATTAAATAAAGGAGCTTATTATGACATTACTAGATGTTCAACATGTTAAAAAAATCTATAAAACACGTTTCAAAGGAAATCAGGTTGAAGCCCTTAAAGATATCCATTTTACGGTTGATAAAGGTGACTATGTTGCAATCATGGGTGAGTCCGGGTCAGGAAAATCAACCCTGCTCAACATTCTTGCCATGCTTGATAAACCAACAGCAGGGCGTGTCTATCTGAATGGTATGGACACAGCAACCATCAAAAACAAGGATGCTTCTAGCTTCCGTCGTGAAAGATTAGGGTTTGTTTTCCAAGATTTCAATCTTTTAGATACCCTATCAATTAAAGATAATATCCTGCTACCTTTGGTTCTTTCTCGTCGTCCACTTAAGCAAATGATGACACAAGTAGATACAATCAGTCGTCAACTGGGAATTCATTCCTTACTGGAGAAGTACCCTTATGAAATTTCAGGTGGGCAAAAACAAAGGGTTGCGGTTGCGCGTGCAATCATCACTCAACCAGAAATCCTCTTAGCAGATGAGCCAACAGGTGCTCTGGATTCCAAATCTTCAGCGACACTCTTAGATGTCTTTGATGCTATCAATACCAGCGGTCAGACCATTCTCATGGTAACTCACTCGACAGCGGCCGCCAGTCGAGCGAAGCGTGTTTTGTTTATCAAGGATGGTATTCTTTATAATCAAATCTTCAAAGGGGATAAGTCTGAACATCAAATGTTCCAAGAAATTTCCGATACACTAACTGCAATGGCAAGTGAGGTGAACTAATATGTTTCGTCTAACCAATAGACTGGCTTTGTCCAATCTCATAAAAAATCGTAAGCTTTATTATCCTTTTGCTTTAGCAACCATTCTGGCTATTGCCATTACCTATATTTTTACATCTTTAACGCTTAATCCACATCTGGATGACTTAACTGGTTCAGATCCTATCAAGATGGTTTTGGGGATGGGACTTGGAATTGTCGCCCTATCCTCTGGAATTATTGTTCTTTATGCCAATAGCTTTGTTATGAAAAATCGTTCAAGGGAGCTTGGTCTCTATAGTGTGCTAGGCTTAGAGAAGCGTCATCTCTTTAGTATGATTCTAAAAGAAACAGTGATTATGAGTTTTGTGACTTTGCTTCTAGGTATAGGTGTGGGGGCACTTTTCGATAAACTCATTTATGCTTTTCTTCAAAGGCTTATCGGTGAAAGTACTGGTTTAGTTTCGACCTTTCAAGTAATGACAATTCCTATTGTTCTTGTCATCTTTGCTTGTATCTTTAGTTGGTTGGTTTTGGTAAATGGTTTTCGATTGCTACGGCTTAATCCTTTACAATTAACTAAAGATGGCCTTAAGGGTGAAAAAAAGGGACGGTTCCTAGTTATTCAAACCCTGTTGGGCCTCGGGGCTATGGGATATGGTTACTACCTTGCTCTTTCTGTTCAGAATCCAGTAATAGCTATTATGAGTTTTTTCTTGGCTGTTTTACTAGTTATTCTAGGAACTTATCTTCTCTTTAATGCCGGGACAACAGTAGTTCTGCAACTCTTGAAAAAGAAGAAAAGCTACTATTACAAGCCTAATAATATGATTTCCATTTCCAACCTTGTCTTTCGGATGAAGAAAAATGCAGTAGGGCTGGCGACTATTGCTATCCTCTCAAGTATGGTTTTGGTGACGCTTGTAGGAGCTGCAAGTATTTATGCTGGAAAAAAAGACTATCTGGCGAGTTCTGCTCCGCATGATTATTCAGTTTCGGGCAATAAAGTTGACCTTACAAGCACTAAAAAGCTTATGGATGATTTCTTAATCAAAACAGGTGAGCAAGCAAATGAAGAAGTAGCTGTCTCTTATCTTTTGTTTGGTATAAAAAATCAAGAAACTAATAAGTTAACCGTTTTTACTAAAAATGAAAGAAAAGTTGTTCCAAAATCAATTGTTCTGGTCTTCTCTCAAGAAACCTTTAAGCAATTGACAGGGAAAGAACTCAATCTCAGTTCTAATCAAATTGCCTTATACACTAAGAATAAAACATTGAAGACGCAAAAGAGTCTGTCAATAGATGGTAAGAACTACCAGATTCATAGGCAAATTGGTGACTTTATCAATAAAAAAGTACCAAATATCTATAAGATTATTGTGTCAGATTATAGTTACTTAGTTGTACCAGATATCAAGATTTTTGAGTCATCAATGAAAGGGACATCAATAGCGCAAGCTACTTATGTTGGTGTTAACGTTAAGGACCCTACACATGATGCCAAGAAAAATTTAGATTTGCTAGACCAAATAGCAGGTGAAGCAACAAAACAGTTAGCTGGACAAACTACAGGTGTCCCTGAGTCTTACTTCTCTGTAAACAGCCGATATGATGCAGAAGGGATGGTAAATGGCTTTGTTGGCGGAACCTTCTTTATTGGTATCTTCCTATCCATCATCTTCATGCTTGGCACAGTTCTTGTGATTTACTATAAACAGATTTCCGAAGGTTATGAGGATCGTGAGCGCTTTGTTATTCTTCAAAAGATTGGTTTGGACGACCTTCAAGTCAAGCAAACCATTCGTAAGCAAGTTCTTACCGTCTTCTTCCTCCCTTTGATTTTTGCCTTTATTCACTTGGCCTTTGCCTATCATATGCTCAGTTTGATTGTGCGTATCATTGGAGTTCTCAATCCAGATCTTATGTTAGTGGTCACTATCATTGTTTGTGGCGTATTCTTCCTAGTCTATGTCTTGGTTTTCGCCCTAACGTCGCGTTCTTATCGTAGAATCGTATCGATGTAACTAACATAGAGTCTAGTTCATGCTAGGCTCTATTTCTTTTATGCTATAATAGATGAAAGAATTATAAATCATCGGAGAAAACACATGTCACAGACTATTGATGTCAAACGTTATGAGGAGTTGGCACGTCAGAAGCAGGGGGAGCATCGTAAGTTTCTCGCACAGCTCAAGAAGAAGGCACCTAAAAATTTAGATAAGATTGTTCAACAGGTGCACAATGAAGTCTTTCAAGAAATTGATTGTACCCAGTGTGCCAATTGCTGTAAGACGCTAGGACCAGATTTCACAGAGCAGGACATCACTCGCATTGCCAAGCATTTTCGCATGAAGTTACCTGCCTTTGAGGAGATGTACTTGCAGGTAGATGAGGATGGCGATAAAGTCTTCAAGTCTATGCCTTGTCCATTTTTGGGGCCGGATAATCTCTGTGATATCTATGATGTCCGCCCCAAGGCTTGTGCAGCTTTTCCTCACACGGATCGTAAGAAAATCTATCAGATTAATCATCTGACCATCAAAAATACGCTATTTTGTCCAGCAGCCTACCTTTTTGTAGAAAAACTCAAGGACAGGATTTAGAAAGGACTTGTTATGAAACGCTTTAATGCAGGTGTTATTACCTTACTTATCATTGCTGCCTATTTTATCGCGACAGCCTTTATTCCAGATTTGTATTTGGCTTTTAATTATAAGTTGATTTTAGCCTTGCTTTTTGTGCTTTTGAGCTGGCAATCTAAGGGGAAATTTCTCTTTTTCTTGGGGATGGCTTTTCTGTCGACCTATATCCATGACCTATTCAGATTGGACTATTCAGAATGGACACTCTTTGTAGGGATTCTTATCTTGGGGATTGCAGTGGACCGTTTGAGCAAGCCAAGTTATAAGAAAAAATTCTCTTACAAGGTGTCTAAAGAACATGAGCGAGAAATTTTTGCTAAGACTCTTTTTTCAGAGTCTGTGCAAGTGGTGACTTCTCAAAACCTCGAAACTGTCTATGCCAATGCTGATTTTGGACGTTTGACCTTGGATTTGCGTCAGGCGCAGTTTATGACGGACCGACCTCAGATTGTTGTTCAGGCAAATTTTTCTCAGGTTATCATTCGAGTACCTAAGGATTGGCAAGTGGATACACACGGGCTTCATACAAGCCTAGCAGGAGTGAAAGGCTATGATAGTCTAGGAGAGCGAGAGTTATCAAGCACTACAGTTTCTCTAACAGGATCTGTATCCTTTGGACAGGTAACTATCAAACATTGAAAATAATGAAAGAGCGAAAGCTCTTTTTTTCTTGCAAATCCTTTTAATATAATATTGAATACGTTTACAAATAGTGCTATACTGATAGTGAAAATAATTGGAAAATTGCAATCATTTACTAGAAAGGAGTTTTCTTATGGAACGATTTAATCTTCGGTCCTTCTTGTTGCTTTTACTAGCAGCTTGTTTTATCGCTAGTGCCTTTATTCCAGATTTTTGGATCATGGTCAACTATAATCTGGTCTTCTTCGCGGCCTTCTTTAGTTTTGGTATCTTGAATAAGCGACCTCTCATCGTTTTTCTTGGTCTAGCCTTCTTATCACCCTATGTTCATGACTTGTTAAACCTTGATTTTGCACAGTGGAATCTCTTTAGCGGTATCTTTTTAATAGGTTTGGCCTTAGAGTTTCTCTATGGCAATAGGCAAAAGAAGGGTCTCACTAAAGACTATAAGGTCAATAAGAACGACCAAGAAGGACCACATATTTCTGTTAAGACATATATGGCTGAGGATAGGTATCGCATCTATTCTCAAGAAGTCGAAACGGTGGATATGAATCTGGCTTTCGGTGAGCTGTGGCTGGATTTGAGTCAAGCCAGCTTTGCATCAAGTCAGGTAGTAGTTCATCTTGATGCTAAGTTTGGTGAAGTTCATATTCGACTTCCTCATGGTTGTGTTATGGACACCACTGGAATCTCACATCCCCTATCATCTGTAAAGGTGGATCGTTTTGAATCTGATTTCGAGCAAGTTGAAACGAGACTTCATCTGAGCGGAAGTCTCTTCTGTACGGAGTTGGAAGTGGAGTATTAAGGGAGTCCAATGATATCAGCTCTATTGTCAATTAGTATGGCTTATATAAAAGAAAGGAAATCACAGGTATGAGTGAAACGGTTATTCAAGTTACATCCCTTGGAAAACGCATCAAGGGGAAGACAATTTTAGAGGATATTAGTTTTGAGATTAACCAGGGAGATTGTGTCGCCTTGATTGGACCTAATGGGGCGGGTAAGACCGTTTTGATGTCCTGTATTCTTGGCGATAAAAAGCCAAGCAGTGGTCAGGTCCTCATTGATGGTAAGGCAGGTAAGGCCAAAAATAAAATTGCGGTTCTCCTTCAGGAAAATACCATTCCAAATAGTTTGAAAGTGAAAGAACTGATTGCCTTCTTCCAATCTATCTCTGATAATCCCTTGACCAATCAAGAGGTGCAAGAGCTCTTACAGTTCAAGGAAGACCAGTACCAACAGTTTGCGGACAAACTCTCAGGTGGACAAAGACGTCTTCTGGCTTTTGTCCTTTGTTTGATTGATAAACCTAAAATCCTCTTCTTGGATGAACCGACAGCGGGTATGGATACCTCCACGCGTCAGCGTTTCTGGGAGATTGTCAATGACTTGAAAAAAGCTGGGACAACCATCCTCTATTCTTCCCACTATATTGAAGAAGTGGAACATACAGCTGACCGCATCTTAGTTCTCCATCAGGGAAAACTCATCAGAGATACCACGCCATACGCTATGCGACACGAAGAGAAGGAGAAACAGGTTACTCTTCCAAGTCGTTTTGTTAGCATTGTTCATGGCCTGCCAGATATCTATGAAATCACTGAAAAGAGGGATGTCATCAGCTTCATGACCAAAGATATCGAAAAGGTATGGCAAAGTCTTGAAAATTCGGGCTGTGGAATTTCTGATATTGAAATCCAAAATAAAACACTCTTGGATAGCTTATTTGATTCAACAAGGGAGGACAAGGCATGAAAGCATTACTAAAAATTGAATGGATTAAAACGTGGCGAAGTTGGCCAGTCTTTATCATGGGAATCGGGATACCTGTCGGATTTTTCCTCCTTTTTTCTAGTATCTTCTCAGCACCTACTCCAGAAGCTCAAAAAGAGTTTTTGCTGTCTTATATGCTGACCATGACTGGCTTCTCCATGTCTAGTTTTGGTTTGTTTACCTTTCCCTATATGTTGCAAGAGGACCGAATTGAACACTGGTTGACCTATATCGAGCACTCAAAGGTTAGTATTGCAGCTTATTATCTTTCTAAAATCTTTCGTGTGCTTCTAAACTTTATGGTTGCCATCATTGTGACCTTTTGTGTAGGTGCCTTTTTCCGAGATGTAGAGATGCCATTCTTTAGATGGGTAGGGTCAGGTGCTCTCTTACTTTTGTCCGGTCTGCTCTTTCTAGCTTTTGGTTTACTTATCGCTCAGATTAAATCTCAACAATTCATGTCTCTTGTGGCAAATATTATTTACCTTGTCTTGCCTATAGTGAGTGGTTCATGGGTTCCTATTTCCATGTTCCCTAAGTGGGTTCAGAGCATCTCTGAGTGGACACCTGTCTATCATGTCAATGAATTGGTCGTTAATTTTGCTATCAATGGGAAATTTTCATGGAAATCACTCCTGTTTATTGTAGCTTATACTGCAGTAGCAACAGGGCTTGCACTCTTTATCAAGTCTCAAAGGGAAAGTGATCACGGTTAAGGGAGAAATAATGGATATTTGGCAGAAAATGTATGAAAAGGCTCAAGTCTTGTATCAGCCACAGGAAGTCTCAGACTTTGTCTATGCAAGGCACGTCGTGGCTGCGGTGGAGGCTGAAGATGGACAAATTTTTACAGGCTTTTGTATGGAAGGAACTTGTGGTGTTTTCCATCTATGTGCTGAAAGAGCTGCTCTTTTCAATATGTATCAAGAGTCTGGTCAGACCAAGGTTAAGCGAATTATCGCCTTTCGTGACCAGCCACCTCATGGTGGACCGTCTGGCATGCCTTGTGGGGCTTGTCGAGAATTTCTAATGGAACTCCATCCTGACAATCGTAACTTGGAGTTTATTGTTGACTACAAAACACGTCAAACCATTACTTTGGGCGAATTATTGCCACTATGGTGGGGAGAAGAACGGGCTCAACAGTTTGAAGAAAAGTCGCAAGACAAGGCTTAACCTTTATAGAAATCACAAAATCCTCACATCTTAAGTGTGAGGGTTTATTTTTTTTGGAATTAATTTCAGAAAATTCGAAATTTACCTTGAAATTCAAAATGAAAGTGCTATACTATTTTGTGAAAATAGAAAGAAGGTTTCATTATGGAGTCACTTGTATCTTTTAGTAAATGGCTCAGCAAATGGTTTACTGTAGCTGTTATCCTCTGGGCGGCCTTTAACTATGCCCTTCCCGTAACTAGTAGTTGGGTCATTCCCAATACGGCTTATCTACTTGGTTTGATTCTCTTTGGTATGGGACTTACCTTGACCACTGAAGATTTTAAACGTATTGCTAAGCGTCCAATTCCAGTTGTCCTTGGGACTGTTGCTCACTATGTCATCATGCCTGGTTTGGCTTGGTTGCTTTGTATGATTTTCCATTTGAAAGGTGCGACAGCAGCAGGGGTTATCCTTGTTGGGTCTTGTCCAAGTGGGACTTCATCTAGTGTCATGGCCTTCCTTTCAGGTGGGGATGTTGCCTTGGATGTCTCTATTGAAACCCTCTCAACTCTCTTGGCACCACTCATGATTCCAACTCTCTTGTCATTCTTGGCTGGTCAGTACGTGAGCGTCCCTGCTCAAAGCCTCTTCCTTAGTACCTTGCGTATCGTGGTTGTTCCTATCATTTTGGGTGTGCTTGTTCACTCAATCTTTGGTAAGAAAATTGATGCCATCATCAAAATCATGCCTTTGATTTCTCAAGCTGCCATCCTCTTGATCGTTGGAGCAGTTGTTTCTGCCAACCATGCCAATATTTTCACAGCAGCGACAGCCCTTGTCATTCCAGTCGTTATGCTCCATAACCTTTGTGGTTATGCCCTTGGTTTTGGATTTTCAAAAATCCTTGGTTTGGAAGAACCACAACAAAAAGCTATTACTTTCGAAGTGGGGATGCAAGACTCAAGTCTTGGAGCAACCCTTGCCATGAAATATTTCGTGCCACAAGCTGCCATCCCATCAACTATCTTCAGTATTTGGCACAATATCTCAGGTTCTATCCTTTCATCATGGTGGAAGAACCATTCAAAAAATAGTCATTAAGATAAATGAAAAGCTGACCTTGGGTTGGCTTTTTTTCTTGTCTTTACGTCACATGACAAATGTCATGTCATGTCATGACATCTGGTGCTAAAAAGAGAGTGACTAAAAAGATATACTTTAGTCATAACTTAGAAATAATAAAAAACGAAAGAGGTCATCTCATGAAAATCAAAACATCTTATCTTATCTATGCTGTTATCGGAACTGTCTTTGCTGGACTTAGCATGTTTACTGATATCTTTGAAAAAGGCAACTTTGAAGCTATTTTCTCAAATCTTGGCATGATTATTGGCTTGTCTATCTCAGCCTACATTCTCATCACTATGGCTAAAAGTTTTATCGACCTTGTTATTAATGAATTGAAAAACTAGGAGATCCAGCATGAAAAAACTAAAAATACTAAGCATCATGCTCCTAGCGGTAATTTGGACCATCCTCTTTGCCTATGTCCTACTTCATGGCAGCAGTGATATTCTCTACAGTGTCATGGGTGTCTCAGTTGCAGCTTGTTATGTTTTTTTAGCCTTCTATCAAAAGAAAGGAAATCACACACATGAGTGAAGCAATCCTTCAAGTCACAAATCTTGTCAAAAAAATCAAAGGAAAAACAATTTTAGACCAAATTAGCTTTGAGGTGGGACAAGGAGACTGTCTTGCCTTAATCGGGCCCAACGGTGCTGGTAAAACGACCTTAATGTCCTGCATTCTTGGTGATAAGAAAGCCAGTAGCGGTCAAGTCTTTATCAAGGGCAAAAAGGGTAAAGCACAAGATCAAATTGCTGTTCTCCTTCAAGAAAATACCATTCCCTCACAATTAAGAGTTAAGGAACTGATTGCTTTTTTCCAAGATATTTCAGAAAATGGCTTATCTAAAGAAGAGATACAAGCACTCTTACAATTCAAAGACGACCAGTATCAGCAGTTCGCAGACAAACTCTCAGGGGGACAAAAACGTCTTCTTGCCTTTGTCCTCTGTCTTATTGGTAAGCCTGACATTCTCTTTTTAGATGAACCGACAGCAGGGATGGACACTACGACACGCCAACGCTTTTGGGAAATCATAAATGATCTGAAAAAGTCAGGTGTGACTATTCTTTATTCGTCCCACTATATCGAAGAAGTCGAGCACACAGCTGACCGCATTTTGGTTCTTCATCAGGGGAAACTCATTAGGGATACTACGCCACATGCTATGCGTAGCGAAGAAAAGGAAAAGCAAGTCACCTTAGCAAGTCGCTTTGTGCCAAGTATTGACAAACTGGCAGCCATTTATGAAGTGACTGAAAAACGTGATGTTGTCACCTTTATGACTAAAGATATTGAAAGTGTATGGAGTAGTTTGCAAGCTCTAGGCTGTCGCATTTCTGACATTGAAATTCAAAACAAGACACTTTTAGATAGCCTATTTGATAGCACAAGGGAGGACAAGTCATGAAAGCACTACTTAAAATCGAATGGATAAAAACATGGCGCAGTTGGCCAGTCTTCATCATGTCCATCGGAATGCCCGTCGGATTCTTCCTCTTGTATTCAGGTATGGAAATGAGTCCTGACCCTGAATCACAAAAAGCCTTTATCTTGTCTTATATGTTGACCATGACTGGATTTTCTATGTCTAGCTTTGGTTTCTTTACCTTCCCCTACATGCTTAGAGAGGATCAAACCGATCACTGGTTAACTTACATCGAACATTCAAAAATCAGTATTCAATCCTATTACCTCTCTAAAATCTTTCGAGTTCTTATGAACTTTATGGTAGCTATCCTAGTGACTTTCTGTGTGGGAGCTTTTGTGCGTGATGTTGAGATGCCATTCTCACATTGGCTCGGTTCAGGTGCTCTGTTACTCTTGTCGAGTCTAGTCTTTCTATCCTTTGGCTTGCTCCTGGCCCAAATTAAATCTCAACAAATCATGGCTATCGTCGGAAATATCGTCTTTCTTGGTCTTGCTATTATCGGTGGTTCTTGGATGCCAGTAACCATGTTTCCAAAATGGGTTCAGCACATTTCTGAGTGGACACCCATCTATCATATCAATCAGTTAGTAGTCAATTTTGCAAAAAAAAGCGAATTTTCATGGAAATCGCTCATTTTTATCTTGGTCTATGCTACAATAACTACAGGCTTAGCCCTTTTTATCAAATCTTACAGAGAAAGTGACCATGTTTAGAAGTTACCAGAAGAATGATTTCGCTTATTTTGTTAGTCTGATTTTCCTTGTTTTCCCAATCTTAGGAGTTTTTGGCGGGTATTTTCCAGTCTGGACCCTGTTATTGACAGGTTTGTTTACCATCTCTTATCTCCTTATGGTGTATTTGAAAAAAGCTTATAGCAAGTGGATTCCCTTTCTGTGGTTTTACACTCTAGCTTACTTCATTTTCATGTCCCTGGTCTATCAGGGTGGCATGATGTGGTTTGTTTTTTTCAATGTTAACCTTCTCGTTTGGCGCTTTGAGGATAGCATATCTTCTTATCGATTTTTATCCTTTCTAGCGACGCTTTTGATTTTGACGTCGTCATCCTTCCTACTGACAGACGATTTGAGCACCCACCTCATGTCTCTGGCTATTACTATTTTTTCTTTGGGAATGTACTATTTTCAAAACCGTATGCGTCAGGAGAGAAAGATGGAAGAGGCCCTTGCGGAGCAGAATCGTACCATCAATATCCTATCTGCTGAAAATGAACGCAATCGTATCGGCCGTGATTTGCACGATACCTTAGGACACACCTTTGCCATGATGAGTCTCAAAACCGAGTTGGCTCTAAAACAAATGGACAAGGAGCAGTATGATGCTGCTAGAAAGAATCTGGAAGAATTGAACCAGATTAGTCGTGACTCCATGTACGAAGTGCGTGAGATTGTCAATAAGCTCAAGTACCGAACGGTGTCAGAGGAGTTACTGGAACTCGAGCGACTCTTTGACCTATCAGATATCGTCTTGACCGTGGATAGTCGCCTTGACTTAGACAGCCTATCACCCGTTAGCCAATCGACCTTGTCCATGGTGCTTCGTGAACTGGCCAATAATGTTATCAAACATAGTCAGGCCGAGAGCTGTCAGATTCGTCTAAGACGTGATTATGGTATTGTCCTTGAGTTCGAGGATGATGGTTGTGGCTTCAAGGAAGTCACTGGGCAAGAGCTACACAGTATCAGGGAACGCCTCAGTTTAGTCGATGGAGACTTGGAAATCCTGTCTCAATCGCATCCAACCATTATTCGTGTGCATTTGAAAGAGGGAGGAAAAGCATGAAATTATTAGTCGCCGAAGACCAGTCAATGTTGAGGGATGCCCTCTGCCAGCTCCTCATGTTGGAAGACGATGTCCAAGAGGTCCATGCGGCCAGTGATGGCCAAGAAGCCATTACTCTCTTGGAAAAAGAGGAAGTCGACGTAGCCATTTTAGACATTGAAATGCCAGTTAAAACAGGACTGGATGTTCTTGAGTGGATTCGAGCCAACCAAAGAGAAACAAAGGTTGTTATAGTAACCACCTTCAAACGAAAAGGCTATTTCAAACGAGCCCTGGCAGCCCACGTGGATGCCTATGTACTGAAAGAGCGTTCCATCAGTGACCTCATGGCGACCATCCATACCGTCCTAGCAGGCCAAAAGGAGTACTCGCCAGAGCTAGTTGAAGGTGTAGCCTTTGACAATAATCCACTTAGCCAACGCGAACAAGAAGTCTTGGCCATGGTAGCTCAAGGATCAACCAACCAAGAAATCGCCGAAAGTCTCTTTCTCTCAAATGGAACCGTCCGAAATTACATGACAGCCATCTTAACCAAACTTGACGCAGGTAACCGAACAGAAGCCGTCCGCATTGCCAAAGAAAAAGACTGGTTGGGGTGAGGAGAAGTAGATAAGAATGAAGTCACCATATGGTGGCTTTTCTTGTGCCTTATAATCTATCTAAACATTCACAAGCAAGAATGAGAGAAGTTGAAATGAGCCTCTACAGGAATATGTAGAGGCTTTGATGAATTATTGAATTGTGTCATTTTGTTTAGTGAATTAGACAGATTTTTTTGATTTTTTCAAGTATCAAAACTATTTTCTCTTTTGAGAGAATAACACTTGGTTTCCTTTTTTAACTGCTTTATAATAGAGTAATACTAAGGTCTTCTGCTGTGATAAAGAAGGGAGATTTTAGGAGATGAGAAATTGGCTTTTTGTGTTTAGAGGACACGGTTTGTTGATTTTTTACTGTAGGAGATAGATATGGCAATGATAGAAGTGAAACATCTTCAGAAAAATTTTGTGAAGACAGTCAAGGAACCGGGGTTGAAGGGGGCTTTGCGTTCCTTTATTCATCCTGAAAAGCAGACCTTTGAAGCGGTCAAGGATTTGACCTTTGAGGTGCCCAAGGGGCAGATTCTAGGTTTTATCGGGGCAAATGGTGCTGGGAAGTCGACCACCATTAAAATGCTGACAGGAATTTTGAAACCGACATCTGGTTTTTGTCGGATTAATGACAAGATTCCACAGGATAATCGCCAAGATTATGTCAAGGATATTGGAGTCGTTTTCGGACAACGCACCCAGCTATGGTGGGACTTGGCCCTGCAAGAAACTTACACGGTTTTGAAGGAGATTTACGATGTCCCAGACTCGCTCTTCCACAAGCGCATGGATTTTTTGAATGAAGTCTTGGATTTGAAGGACTTTATCAAGGATCCCGTGCGGACTCTTTCGCTAGGTCAACGGATGCGGGCGGATATTGCGGCTTCCTTGCTTCACAATCCCAAGGTTCTCTTTTTAGATGAGCCGACCATTGGTTTGGATGTGTCGGTCAAGGACAACATTCGTCGGGCCATTACTCAGATTAATCAGGAAGAAGAAACAACTATTCTCTTGACCACTCACGATCTGAGTGACATTGAGCAACTCTGTAATCGGATTTTTATGATTGACAAGGGGCAAGAGATTTTTGATGGAACGGTTAGCCAGCTCAAAGAAACCTTTGGAAAGATGAAGACTCTCTCTTTCGATCTGACGCCAGGTCAAAGTCATCTCGTCTCTCATTATGAGGGCTTGCCTGATATGTCCATTGATAGACAAGGAAATACTCTCAATATTGAATTCGATAGTTCCCGCTACCAGTCGGCCGATATTATCAAGCAAACCTTATCTGATTTTGAAGTTCGTGATTTGAAGATGGTAGATACGGATATTGAAGATATTATCCGTCGCTTCTATCGAAAGGAGCTCTAAGATGGTCAAATTGTGGAGACGTTATAAACCCTTTATCAATGCAGGGATTCAGGAGTTGATTACCTATCGAGTCAACTTTATTCTCTATCGGATTGGTGATGTCATGGGGGCTTTTGTCGCTTTCTATCTCTGGAAGGCTGTCTTTGACTCCTCCCAGGAGCCTTTGATTCAGGGCTTCAGTATGGCAGATATCACTCTCTACATCATCATGAGTTTTGTGACCAATCTTTTGACGAGGTCTGATAGCTCCTTTATGATTGGGAGGAGGTCAAGGATGGCTCCATTATCATGCGCTTGCTGAGACCAGTGCATTTTGCGGCCTCTTACCTTTTCACCGAGCTTGGTTCCAAGTGGTTGATTTTCATCTCTGTTGGCCTGCCATTTTTAAGTGTCATTATTTTGATGAAAATCCTGTCTGGGCAAGGAATTGTAGAAGTGCTGGGATTAACTGTCCTTTATCTCTTTAGCTTAACTCTGGCTTATCTGATTAACTTTTTCTTTAATATCTGCTTTGGATTTTCAGCATTTGTCTTTAAAAATCTTTGGGGTTCCAATCTACTCAAGACTTCCATAGTGGCCTTTATGTCTGGAAGTTTGATTCCCTTGGCTTTCTTTCCAAAGGTGGTTTCAGCTATTCTCTCCTTCTTGCCTTTTTCATCCTTAATTTACACTCCGGTCATGATTATTGTTGGGAAATACGATGCCAGTCAGATTCTTCAAGCACTTTTGCTTCAGTTTTTCTGGCTTATAGTGATGGTGGGCTTGTCTCAGTTGATTTGGAAACGAGTCCAGTCATTTATCACTATTCAAGGAGGTTAGTATGAAAAAATATCAACGCATGCATCTGATTTTTATCAGACAATACATCAAGCAAATCATGGAATACAAGGTGGATTTTGTGGTAGGTGTGTTGGGAGTCTTTCTGACTTAAGGCCTAAACCTCTTGTTTCTCAATGTCATCTTTCAACACATCCCCTCGCTAGAAGGTTGGACCTTTCAAGAAATTGCCTTTATCTATGGATTTTCCTTAATTCCAAAGGGATTAGATCATCTCTTTTTTGACAATCTCTGGGCCTTAGGTCAACGACTAGTCCGAAAAGGGGAATTTGACAAGTATTTGACTCGTCCTATCAACCCTCTCTTTCATATTCTGGTTGAGACCTTTCAGATTGATGCCTTGGGGGAACTTTTGGTCGGTTGCATTCTATTGGGAACAACAGTATCAAGCATTGCTTGGACGCTTCCCAAATTCCTGATTTTCCTAGTCTGTATTCCATTTGCTACCTTGATTTATACTTCCTTGAAAATAGCGACAGCCAGTATCGCTTTTTGGACTAAACAGTCAGGCGCCATGATTTATATTTTTTATATGTTCAATGATTTTGCCAAGTACCCGATTTCCATTTACAATTCGCTCCTTCGTTGGTTGATCAGTTTTATCGTGCCATTTGCCTTTACGGCTTACTATCCTGCCAGTTATTTCTTGCAGGGTAAGAATGGGCTCTTTGATATCGGTGGTTTGATTCTGATTTCCCTTGTCTTCTTTTTCATTTCCCTCAAACTCTGGGATAGGGGCTTGGATGCCTACGAAAGTGCTGGCTCGTAAGGGGGAAAGTAAGACTAAAATCAAGAAAGGAACTTATGATGTTTACAATTGAAGAAGTCAAGGATGAAGATCAAAAAATGGCAGTTGTTGATGAGGTTTTAAAGGATTTGCCAGAATGGTTTGGAATACCTGAAAGCACGCAAGCCTACATCGAAGGAGCCAAAGATTTGCAAGTTTGGGCAGCCTATCAGGAGAGTGATTTGACTGGATTTGTAAGCTTGTCCTATTCTAGTGAAGAGTGTGCAGAGATTGATTGTCTCGGCGTAAAAAAAGCTCATCAAGGTAGAGGAATTGGGAGTCAATTGCTTGCTACTTTAGAAAGTGAAGCACGCAAACAAGTAGACTACCTACAGGTAAAAACAGTAGCAGAAGGCTCTAATAAAGATTATGATCGAACAAATGTCTTTTATCGAAGTGTTGGTTTTAAAAAATTAGAGATTTTTCCTCAACTATGGGATCCCCAGAATCCTTGCCAGATTTTGATAAAGAAAATCGTTTAAAACTTCCTGACAAAAAATTGAGAGTGCCATACTATAAAAGTGTTAGCCAATTTAGCTCAGTTGGTAGAGCAAGGCACTCGTAAAGTCTAGGTTATAGGTAGATAAACGACTGAGGATTTGAAAAAATAGATATGTAGAAGATAACCGTTAAGTCTTATTCTTAGCGGTTTTTTATATTGTTTAATAGCGCTGATATTTCATTAATGATGTTTGACTTTGTGATGTTGCTAGTGCTTTAAGTTGATTGCTACTATTTTTGATGGTGTGAATGTTCTGATAATGTACCCCAGCTAACTACGAAAGTTTTTGACTCTATGTTTTTAACGCTTATTAAAAAATAAATTAATGTAGGTTAATTTTTCTTGACTTAAATTTTTTAAATGATATACTATTTTTCTGGAGAGCTAACAATTATATATAAACGTACTACTCTATTTCCTAGATAATACTTATACTCGATGAAAATCAAAGAGCAAACTAGAAAACTATCCGCAGGTTGCTCAAAGCACTGCTTTGAGGTTGTAGATAGAACTGACGAAGTCAGTAACCATACATACGCTAAGACGACGTTGACGCGGTTTGAAGCGATCTTCGAAGAGTATTAGTAAAACTTTTTATAACAAATGCTAGCAAAGTTAAAGTTTACTATCTATTGGAAGTTAAATAAATATGTAAGGAATTAAAATGAAAAAAAGTACAGTATTGTCATTAACCACAGCTGCAGTTATTTTAGCAGCATATGTCCCTAATGAGGTAATCCTAGCAGATACACCTAGTTCTGAAGATTCTTTAAAAATATCTGATAAAGAAACAGTAGTAGGTAAACAAAACGAAAACAAAGAAAAACTTGAAGATATTCATAATGTTATAGAAACTTCAAAGGATACTGAAGAAAAGAAAACAACAATTATTGAGGAAAAAGAAGTTGTTAGTAAAAATCCTGTGATAGACAATAACACTAGCAATGAAGAAGCAAAAATCAAAGAAGAAAATTCCAATCAATCCCAAGGAGATAAAGCGGACTCGTCTGCAAGTAAAGACCCAGAAAGTCCCAAAAAAGAGGATAAACTTGTCTATATTGCTGAATTTAAAGATAAAGAATCTGGAGAAAAAGCAATCAAGGAACTATCAAATCTTAAGAATACAAAAGTTTTATATACTTATGATAGAATTTTTAACGGTAGCGCTATTGAAACAACCAAAGATACTCTGGACATAATTAAACTAATAGAAGGTATTTCATCGGTTGAAAGGTCACAAAAAGTCCAACCTATGATGAATCATGCTAGAAAAGAAATTGGAGTTGAAGAGGCAATCGATTACCTAAAATCTATCAATGCACCATTTGGGAAAAACTTTGATGGTAGAGGTATGGTCATTTCAAATATCGATACGGGAACGGATTATAGGCATAAGGCCATGAGGATTGATGATGATGCTAAAGACTCAATGAGATTTAAAAAAGAAGACTTAAAAGGTACTGATAAAAATTTCTGGTTGAGTGATAAAATCCCTCATGCTTTCAATTATTATAATGGTGGTAAAATTACTGTAGAAAAAGCTGATGATGGAAGCGATTATTTTGATCCACATGGGATGCATATTGCAGGGATTCTTGCGGGAAATGATACTGAAAAAGATATTAAAAACTTTAACGGAATAGATGGAATTGCTCCTAATGCACAGATTTTCTCTTATAAAATGTACTCTGACGCAGGATCTGGCTTCGCAGGAGATGAAACAATGTTTCATGCTATTGAAGATTCGATCAAACACAATGTCGATGTTGTTTCGATATCATCTGGCTTTACAGGAACAGGTCTTGTAGGTGAGAAATATTGGCAAGCTATTAGAGCATTAAGAAAAGCAGGCATTCCAATGGTTGTAGCTACGGGTAACTATGCGACTTCTGCTTCAAGTTCTTCATGGGATTTAGTGGCAAATAATAATCTGAAAATGACCGACACTGGAAATGTAACACGAACTGCAGCACATGAAGATGCGATAGCAGTCGCATCTGCTAAAAATCAAACAGTTGAGTTTGATAAAGTTAACATAGGTGGAGAAAGTTTTAAATATAGAAATATAGGTGCCTTTTTCGATAAGAATAAAATCATAACAAATGAAGATGGATCAAAAGCTTCTAGTAAATTAAAATTTGTATATATAGGCAAGGGGCAAGACAAAGATTTGATAGGATTGGATCTTAGAGGCAAAATTGCAGTAATGGATAGAATTTATACAAAGGAGTTAAAAAATGCTTTTAAACGTGCAACGGATAAGGGTGCACGTGGCATTATGGTTGTAAATACTGTAAATTACTACAATAGAGATAATTGGACAGAGCTTCCAGCTATGGGATATGAGGAGGATGAAGGAACTACTAGTCAAGTTTTTTCAATTTCAGGAGATGATGGTGTAAAGTTATGGAACATGATTAACCCTGATAAAAAAACTGAGGTTAAAAGGAATAATAAAGAAGATTTTAAAGATAAATTGGAGCAATACTATCCAATTGATATGGCAAGCTATAATTCTAATAAACCGAATGTAGGTGACGAAAAAGAGATTGACTTTAAGTTTGCACCTGACACAGACAAAGAACTGTATAAAGAAGAGATCATCGTTCCAGCAGGGTCCACATCTTGGGGACCAAGAATAGATTTACTTTTAAAACCAGATGTTTCAGCACCCGGTAAAAATATTAAATCCACTCTCAATGTCATTAATGGGAAATCAACTTATGGTTATATGTCAGGGACTAGTATGGCAACTCCAATCGTGGCAGCTTCTACTGTTTTGATTAGACCAAAATTAAAGGAAATGCTTGAAAGACCTGTGTTGAAAAATCTTAAGGGAGATGACAAAATAGATCTTACAAGTCTTACAAAAATAGCCCTACAAAATACTGCACGCCCTATGATGGATGCAACTTCTTGGAAAGAAAAAAGTCAATACTTTGCATCACCTAGACAACAGGGAGCAGGGCTAATTAATGTTGCCAATGCTTTGAGAAATGAAGTCGTAGCTACTTTTAAAAACACGGATTCTAAAGGTTTGGTAAACTCTTATGGTTCTATTTCTCTTAAAGAAATAAAAGGAGATAAAAAATATTTTACAATTAAGCTTCACAACACATCAAACAGACCTTTAACCTTTAAAGTTTCAGCATCTGCTATAACTACAGATGCTCTAACTGACAGACTCAAACTGGATGAAACATACAAAGATGAAAAATCTCCAGATGGTAAGCAAATTGTTCCAGAAATCCACCCAGAAAAAATCAAAGGAGCAAATATTACATTTGAGCATGACACTTTCACTATAGGTCCAAATTCTAGCTTTGATTTAAATGCGGTTATAAATGTTGGGGAGGCTAAAAACAAAAATAAATTTGTAGAATCATTTATTCATTTTGAGTCAGTGGAAGAAATGGAAGCTCTGAACTCCAACGGGAAGAAAATAAACTTCCAACCTTCTTTATCGATGCCTCTAATGGGATTTGCTGGGAATTGGAACCACGAACCAATCCTTGATAAATGGGCCTGGGAAGAAGGTTCAAAATCAAAAACAATGGAAGGTTATGATGATGATGGCAAACCGAAAATTCCAGGAACCTTAAATAAGGGGATTGGTGGAGAAGGTATAGATAAATTTAATCCAGCAGGAGTTATACAAAATAGAAAAGATAAAAATACAACATCCCTAGATCAAAATCCAGAATTGTTTGCTTTCAATAACGAAGGGATCAACGCACCATCATCAAGTGGTTCTAATATTGCTAAAATTTATCCTTTAGATTCAAATGGAAATCCTCAAGATGCTCAACTTGGGAGAGGATTAACACCTTCTCCACTTGTATTAAGAAGTGCAGAAGAAGGATTGATTTCAATAGTAAATACAAATAAAGAGGGAGAAAATCAAAGAGATTTAAAAGTCATTTCGAGAGAACACTTTATTAGAGGAATTTTAAACTCTAAGAGAAATGATGCAAAGGGAATCAAATCTTCTAAGCTAAAAGTTTGGAGCGACTTGAAATGGGATGGACTCATCTATAACCCTAGAGGTAGAGAAGAAAATGCACCAGAAAGCAAGGATACCAAAGATCCTGCTACTAAGATAAGAGGACAATTTGAACCGATTGCAGAAGGTCAATATTTCTATAAATTTAAATATAGATTAACTAAAGATTACCCATGGCAGGTTTCCTATATTCCTGTAAAAATTGATAATACAGCCCCTAAGATTGTTTCGGTTGATTTTTCAAATCCTGAAAAAATTAAGTTGATTACAAAGGATACTTATCACAAGGTAAAAGATCAATACAAGAATGAAACCTTATTTGCGAGAGATCAAAAAGAACATCCTGAAAAATTTGACGAGATTGCAAACGAAGTTTGGTATGCAGGCGCCGCTCTGGTTAATGAAGATGGAGAGGTTGAGAAAAATCTTGAAGTAACTTATGCAGGTGAGGGTCAAGGAAGAAATAGGAAACTAGACAAAGACGGAAATACTATTTATGAAATTAATGGTGCAGGAGATTTAAGAGGAAAAATCATTGAAGTCATTGCATTAGATGGATCTAGCAATTTCACAAAGATTCATAGAATTAAATTTGCTGATCATGCTGATGAAAAGGGGATGATTTCCTATTATCTAGTAGATCCTGATCAAGATTCATCTAAATACCAAAAGCTTGGCGAGATTTCCGAATCTAAATTTAAAAATTTAGAAAATAGAAAAGAGGATAGTCTTAAAAAAGATACAACTGAGGAAGAAAATCATCAAGAAAATGAAGAGTCTATCGAAGAAAAATCAAGCTTGACTATTCATAAAACTATTTCAACAATTAGAGATTTTGAAAGTAAAGACTTAAAGAAACTCATTAAAAAGAAATTTAGAGAAGTTGATGACTTTACAAGTGAAACTGGTAAGAGAACAGAGGAATACGATTATAAATACGATGATAAGGGAAATATCATTGCTTATGACGATGGTAGTGCCTTACAATATGAAACTGAAAAACTTGACGAAATCAAATCAAAAATTTATGGTGTTCTAAGCCCGTCTAAAGATGGACACTTTGAAATTCTTGGAAAGATAAGTAATGTTTCTAAAAATGCCAAGGTATATTACGGCAATAACTATAGATCTGTAGAAATCAAAACGACTAAGTATGATTCCCACTCAAAAACGATGACATTTGATTTATACGCTAATATTAATGATATTGTGGATGGATTAGCTTTTGCAGGAGATATGAGATTCTTTGTTAAAGATGATGATCAGATAAAAGCTGAAACTAAAATTAGAATGCCTGAAAAAAATAAGGAAACTAAAACAGAATATCCCTATACATCAAGTTATGGGAATGTAATAGAATTAGGAGAAGGTGATCTTTCAAAGAACAAACCAAACAATTTAACGGAAATGGAATCTGGTAAAATCTATTCTGATTCAGAAAAACAACAATATCTGTTAAAGGATAACATCATTCTAAGAAAAGGCTATGCACTAAAAGTGACTACCTATAATCCTGGAAAAACGGATATGTTAGAAGGAAATGGAGTTTATAGCCAGGAAGATATAGCAAAAATACAAAAGGCCAATCCTAATCTAAGAGTCCTATCAGAAAAAATAATTTATGCTGATAGTAGAAATGTTGAAGATGGAAGAAGTACTCAATCAGTATTAATGTCGGCTTTGGATGGCTTTAACATTGTAAAATATCAAGTGTTTACCTTTAAAATGAATGATAAAGGGGAGGCAATCGATAAAGATGGAAATCTTGTAACAGATTCTTCTAAACTGGTATTATTTGGTAAAGATGATAAAGAGTATCATGGGGAGGATGAGTCCAACGTAGAAGCTATAAAAGAAGATGGTTCTATGTTATTTATTGATGCAAAACCAGTAAATCTTTCAATGGACAAGAACTACTTTAATCCATCTAAATCTAATAAAATTTATGTACGAAATCCAGAATTTTATTTAAGAGGTAAGATTTCTGATAAGGGTGGTTTTAACTGGGAGTTGAGAGTTAATGAATCGGTTGTAGATAATTATTTAATCTACGGAGATTTACACATTGATAACACTAGAGATTTTAATATTAAGCTTAATGTTAAAGACGGTGACATCATGGACTGGGGAATGAAAGACTATAAAGCAAACGGATTCCCAGATAAGGTAACAGATATGGATGGAAATGTTTATCTTCAAACTGGCTATAGCGATTTGAATGCGAAAGCGGTTGGAGTACACTATCAATTTTTATATGATAATGTTAAACCAGAAGTAAACATTGATCCTAAGGGAAATACTAGTATTGAATATGCTGACGGAAAATCTGTAGTCTTTAATATCAATGATAAAAGAAATAATGGATTCGATGGTGAGATTCAAGACAAACATATTTATGTAAATGGAAAAGAATATAAATCATTTGATGATATTAAACAACTAACAGATAAGACACTAAACATTAAGATTGTTGTAAAAGATTTTGCAAGAAATACAACCGTAAAAGAATTCATTTTAAACAAAGATACGGGAGAGGTAAGCGAACTAAAACCTCATACGGTAACTGTGACCATTCAAAATGGAAAAGAAATGAGTTCAACGATAGTGTCGGAAGAAGATTTCATTTTACCTGTCTATAAGGGTGAATTAGAAAAAGGATATCAATTTGATGGCTGGGAAATTTCTGGTGTCGAAGGGAAAAAAGATGCTGGCTATGTTATTAATGTATCAAAAGATACTCTTATAAAACCTGTATTCAAGAAAATAGAGGAGAAAAAGGAGGAGGAAAATAAACCTACTTTTGATGTATCGAAAAAGAAAGATAACGTGCAAGAAAATCATAGTCACTTAGATGAAAATTACAAAAAGGAGGATTTACAAAGAGAAAATCATTCACACAAATCTGATTCAACTAAGGATGTCACAGCTAAAGTTCCTGATGAAAATGATAAAAACTTTGAAAATAAGAAGGAAGTTTATCTTAATGAACCAGACAACATAGATAATAAACATACCAATATTGATAGTAAATCAACTACTAACAATGATAGGTTGCCAAAAACCGGAACAGTTAGCGAAGTCTTCATGTCATTAGTTGCCGGAATAATGTTTACCTTAGGTGCGTTTCTTGGATTAAAGAAAAAAGATCAAGATTAAGACAAAGCTATAGAAAAATGGTTTGTGTACTGAGATAGTGTGATGATGAAACAGTTTTGTGAAAATAGCCATTTATAACTCAATTATTTAGTTTACTTTACTATTGATACTCTTTTTGGATTTATTAATGTACTTAGTTTCGACAACTAATGAATTGATTGAAAGGGTTAGTATTGATAATATTGGTCATATTAATTAGAAAATAGAGTCTATCAAAATTTAAAGGCTAATAGAGGTGATGAGATAATTTCAAGGAATTAAGTAGCGTTTGGTTGCTTAATTCCTTTTTATTATGTGACTATTAGTCCGTTTCGCTCCGAAGGTGCGAAACAAATAAACCACCCGCTATGATTGATATGCCCCCTGTCAAGTAGACAGGTTAAATATGGCTCTTTGTCAACTGTAGTGGGTGACGAAAAGCTAACATCTAGAGAGAACCTGATAGGTTTTCTCTTTTTGTATGTTCAGAGTGATGAAAACACGCTTCCTAAAGTTAATAAAGTTTCTAAAACCGAAGCCCAGACGTTTGATGTCTTTGATAAGCTTATTGGTCCCCTCCAATTTTGCATTTGAGTAATGTGTTTCTAGTGCGTTTTTGATGTATGGTTTGTGTCTAAGGAAGGTCAAGCATAATTAAGATAAGAAAGAGAAACGATATGAAAACCACAATTTTTACATTTCACCCTCAATTAAAAACGGGCTCACGCATTAATAAAGAACTGGCAACAGCTGCTGCTGGAGCTGGTTATGACGTGCGAGATATGTACCAACTGTATCCCAATTTTGACATTGATGTCAAAACGGAGCAAAAGATTCTAGAGGTAAGTGATCGCATTGTACTCCAGTTCCCAATTTATTGGTACCAAACGCCAGCCCTCATGAAACAGTGGTTTGACGTTGTTTTTGAATACGGTTGGGCCTATGGTTCGACTGGTACTGCCTTACAAGGCAAGGAAGTCATGTTGGTAGCTAGTTTTGGAGCTGGGCAAGATGACTACACGAGAAACGGCCGCTTCCATGTAACAATTGAAGAGATTTTAAAGCCTATCACTATGATTCAGTATTTGACAGGTCTAACATTTCTGGAACCTCTTATCATAACTGGTACTTTAAACATGGATCAAGAGTTATTATCAAATAAAGTAAATAAATACCTACAAATAATATAAATAAGACATATCAACCCTCTATAAATGGAATATACTTTATTATTTTTCTGTTTCAAACAATAAAGCATCAATCAATATACTTGAATACTAGTGGATATTATTGAGTATATTTCATATTGTCCAATTAGGACAATACATAAAATTTTTCCTCTATACTTTTCCTTAGGAGAAAGATTGATGTACCGACGTTTAAGGGATTTGAGAGAAGACAATGATTTCACTCAAAAATTCGTTGCCGAAAAACTTTCGTTTACTCAACGATATTCAGGAAAGATAAGAAGCATCTGAGTTTAACTTCAGATGCTTCTTTGGTAGTTATTACATTTGGAATGAATCATGTTTAAAATGTTGATGATATATTTTCTATTTTATGTTTAAATCTTTTTCCATTTCCATTTTAAGATTTTTGATGAAGACTTGATCACCAAAAGCTTCAGCTAGTACGGTAGCTGTATTATAAAGCTCAGTCGCTTTATCTCTATTGTTCTCATAGAAAAGATAATATTTCGCTTCAAAAATGAGTACGGCGGGTTTGTAAGCATGTTGTAGCGTCTTATCAATAATAGTATGCATTTTATCGACAATAGTTTTCATATTTCTATAATCATGATGCATCACATAGATTCCACCTATAGTTGACAATGCCCCTAGTAGTTCAACATTAACTAGCTCTTCCCCTTGTAATTCTTGATTAATTAATTTACATCGAAAACTTTCAACAATTTCTTCATCATAGTCACCAACTTGACATTGAAAGGTATAGTATTTTATTAGCAGAAGGTCATTCAAGGTGTACTCTTCTTTTTTTAATACCTGGTTCAAATAGTCTTCATATACAATCTCAACAAGATCTTCTTTCTTCTCTTCAGATATAAAATTCAGGGTTCTTTCAATGATATCAATGGTTAATAGTTCTTCTTCTGGTAGAATATCAATATAGTTGTCGTAGAGTTCCTCAATATCTTTTAGCTTTTTCTTGATACGTTCGAGGTCGCCATAGACAGGAGACTTCATGAGTTTATATTTAGCCTGATAGTACTCCTCAGGAATGTCTAGTTTTGTTTCACCTAACAAATAGTTGAGGGAAACACCCAATTTATCACTGATGTATTGCAGTTTGACAATGGTTGGTAAAGAACGACCTAGCTCAATTCTCATCAGTTGTTTTACTGTTAATTCTTCTTCGGTATCACAAACTTGCTCACGTGTTAAACCAAGTCGCTCACGTTCTTCACGAATTCTTTTTCCAATCTCGATTTTAATCTCTTCAGACATCTGTATTTCCTTTGAGTTTTAATTATATAATAATATACCTTAAAATCATGTGAATGAAAAGACTCCAGGGATTTGTCTTTTTATGGTTAGAGAAAAAGATGGGGAATAAACAAAATAACCATCTAACACTCAGTTTAGATGGTTGTGGTTTGGAATTAGGATATTTTTCGTAATCTCTTAGATTGTAGAATGGTCAGTGTAGCAAAGAGGAGCAACCAGGCTAGTAGAGAAAGTGAGCTTGCTATTTGGTCTTGCCACTTAAAGCTTTCAAGCTGGCTTATAGATTTTGTGAACAATCCCATATAACTGTACTTCGTGACATTATCGAAATCTTTACTAATCCCTGAAAGCATTGGAATAAACATACTAATCATTGATACTGGAAGGCTAATTACTTGGGCAGATACTTGAGTTTTACTGATTAATCCGATGAAAAGATTAATCAGCATCATTACTAAAGCTGTAGCAAGCGAGATGATAAGATAAGGACCATAATTATTTTCAATATTAAGTTCGAGTATTCTCGGAATAGCAGTTGTCATAACTAAGCTAATAAGCACTGGATAAAATAAAACTGAAAGAATATAGTTTTTACTGTTAACACCACTTAAAAATAAGGTTCTTAAAATATTTTTTTCCTTTTCTTCGGAAACAATAGTACTGATTGGATTTCCAACTGATAAACTCAAAGATAGGGCTAAACAGTTGACTAATAGATTGACTTTCATTGAGTTGTTTAGGCTACCTTGAATCTCATAGATATGTTTGTAGAGAAAGGCAAACCCTAAAGGAAGGAGAATTTGTAGGATAATGGTTTTATTAGATTTGATAACTCGCTTTCTAAGCCATAGTAAAGATTTTAATTGGTTAAACATTAAGTTTTCCTCCTGTAAGTTGGATGAAGATGTCCTCTAAAGTTGGTTCACATGAGTGGATGGTTTGAATATCTTGAGTAGCACTAATATGATTTAATTCAGAGAAAGGAATCACTTTTTCTTGACCTGAGCAGTAGGTCACTTTTACCATTTTATTTGTATTATATTTCTGAATAAGTTCAGCAGGTTTACCTTCTTCGACAATCTTACCTTTATTTAGAAGTACAATCTTATCGCACAAAATTGTAGCCTCGTGCATGTCATGTGTCGTCAGAAAAATGGTTGTTCCTTGTTGTTTTAGTTCTTCAATAAGAGAATGAATGGTTTGAGACGTTGATGGATCTAGTCCAGAAGTAGGTTCATCAAGAAAGAGAACTTTTGGCTTGTTTATGATAGCTCTCACTAAAAGCATCCGTTGTTTCATCCCTGTAGAGAGCTTTTCTGCCAAGGTTTTACGATGGTCATAAAGACCTACACGTTTTAACAAATCATCAACATACTCTGTCGAAACATTATAGAGTTTTGCGAAGAATAGAAGATTGTCATAAAGTGTCAATTTTTCATAAAAACCACTATTTTCAGTGATTAAACCAATCTTTGACAAATCATCTTCTTTTAACTGAAGGGATGATTTGCCCAAAATATAAGTTTCTCCCTGACTAGGAGTGAGTTGACCTGTTAAGATATTGATTGTTGTCGTTTTACCAGAACCTGATGGTCCAAGGAAACCTAGAATTTCACCTTTTTCAACTGTGAAGTTTAGATTTTCGATTGCTTTATATTTTTGAAATTCTTTGGTTAACTGTTTTGCTACGATAAGGTTTGTCATATCTTGATTTCTCCTATTTGATTATATGAACGAGTATAAACAAAAAAATAACGAATCAAAAGGACATCTATGTCACTTTGATTCGTTACTTGTATCTAAATCATTTTCCATTTCCATTTTAAGATTTTTGATGAAGACTTGGTCACCAAAAGCTTCGGCTAGTACGGTAGCTGTATTATAGAGCTCGGTTGCTTTATCTCTATTGTTCTCATAGAATAGATAATATTTCGCTTCAAAAACAAGTACTGCGGGTTTATAAGCTTGTTGAAGTGTCTTATCAATAAGAACATACATTTTATCAACAACAGACTTCATTTCTTTATAGTCATGATGCATTACATATATCCCAGCTATAGCTGATAAAGCACCTATCAGTTCAACATTAAACAGCTCTTCACCTTGTAATTCTTGATTAATTAATTTTCGTCTAAATTTTTCAATTCTCTCTTTATCATAGTCATAATCCTGACATCGAAATGCATAGTATGAAATTAATAGAAGGTCATTTAAGGAATATGTTTCTTTTTTCAAAGCTTGAACCAAATAGTCTTCAAATACAGATTCAATAAGACTTTCTTCCTCACTAATCATAAAATTCAGGGTTCTTTCAATGAGATCAATAGCTAAAAGCTCGTCCTCTGGTAGCACATCAATATAGTTGTCGTAGAGTTCCTCAATATCTTTTAGCTTTTTCTTGATACGTTCGAGGTCGCCATAGACAGGAGACTTCATGAGTTTATATTTAGCCTGATAGTACTCCTCAGGAATGTCTAGTTTTGTTTCACCTAACAAATAGTTGAGGGAAACACTCAATTTATCACTGATGTATTGAAGTTTGACAATAGTTGGTAAAGAACGCCCAAGCTCAATTCTCATCAGTTGTTTGACGGTTAATTCTTCTTCGGTATCACAAACTTGCTCACGTGTTAACCCTTGACGTTCACGTTCTTCACGAATTCTTTTTCCAATCTCGATTTTAATATCTTCTGACATACATAATTCCTTATGATTTAGTTTTTTAATAATAATATAACGTAAAATTGAAATAAAGTCCAAAAGCCATAATAGAAGTAGTGTATAATAGAATCTACAGGTGTTTACAGTTATGAAACAATCTCAATTTGCGAGCTCAATAACCAGCAGATTTTCTTCTCAAATATTATTTAGAATATTAAAAATGTTATAATAGGAGATGAGAAAGGGGGAGACGATGATGAAAATTATAGCAATAAACCCTATTCCGTTTAAAAAAAGAATGATTGAATTTCTCTTTGATTATCTTTTCATTCTAGCTTATTTAGTTCTTCTGTTTTTAAGTTCGATGCTTATTTACATCATCTTTTTTAATGGTGTCCCAGAGTTTGCAGAAATTCAGTCGCAGTGGCTTGTATTTTTCACCTCTGTTTTGCCAATCACGCTCCTTTTCACATTCTTGGATTATAAAAATTATGGCAGTTTTGGGAAGGTTAAAGCGGGACTTGAACTTGTCTACCAGAAAAAAACAGTGCAGGCTAGCTTGATTAGAAATGTCATCAAATTTTTACCTTGGCAACTCGGTCATATGGGCACGATTCATGGCTTATATAGTGATTTTGATGTGTTATCCATTATCCTCTCGTTTTCAGCGACTCTACTCGCAGTTTTGCTACTGGCAATGACGATTTTTAGGAAAGATAAGAGACATTTGGGAGACCTACTAGCCCGTACACAAGTACAGCTCAGAGGTGACTAAGATACATGTTGCTTACTTGATTCTTAAGGAAAACTGTATGCGATTAAAGGAAGTCATTATGATGGCCTCCTTTTTCTATTGCTCCAATTACTGTATAATAGTCTCTACAGGAGTTTACAGTTATGAAACAATCTCAATTTGCGAGGGCGCTTTGGTATGGTATTCTGGGTGCCCTCTTTTTTGCTTTTACTTTTATTTTCAACCGTAGTATGAATCTTTCGGGTGGGTCCTGGATGTGGAGTGCTAGTCTACGCTATTTGTTTAGTTTGCCTATGCTGGCTGTTTTGGTCTGGCGTAAGGGTGAGCTGGCAGGTGTATTGTCTGCCATTAAGAAAGCACCCTTGACCTGGTTGGTCTGGAGTACGGTTGGTTTTGGGCTTTTTTATGGGCCCCTGTCTCTAGCGTCCATTTATGGCGAGTCATGGTTTGTGGCGGCTACTTGGCAGATTACCATTCTAGCTGGTCTGCTCTTGACCCCTCTCTTTGGGCAGAAGGTACCTGGTAAGCAACTGCTTATGACATTGGTTATCCTTTTAGGGATTATTCTCATTCAGATTCCTTACTTTGGTAGTGGTCTTGGTAGCGGTGTGGTCCGTGCTAGTCTCTTGATTTTACTGGCCGCTTTTGCCTATCCTTTGGGTAATCGTAAGATGATGGTCCACTGCAAGCATGATCAGCTTTCAACGACGCAACGCGTGTTTGGGATGACCTTGATGAGTACGCCTTTTTGGTTGCTTTTGTCAGTTTTTGCTGGTGCAGATGCTGGGCTTCCATCAGGTGGACAGATTTTACAGTCTTTAATTGTAGCAGTCTTTTCTGGGGTTGTCGCAACCTTGCTTTTCTTCGAGGCGACTAATCTAGTTAAGCATAACCATAAGCAACTGGCAGTGGTTGAAGCCACTCAGGCTGGTGAAGTTCTCTTTACCCTCTTGGGTGGTTGCCTCTTCCTCGGAGATAGTCTACCTAGCCTTTTGGGATTCTTTGGGATTGCTATTGTAACCATTGGTATTATTGGAAATAGCCTGCTAACAGGCTCAGATTAAGCATCAGTATGAGACTTTCGAATGGCAAATTCGGAAGTTTTTCATTTATATGAAAAATATTATAGAAAAATGCGACATTTTCAGACGATAGTGCTATAATGATATTAAAAGTAAGCGTTTACCGTTTTAATGTAAATCCTAGAGATATTTCCGGAAACTTTGATAGGCTTATTAATAAAGGCGAATGTCTTGACTTTGAATTTTCATGAAAAATGAGTTAACATTTAATGTTGCTCTAAAGAAGGAGAAGAATCATGAATGATACTGTTTGTAAAAATTGGTTTATGCGTAAAAGTGGGAAAACTTGGGTCTATGGTTGTGCCTTGGTAAGTTTTGTAGGTTTGGCCCTGGCTAGTCCTGTCTATGCGGACCAAGTGGAACAGGCAACTGTGAGCCCAACACCTCAAGAAGTGGTAACTCAAACTGACCATCAAGTTGCCCCTCAAGTGGAGCTTGCACCTAGCACGACCAAGGAAGTCCCCCAAGTGGTAGAGCCGAGCCAGTCTCTTGTTTCCGAATCTGCTAAAACAGCTCAAGAAAATCCCACTCAGCCTAGCCCTGACCAGTCAAAAGAAGTACAAACACAGGCTAGTGAGGCTGAGAAAGTAACTAACCAAACGCAAGAAGCCGATTTGAATCAGACCAATCAAGAACAATCTCCAGTTGTAACGAATAGCACCAGTCCTGTTCATGTGACAGAGGAAAAAACGGATTTGCCTAATAATGAAGCAGTTACCAATCTTGAAGGGATGACCGCAGACCAAAATGGTCACTGGGAAATGCAGGCTGACGGTATTCATTCAGAAGCCAAAGACAAGGGAGACTCTTTCCTTTATTCTCAATCCGAGGGCAAGAATTTTATCTATTCAACAGATGTGACCTTCAAGGAAGCTGGTGGTGCCGCTGCCCTCATTTTCCGTGGTAACAATGATAGTAGCGATAAAAATATGTACGGGGTCAATGTAGACTCTGGTAACCATAAGGTTAAGTTTTGGCGTTGGGTCAATAATCATGATATTCAACTTGTAGATGAGAAAGATGTGACACCAACTGCCGATGAAACCTACAATCTTAGAGTAGTTGCGGCTAATCAGTGGCTATCTTACTATGTCAATGATGTGCTTGTCGCAAGTACAGGTGACGCTGTTCTTCAAAAAAGTGACAAGGGCCAACCTCAAGTCCTTCCAGAAGGTTACTTTGGACTTCTTAATTGGAATGCCAATGTCATTTTCAAAAACACCCGCTATGTTAATCTTGATGATGCCAGTCTTCCTTTGATTGACAATCTTGTGGTGACCTCAAAGACAGGTTCTGTTGAAAAACAAGCCCAATTCTTCTCTGAAGAACCACTCCATATCCAATATGTGGGACACAATGCTGAGACAGTAGGCCTTGACATTACTAAGCATAATCCAAATGCTGTTATCAAGGTAGAGGATGCCAAGGGAAATGTCTACACAGATATTTCACAATTGCCAGTGGCTGTAGGTGCCAATTACTTTATTATTGAAAGTAGTATGACTGATTCACTAGGCCGTCCTGTGACCTTGACTTATCGTGTTAATATCCACCGTAGACAAAGTGATGATGTGTATTACAACGAGCTTTATCGTGATCAGTATCATTATTCTGTAAAGGATGGCTGGGCTAATGACCCTAATGGTTTGGTCTTCTACAAGGGACGTTACCATCTCTTCTATCAATTTTACGATGATACCAAATGGGGGCCAATGCACTGGGCCCATGCGACCAGCCGAGACTTGCTTCATTGGGATGAAGAACCAATAGCCTTTTATCCAGATGCGACAGGTCACATGTTCTCAGGCTCTGTCGTGGTTGATAGTACCAATAGCTCAGGCCTCTTCAAATCTCCGGAAGGTGGCCTGGTGGCTATTATCACTTCAAATGGTAATGGGCAACGGATTGAGATTGCCTATAGTGAGGACGAGGGGAGAACTTGGCAAAAATATGACAAGGTAGTTGCCGACTGGTCTCAGGACCCACTTCAAAACCAAGATTTCCGTGACCCTAAGGTCTTCCGCTGGGATAACCAATGGTTTATGGTCCTTGCTGGTGGTCCACTCCGCATTTATTCTTCACAAGACTTGAAGAACTGGCAAGTTGAAACAACCTATAAGGATTTGCATACGGAATGTCCTGACCTTTATCCGATTGTGGCCAATGATGGGGCTCTCAAGTGGGTCCTCTCACGTGGTGGTCGTTCTTACAAGGTTGGTGATTTTAAACAAGTAGATGGCAAGTGGGCCTTTGTAGCTGATGATGTTTACCAAGATCATGACGAAATCATGAATTTTGGTAAGGATTCCTATGCTGCTATGACTTATTATGTTCATGATTTTGGAACAGCTGACCATCCAAACATCCCACAATTGACTGAAATCAACTGGATGAACACTTGGGAAGATTATTGTAATCTGGTTGCAGATACTGTAGGTCAAAAATTTAATGGTACCTTTAACCTTAACCTTGACCTCGGTTTGGTTAAATCAGGCGACCGTTATCTCTTAACCCAAACTCCTGTTAAGGCCTACGAAAGCCTTCGTGATACAGACAACGCTCAGTATTTTGAAAATGTCACAGTAGCTTCTGATAACGAATTACTTAAAGATTTCACGGGTGACACTTATGAAGTGGTTTCTCACTTTGTACCAGGTAAGGACACGACAGCAGTTGGATTTAATCTTCGCGTTGGTGATGGTCAAGCTACTAAGGTCATTTACGATTTAACTAAGGAAACTTTATCAATTGACCGTAGCCAATCTGGTACTATCCTTTCAGATGCCTTTGCTAAGGTTAATAGTCAACAAGTGACTCGAAATGAAGATGGTTCTATTGATTTGCATCTTTATGTGGACCGTGCGAGTGTGGAGGTCTTTGCTAAGGGAAATACGGTAGCTGGTGCTAATCAGATTTTCCCAAGCCCAAGAGCCGTTGGAGCGAGCGTCTTGGTTGAAGGTGGTCCAGCCAAAGCAAATATTGCTATCTACCCAATTAAGAGTACTTGGACTGACAAGAAGGAAGTCACTAAGGCTGTTGCCATGAACACCACAGTTGCAGGTCATTTGGCTCTTGAAGTTGGTCAAAGTAAGGATTTGCAAGTTTACCTCGCACCGGCTTCTGAAGAGCAAGATGTGACATGGACAGTAAGTGATCCAAGTTTGGTGTCCTATACTGAACATGACAATAAACTTTCTCTCAAAGCCCTTCACAAAGGTCATCTCACTGTCACAGCAACTTCAGTTGAAAACCCATCATTGACCAAGACCTTTAATATTGACATTACGCTCAACAATTTTGCGACCAACCTTAAAGGATTGAAAGCTGTCACTGGTGATTGGTATATTGATGACGATACCCTTTACGATAGCAATGTTAGTGCCAATGACTTCTTCATGGCCTATGAAAGTAATGGCTTCAAGCAATTTGACTATGATATCGATGTCAAATACCAACATGGCTTGGTCAACCTCTTTGTAGCTGCGGAACGTGAAGAACCAGGTCGTGCCTACTCTGTCCAATTTGCTGACAATGATACTGTTCGTCTCTTCCGTTTTGGTGGTGAAACCATCGCTGAAGCTCATTTGGATAAGGCTATCAATGACGGTCAGTACCACCATGTCAAGGTTGTGAAAGGCAAGGACACCATGACAGTCTATGTCGATGGCAAGGAAGTGCTCCATCATCAATTTGATGCTGTGGATAATTACTTCAATCAAGCCCATGTAGGTGTCGGTCTTTGGGATGGAGCAGTAGAATTCAAAAACTTCTTCGTAACTGAAAAAATGACAAACACAAGCAGTGACACTACTGACGAACCAATCAAACCTGATCCTCAGCCAGAACCAAGTCCAGAGCCAAATCCGGATAATAAACCAGCTGAACCTGAGCATCAGCCTGAGGTTGCTCCAGAGCCTGAACCAACTGGGCAAATTAATGGTCACGACAGTACAAACACAGTGCCAGATCCATCTCAGGATAATACTGGTAAGCAAGAAGAAAGTAACACTCCAGTGGAAACACCTAAGACTGTCACTCCACTAGTTGAGAATCTCCTCAAAAAATTCAACGCATTTAGTCTCACAACCTTCCTTGCAAGTATTGCCAAAGAAACATGGCACTTTTTAACAAAATGGCTATTCAGCTAAAATCAAAACGTTGAAAAGGCTATGTAAGAAGAAAAAACTTAGAAGTATGAGTGCTTCTAAGTTTTTTTGTTTTTTACTAAAAATCACCCAAAAATTTCTTTTGCGAGTGCTTTTCCTTTTGGAGTTGCTGCTAAGCCACCTTCAGCAGTTTCCCGGAAGGCAGTTGGCATGGCTGAACCCACCTGATACATCGCGTCAACAACCTGGTCGACTGGAATGGCCGATGTGATACCCGCCAAGGCCATGTCCGCAGCCACTAGGGCAAAACTTGCTCCCATGGCATTACGTTTGACACATGGGACCTCAACCAATCCGGCTACAGGGTCGCAGATGAGTCCCAACATATTTTTAAGCACAAAGCAGATGGCCTGACTGGCCTGGAAAGGTGTACCACCAGCAGCCATTGTAATAGCGGCAGCAGCCATAGCAGAGGCGGAACCGACTTCGGCTTGGCAGCCACCCTCGGCACCAGAAATCGAGGCATTATTTGCGATGACTAAGCCAAATGCACCCGCAGTGAAGAGAAAATCCAATTGTTGTGATTCGGTTAAGCCCAGTTTTTCGATAGCAGTTGTAAGAACAGCAGGCAGACAGCCAGCAGATCCAGCAGTAGGTGTGGCACAAACCAATCCCATCTTGGCGTTAGATTCATTGACTGCCATGGCATTTCTAGCAGCACCCAAAACAGCAGAATCAGCCAAGGTCTTTCCATTTTTGATATAGGCATCCAGTTTGGCAGCGTCTCCCCCGGTTAAGCCAGTTGGTGATTTCTCAGGGGACAAACCAGCCTGAACAGACTCCTTCATCACTTCAAGATTTCGAGTCATTAGAGCTAGGATTTCAGGACGTTCCCGTCCAGTTAGTTCTGTCTCTGTAGCAATCATGAGCTCGGCGATATTACCTTGGTAATCTCGGTCAGCTTGTTGAACTAATTCTTCAATAGTGTAAAACATGCAATCCCCCTCTTAGCTGAAAAAGTTGACATTATGTAGATGAGGAATTCTAGCGATTTCAGTGACGGCCTCATCACACTGGTGCGAGTCAATTTCGATAATCATAATGGCCTTTTCACCGGCATTTTCCCGAGTAACAGTCATTTGAGCGATATTGATGCCATAACGCGACAAAATATCTGTGACAAGGGCAATCATTCCTGGAACGTCTTGGTGGACAATGATGAGAGTTGGTGTATTCATCTTGAGATTGACCGCAAAACCATTGAGTTCAGTTACTTGGATATTTCCTCCACCGATAGAAACGCCTGTGGCAGAAATGGTTTTTGTAGCATTTTTTAAGGTGATACGAGTCGTATTGGGGTGTGGCGCATTACTATCCTTGTTAATTTTCCAGTAGACCTTAATGCCTTTTTCGTATGCGATATCCAGAGCGCGTGGAATGTCAGGGTCGTCCGTTTCCATACCTAAAATACCAGCCACTAGAGCCACATCTGTCCCGTGACCTCGATAGGTCTTGGCAAAGGAATTAAAAAGTTGAAATTCTACCTCAGTCGGTGCTTCACCAAAGATGGCAGAAACAATCTTTCCAATACGAACAGCTCCTGCAGTATGACTAGAGGAAGGCCCGACCATGACAGGTCCGATGATGTCAAAAACGGATTGAAATTTTAAATTTTTCATAACACGCCTCGTTTGATTAATCTTGTATTTTCAGTATACCACGAATTAGAGCGATTAGGTATTTAAGTAAAAATCTATAGAAATAGTAAAAAAACAACCGACTTTAAGTTTTCTTTAAGGTTTAATGGATATAATAGCAGTCTATTAAGTAAGCAATACTTATTTTTCATAAATCTGAGAGGGCGGCCTGCGGGTCGCCCTTTTGTGTTCCTTTCTCTATATATAGCTGGATTGTGGTAAAATAGAGCCTAAAGATTTTCCAGTTAGAGAGGACACGCCATGACCTACACGCATTTACTTTTCGACCTTGACCACACTCTCCTAGATTTTGACCGTGCTGAAGATTTGGCTTTGACCTACCTTCTTGAGGAGGCTGGGGTGGCTTCACGAGATCTTAAAGTTTACAAGGATCACTATATTCCCATGAACCGTTCCATGTGGGAAGATCTCAATCATGGTTTAATCACTAAACCGGAATTGCTTCGCACGCGCTTTTCTCGTCTTTTTGACCATTTTCGACAGGAGGTTGATGGCAGTCACTTAGCAGGCCGTTACCAACATTTCTTGAGTCAGCAGGGGCAGGAGTTGCCTCAGGCCCATGCTTTCTTATCAAACGTTAAAGACCGTGGCCACAAGATTTATGCAGCAACTAACGGTGTTAGCTATATCCAACGTGGCCGCCTGCAGGCTTCGAGTATTTTACCTTTCTTCGACGATGTCTTCATCTCTGATGAGGTGGGTGCCCACAAACCGTCTACAGACTTTTTTGATAAAATTGCCAATCAGGTCCATGATTTTCACCCAAGCTCAGCTCTCATGATTGGTGATAGTCTAACTGCTGATATCCAGGGTGGTAATAATGCGGGTATTGATAGTGTCTGGTTCAATCCAAGTAACCTAGTCAATGAGACTCCAGCTGTTCCAACCTATCAAGTCAAAAGTTATGAGGAAATCCTGAAGATTTTGTCCAAGTAAAGCTATGATAGCCATGATTCCGAAGAGCTTTTTAGCTCTTTTTTTGCTACAATGAAAGCATGAATGATCTGATTAAACATAAGTTGGAACTGCTCCCAAGCAACCCGGGGTGTTATCTCCACAAGGACAAATTCGGCAATATTATTTATGTCGGTAAGGCTAAAAATCTAAAAAATCGTGTGCGTAGCTATTTTCGTGGAAGCCATGATACCAAGACGGAACTTTTGGTATCTGAGATTGCAGACTTTGAATTTATCGTAACCGAGTCTAATATCGAGGCCCTGCTTTTGGAAATTAACCTCATCCAAGAGAATATGCCTAAATTTAACATTCGCCTCAAGGATGATAAATCTTACCCTTTTATCAAGATTACCAAGGAGCTCTATCCAAGACTCTTGATTACTCGCCAGGTCAAAAAGGATGGTGGTCTTTATTTCGGCCCTTACCCAGACTCTGGTGCAGCCAATGAAATCAAGAAGCTTTTGGACCGTATTTTCCCCTTTAAGAAATGTAAAAATCCTGCCAACAAGGTCTGTTTTTATTACCATATTGGTCAATGTAATGCCCACACCATCTGTCACACCACTGAGGATTATTGGCAAGGTTTGGTTGAAGATGTCAAGAATTTCCTAAACGGTCATGATGATAAAATCGTTACCCAGCTCAAGGGCAAGATGAAGGACATGTCTGATCAGATGGAGTTTGAGCGTGCAGCGGAGTATCGAGATCTGATTGAGGCAGTGTCGACGCTCAGGACCAAACAAAGGGTTATCCGTCAAGACATGCAGGACCGTGATATTTTCGGTTACTACGTGGACAAGGGCTGGATGTGTGTTCAGGTTTTCTTTGTCCGCCAAGGGAAACTCATTCAGCGTGATGTCAATATGTTTCCTTACTATAATGATGCCGAGGAGGATTTTCTAACCTATATGGGTCAATTTTATCTGGATAGTCGTCATCTCAAACCTAGGGAAATTTTTATTCCTGGAGACATTGATCAAAAGTCTGTCGAAGCTCTGGTCGGAGATGAGGTCAAGGTTTTCAAACCTCAACGGGGAGAGAAGAAGCAGTTGGTTAATTTGGCGGCGAAAAATGCTCGTGTTAGTTTGACTCAAAAATTTGATCTTCTTGAAAAAGATATAGCCAAGACCCAAGGAGCTATTGAAAATCTAGGCAAGCTCATGGGTATTCCGACACCAGTCCGTATCGAGTCTTTTGATAACTCTAACATCATGGGAACTAGCCCTGTCTCTGCCATGGTTGTCTTTGAAAATGGTAAACCTAATAAAAAAGAGTACCGCAAATATAAAATCAAGACTGTTGAAGGTCCTGACGATTATGCCAGTATGCGTGAGGTCATTCGTCGCCGCTATAGTCGTGTCAAACGCGATGGTTTAACGCCACCAGACCTTATTATCATGGATGGTGGTCAAGGTCAAGTCAATGTCGCCAAGGACGTACTTCGTAATGAGCTTAATCTATCTATCCCAGTTGCGGGGCTTCAGAAAAATGACAAGCACCAAACCAATGAATTGCTATTTGGAGATCCCTTACAGGTTATTGATTTGCCACGTCAATCCGAGGAATTTTTCCTCCTTCACCGTATTCAGGATGAAGTACACCGTTTTGCCATCACCTTCCATCGACAAGTCCGTAGTAAGAACAGTTTCAGTTCCAAACTTGATGGAGTGGAGGGGCTAGGACCTAAACGCAAACAAAAACTCCTCAAACACTTCAAGTCTATGACAGCTATCCAAAAAGCTACCGTTGAGGATATCCAAGCCCTTGGCATTCCTGAAAAAGTAGCACAGGCTCTATTGGATAAGTTAGGCGAAGATAACAATTAAAGAAACTTAAATTCATTAAGCCATTTTTTTGTTATAATAAGAATAATTAAAAAGGAAAGGAGTCCTGCTATCAAAAACGAAGCTAAAATTGAACGTCTTTATGATAGGGGGCGTCGTGGCTTTCTTCGAGGTATCTTTAGTCGTGCTACGATTATCTTCCTTATCATCTTACTGCAGCTTGTTGTTGTTGCTATGTCTTACCTTTGGTTGAGTCAGTATAGAGTGCACCTGCAGGTGACAGAAGTGGTCCTTCGTATTCTAGCCATCATCTATCTCTTCCAAAGTGATATGGAATCAACGGCTGTTAATACTTGGTTGCTGATTGTTTTACCTTTCCCTATTATCGGAACCTTACTCCTAGCCTATACAAAACTAGATTTGGGCTATACTGGGATGAAGCGTGCGATTCAGAGCAATATTGACCGCAGTTGTGGAATATTGAAACAGGATGATAAAGCTCTCGAAGAGCTTAAGCAACGTCACACGAGTAACTACAATTTGGTTCAGTATCTTGAAAATGTTAATGGGCATTTTCCTGTCTATCGTCATAGTAAGACGACCTATTTTCCAAGCGGAGAAGCCAAATTTGATGAAATGAAGAAACAGCTCCTTAAAGCGGAGAAGTACATTTTCTTGGAATATTTCATCATTGACGAAGGTGAGATGTGGGGTGAAATCCTAGCTATCTTGAAACAGAAGGTCCAAGAAGGGGTGGAAGTACGTGTCATGTATGATGGCATGATTGAATTTTCAACCTTGAGTTTCGACTATAAGAAACGTTTGGAGAGAATTGGCATTCAATCTCGTGTTTTTGCTTCAGTAATGCCTTTCTTGTCGACCTATTACAATTACCGTGACCATAGAAAAATCTTGCTGATTGATGGTAAGGTAGCCTTTACAGGTGGGGTTAATCTAGCTGATGAATATATCAACAAGATTGAGCGTTTTGGCCATTGGAAAGATACTGCACTCATGGTTGAGGGACCAGCGGTTGATACTTTCTTAGTCCTCTTCCTTCAAATGTGGACTTATTCACATGAAACACTGGAAGTGACACCATATATGGTTGAGCATGAGACCTTTGATACTCCTGGTTTTGTTGTTCCTTACGGGGATATCCCACTGGATAAGGATAAGGTTGGTGAGAATGTTTATATTGATATTCTTAATCATGCGCGTGATTTTGTTCATATCATGACGCCCTATCTTATTTTAGATGGCGAGTTACTACATGCTTTGAAGTTTGCGGCTGAGCGTGGAGTTGATGTTAGTATCATCATGCCTGGTATTCCTGATAAAAAGTCAGCTTATTACTTAGCTAAGACTTACTACCCAACACTTTTAGAATCTGGTGTTAAGATCTATGAGTACACACCCGGTTTTGTTCACGCCAAGATCTTTGTGAGTGACAATAGTAGGGCTGTTGTAGGAACAATCAACTTGGATTACCGCAGTCTTTATCATCACTTTGAGTGTGCGACTTATCTTTATAGGACGTTATCAGTGGTTTCCATTGAGGAAGATTTCCAAGCGACCAAAGCCAAGTGTCATCGAGTCAGTATCGCTGAGATTGAAAATCTGCCGTTCCATCAAAAGGCTTTAGGATTATTGACTAGATTAGTTGCTCCGTTGATGTAGTGACAATTTCTGTTAGAAGAGGGTTGAGCCCTCTTTTCTTATAGTTTAAAATAAAGGTAATGAAGTCGAAGGAGAAAATGATGTTAACTATTCGTCCAGCCAAGTTATCCGATGCACCAGCTATTCAGGCCATCTATGCACCCTATGTTGAAAAGACAGCTATTACTTTCGAATACGAGGTTCCCAGCGTTCAAGAGTTTGAAGCACGCATCAGCAAGACGCTTGAAAAATTCCCCTATCTAGTGGTAGAAGAGGATGGCCGAGTTCTCGGCTATGCTTATGCTTCAACCTATTATGCTCGTACAGCCTATGATTGGACAACAGAATTGTCTATTTATCTTCATGAAGATGCGCGTGGTCGAGGTTTGGGAAATCAGCTCTATGATGCCCTTGAGGAGGAACTTGAGAAGCGAGGGTTCTTGCGTTTCTTAGCCTGCATTGCAGTCCCTAATGAGGCCAGCGTTGCTATGCATGAAAAGCGGGGTTATGTCCAAGTTGCCCATTTTCCAAAAGTTGGCTACAAGTTTGAGCAATGGCACGATATCGTCTGGATGCAAAAAAACTTGGATGGACCTGTTAGAAAGATACAGTAGGTGCCCCATCAATCTTAAATCACAATGGCTAATTATCCCTGCCTTTTGCATATGCTAAAATGATACTAATAAAATCACTGGGAGAGACCGAAAAGTTTGTGGTGGTCTCCCATACATGAAAGGAACCTATATGACTCAAGTAACCAGTGCTAGACTGTTACCCCCAAAGCCCTCCAGATGGGCTAAAAGTCTTCTTAATCGCAAGGTACCTATTTTCCTGTTCTTCTTACTGGAATTGGCTTTTCTCGTTTTCTCATATCTCAGTCTACAAGAGCATTTTCCATCCATAATCTTATGGGAACACTTGTTGAGTGTTTTTACCTTCTTTTATTTGCTGAATCGTTCTATGGACTCTCGTTCCAAATTATCCTGGCTGATTATCATTGCTCTTTTCCCAATTTTTGGGACAGCCTTGCTTTACTTTTCACTTGCTGATTTGGGTGTGAGACGGTTGAAGAAACGACTTGAGGATGCTACAGTGCAAGCTTCTAATTATTTAAGCACCGATCCAGAAGTAGCTGATTATTTATCTCATGGTGATCGTCAACTACAGCGTTTAGCTTATTTTCTGGAGCATAGTCCAGCTCAGTTTTCTATCTACAGAGATACTGAGGTGACCTATTTTCCACTTGGAGACGACATGCTTCCAGCACTGTTGAAGGATTTGAAAAAGGCAGAGCGTTATATCTTTATGGAGTATTTCATCATTGACGAAGGTATCATGTGGGGTGAGATTTTAGCCATTTTGGAGGAAAAGGCCAAGGAAGGTCTGGACGTTCGTGTCATGTTTGATGGGATGAATGAGATGACCACCTTGTCCTACGATTATATTGATCGACTACACAAGGTGGGTATTAAAGCTCAAGCCTTCTCACCAGTCAAGCCCATCCTATCAACCTATTACAATTACCGAGACCATCGGAAGATTACTGTGATTGATGGTCAAGTTGCTTATACTGGTGGTGTAAATATCGCTGATGAGTATGTCAATAAACGAGAGCGTTTTGGTCATTGGAAGGATACAGCCCTTCGCCTAGATGGTTCAGCAGTTCAAACGCTAAAAGCTCTCTTTTTGACCATGTGGACGGTGACTGGAGTAGATGACAAGACAGATATGGAGCACTATCTACAAGAAAAACCTCAAAAAAGCAAGAGTCAGGGTTTGGTTCTCCCTTATGCCAATTCACCTTTGACCTACCACAAGGTTGCAGAAAATGTTTATTTACATCTTCTGAATACATCTAACGATTATGTCTATATCATGACACCTTATCTGATTTTGGATGATGAATTGGTTCGATCTATAACCTTTGCGGCTAGACGAGGTGTAGATGTTCGTATCATTATGCCAGGGATTCCAGATAAGCAGTATGCCTTTGATATTGCGACTACCTATTTTAAAGTGCTCTTGGATGCTGGCGTCCGTATTTTCCGTTATACCCCGGGCTTTATCCATGCTAAAGTTTATGTTTCTGACGCCAAACAAGCTGTGGTAGGTACCATTAACACTGATTACCGGAGTCTCTATCAAAATTTTGAAGATGGGGTCTATCTCTATAAAAATCTGGAAGTGCTTAACATTGAACAAGATTTTGAGAAAACCCAGGCACTCTCAGAGGAAGTCACTCTGGAAAGTCTGTCTAAAATACCTATGGCTCATCGTCTAGGTGGCTATCTCTTTTCTCTGATTGGACCTTTGATGTAATCTTCTTTATAAATTTCCCCGTTTTTTGTTCTATGGTATAATAAGACCATTAGATGAAAAAGGGGATTTTTTAATGAAAAAAGCAATGACTCTCTGAACTGCCCCCAAAAGTTAGACAATGTATTTAAGAAAAGGATTTAGTTATGTATTGCACAGGACTAAGTCCTTTTCTACCATTTGTCAAGTGTATCAAGGTATTTGATGAAAAATAGTTTTACCTTAATTCGTTTATTGTTGTAATAATCAATATAATCTAAGTCTTATCGGAAACTTTCTGTAACTCTTCCTTAATAGTCTCTTGCTTTCTCGCTATAAGATTTCGAACCTGTCTTCTGGGTATTTTAGTTGCTCTTTTTCTTCTCCCAATAATTGTATACTCGTTTTTCGTGTATGATACTAACCATTGTCACCATAGAACGATTAGGTAAAGTCTAAGACGCTGATACACTTCTCTGTGAACGACCTTCCAGTAGAATTTTATTAATTATTTTTTTATTTAATTCAGGGAAATCGCAACAATCTTTCCCCTTTTTAACGATTTTTATTCCATAACGGTTAATTAATTCAATCATGTACTTAAGGTTAGGAATATTTATACTCAAGATATTTGCAAGTTACTCTAAGCTATATCCTTGGTTTCTAAGGTCATAGATTTTACGCTTGTCATCATAAGTCAATTTCATAAAAAAAAAACACCTCAAAAGTTAGATTTTTTCTCTCTAACTTTTGGGGTGCATTACACTCATATAGTGAACTTTTTTTATACAGTATTGCAATTTTACAGTTAAGACTTTAAACTATGAATAGTTTATTCTTAATGATTTTCAAGGTTGTAAAGTGAGTAAATAACAGCTCTTGCTATGTGCCAAGCTAAAATAGGAGGAACTGCATTTCCTATAGCCTTGTATGCTGATGATGTGCTAGTGTTAAAAATGAAATTATCAGGAAAAGATTGTATCCTAGCACATTCTCTAACGGATAGCCTTCTCCATCCTTGTTTATCTCGGTGATCATTAGGATTATTGGTATAGTTAGGATCTGTATTATAATGCGCTTCAATATTGCCGTGATGCTCAGCACGTATCGTGGGAGCAGGGGCATTTCGTTGAATTTGATTATTTCCTTGTCGTTTTATATCGTCGCCATAGAATTTCGCATGAGATACATTATTCCAATTATGATTTGGAATTTGGTTTGTATTAAATAAATTCCAGATATCTTCTAAACCATCAAAAGCTGTACGTGGAGTTGTCGCATGTGTAGGACTTGGATAAGAAATATCAATATTCCTACCTAAGTCACTTCTAACTCCCACAATGATAACTCGTCTTCTTGATTGTGGAACGCCATAATCTGCTGCGTCTAATACGTTGTATTGTACATTATATCCAATTTCATTAAAATGGTTCATAATGATTTCTAATGCTGTTGCGTTAACGTTTTCTAAGTTATTATTACGTGTATTGCGAATTCCATCGACATTTTCAGCAACAAATACTTTTGGTTGATAATGCTGGATAAAACGACTCATTTGAAGGTATAATTGTCCACGTTCATCATTTAGTCCAGCCCTTTTACCAGCTATGCTAAAGGTCTGACAAGGGAAACCACCTAAAATAATATCGATGCCATTTGGGTTATTTTGATTTTCATTCCGAGTATTTGGAATGAAGCCGTATTTTTGGTCAATTTCTTCTAAATCAATTTCGTTAATGTTTGTAGTATCTACATCGTGATCAATGTCAAAATTATCTTTGTAAATTTGAGTTGCTTGAAGAAAAATATCGTTGGCATATCTTAGATTGATAGGGTTTTGTGAGTATTCTTGATTGAAGAGCTGAAAACCACCTTTAAATCCATAGTCCATTCCTCCGGCACCAGAGAATAAACTTAGTACATTATAGTGAATGGGGGTGTTTAAAATATCTTGAATTAAATCATCAATTTCAGTTACGTTTACAAATTGTGTATGTTCATGGAATACTGAAGACATGTACAGCACCTTTCTAATAGGAGAATATTAATATAATGGAAGAGAAAATCGAATACCTCTTGAGTGAGGTAAGAAAGTTAATAGAAGATAAACCTTTAGACGATTTAGGGATTGACTTTAGTAAAATTGACGGTGAATATTTTGAAAATGTTTTTAAGAAAAAATGTGAGGAAATTCTAGAGAAACAAGAATTTCAAGGCATTAAGTTAGAAGATATTCGAGGTCATAAGTTTCCAGACTTTATCTTAAACTATAATAATAAAAAATATGGAGTCGAAATTAAATCAAGTGAAAAGGGAAATTGGACCATCCCTGGAAATTCAGTTTTTGAAAATACTCCAACCAACGATTTTGAAGATATTTTTGTATTTTTTGGTAGCTTTAAGGAAAAGGAAAACGCTTTTAAAGTTAAACTTACTGAATATTGGAAAGCTGTGAAAGATATAAAAGTTACTCATAGCCCTAGATTTGAAATAAGTGTTAGAGAAGATGCTGAAACAAGCTTTTTTGAAAACTGGGATAAATTTGTCGCATTTAAACAACAAAGTAAGGAAGAAAAAACAGAATATCTTCAAAAATTTCTTAAAGAACAAAAAGAAGGTCAGAATCTCTGGTATGTCCAGTCTACAGACGGACAAGCGGAGCCGATGCTCTTTGAAGACCTAAAAAAAGAACTTCAGAGTGAGATTTTAGCAAAGTGTTTTATTCTTTTTTCGTCTGATATTTTCAGAGTTAAACAATCACTAGATTCACAGAGATATTTAATGGACAGTAACTATAAAGGGATACTACGATATTTATTAGATGATTATTTCGTATTTAGTGCATCTATAAGAGATAAATTTTCTAATGGTGGTAGAAAAGGTTTATTGGATGATAAAACACCTCCAAAATTTCCTGCTGTTTTCAAAAAATTCTCAGTTTTGGGAAATAAAATTTATATTATTTTAGAGAAGCTTGATAAAGGAGAATTGAGCGATTTTAAGGAAACTTTACTCACTATTTGGAACGGAAGTGAAAACGAAGCTAACTATGATGATATTAGCTTCATCGAATCTTACAAAGCTCATTTAAATTATTTAGAGAATGAGTCTAACCTTCGATATATAATTCGTGAAGAACTAGGAGAATTAGACGTTGATGATAAAACAAGTATTCTATCGAGCAAAATCTCTTCACACTGTAAACTATAACACTATAATTAAGACGCGTCAATCACCGCGTCTTATGTTAATGATGAAAATTATTTAGTCCTTAATAATTCTAAATCCTCCACATAATTCAAAGAAACACGCTTATCTATCAATTTTTGATAGAGACTAGCGACTACCTATTTTAAAGTGCTCTTGGATGCTGGCGTCCGTATTTTCCGTTATACCCCGGGCTTTATCCATGCTAAAGTTTATGTTTCTGACGCCAAACAAGCTGTGGTAGGTACCATTAACACTGATTACCGGAGTCTCTATCAAAATTTTGAAGATGGGGTCTATCTCTATAAAAATCTGGAAGTGCTTAACATTGAACAAGATTTTGAGAAAACCCAGGCACTCTCAGAGGAAGTCACTCTGGAAAGTCTGTCTAAAATACCTATGGCTCATCGTCTAGGTGGCTATCTCTTTTCTCTGATTGGACCTTTGATGTAATCTTCTTTATAAATTTCCCCGTTTTTTGTTCTATGGTATAATAAGACCATTAGATGAAAAAGGGGATTTTTTAATGAAAAAAGCAATGACTCTCTTAGGGGTGACCTTAGTTTCAGGACTAATTTTGACAACAGCACAAGAAGTTAAAGCTCAAGAAACTTCTGAAAACATCATCGCTCTACGAAGCAGACGTAGTGGTTCGCGTTCTTCAAGTAGAGGTAGCAGAAGTGGATCCAAATCTGGTTTTGGCTCAAGCAAAGGACATCATTCTGATGGCAATTCAGGAAAAGGGTATAAATCTGATAGTGGGTCTAGTAAGAGTTACAAGTCAAGTAGTGATCATGACAGTTACAATGGATCTAGTAAAACTTATGGTTCTAGTAGCTCGCATAGTTCGGATTCAGACGTTGACTCTAGTACCAAATCAAGTAGCAGTCAGAGCTATTCAGACAGTCATTCCTCTTCTGGTAACAGTTCTAGCAAGTCAAAATCGGATACAAATTCAGAATACACAAAGCCTAAGATGTCATCTCCTGAGCTAAATGACTCTGAACGTTCTAACTTTCAATCAGGTGCAAAAGTTAGTGACGATGAGACACTCAAAAAGTATTCCAAACAAAATGATGATTTTTCAGATGAACAGTCCAAAAGTGTTTTTGACAATAATGACGACTATCAAACCCGTGACCGTTATTACAGACAAGATGTCATCCGTAATCCCTGGTTCTGGATGTATATGAGCAGACGTTCTTATCATCGCTATGGGAATTCATACCATTCAAAAGTGAATAATAACGCTTATACCAAGGGCTATCAGGATGGCTTTGCGGATGCCGACAAAGGCATTGATAATTATGATTCATACTCAAAGGAATCAACTCTTTTTGGCAAATTCACAACAACTTCAGAAAAAACAGAATACCTACGTGGTTATAAAGATGGTCATGATGATGGAAAGTAAGAACAATAGCTAAGATATTTCCATGGTATTCATGACTTGACTCTGTGATCTATTATGCTAGAATAGGATTATGCGATGAGTCGATTGGCTCTTTAGAGCCTTTTGCGCTGAGGAGGTCTACATTAGATTGTAACGCAGGAGCGGACCTTGAGTAGTTGTGTGAACCTGCTACTCTCATCGAAAGATGCCTCTTATCCCTTGCCGTTTGGTAGGGGATTTTTCTTTATTCTTGGCTTTTTTACCCTTTTCAACTGGACTTAAACGTAGTATAATAGATTCACTAAACTAAATTGATAGAAAATTCCGAAAGAGGTTTAACTATGGGATACACAGTTGCTGTTGTCGGTGCTACAGGTGCCGTTGGTGCTCAAATGATCAAAATGTTGGAAGAATCAACACTTCCAATCGATAAAATTCGCTACCTTGCGTCTGCTCGTTCTGCAGGAAAAGTCTTGCAGTTTAAAGGTCAAGACGTGACCATCGAAGAAACGACTGAAGACGCATTTGAAGGTGTAGACATTGCACTTTTCTCAGCTGGTGGATCTACCTCTGCTAAATATGCACCATACGCTGTTAAAGCCGGTGCAGTAGTCGTTGATAACACATCATACTTCCGTCAAAATCCAGATGTGCCATTGGTTGTACCTGAGGTCAATGCGCATGCGCTTGATGCTCACAACGGTATTATCGCTTGTCCTAACTGTTCAACTATCCAAATGATGGTTGCCCTTGAGCCAGTTCGTCAAAAATGGGGCTTGGACCGTATCATCGTGTCAACTTACCAAGCTGTATCAGGTGCTGGTATGGGAGCAATCCTTGAAACACAACGTGAGTTGAAAGAAGTTTTGAATGACGGCGTTAACCCACGTGATGTTAAAGCTGAAATCTTGCCATGTGGTGGTGATAAGAAACACTTCCCAATCGCCTTCAACGCCTTGGCTCAAATCGACGTCTTCACTGAAAATGACTATACTTACGAAGAAATGAAGATGACAAATGAAACTAAGAAAATCATGGAAGACGACAGCATTGCTGTATCAGCAACATGTGTACGTATTCCAGTTTTGTCAGCTCACTCAGAGTCAGTCTATATTGAAACAAAAGAAGTGGCACCAATTGACGAAGTGAAAGCTGCTATTGCAGAATTCCCTGGTGCAGTTCTTGAAGACGACGTTGCTAACCAAGTCTACCCACAAGCTGTTAACGCTGTAGGTTCACGTGATACATTCGTTGGACGTATCCGTAAAGATTTGGATGCTGAAAAAGGTATCCACATGTGGGTTGTTTCAGATAACCTCCTTAAAGGTGCCGCTTGGAACTCAGTCCAAATCGCAGAAACACTTCACGAACGTGGTTTGGTTCGCCCAACTTCAGAATTAAAATTTGAATTGAAATAGGGAGCGAAACAGAAATCAGTAACTCAAAGAGTTTGATTTCTCCTTCGCTTTTATAATTTAAGGCTTAGGCTATAAAAGTCCACAGGACTTTTATACCACCCCCGCACAGTTGATTAGGAAGTACGAATACTGCAGACATGAGTAGTTCCAATCAACCACTGCGTCATGATTCAGAAATCAGTAAGGATTTAGTGTTGTATTTGAATACTAAATCCAAGCTGAATCCTATAAAGCAGAGAGACTTCTCTCTGTTTTTTTGTGTTTTGACTATCATATTGAAACAGTCAGTCCTCCCGTTTTCAGAAAATTGTTAACTTATCTGTCTGTCTGGTCAAAATTATGGTAAAATGGAAAGGATTAGAAAACGGTTGAAGGAGAATATTATGTCAATTGATCAATTAAGAGATGTCAAACTGATCACAGCCCTTATTACACCTTTCCACGAAGATGGCTCTATCAATTACGATGCGCTTCCAGAATTGATTGAGCATCTTTTGGCTCACCATACAGAAGCTCTTCTTTTGGCGGGGACAACAGCTGAAAGTCCAACACTTACTCACGATGAGGAGTTGGAACTCTTTGCGGCTGTTCAGAAAATCGTTAATGGACGTGTGCCATTAATTGCTGGTGTCGGTACCAACGATACACGAGACTCTATCGAGTTTGCCAAAGAAGTTGCCAAATTTGGTGGTTTTGCAGCTGGTCTTGCTATTGTGCCTTACTACAACAAGCCATCACAAGAAGGTATGTACCAACACTTCAAAGCTATTGCGGATGCTTCTGATTTGCCAATTATCATCTACAACATCCCTGGTCGTGTGGTTGTTGAAATGGCTCCTGATACCATGCTTCGTTTGGCTGAACATCCAAATATTATCGGGGTTAAAGAATGTACCAGCCTTGCTAATATGGCCTACCTTATCGAACATAAACCAGAAGATTTCTTGGTTTATACCGGTGAAGATGGGGATGCCTTCCACGCTATGAACCTTGGAGCTAACGGTGTCATCTCAGTAGCCTCTCATACAAACGGTGATGAGATGCATGCCATGCTTGAAGCTATTGAAAATAGTGACCTCAAGACAGCAGCAGCTATCCAACGTAAATTCATTCCTAAAGTTAACGCTCTCTTCTCAGTACCAAGCCCTGCACCTGTTAAAGCTGTTCTTAATCATCTTGGTTTCGAAGTTGGACCACTTCGTTTGCCATTGGTTGCATGTACTTCAGAAGAAGCTAAACGTATCATCAAGGTTGTCCTCGAAGAAGATGTCGAGGCAACACGTGAGACAGTTACAGGTGTCGTTCGTCCTGATTATTAAGAAAATGAAGTTGAGCAGCTTGCTCAGCTTTTTTAGTTGAATAGGTTAAATCTCACAAAATAAGCTGATATAGGGTCTAAAAGCAGTTTTCTATCATGAAAATTGGCTTTTTTTGATATAATTATAGTTAGTGTGCTTAAAAAGAAAGGAAGTTTCATGAATCAACTTGAACAAAAACTTGAGCAGGATTTTGGTATTGTTTTTAGCCAAAAAGACCTCTTAGAAACAGCATTTACCCATACCTCATATGCCAATGAGCACCGCCTCCTAAACATTTCACATAATGAACGTTTGGAATTTTTAGGAGACGCGGCTCTGCAATTAGTCATTTCTGTTTATCTTTACAAACGCTACCCTAACAAGCCAGAGGGGGAAATGTCTAAGATGCGTAGTACTATCGTTCGTGAAGAGAGTTTGGCAGGCTTTACAAAGGCTTGTGGTTTCGAACAGTATATCCGTCTTGGTAAAGGGGAAGAAAAATCTGGTGGACGTGAACGTGCCACTATCCTTGGTGACCTTTGGGAGGCCTTCCTCGGGGCCCTTTATCTGGATCAAGGGTTACCTGCTGTTGAGAAATTTTTGAATCAAGTCATGATTCCTCAGGTTGAAAAGGGGAACTTTGACCGCGTAACAGACTATAAGACAGCCTTGCAAGAGCGTCTTCAGGTCAATGGTACGGTTGATATTACTTATACCGTTATCGATGAGTCTGGACCAGCTCATGCCAAAGAATTTACTATGCAGGTAGCTGTTGATGGTAAGGAGCTCAGCACAGGTCTTGGAAAATCTAAGAAATTAGCTGAACAGGCAGCGGCTAAGGCTGCCCTTGAACAACTAGGAAATTAAGCATGTATTTGAAATCAATTGAAATGCAGGGCTTTAAATCCTTTGCGGACAAGACGCAAGTCGTCTTTGACAAGGGAGTAACAGCCGTTGTAGGTCCAAATGGATCGGGAAAATCAAATATTACAGAGAGTCTACGCTGGGCACTGGGTGAATCATCTGCCAAGAGTTTGCGTGGGGGCAAGATGCCTGACGTTATTTTTGCAGGAACAGAGGTTCGTAAGGCTCTCAACTATGCGGAAGTGGCAGTCACTCTTGATAATAGTGATGGCTTTATCGCGGGTGCTGGTGAAACCATTCGTGTGGAGCGTCACATTTATCGAAACGGTGACAATGATTACTTGATTGATGGTCGTAAGGTTCGTCTGCGTGATATTCATGACCTCTTCATGGATACCGGTCTGGGGCGTGATTCTTTTTCCATTATTTCCCAAGGTCGTGTTGAGGCTATTTTTAATGCTAAACCTGAAGAGCGTCGCGCTATTTTCGAAGAAGCCGCAGGGGTTCTCAAATATAAGACACGTAAGAAAGAAACGGAAAGCAAGCTTAATCAAACTCAGGATAATCTTGATCGTTTGGAAGATATCATCTACGAGCTGGACGGTCAGGTTAAACCGCTTGAAAAGCAAGCTGCGACTGCCAAACGTTATTTGGAATTAGATGAGGAACGAAGACAGACTCAGCTTAATCTTTTGGTCCACGATATTGAAGTTGGTAAATCTGATTTGAGCCAGACCCAAGAGGATTTGGCAGCGGTCAAGGAAAAATTAACCAGCTATTATGAGGAACGCCATCGCCTTGAGACTGAGAATCAAGAACTCAAACAAAAACGCCATCAAATTTCAGAACAAATTTCTTCTGACCAACAAACCTTGGTGGATGTCACACGTCTTATTAGTGACTTTGAGCGTCAAATTGATCTTTATACCATGGAGAGTCAGCAGCGTTCAGAGAAAAAAGAAGAAACTGAAGCTCGTCTCAGTGAGTTAGAGCATTTGAAAGAAGAAGCTCAGGTAGCACTCGATAAGGTTAATCAAGGCCAAGTTGAATTGAATGCAGAGTTGGATAGCCTTGCCCAGGAGCTGATTGCTATTCAAAAAGAACTGGAGCAATTTTCTGATGACCCGGATACGCTTATTGAACGTTTACGTGAGGACTATGTTGGTCTGATGCAGGAGGAAGCCAAGGTTTCCAACAGTTTGACTCAGGTTACCCACGACATGGATAGTCAGACCCAAGCATTGGAAGCTCAAGCTGAAGAATATAAACAAGCTCAGGCAGACTTGCTCTCCGCTCAGGAAATAGCTAGTGAAACCCAAAAAGCTTATCAAGCAGCCCAAGAGAGTCTTCAAAGCCTCCTAGCTAACTACAAAGAAAAGGCTCAGGCTTATCAGGCTATTGATAAGGACTATCAAGAGGCTCAAAAGCAGTTGTTTGACCTCATGGATCACCTTAAGAGTAAAGATGCCCGTCGTCAAAGTCTTGAATCTATTCAAAAAAATCATTCTAATTTCTATGCAGGGGTTAAGGCTGTCCTTCAAAACGCCCAATCCATTCAAGGAATTATTGGTGCAGTTAGTGAACACTTGACCTTTGATACGCGCTACCAGACGGCTCTTGAAATTGCTATGGGAGCTAGTGGGCAAAATATTATTGTGGAGGACGAAGCGGCTGCTAAGCGTTCGATTGACTACTTGAAGCGCAATCGTCAGGGGCGTGCAACTTTCTTGCCGTTGACAACCATCAAACCACGTCAACTTAATGGACAATTTGCTCAAAGTCTTGCCAATGCACCAGGTTTTATTGGTATGGCTTCCGATTTGGTTACCTATGAGAACCGCTTATCTAATATTTTCCAAAACCTCCTAGGGGTAACAGCAATCTTTAATACCATTGACAATGCTAATAAGGCAGCTCGAGCGGTTCGTTTCCAAGTGCGTATGGTTACTCTTGACGGGTCTGAGATCCGTCCCGGTGGTGCCTTTGCTGGTGGTACCAACAAACAAAATAATAATCTCTTCATCAAGCCTGAACTGGATGCATTGACTGCTGAAATTAACCAGATTAAGGCTCAATTAAGTGATAGTGAAGCTAAAGTTGAAGCCCTCAAAATCAAACGTAAGGCTTTACAGAAAGAACTAGAAGACCTTAAGGTAGATGGTGAAAATGCTCGTCTGCAAGAGCAAAAACTAGACCTAGAACACCAACAAGCCTTGTCAGAGGTGGAAAAAAATCAAACCCTAGTGGATAGTTTCAAACAGGATTCTCAGGGAACTGAAGGGGCAAATCTTCAAGATAAGGCTGAACAACTTAAAGCAGAGTTAGCACAAATTGCTTCCAAGCGTGAGGCCATTAACGACCGTATTGAGGCTATTAAGGAAGACAAAGACGCACTTGGCCAACAAAAACAGGTTCTCTTAGACAAGCAATCTAAACTTCAGTTGAAGGAACGTGATTTGCAAGCAGAATTGCGTTTTGCTAAGACAGAAAGTAATCGTCTTCAAGCCGACTTGTCTGAGTTAATGAAGGAATCGGATAGTCTTAAAGCGCTCCTTAACAATCAGGTCAATGATGACCAAACTGACCGTCTTCCGCATTTGCAAGCACAGCATAAAGAAGCTGTCCAACGTAAGGATGATTTGGAACAAGCTCTTGTCCGTGCCAAGATTCAGGTGCAAGATTACGAAGGTCAGTTAGAAGACTTGGAGGAGCGTTTGGCTAAAGCTGGCAATCGTAATGAGGACTTGATTCGTCAGCAGACTCGCTTGGAAGAACGTGAAAGTCAGATTAGTCAATTGCTTCGTAAGTTTGCGACTCAGTTGGCTGAAGATTACCAGATGACACTTGAAGTCGCCAAAGGTCAGGCTAGTCATCTTGACAATGTCGAACAAACTCGCCAGAGTCTGCAAGGTCTTGAGCGTTCGATTAAAGCTTTGGGTCCGGTCAATGTGGATGCTATTGCCCAGTTTGAAGAGGTTAAGCAACGTCTTGATTTCTTGAACGGACAAAAGGATGATTTGCTCGAAGCTAAGAGTCTCCTTCTGAATACCATAAATGACATGGATGATGAAGTGAAATCACGCTTTAAAACAACCTTTGAGGCTATCCGAGAAAGCTTTAAACAGACCTTTACCCAGATGTTTGGTGGAGGTTCAGCAGACTTGATTTTGACCTCAGACAATCTCCTAGAGGCTGGGGTAGAAATTTCTGTGCATCCACCAGGTAAGAAAATTCAATCGCTTAACCTTATGTCAGGTGGCGAGAAGGCCTTGTCAGCTCTGGCCCTTCTCTTTGCCATCATTCGTGTTAAGACCATTCCATTTGTTATTCTAGACGAAGTAGAAGCGGCTTTGGATGAAGCCAATGTTAAACGCTTCGGTGACTACCTTAATCGTTTTGACAAGTCCAGTCAATTTATTGTAGTTACCCACCGTAAGGGAACGATGTCTGCAGCAGACTCTATTTATGGGGTAACTATGCAGGAATCAGGTGTCTCGAAAATCGTTTCGGTCAAACTAAAAGACCTTGATTTAGACTAAAAATAGATTATATTTTCATGAAAGATAGTTGATAGCTTTATCACTATCTTTTTTTATAGTCTCAAAAAATTTGCAAGGACTTTCAGAAAATAATTAAGTTTGCGCTTTCAAAATTACGCAATCGATTGCGTAAAATGGCATAACAAGGACTATGATTAGGATTTTAGGTTTTATGAGAGAGAGGGTGACTTGTCATTTTGCACTGACATGTTACAATATTTAAGGAAATGTCATATGGGGATATGGTGTTTTTTGAAGTTAGTTATAGTGTATGTGTTAAGATACGATTTTCTGGACACATTTAGGCTTCGCGTATACAGGTCTAAGAAGTCTTCTTTCGAGCGAAAAATCCAGGCTGGGAAACCTGGATTTTTCTTTGTCTTTTTAGTTTATTGGTCACCTTTCTCAGCTTGAGATTTGGCTTGTTTGATACCAGAATTGACCAAGCCCTGCATGATAGCCCCAAAAAGGATAGCTTCAAAAATGCCTGATAGCATATTACGGATTGAGAATAATTCTGTCAAATAGTCTTTATTGTCAACTAAGAAGTGAACTAGGGGCATGCCTAAGAACATAAAAACGCCAAAGAATAAACCTGACTTAAGGCCCGCATGTTTAAGTTGCTTTTGTTCTTTCTCAGTCAGTTCTTCCTCGTCAAAAGCATTAACAGCACTTATCTTTAACTTATAAGTAAGGATGCTGCTAACTAACAGAATGATAATCAAGAGGAGGATAGGATAAATACGAGCTACAAGTTCGGGATACTTAAAGCCTATAAGAAAGGCAATACAATTACCACAAAGTAAGGTAAAGAAAAGAACTACGAAAGCTATGTTACCCATTCGATCAACCTGTTGGCGCTTTTGTTCATCTAAAGGACCGGTGATACCGTAAAAACGTTTAATGAGTTTGTCAGTGAAAGTTTCTTTAATCATGATTTACCTCTTTCTATCTTATATCTCTATTCGGAATTTCCATCCCAAAAGAGACTGTTAAGATCCGTATCTAGAGCTTTAGCTAGATTAAGACAGAGCTCTAGTGTTGGGTTATATTTGTTATTTTCGATCATATTAATGGTCTGTCGGGAAACACCAATAGATTTTGCGAGTTCTAATTGCGAAAGTCCCATATTCTTTCTAAATTCCCTGACATGATTCATAGTGGACCTCCTTCTGAAAGATAAGCTAACGAGTTACTGTAAGTAGCAATTAAATATGTCAACTTTATCTGACATAATTGTAGCATGTTTATATAGGTGTGTCAATTATCTTAGACATATTTTCCATTTTGGCATTAACTAAAGGATTCTTTGTCAGCTCTTGAAAGCTTTTTGCTTTTTTGGTAAAATAAATAGTAATTGAATAGAAGTCGTAGAGACTAGTAACCTTATGGAAATTGACAGGGATTGGGGGCCATGGACTGGAAGCCTCCTCAAGGGAAGTTTGGCGAATTCACTCATGAAGACGGCTGGCGAATCAAGGTCTGGGTAACCAGATAAAAAACGGATGGTACCGCGTGTCAACGCTCCGGGTTGGAGTTTTGGCATGTGGTTTTTTTGTTTGCGATTCGAAATTGTTACATAAGAAAGGAATCTCATGGATTTACAAACACAATTGCAAGAGTTGAAAACATCAACGCAGGCTAAATTGGCTGAAATGCGTGGTGAACACTCTAAAGAATTACAAGAATTGCGTGTTGCAGTTTTGGGTAAAAAAGGCTCTTTGACAGATCTTTTGAAGGGGCTCAAAGACCTTCCTAATGAAGAACGCCCTAAAGTTGGTAAAATGGTCAACGAAGTTCGTGACGTTTTGACTGAAGCTTTTGATGAAGCCGCTAAAATTGTTGAAGCCGCTAAAATTCAAGCACAACTTGACTCTGAAAGTCTTGACGTAACCCTTCCAGGACGCCAAGTCAAACTTGGTAACCGTCATATTCTTAGCCAAACAGCTGAGGAAATCGAAGACATTTTCTTGGGGATGGGCTTCCAAATCGTTGATGGTTTTGAAGTTGAGACTGATTACTATAACTTTGAACGTATGAACTTGCCTAAAGACCACCCAGCCCGTGATATGCAAGATACCTTCTACATTACTGAAGAAATTTTGCTTCGTACTCACACAAGTCCTGTTCAAGCTCGTACACTTGATAAACACGATTTTTCTAAAGGTCCACTTAAGATGATCTCACCAGGACGTGTTTTCCGTCGTGATACAGATGATGCGACTCACAGTCACCAGTTCCACCAAATCGAAGGTTTGGTCGTTGGTAAAAACATTTCAATGGGTGATCTTAAGGGAACGCTTGAAATGATTATCCAAAAAATGTTTGGTGCAGAACGTCAAATCCGTTTGCGTCCTTCTTACTTCCCATTCACTGAGCCTTCAGTTGAAGTTGACGTGTCATGCTTTAAGTGTGGTGGTAAAGGATGTAACGTATGTAAGAAGACAGGTTGGATCGAGATCCTCGGTGCTGGTATGGTTCACCCACAAGTGCTTGAGATGTCAGGAGTTGATTCTGAAGAATACTCAGGTTTCGCCTTCGGTCTTGGTCAAGAACGTATTGCCATGCTTCGTTATGGTATCAACGACATTCGTGGTTTCTACCAAGGGGATGTTCGCTTCTCAGAACAGTTTAAATAAGGTTTAGGAGGTTGTCATGTCAGTCGTTATTCGTAAGGTTCTTCCGGAAGAAGTAGCAGAATTAAAAGTTATCTCCGAAGATACCTTTAGAGAGACTTTTGCTCATGATAATACCGAAGCCCAGTTGCAAGGTTACTTTGACACTGCACTTTCTGAGGAAGTCCTCTTAGATGAAATCACTCAGGAAGAATCGCGTTACTTTTTCATTCTCGTTGATGGTGAAAAGGCAGGTTTTCTAAAGACTAATGTAGGTTCTGCTCAAACAGAGCAGCACTTGGATAATGCCTTTCAAATTCAACGTATTTATATCAGTCAGGCCTTCCAAGGCATGGGCTTGGGTAAGCAACTCTTTGAGTTTGCCTTACAAGAAGCTCGTGATTTAGGTTGTGATTGGGCCTGGTTGGGTGTTTGGGAAAGGAATTTCAAAGCACAGATATTTTACGATAAATATGGCTTCGAAAAATTCGCAGAACACGATTTTCCAGTTGGTGATGGTAAAGTAGACCGCGACTGGTTGCTTAAATTAAAACTATAAACCGATTATTATGTTGATTGAGAGGATTTTATAAGGCGATTAAACGTGTTAGTTCGTCTTCCTCTTATATCAGATATACATATTCCTAAATTACAGAAAGGATTTGAACCCGCCCTAAGCTCTGGGCAAAAAAGATAAAGTCACCTAGGTGCTGATGCACCAACGTTGCCTTTCCTATTTTTGCTGAGAGCTATTAACGGGCTTGGTATCATAATTATGCTAGTTAGTTATAAATGGTTAAAAGAGTTGGTTGATGTGGATGTTACCACTGCTGAACTCGCTGAAAAAATGTCGACGACAGGTATTGAAGTGGAAGGTGTTGAGACACCTGCCGAAGGCTTGTCAAAATTGGTTGTTGGTCATGTCTTGTCATGTGAAGATGTGCCTGACACACACTTGCACTTGTGTCAAGTAGATACAGGAGATGCTGAAGGTCCACGTCAAATTGTTTGTGGTGCTCCAAATGTCACTGCTGGTATCAAGGTAATTGTTGCTATTCCTGGTGCCCGCATTGCGGATAACTACAAGATCAAAAAAGGTAAGATTCGCGGGATGGAATCTCTCGGTATGATCTGTTCTTTGGCAGAGCTTGGACTTCCAGATAGCATTATTCCTAAGGAATTTGCGGATGGTATCCAAATTTTGCCAGAAGATGCCGTACCTGGAGATAGCATCTTCCCATATCTTGACCTTGATGATGAAATCATCGAATTGTCAATCACACCTAACCGTGCGGATGCTCTTTCTATGCGTGGTGTGGCACATGAAGTTGCTGCAATCTATGGAAAATCTGTTCACTTCCCAGAAAAAACGGTTACTGAAGACAGCAAACCAGCTTCTGATAAGATTTCAGTAGCCATCGAAAGTGATAAAGTGGCTACTTATGCTAGTCGTGTGGTTGAGAATGTTACTGTTCAACCAAGTCCACAATGGTTGCAAAACCTTCTTATGAATGCTGGTATCCGTCCAATCAACAACGTGGTTGACGTGACAAACTATGTTCTTCTTTATTTTGGACAACCAATGCATGCCTTCGATTTGGATAAATTTGAAGACTCACGTATCGTTGCTCGTGATGCCCGTGATGGGGAAAAATTAGTCACTCTCGATGGTGAAGAACGTGAATTGACTGCTGAAGATATTGTTATTACAGTTGCTGACAAACCAGTTGCCCTCGCAGGTGTTATGGGTGGCGCTTCAACTGAAATTGACAACAATTCTAAAAATGTCGTTCTCGAAGCTGCTGTTTTTGATGGAAAATCAGTTCGTAAGACAAGTAGCCGTCTCAACCTTCGTTCAGAATCATCATCACGTTTTGAAAAAGGTATCAATAACGACACTGTCCTTGAAGCGCTTGATTTTGCTGCAGCTATGTTGCAAGAATTGGCAAATGGAACGGTTCTTGCAGGCCGTGTTCAAGCGGGATCTGTTGATACAGAGCCAGTTCAAGTTTCTACAAGCCTTGACTACGTAAATGTTCGCCTTGGTACAGAATTGACTTTTGCAGATATTGAAGATGTGTTTGCAAAACTTGGTTTTGGATTGACTGGTGATGCTGATAAATTCACAGTATCTGTACCACGTCGTCGTTGGGATATCAGTATCCAAGCAGACTTAGTTGAAGAAATTGCACGTATTTACGGCTATGAAAAATTGCCTACGACTCTTCCAGAAGCAGCAGGAACAGCTGGTGAGTTGACTGAGACACAAGCGCTTCGTCGCAAGGTTCGTACCATTGCTGAAGGTGCTGGATTGACGGAAATCATCTCATATGCTTTGACAACACCTGAAAAAGCTGTTGAATTTGCTGTGACACCTACTAACTTGACTGAGTTGATGTGGCCAATGACTGTTGACCGTTCAGCCCTCCGTCAGAACATGGTCTCTGGTATGCTTGATACTGTTGCTTACAATGTTAACCGTAAGAATAGTAACGTTGCTATTTACGAAATCGGTAAGGTCTTTGAACAAAACGGTAATCCAAAAGAGGAATTGCCAAATGAAATCAATACCTTTGCCTTCGCTATTTCTGGTCTAGTAGCTGAAAAAGATTTCCAAACTAAAGCAACACCAGTTGATTTCTTCTACGCCAAAGGTATCGTTGAAGCTCTCTTTGATAAACTTGAAGTTTCAGTTGACTATGTACCGACAAAAGATCTAGCAAGTATGCACCCAGGTCGTACAGCTGCTATTGTCCTTGATGGTCAAACGATTGGATTCCTTGGTCAGGTTCACCCACAAACTGCTAAAAACTACGGTATTCCAGAAACTTATGTCGCTGAAATTAACCTTAGTGCTGTAGAAGCAGCCTTGCAACCGGCTCAACCATTTGTTGAAATCACAAAATTCCCTGCAGTATCACGTGATATTGCCCTTCTTCTCAAGGCAGAAATTACTCATCAAGAAGTTCTTGATGCTATCTACTCTGCAGGAGTGAAACGCTTGGTTGCCGTTAAACTCTTCGACGTTTACGCAGGTGAAAAACTTGGTGCTGGAATGAAATCAATGGCTTATAGCCTTACCTTCCAAAATCCAAATGACAACCTCACAGACGAAGAAGTTGCTAAATACATGGAAAAAATCACCAAAGCTCTTACTGAGAAAGTCGAAGCAGAGGTTCGTTAATAGTTAAAAAATCCATCTGAGAAGATGGATTTTTAAGTGACTAGACTATATTACAAAAAGGAGTTAATTTGTTTTTAGAGTTCTTTGACGGTGTATGGGGACACTACACTTTTGAATCTGATAAAGTCAATGTTCTGATTGGTGGTTTACCCAGTCTTGCTTATCCCTTGGGGCAAGTAATATTTGTATTATTAGTCTACAGGTTACTCGTTCATCAATATTTTAAAAAATTTTTAACCATGTCACCTCAGGATATTTGGGCTTGGCATAAAGAAACGTTCCGCAAAAGTAAATTATCTTTCATTGTCATCCCAATAGTTTATCTGTTCGTTTTCGGAATGACCTATGTTTTAGTTGAAGATGTTTTGACTACCGTCACTATTTACAAAGACTATAGAGGCCCTATAGCTAAAACCATTGATGGTCAAGTTGAACAAATAGATATTAGTCATGTTGGGACAAAAACGAGTAGTGCTAGGATTAATGCTCACTTTGTAAGCTCTGACGGGCAGACTTATGACATTCACCTGATAAACGGTGACAAGAGAATCGCTAATTATATGCGCCATCATAAGTCAGAGTCCTACACAGCAATCCTTTCCTTTGATAAACATGGCAAACCAGTTTACATTTCTAAATTCTGGGAATAAGCAGTCTGGATAGCTCTTTCAGGGATTTGCACTTGACAAATATGTAAATTCTCTGCATAATAAAAGAAAAAGCCATGAAAAGAGGGTAGCCATGCAAATTATTAAACGTAATGGTCAAGTTGCTGAATTTGATCCTGATAAAATTTACCAAGCCATCTTAAAAGCAGCACAGACTGTGTATGTTCTTGATGATACTTGGCGCCAAAACCTTGCTCAAGTGACGAAAAAAGTAGTGCTTGATCTTCAAGATGCTCAGGTGGAACGCCCAACCATTAACATGATTCAGTCATTGGTTGAAAATCGTCTCATGGAAGCAGGCTTTATTAATATTGCCGAGCATTATATTTCATACCGTTTGCAACGAGATTTGGAGCGTAACGGTTATGGTGACAAGGTCATTGTACACCTACGCTTTGAGCAGACTAAATAAGAAAAGCCATCAAGCGATGGCTTTTTTTGTGTCTGATTGTCACTTTGTCTTTTTTAAAAGTTTTATAAAGGATTCGAGTTCCTGTCCATGACCTATCTGCAGATAAGTTTCAGAAGTTGGTCTAATAAAGGAGGATTCTAAAAAGCGAATCTGTTTGTGGGCTTTGAATTTTTCGAGTGAAAATTCCATAGGAAGTTGCCAGGTCACATGTCTAGGGGAAATCTGATAAGGAATGCTAACCTTAGATTTCTCAATGCTCTCTTGACTTTTAGCCATGTTTTGTTGAAAGAGGTCACCAAGTTTTTTAATGTTTTTTTGGAACATGCCATTTTCGAGATAAACGGAAAGTGCTTTTTGCATGATGAGATTGGTATCATAGTCAATAAGTCCCTTGTGGCTCAAAAAGGTAGGCTTAAGATTAGGAGGTAAGACAAGGCTACCTAGACGTAAACCTGGAAAAAGAGCCATGGAAAAGGATTTGATGTAGATGGTCTGATTTTGGGTGTCATAGTAGTGAATCGGGAGATTTTTACTATCGCTAAAGTCTCCCATATAGTCATCCTCAACGATATAAACATTATACTGATTGGCAAGTTGGGCCAGCTTTTCTTTTTCACTGGCAGAATAGCTTAATCCAAGAGGATTGGAGTAACGACTGATGGTATAGAAGAACTTAATCTGTCCAGATTTAAAGTACTCTTCCAAGCGGTCAAAATCTAAACCATCAAAACCACGGTTAATCGTTTCGTAAGCTAGATTTTGACGGTTGACGAGCTGGTTCATGCGATGATAGGTAGGTTGTTCTAAGAGAATTTTGTAGCCACCATTACCAAAATCCATCTGTGAAAGGATGTAGAGGGCCTGTTGGCTTCCTGAGGTTATGACAATCTGATCCGAATTGACATAAATATCGTCAGCTATTAATCGACTCTTTAAGGCTTCAAGCAAATCTTTGAGTCCGGCTTGTTCATGATAATAGTTGAAGAGATAGTCTTGATGACCCGCCAAACTTTCATCTAAACACAGCTTAAAATCCTCGTAGGCCAATTGATTGTAGTCGTTAAGGTTAAGAAGAACCTTATTATCGACTTCATTGCGACCTTCGAGGACGTAATAGCCACTTTTGGGTACGGCGTAAATATAGTTTTGATACTTTAGTTCCAAGAGTGCTCTTTGGGCTGTGTCCTTACTACAGGCATAAGTCTGGCTTAGTTGACGAATAGAGGGGAGCTTACTCCCTTTTTTCAAATTCCCATTTTGGATATCTTTGATGATGGTCTCGACAATATCTTGATAAATACTCATAACTGACCCCTTACAGATTTTTCCTTATTGTACCCTACTTGTCCTCTGAGAGCAAGATGTCTGGAGACATTTGACAAGATTATTAGATTTTGACATAATAAAAAGGTTATTAGGAAATACTAAATTTCCATCCCAAACAAGTTTAAGGAGATTGTAAGAATGACTTTTAAGAAAATCTTAGGACTTCTGGCTCTTGCATGCTTAACCATTATCGGTTTGTCAGCTTGCACACCAGAGAAAGAGCCTACTTGGACCTACGATAAAAACAAAATGCTATTTACAGGACAAGATGCTAGTGTACAAGTTCTTTCTGCAACTAAAATCGAATCACCAGAAGGTCAAAAAGCTGTTCGTGTTCACTATAAACTTAGCAACTCAAGTAAAGAGACAATGAATGCCTACACTCTTTTGATGAAGGTGGTCCTTGATGTGAAACAAGAGAAGGAAGAATTGAAGGTTGCTACATTGGTCTTTTCTAAAGATGATGACCGAGATAAGATTGCAAATAAGACCAAGATTGCTCCTAAGGAAGTTAAAGAAATCGTTGTTGACTATGCCGTTGCTGATTTTGATCATGATCTAAGCATTGATTTCTCTGATTACGGTACTGAGGCAAATGCGACTGCCAAGCTTTCACTACAAAATCTTGAAAAGGCACCTGTCAAATACTTTGATAAAAAAGCTCAATAAGTCTTATCACCACATGAATGTGTGGTGTTTTTTATTGTCTGAAATCTGTACCCAGACAGTATTAAAAATACTATCTTGTCTAATCGTCAGAATTTTCATAAACTTATACTATATTTATTGACTAAGGAGTTTTAGGTATGTCAGCAAAACGTTTAACCATTTCTGCATTTTTCATGGCACTTGTCATTATTTTGAGCTCGAGTCTCTTATCCATTCCTGTGCCAGGAGGTCATTTCTATTTTAACGGGATTATTATTTTCCTAGTTGGTTTAATTTTCCCACCTACAGAAGCAGTTATTATTGCCGGAGTAGGTTCCTTTATTGGAGATTTTCTTTTTTACCCTCTTCCTATGTGGGTAACTCTAGTAACACACAGCCTTCAAGTTCTCGCTATTGCACTCATTGTTGGAGGACGCTTAGGAAAATTGAGCAAGTCTAGGGCAGCTTTAGGTCTCTTGATTGGGGCTATTATTGACTTAGTCGGATATGGCTTAGGAAGAGCCTTTATCTATGGTACGCCTGCCTATGCTATTATGAAGATTCCTTTTGACATTGTAGCTGCTATTCTTGGTTTAGGAGTGGCCTACTACATTTATTTCCACACAGGTTTTGTTAAACAGTTTAAAAAGACCTGGGAAGGAAAATAGATGACCAAAGTAATTGTTGCCAATGACCTGGTTGGTCTAGGTAAGGTTGCTTTGACTAGTAGTCTTCCTATTATGTCAGCCTGTCAAACTGAAGTCCTTCCCCTACCAACCGTTCTTTTATCTTCGCATACAGGGGAGTTTGAAAATATCTATGTACGGGATCTTACGGATGATCTAAAGGGATTTTGTAAGCAGTGGGAGCACTTGGATTTTATAGTAGATGGCCTTGTGAGTGGTTATTTTAAGTCAGAAGAAGCACTAAAACGTGTAGGTCAATTGGCTCGTGATAAACAGATAGCTCTATTTGTTGACCCTATTATGGGTGACAATGGTCGTCTCTATCAAGGTTTTGATAGAAACTATGTAGAAGCCATGAAGGATTTCTGTCAACAGGCAGATGTCATCATTCCCAATCTGACAGAAGCTGCTTTGTTGACGGATACTACCTATCTTGAAGCAGGTTCCTATGATGAGGCCACTATTGAAAAGCTTCTGAGAGAATTGACCAAGCTTGGACCTCGAAAAGTTATTTTAACAGGTATCTCATTTGAGACAGATAAAATTGGGTTGGCTTATTTTGATAAAGAGACTAATCGAACGATTTATCGCATGCAAAAACGTTATCGCTATCATTTTTATGGAAGCGGCGATTTACTAACGGCAGTCTTATCAGCAGGTTACTTTTATAATCTTGATATACTAAAGGTTTGTGATTTAGCCTTGGATGTCATGGATAGGGTTCTTTCGTCAACACTGTCCGATGGTCGTTCTTTAAAGTACGGTCTTTGCTATGAGCCCCATATCGGTTATTTATTCAGTGGTTTTAATGCCCTATTGGAGGAGAAAAATGAAAAGTGATAAAACACGTGAATTAGTTGAATTGAGTTTGTACGCAGCTTTAATTATTGTGAGTGTACAGTTTATTCGTATTCCTTTTGGACCTCAATTTGTCCATCTGGGAAATGCCCTAGTTGTGATTGCTGTTTTGATTTTCGGTGCCAGAAAAGGTGCGCTAGTCGCAACAGTAGGGTTAGGGCTATTTGATATTTTCAATGGCTATGCTGCTGAGGTCTGGATTACTATTTTAGAATCTTTGATTGTTTGTTATGTTCTCTATCTTGTTTTTGAAAAGCTTCTAAAATCAAATGACAAAATGGCTAACATCATAATCATTGGAGTCATAGCGGCAGTAACCAAAATTATTTTGAATTTTGTTAAGTATACGATTATTAATAGTGTTGTTGCGGCTTTACCACTCAATGCAGCTATGGTATTGGCACTTACTAAAATTGGTGGGACCTTTGGAACATCAGTAGTGACGATCATTGCGGTCCCTCTCCTATATCCTGTCTTCAAACGTATTTTACAGAGAAACTAAAGATTTAGCAGGTTAGTCCTGCTTTTTCTTTTTAATTTTCCAGAAGCGGAGGTCCAAATTTTCATTAAAAAATGGTAAAATAGTAAAGTTAATGTCAAGAAAGGAAAGGGCTGAAGGAAGGTTCAGTCCAGATATGCTATGTCTATTTTAGAAGTCAAAAATCTTAGTCACGGATTTGGTGACCGTGCTATTTTTGAAAATGTCTCATTCCGTTTGCTCAAAGGTGAGCATATCGGTCTTGTCGGTGCTAACGGTGAAGGAAAGTCAACCTTCATGTCTATCGTTACTGGAAAATTGCAGCCAGATGAAGGTAAGGTAGAGTGGTCTAAGTACGTTACAGCGGGTTATTTGGATCAACATGCTGTTCTTGAAAAAGGAATGACTGTTCGTGATGTCCTTCGTACGGCTTTTGATGAACTCTTTAAGACTGAAGAACGTATCAACGAGATTTACATGTCTATGGCTGACGAAGGAGCTGATGTTGATGCTCTGATGGAAGAAGTGGGTGAGCTTCAGGATCGCTTGGAAACGCGTGATTTCTATACACTAGATGCTAAGATTGATGAGGTTGCCCGTGCACTAGGTGTCATGGATTTTGGTATGGATACAGATGTAACGGACCTTTCAGGTGGTCAACGTACCAAGATTCTCTTGGCTAAGTTATTGCTTGAAAAACCAGATATCTTACTTCTCGATGAGCCAACCAACTATTTGGATGCTGAACACATTGCCTGGCTTAAACGTTACCTTCAAGAGTATGAGAATGCCTTTGTCCTCATTTCACACGATATTCCGTTCCTAAATGATGTGATTAATATTGTCTATCATGTTGAAAATCAAGACTTGGTTCGCTATGCAGGTGATTATGACAATTTCCAATCTGTCTATGCTATGAAGAAAGCTCAATTAGAAGCTGCCTATGAACGTCAGCAAAAGGAAATTGCAGACCTTCAAGATTTCGTTAACCGAAACAAGGCACGTGTTGCTACTCGAAATATGGCCATGTCTCGTCAGAAGAAATTGGATAAAATGAAAATTATCGAGTTGCAGGCTGAGAAGCCAAAACCTGAATTCCATTTCAAGGAAAGTCGTACGCCTGGACGCTTTATTTTCCAAACAAAAGACCTCGTTATTGGTTACGACCGCCCTTTGACCAAGGCTCCTTTGAATCTTACCTTCGAACGAAATCAAAAAGTAGCTATCGTGGGTGCCAATGGTATCGGTAAGACTACTTTGCTTAAGAGCTTGCTTGGTATTATTCAACCACTCGAAGGAGAAGTTGAGACAGGTGACTTTATTGACCTAGGTTACTTTGAGCAAGAAGCAGAAGGGTCACGTCAGACGCCTCTTGAAGCGGTTTGGGATGCCTTCCCAGCCTTAAATCAAGCTGAAGTTCGTGCAGCTCTAGCCAAATGCGGATTAACCTCTAAGCATATTGAAAGTCAAATTCAGGTGCTTTCTGGTGGGGAACAGGCTAAAGTTCGCTTCTGTCTCCTTATGAATCGTGAAAATAATGTCCTTGTTCTGGACGAACCAACCAACCACTTGGATGTTGACGCCAAGGACGAATTGAAGCGTGCCCTTCAGGCCTTCAAGGGTAGTATCCTTATGGTATGTCACGAACCAGAATTTTATGAAGGTTGGACAGACGTTTGGGATTTTAATGAGTTAGTCTAGAGATAAAAGAGTGTTGACATTCTCTAAAGAGAAAGTTATTCACTCTTTTTTTATATTTTAAAGCAAAGTAACTTTCTGGGATTTGGTAAGACAGTGATGGTGTTAAGAAAGGTAACCGTCATCATAAAGCGATTTTCTACCTATTTTGACATGTTCTACATGGGTTTTGAGCATAGAAACTTAATTTGTTCAAAAAGTAACAAAGTCTGAGCATAAAAGGTGTAACCGTTTTCTGATTATGGTAGAATAAAATAGTAAACTATTATCAAAAGAAAGTTGGATAAACTTATGTCAAAAATCGTAGTTGTTGGTGCTAACCACGCTGGTACTTTTAGTATTAATACTATTCTCGATAATTACGGAGACCAAAATGAAGTAGTTGTTTTCGACCAAAACTCTAACATTTCATTCTTGGGTTGTGGTATGGCTCTTTGGATCGGTAATCAAATTTCTGGTTCTGATGGTCTTTTCTATGCCAACAAAGAAGGACTTGAAAGCAAGGGTGCTAAAGTTTATATGAACTCACCAGTTGAGTCTATTGACTTTGATGGTAAAACTGTTACGGCCCTTGTAGATGGCAAAGAGCACGTTGAATCATATGACAAATTGATTTTGGCTACTGGGTCTCAACCAATCTTGCCTCCAATCGAAGGTGCTGAAATTAAAGAAGGTAGCCGTACTTTCGAAGCTACACTTGAAAACCTTCAATTCGTTAAACTTTTCCAAAACGCTCAAGAAGTTATCGATAAGTTGAACGACAAATCTCAAGATATCAAACGTGTAGCGGTTGTAGGTGCTGGTTACATTGGTGTTGAATTAGCTGAAGCTTTCCAACGTCACGGTAAAGAAGTTATCCTTATCGACGTTGTTGATACATGTTTGGCAGGTTATTACGACCATGACTTGACTGAACTTATGGCTAAAAATATGGAAAGCCACGGTATTAAATTGGCATTTGGTGAAACTGTTAAGGCAGTTGAAGGTGATACTAAAGTTGAACGTATCGTCACTGATAAAAATGCTTACGATGTCGACATGGTTGTCCTTGCAGTAGGTTTCCGTCCTAACACAGCTCTTGGTGCTGGTAAATTGGAAACATTCCGTAATGGGGCTTATCTTGTTAATAAGAAACAAGAAACATCAATCAAAGATGTTTATGCAGTTGGTGACTGTGCTACCGTTTATGACAATGCCCTTGAAGATGTCAACTACATTGCCTTGGCTTCAAACGCTGTTCGCTCAGGTATTGTCGGTGGTCATAATGCCGGTGGTGGCGATGTTGAATCAAACGGTGTTCAAGGATCAAATGGTATCTCAATCTATGGTTTGAACATGGTATCTACTGGTTTGACAGAAGAAAAAGCAAAACGCTTTGGTTTCAATCCAGCAGTAGTAGAATCAACAGATCTTCAAAAAGCTGCCTTCATGGAAGATGAAAATGAAGACGTTACAATCAAGATCGTTTATGACAAAGATACACGCAAAGTTCTTGGTGCTCAAATGGTATCACGTATGGACATCTCTATGGGTATCCACATGTTCTCATTGGCTATCCAAGAAGGTGTAACGATCGACCGTCTTCAATTGCTTGATTTGTTCTTCTTGCCACACTTTAACCAACCGCTTAGCTATATTGCTAAAGCAGCTATCTCAGCTAAATAATATTAAACAGCTAATTCAATTGAATTAGCTGTTTTTTCTTTATGTGACTTTAAGTCCGTTTCGCTCCGAAGGTGCGAAACAAATAAACCACCCG
>ENA-ORNZ01000116-ORNZ01000116.1-human-gut-metagenome-genome-assembly--contig:-NODE-116-length-118264-cov-6.812865_pt1 | contig 118264 bp, 96 predicted proteins | sample MGYA00242124_ERZ509040 | MGnify/ENA primary metagenome ERZ509040 (study PRJEB26280, sample SAMEA2338733) | human gut metagenome | biome: human gut; feature: human-associated habitat; material: faeces... | reverse complement strand
CAAGCATCTGCATGTGCAGGTGGAAATGCAGAGGATGAAATATTTCAGTGGAGGGTTGACATACAAAATTCATTTGAAATAATTAGTGAAAAAATCAGAGGAGGGGATGTTTGATACTATCAGACATCCCTTTTCTGTATTATATATGTAAGATTAACGGCGGAATTCAAATTTTAATCGTAATTTTGTAGCCCATTATGAGTAGAATAATAGCCATAGACTACGGTCGGAAACGCACGGGAATAGCCGTGAGTGATACATTGCAGATGATTGCGAATGGACTGACAACTGTGCCTACACACCAATTGTTGCAGTTTCTTCTTGATTATGTGGCTAAGGAGCCGGTAGAGCGTATCTTGGTAGGCTTTCCTAAGCAGATGAACAATGAGGCTTCGGAAAATATGAAGAATATCGAACCTTTTGTCCGTTCGCTGAAGAAGAAACTGCCTGACATGCCGGTTGAATATGTAGACGAGCGTTTTACTTCTGTTCTGGCTCATCGGACGATGCTTGAGGCCGGATTGAAAAAGAAGGATCGCCAAAATAAAGCACTGGTGGATGAAATCAGTGCAACTATTATTCTGCAAACTTATTTAGAGAACAAACGTTTCTCTTTTTTATAATGTATAGAAAGTAATTTGTAATTAGTAATTTGTAGTAAAGGAAATGATTTTACCCATTTATGTGTACGGCCAGCCCGTATTGAGAAAGGTAGCAGAGGATATTGCCCCGGACTATCCGAATTTGAAAGAACTTATTGAGAATATGTTTGAAACGATGGACAATGCTGAAGGTGTGGGACTTGCTGCACCGCAAATAGGTTTGCCTATCCGCGTAGTAACCATTAATCTGGATGTCTTGTCTGATGATTTGCCAGAATATAAAGATTTCCGCAAGGCGTATATCAATGCCCATATTCTGGAAGTGTCCGGTGAGGAAGTTTCTATGGACGAGGGTTGCTTGAGCCTTCCAGGAATTCATGAATCAGTGAAGCGTGGCAACAAAATACGCGTGCAATACCTGGACGAGAACTTGGAACCGCACGATGAGATTATCGAAGGTTACCTGGCACGCGTGATGCAGCACGAGTTCGACCATCTGGAAGGAAAGATGTTCATCGACCATTTGTCTCCGTTACGCAAGCAGATGATTAAAGGAAAACTGAATGCCATGTTGAAAGGCAAGGCACACTGCACTTATAAGGTGAAAACCGTAAAGAAATAAGTTTAACCATATAATATGGTATAAAAGGCTCAAAAAATATAAAAAGTGTTCCGCTAATCCCGACAAGTAAACGAAAAACGTTACTTTTGTTTCGTTTACAAGCATTTATAAAACAAGATGATAAAAAAAATACTGACGGCTATTTTGCTGTTACCCACATTGTTGTATGCACAAATCAATACGGAACGGGTGATGACCATTGCTCGGAATGCATTGTATTTTGAGGATTACGTGCTTTCTATCCAATATTTTAATCAGGTAATCAACGCGAAACCTTATTTATATGAGCCTTATTTCTTCCGTGGACTGGCAAAAATCAATTTGGATGACTATCAGGGAGCGGAGAGTGATTGTGATGCTGCGATTCAGCGGAACCCTTTTGTGGTAGGTGCTTACCAAATCAGAGGATTGGCACGTATCCGTCAGAACAAGTTTGACGAGGCGATTGAAGATTATAAAACTGCCATCAAATACGACCCGGAGAATGTGGTGCTTTGGCATAATCTTTCCCTTTGCCATATTCAGAAAGAAGATTATGAGGCGGCTAAGGAAGATTTGGGTACGCTTCTGACAATTGCCCCCAGATATACACGTGCCTATCTGATGCGCGGGGAAGTCTCCCTGAAACAGAATGATACGATACAAGCTTTGCGTGATTTTGACAAAGCCATCGATATGGACCGTTATGACCCGGATGGATGGGGGGCAAGAGCCATTGTACGCCTCCAGCAGGGGAAATATAAAGAGGCTGAAGCTGATTTGGACCAGTCTATCCATCTGAGTGCAAAGAATGCCGGTAACTATATCAACCGTGCCTTGGCGCGTTTCCATCAGAATAATTTGAGAGGCGCCATGAGTGACTATGATTTGGCTTTGGATATTGATCCGAATAATTTTCTCGGGCACTACAACCGCGGTTTGCTGCGTGCCCAGGTAGGCGATGACAACCGGGCGATAGAGGATTTTGATTTTGTGTTGAAGATGGAACCGGATAATATGATGGCCATTTTCAATCGTGGTTTGTTACGTGCGCAGACGGGGGATTACCGGGGAGCTATCAGTGACTATTCCAAAGTGATTGCAGAATATCCTAACTTTATGGCCGGCTATTATCAGCGTGCCGAAGCCCGTAAAAAGATTGGCGACTGTAAAGGAGCCGAGCAGGATGAGTTCAAAATCATGAAGATGCAGATAGACAAGCGTAACGGTGTTTCTTCCGGTGACAAAAAGGAAGGTGGCGACAGTAAGGATGTTGCGGATAATTCTTCGGGGAACTCCAATGGAGATGGCGGGAAGACCCGTAAGAAATCCGACAAGAATATGGAAAATTATCGGAAAATTGTAATAGCGGACGATTCGGAAGTTGACCAGCGTTATAAGAGCGATTATCGCGGACGTGTACAAGACCGGAATGTGACCATCAAGCTCGAGCCGATGTATGCTTTGACTTATTATGAGAAACTGAGCGATGTGAAGCGTATCGTACATTATCATAAGTATATTGAGGAACTGAACCATTCGAAACTGTTCCCGAAGCCACTGCGCATCACCAATATGGAAGCTCCGCTGACGGAGGAACAAGTACGCTTCCACTTTGCTTTGATAGACGCTCATACGTCTGATGTGGTGGCTGACGAGAAGAACGCCAAGAAACGTTTCATGAGAGGTCTGGACTTCTATCTGGTTCAGGATTTTGCCAGTTCCATAGATGACTTTACAAAGAGTATCTTGTTGGACGACACTTTCTTTCCGGCATACTTTATGCGTGCTTTGGTGCGTTATAAGCAACTGGAATATAAAAAGGCCGAAGCCACAATGAGTGAAGGCGCCACTTCGGGTACAACGGAAATGAAGAAGCCAGAAGTGATGGCCATCGATTATGAAGTTGTAAAGAATGACCTGGACCACGTTATCCAATTGGCTCCTGATTTTGTCTATGGCTATTATAACCGTGGCAATGTGTCTTCGTTGCTGAAGGATTATCGTGCCGCCTTGGCGGATTATGACAAGGCGATTGAGCTGAGCCCCGATTTTGCTGAAGCATACTTTAACCGTGGATTGACGCACATCTTCCTGGGGAATAACAAACAAGGTATTGCCGATTTGAGTAAAGCAGGAGAGTTGGGTATTGTGTCGGCCTATAATATCATAAAGAGGTTTACAGATACACGTGAATAACATTTTTTTGTTAAAAAATAGAATATCAAAAAGAATTAGCTATTTTTGCGTTCTGAAAAATGAAATATACATATAAACTATGATAAAGATAACATTTCCAGACGGCTCTGTTCGTGAATATAACGAAGGAGTAACGGGACTGCAGATTGCAGAAAGCATCAGTTCTCGATTGGCACAAGATGTGCTGGCTTGTGGCGTGAACGGAGAAATTTATGATTTGGGGCGTCCTATCATGCAAGACGCTGAAGTGGTTCTTTATAAATGGGAGGATGAGCAGGGTAAGCATGCCTTTTGGCATACCAGTGCCCACCTGCTGGCCGAAGCTTTGCAGGAACTCTATCCGGGCATCCAGTTCGGTATAGGTCCTGCTATCGAAAACGGTTTCTACTATGATGTGGACCCGGGTGAAACGACTATCAAGGAAGCTGACCTGCCGGCCATTGAGAAAAAGATGGCTGAACTGGTGGCTAAGAAAGAAGCGGTTGTCAGACAAGACATTGCCAAGGCAGATGCTTTGAAGATGTTTGGTGACCGTGGAGAAACTTATAAATGCGAGCTGATTTCCGAATTGGAAGACGGCCACATCACAACTTATACGCAGGGTGCATTTACCGACTTGTGCCGTGGCCCTCACTTGATGACCACAGCTCCTATCAAGGCTATTAAGCTGACTTCCGTTGCCGGTGCTTATTGGCGTGGACAAGAAGACCGTAAGATGATGACCCGTATCTATGGTATCACCTTTCCGAAGAAGAAGATGCTGGATGAGTATCTTGTTCTGCTGGAAGAAGCCAAGAAGCGCGATCACCGTAAAATCGGTAAGGAGATGGACTTGTTCATGTTCTCTGACACCGTAGGTAAGGGATTGCCGATGTGGCTTCCCAAAGGTACTGCACTGCGTATCCGCTTGCAGGATTTCTTGCGCCGCATCCAGGCCCGTTACGATTATCAGGAAGTAATGTGTCCACCCATCGGCAACAAATTGCTTTACATCACTTCCGGCCATTATGCAAAATATGGTAAGGACTCCTTCCAGCCCATACATACGCCGGAAGAAGGGGAAGAGTACTTCTTGAAACCGATGAACTGCCCTCACCACTGTATGATTTACAAGAACTCACCCCGTTCTTACAAAGACCTGCCTTTGCGTTTGGCAGAGTTCGGTACGGTTTGCCGTTACGAGCAGAGTGGCGAGTTGCACGGTCTGACACGTGTACGTAGCTTTACGCAGGATGATGCGCATATCTTCTGCCGTCCGGACCAGGTGAAGGATGAGTTCCTCCGTGTCATGGACATTATCTCCATCGTGTTCGAATCTATGGACTTCGAGAACTTCGAGGCACAGATTTCCTTGCGTGACAAGGTGAACCGCGAAAAATACATCGGTAGCGACGAGAACTGGGAAAAAGCAGAACGCGCCATCATCGAAGCTTGTGAAGAAAAGGGGCTGAAGGCAAAAATAGAATATGGAGAAGCCGCTTTCTATGGTCCTAAACTGGACTTCATGGTGAAGGATGCCATCGGTCGCCGTTGGCAGCTGGGTACCATCCAGGTGGACTACAACCTGCCGGAACGTTTCCAGCTGGAATATACCGGTGCCGACAATCAGAAGCACCGTCCCGTAATGGTTCACCGTGCTCCGTTCGGCTCCATGGAACGCTTCGTGGCTGTGCTTATTGAGCATACGGCCGGTAAGTTCCCGTTGTGGCTGACTCCTGACCAGGTTGCCATCCTGCCTATCAGCGAGAAGTTCAACGACTATGCGCATGAAGTGAAACAATATTTGAAGCGATATGACATCCGTGCCATTGTGGATGAACGCAATGAAAAGATTGGTCGTAAGATTCGTGACAATGAGATGAAGCGTATTCCGTACATGCTGGTTGTAGGTGAAAAGGAGGCTGAAAACAAGGAAGTTGCTGTCCGCAAGCAGGGAGAAGGTGATAAAGGAACCATGAAATTTGAAGAATTTGCCAAAAAAATGAACGAAGAAGTTCAGAATATGATAAATAAATGGTAACTTTGCGCCCAATTGTAGAAGCATAGCATATATTAGATGTTCTAAAGTTCGCTTTTACTTAACAAAAACATTAATTTGGGAATAGTAAATAAGAAACAAACTGGAAGTAAACGTTATTTAATGAAGAATGACAGCTTAAAAGGGCAACATCGGATTAACGAACAAATCCGGGCCAAAGAAGTCCGCATAGTGGGCGATGAAGTAGAACCAAAAGTGTATCCGATAGCGCAGGCTTTAAGACTTGCTGAAGAACATGAAGCGGATCTCGTGGAGATTTCTCCAAATGCACAACCCCCTGTTTGTCGTATTATTGATTATTCTAAATTTCTTTATCAGTTAAAGAAGCGTCAGAAAGAACAAAAGGCAAAGCAGGTGAAGGTGAACGTGAAGGAAATACGTTTTGGACCTCAGACTGATGACCATGATTATAATTTCAAGTTGAAGCATGCCAAAGGCTTTTTGGAAGATGGCGATAAGGTGAAAGCCTACGTATTCTTTAAAGGCCGTTCTATCTTGTTCAAAGAGCAAGGTGAAGTGTTGCTGCTCCGTTTTGCCAATGATTTGGAAGACTATGCGAAGGTAGACCAGATGCCGGTTTTGGAAGGAAAGAGAATGACAATCCAACTCTCTCCGAAGAAAGTGGCGGCACCTAAGAAGAGCGCGGCTCCCAAGCCTGCAGAAGATGCGCCAAAGGCTGCGTCGGCTGAAACCGAAGAAGAATAAAGAAGTGAGTAACGCCATAGGTATAGTGCGTTGCCATATAATTTAATAATTAAAAAGTTTAAAAAAGATGCCAAAGATGAAGACTAACTCCGGTTCTAAAAAGAGATTTACTCTTACCGGAACAGGTAAAATCAAAAGAAAGCACGCTTTTCATAGTCACATCCTGACTAAGAAAACTAAGAAGCAGAAAAGAAACTTGTGCTACTCTACACTTGTTAGTACAACAGATGTAAGCCAGGTGAAAGAGCTCTTAGCAATGAAGTAATTGAAAAGCGTACAAAAGTATTAAAGTTATTAACCGAATGCATTAGCTTTAAGTCCGCTGCGTGAAGTAACGGCGCTAACATTCAAAAACAAGTAAAACTATGCCAAGATCAGTAAATCATGTTGCTTCTAAAGCAAGAAGAAAGAAAATTTTGAAATTGACCAGAGGTTACTTTGGTGCAAGAAAGAACGTTTGGACTGTTGCCAAGAATACTTGGGAAAAAGGTTTGACCTATGCGTTCCGTGACCGTAAGAACAAGAAGAGAAACTTCCGTGCTTTGTGGATTCAGCGTATCAACGCTGCCGCTCGTCTGGAAGGTATGTCTTACTCTAAGCTGATGGGCGCTTTGCACAAAGCTGGTATCGAAATCAACCGCAAAGTGTTGGCTGATTTAGCGATGAACCATCCGGAAGCTTTCAAGGCTATCGTTGCTAAAGCAAAGGCTGCATAAAAACAGTTAGCAGATAAATTACGAGGTGCTGATTACTCTTTTGGTAGTCAGCACTTTTTGTTTTCTGATACTCCGGGGAGGGGTTAAAACTTGAAAAGGACTTGAAACAATTTACTGCTTTTACTTGTTTCTTTCATAGAAACTCATTACCTTTGTTATAGAAAAAATAGCCGCATTGATTGGATCGGGAAACTCATCAATTTTTATGAAATACCGAGACAAGCTTCGCTTCTCAATGGCGGGCCACGCCCTTCGGGGTAACTCTTGAGTCGGTGGATTACAAAGAGGAGGAGCACTCAAATCATGTCATACGGAGTTTCATCACATCATCGGTGCGGCTTTCTATAAAAGAGGAACGGTAATCTTGGTTGACTACCGTTCCTCTTTCTTTTTTGCTTTTGCTGCGGTACTTTCCGCGTTGTTAATATTGTAGTATAATAACGCGGAAAGTATTGGCAAAATGTTATTTATTGTCTCGTAAGTCTTTTACTCTGACGGCTTTTCCTTCGCTTTGAGGCAGGGAGCCTTTCTTGACGAGTTTCACTTTAGGGGTGACAAGGATTTCATCTTTCAGCTGACGGGAGATGGCTTTGCGTATTTTCTCCAGTTCTATATAGTTGTCGGTAGATAAATCGCTGAGTTCCACTTCTACAATCATTTCATCCTGATTGTTGATGGTTTCCAAAGTAATGAGGTAGTTGCTGCCCAGTTCGGGGAACTGTACCAATACCTTTTCCACCTGCATGGGGAAGATGTTGACGCCCTTGATGATGAACATATCGTCACTGCGGCCTTTGATACGGTCGATACGAAGGTGTGTACGTCCGCAAGGGCATTTGCCGGGAAGTATGCGAGTGAGATCTCGTGTGCGGTAGCGTATCAGCGGCATCATTTCACGGTCGAGGGTGGTCAGTACCAATTCCCCGATTTCGCCGTCGGGAACAGGTTCGCCGGTTTCGGGATTGATGATTTCAACCAGATAGCAGTCTTCCCAAAAGTGCATGCCGTTTTGTTCGGTACACTCAAAGGCGACGCCGGGACCGTTCATCTCGGTCATTCCGAAACTGTTATAAGCTTTGACGCCTAATATCCGTTCAATCTTCTTGCGTTGTTCGTCCGTATGCGGTTCGGCTCCGATGACAAGCGTCTTCAGGGTGGTCGATGCCGGGTCGATGCCTTCTTCCTGAAATACTTCCGCCAAACGTATGGCATAGCTGGGGATGGCATGCAGGGCGGTGGTTTTGAAATCCATGATGAATTTGATTTGCCGCTTGCTGTTACCGGCCGCTGCGGGTACGGTCAGCGCCCCGAGGCGTTCGGCTCCGTATTGAAAACCTAATCCGCCGGTAAACATACCGTATCCGGAGCTGTTTTGGAACACATCGGTTTTACGGATGCCGACTGTGTACAGGCATCGTGCCACGAGATTCGCCCAAGAGTCCAGGTCGTGCCGGGAATGGACAATGACGGTAGGGGTACCTGTGGTTCCGCTGGAAGAGTGGATGCGTACGCCGTCTTCGTGCATATTACCTGCCACAAGTCCGAAAGGATAGTTGGCGCGCATGTCCGCTTTGGTGGTGAACGGGATTTTCCGGATATCTTCTACCGACCGGATACTGTCCGCCGTAATACCGTGTTCTTGAAATACTTGTTTGTAATAGGGAGAATTTGCAGCGATACCGATTGTCTTTTTAAGCCGCTGAAGTTGCAGTTCACGCAACTTCTCACGCGGCATGGTTTCTATCTCTTCTTCCCAGTATTTGTCGTTCATGGTTATTGAAATTTGGATTTACATCAGGTTTTCTGCGATTTCCTTACCGGCAGCCAGCGCTTTGAGGTTCAATTCTACAATAGCTTCGCCTTTACGCTGGAAGATGTCGCGAATGCTGTCCTGTACTTTCTGGTAATCAATGCCGAGGAACGGAATGGTAGCTCCCAGCAACACGATGTTGGCTACGCGGGGAGAACCTGCTTCTTTGGCTACTTCGTTTACGTTCAGCACAATCTTGTGAGGAAGTTTGTCAAGTTCGGCCTTGAGCGCTTCTTCGGCAGGATAGCGGGGAATATTGATGAAAGGAGCCTCGTTGGTTACCAGCCAACCTTCGGAACTGAGGTAGGGGAGATAACGCAACGCTTCCATCGGTTCCAGGGATATGATAAGGTCGCATTTGCCCGTAGGGATGAGGTCGGAAGCGATGGGGCGGTCGCTGATGCGAAGGTTGGACTGTACGTCGCCGCCTCGCTGGCTCATTCCGTGTACTTCGGCTTGTTTCATGTATAACCCGTCTTTCAGGGCTGCCTGGCCGATTACGGTGGCGATAGAGAGGATACCTTGTCCACCTACGCCGGAAAGTATAATGTCTTTTTTCATGGTTTTACTTGTTTCGTTTCTTACGTGCTAAGGTTTGAATACATTCTCTTCGGGGGATAATGACGGATACTCCGCGGAACTCGATTTCTTCCCGGATGATTTGTCTCATTTCCTCGTAGTTCTTCTTCAATGGAACTACCACGCGGATGTGTTCCGGCGCTACGCCGATACCTGCGCAGATAGCTTCGAGGCGGCCTGTTCCGGCTGAATCTTGTCCGCCGGTCATGGCAGTGGTTTCGTTGTCGGAGATTACGATGGTGACGTTGGAGTTTTCATTTACGCAGTCCAGCAATCCTGTCATGCCGGAGTGGGTGAATGTGGAGTCGCCGATAACGGCAACCGCAGGATGTACTCCCGCATCCGAGGCGCCTTTGGCCATTGTAATGGAAGCTCCCATGTCTACGCAGGAATTGATGGCGTTGAAAGGGGCGTTGGCTCCTAAAGTGTAACAGCCGATGTCGCTGAATACTTTATGGCCGGGATATTCTGCACGCAGAACTTCGGTGAGTACGGTATACATGTCGCGGTGTCCGCAACCTTCGCACAAGGCGGGCGGGCGCATTTCCACGAGTGACGGAACTGCGAATTCGGCTTTGTTTTCTTTGCCTAAGGCGTGTGCTACGCTGTCCGGATTCAATTCTCCGTCTTGTGACAGTGTGCCGTCCAAGCGTCCTTTGACTTTTACGCCGATACCGAGATAGCCTTTCAGCTGTTTTTCTACAAACGGCTGTCCGTCTTCCAGTACGAGTATTTCATCACAGGCTTCTACAAGTTGCGTCAATTGTGTCTTGGGAAGCGGGTATTGACCGATTTTTAATACCGGATATTCGCAGCCTTCGGGATAGTTCTCCATGAGGTAATTGTATCCGATACCGCAAGCTATGACGCCGAGTTTTTTGTTAGGGCCGTCAATATACTTATTGTATGGTGAATTCTCCGATGCTTTGATGAATTCGTCCTGGCGCTGCAATAGCTGTTTGTAGCGTTTGCGGGCATTGCCGGGAAGCAGGATGAACTGGCGAGGGTCATCGCTGAAAGAGATTTCGTTCTGGGGCTGTTGCGCTTTCCGCTCCACGCCGGAACGGGAGTGTGCCAAACGGGTTACCATGCGCATCAGCAGAGGTTCGCCGGTTTGCTCGGAAAAGGCAAATCCGTTGTAAACCATATCGTAGGCTTCTTGCTGGTTGCTCGGTTCATACATCGGAATTAAAGCGAAGTCGCCGTAGAATCGGCTATCTTGTTCGTTTTGTGATGAATGCATGCTGGGGTCGTCGGCTGCAATGACGATTGTGCCGCCTTTAACGCCGGTAATGGCGGAATTGATAAAACAGTCGGCAGCCACATTCATGCCTACATGTTTCATGCAGACCAGCGAACGCTTTCCTGCGAACGACATTCCTAAGGCTGCTTCCATAGCGGTCTTTTCGTTGGAACACCAGCGGTTGTGGATACCTTTTTCGGCAGTAATCGGCGCTGTTTGAATATATTCGGTAATCTCCGTCGAAGGAGTGCCCGGATAGGCGTATACACCGGAAAGTCCGGCGTCTAATGCAGCTTGTGCAATGGCTTCATCGCCAAGTAAGAGTTGCTTGCTCATTTTTTATTGTTTAAGTGTTAGTCACGGTTTAAATAATAATCGCAAATATAGCTTTTTGCTTTTATTTTATTATAATATTAATTGAAAATCTTTCTTTCGTTTAATGCTTTCCAGTATTTTCTTGCATTTTTCATGTGGTCGGCATAGTTGGACGCAAAGTTGTGAGTGCCGGAAAAATCTTCTTTGGCGCACATGTAAATATAGTTGTGTCTGGTGTAGTTCAATACCGCATCCAGACCTATGGGAGAGGGAATGCGGATGGGACCGGGCGGCAAACCGGGGTTGCGGTAAGTGTTGTAGGGCGAATCGATAGCGAGATGCGCATTGGAGATCCGACGCAGGCCGAAGTCTTGCAGGGCAAACTTTATGGTAGGGTCGGCTTGAAGCGGCATTCCGGTGTGCAGGCGGTTGATGTACAGGCCTGCAACCATGGGCTTCTCCGGGTTATTATTGGTTTCTTCTTCGACGATGGAAGCAAGGGTACATACTTCTTCCGGGGTCATACCGATGGCTTGGGCTTTGTTACGCCGTTCTTGGTTCCAGAATTTTTGGTGTTCTTTCTGCATCCGCTTAAAGAAGTCGTCTACGCTCATATCCCAATATACCTGGTAGGTTTCGGGAATAAAAAGGCAGGCTATCGTCTCTTTTTCGTATCCCAGTCGCTGCCGGAACAGCGAGTCGTTCATTACTGCGGCTATTTCGGCGGAGTCAATCATCAGTTGTTTGCCTACGCTGCGTGCAAGTTTGTCCAGGGTACGTACGCTTCCTATTGTCAGATTCATAGGCTCTTGGTAACCTCTGTAGAAGCGGCTGAATACATGATATACGTTTTCGCCGGGGCGTATCGCGTAGCGTCCGGTGTGGATGTTGAGAGGGTAATCGCGCCATTGGGACATCCATTTGAAGCCGATGAAACTGTTGGGATTTCCTTGTGCTTTCACCTTATTATATATGGAGTCTGCCGTATCGTCACGGTCTACGTAGATATAAGTTGTCTTTTGCGGATGAAATTGCGGGGCGAACAGATAGTAATACACTGTTCCTGCGCCTGCAATGCCTATGAGCAGAATGAATGCCAGCGCTCCGAGAAGGATTCTTTTTTTCTTCTTGTCCATATTATCTTGATTGTTTTTGAGTTGGGCAAAGTTAGCAAGATTTTGGAATAAAGAGAATGCTTCTATTGTTTTATTCGTGAGGGATAGAGCAGGGCTTCGTGGGAAAAATAAAAAGACCGATATGATTAATATCGGTCTTTCGTCGAGCCGCTAGCCAGACTTGAACTGGCGACCTACGCGTTACGAATGCGTTGCTCTACCAACTGAGCTATAGCGGCAATAGCATTTCTTTACGGGGTGCAAAGGTACATCTTTATTTGAATTTGCAAAAAGATTTGCTCGATTTTTTAGAAATATTTCCGGAAGGCTGCCTTTCTTTAATATGAGGAGTTACCGAACACGTTGCGGTTGTAGCGCATGAAGTAAAAACATTTAACCTCGTTGGGATGATGGGATAAACGGCTTCTCCGGTAAGTGACAGTCATATGGAAACCCCGGCTGTATTGAGGAAAGGAATTAATTCTTTTTCCGAAACTTCAGAATGAAATAAATGTATATTATGAAAATAAAGTATTACCTTTGTCCCCAATTAAAAAACATTACTAGATAACTAAAAGATTAATCAAATATCTTACTTATGCGCAAATTTATACTATTGTGTTTGTTGATGTTTACAGTGTCAAGTGTGGTATTTGCCCAACAAATGACGGATGAACAAGTCATTCTGTATGTGCAAGAGGCTCAGAGTCAGGGGAAGACACAGCAACAAATGTTGGTTGAATTGATGAAGAAAGGAGTCACGAAAGAGCAAATCCAGCGAATACAGTCTAAATATTCAGGTAAATCGGACGGTAGCGCCGGAGATGATGCTGACTTCATGGGAGAGGCAAGTTCCCGCTTGCGTACGCAGAAAACTTACGAAAATAAAAATAAGAATATCTCCCAGGATGAGTCCGGTTTGGATGAGCTCAACTCTAAAAAACAAAGCATTAAGGGTTTGCGGACAAAAGCCAGCCAGCAGGGCAGCGGTTATGGAATGGGGCTGAATGGCAGTGAACAAACCGGGTATAATAACCTGAACGCTATGGAAGTCGATCCTACCCAACAGATTTTCGGGCATAATATCTTTGATAACGAGTATCTTACTTTTGAACCTAATATAAATGTAGCGACGCCGAGCAATTATCGTCTGGGTGCAGGCGATGAGGTTATCATCGACGTTTGGGGAGCTTCCCAGAATACGATTCGTGAAACAATCGCGCCTGAAGGTACTGTGCAAATCGAGAATCTGGGCCCGGTTTATCTGAGTGGAAAGACCGTAAAGGAAGCCAATGATTATTTGAAGCGTGAGTTCGCTAAAATATATGCCGGTATTACGGGGGAAACTCCCAATACCCAAATAAAATTGACATTGGGTGAAATCCGTTCCATTCAGGTGAACGTTATGGGTGAGGTTGCTGTGCCGGGTACTTATACGCTTTCTTCATTCGCGTCCGTTTTCCATGCTTTGTATTGGGCGGGCGGAGTGAATAAAATCGGCAGTCTTCGCAGTATAAAGGTGATACGCGACGGAAAGACGGTTGCCGATTTGGATATCTATGATTTTATCATGGAAGGTCGGTTGAAAGATGATATCCGTTTGCAGGACGGTGATGTGATTCTCGTTAATCCCTACCAGACATTGGTTCAGATATTGGGTAAGGTAAAACGCCCCATGTATTATGAGATGAAGCCTACGGAAACAATCGGCACTTTGCTGAGATATGCCGGTGGATTTACGGGCGATGCATATAAAAAAGCTATCCGTCTTGTACGTAAGAGCGGACGTGAACATCAGATTTTCAATGTGGACGAAATGGATTATTCGGTATTCCGTCTTGAGGATGGCGATGTACTTACCGTGGATTCGGTTCTCAATCGTTTCGAAAATCGTGTGGAGATTCGCGGTGCTGTTTACCGTGAAGGTCTGTATCAGTTGAGCGGAGAGGTAAATACCGTGAAGCAATTGATAAAGAAAGCGGAAGGCGTACGTGGGGACGCTTTCTTAAATCGCGCCGTAATCAATCGTGAGCATGAGGATTTGACTCGTGAGGTGATTTCAATAGACCTGAAAGGCTTGTTGAAAGGTGTGGTTGCGGATATTCCTTTGCAGAAGAATGATATACTTTATATTCCCAGCATTCAGGATTTGAGAGAAGATCCTACGGTGACTATTCACGGTGAGGTTGCAGATCCGGGTACTTATCTTTATGCGGATAAGATGACCATTGAGGACTTGGTGCTGCAATCCGGCGGTTTGCTTGAGGCAGCTTCGACAACTAAAATAGATGTTTCACGACGCATCAAGTCTCCTAAGAGTACGGATGACAGTAACGTGGTCGGTCAGACTTTTACATTTGATTTGAAAGACGGCCTGCTGATAGGCGAGGGAAGCGAGAACTTCTATTTGGAACCTTTTGATGAAGTTTATGTCCGTAAAAGTCCCGCTTATCGCAAGCAGAAGAATGTGGGGATAATAGGCGAGGCGTTGTTTACCGGTACTTACGCTTTGTCCAAGAAGAACGAACGTTTGAGTGACTTGGTCGCTAAAGCCGGCGGGGTTACGTCCGATGCTTATGTAAGAGGTGCCCGTCTCATTCGTAAAATGTCAGAAGAAGAACTTCGCAGAAAGGAAGATGCTACCCGTATGGCTGTAAAGGTTGGTGCCGATTCAACCACTTTATATGTATATACGGTAGGTATTCACTTGGATGAAGCTCTGAAGAATCCAGGGTCGGATTATGATATGGTACTGCGTGAGGGAGATATATTGTTTATCCCTGAATATGTAAGTACTGTAAAAATCAATGGTGCCGTGATGTATCCTAACACGGTGCTGTATAAAGAAGGTGAAAACAGCCGCTTCTATATCAATCAGGCCGGCGGATATGCAACGAATGCCAAGAAGCGCGACGCTTTTGTGGTTTACATGAATGGTACCGTATCCCGCATACGCTCCGGAAGTAAAACGGCAATCGAGCCGGGATGCGAGATTATAGTTCCGAGCAAAGACCCGAGCAAGCGTATGAGTGTGGCTGAAATGGTAGGTATGGGTACTTCTGTTGCCACTTTGGGTACTATGATTGCTACTTTGGTTAATCTCTTTAAGTAATAAAGACAATGAGCGAAGGTAAAATACAAGAAACTCCGCAGAAACCGGAGGAACAGGAAATTGATTTGATAGAATTGGCTCAGAAAGTATGGGCTGAACGCAAAATGCTCTATAAGGTATGTGGTATTGCCGCAGTGATAGGGTTGATTGTGGGGTTCAGTATTCCTAAAGAATATTCTACGGAGGTGACGTTAGCTCCTGAAAGCGCCAGTAAAATGAATGCCGGAAGCATGGGAGCATTGGCTGCCATGGCCGGAATCAACTTAGGTGGTGCTTCTGCCGGAGAGGATGCCCTGTCACCCGAATTGTATCCTGATATTGTCAAGTCGACTCCTTTTCTGTTGGAGCTGTTTGATGTAAAGGTCAAAGATCAAAAAGGGAAAATCGACACGACTTTATACGCTTATCTGGATAAATACCAACGTTCATCGTGGATGGGTGCTGTGGTATCTGCGCCATTCAAGGCTTTGGGGTGGACATTGTCTTTGTTTAAGGATAAACCGGAGAAAAAAGAAGGGAAAATCGATCCGTTCCGTTTGACATTGGACGAAACAAGGGTAGCGGAGGCTTTGAGTAAACGTATTCTGGTTACGATTGATAAGAAAACCGGGGTTACGACCTTAGAGGTTACCATGCAGGATCCTTTGATTTCCGCTTCGCTGACCGATACCGTCATGCGTTGTTTGCAGAATTATATCACAGATTACCGTACCAATAAAGCCCGTCATGATTTAGCTTTTACTGAAAAACTTTATAACGAAGCAAAAGCTGATTATCAGAACGCTCAGAAAAAATATGCTACTTTCGCGGATGCTAATCAGAATGTGGTTCTGTTAAGCTATCGTGCCGAACAGGAGCGTTTGAAGAATGAGGTGGAGTTGGCGTATACCGTTTATACGCAGGTTTCCGGACAATTGCAAATGGCAAGAGCCAAGGTGCAGGAGATTACTCCGGTATATACGGTTGTACAACCGGCTACGGTACCGTTACGTGCCGCCAAACCTAATAAGATTATGATTCTTATAGGCTTTGTATTCCTGGCGGGAGTAGGTTGTGTCGGTTGGATATTATTTGTGAAAGATTTATTTAAGGATTGGAGAAAAGCAAATAAGGCGATATGATGACTAATAATAATATAAGTCGTTGGTGTGCTCTGCATACAGCACCAAAATCGGAGCGTAAATTGATGCAGCGTTTGAATGCAGCAGGATATACAGCATTTTGTCCTATGCAGATTGTATTCAAGAAGTGGAAAGGACAAAACAAAGAAGTGTTTGCGCCTCTTTTCCCCGGTTGTGTTTTTGTTGAAGAGACAACCGGCGTAGCATCCTTTGTCGCTTCACAGCATGCGGTTCTTTTGGTAGATGCTGAGGGAAAGTATCTGTCTGTTTGTGCCGGTAAGGCTGAATTATCAGCTAAGTTTGTGCACTTGCTGAAATAGTCATTACGCCATTGCTAAAGGGAAAACTAAAGAAAAAAGATAACCTTCTATTCTACGCTAGGGAAAGAGTAGAAGGTTATATTTTAATATTCGAACATCCGGCTTCGTGCCAGCATGCAAGCACCTACAATTCCTGCCCTGTCTTTTAGTTTTGAAACTGTAATAACAGAATCCTGATTTACGAGGTTTAGCGAATATTTTCTTATTGCTGTCTTAATAGGCTGGGCTATATAGTCATCGGTTAATGATAGGGTTCCGCCAATAATAACCAATTCAGGATTAAATATATTGATTAATCCTGCAATTTGTTTACCTAGCTTCTGTCCGATTTCCTCTACAATTTCAATACACAGCAAATCTTCTTTGTTTACGGCAGAAATAATTTCGTCCAATGTAAGCGGAAGCTCTTGGTTGTTTGCCCGACCGGACAGTATGGAACACTCGCCTTTTTTAATGCGTTCTTGTAAAATTCTATATATCGCGGAACCGGATGCTTCTGTTTCCAGGCATCCTTTTTTGCCACAGTGACACAGTATTTCGTTATCAAAAACATTGATATGTCCGAATTCTCCGGAGAAACCTGATTTTCCGGTATATATTTTACCGTCTATGATAATTCCGATGCCAAGTCCCCAGCTTATATTGACGAATATAATGTTCTTTTCTCCTTTTACACAACCTTGCAAATATTCACCATAGGTCATGGCACGGGTATCATTATCAATACAGACTTGACATCCTATTTTGTCAGTTAGGACTTCTGCTAACGGACGCTCTGAGAAATTGAACTGACTGAAACTATATCCTGACTCAGGATTAACTCGTCCGGATATGTTGATATTGATATTTAATATCTTCTCTGTATTGACTTTTGTTTTCTTTATGAAAGAACTGATAAGTCTGCATAGCTCTTCCATGGCTTCCGGTGTATTTTCAAATTTGTAGGGAATATTCATCTTCAATTCCATCATATCACCTTTGAAATTAATCAAGCCGATGTTGACAGCAAACTTTTTGATATCTACGCCGATAAAGTATCCGGATTCCGGATTAAGGCCATATAAACTTGGATGTCGTCCACCACTGGTTTCTAATTTACCGTAATCATTGATATATCCGTCTTCGCACATCTCGCTGATAAATTTGGTAACGGTAGGTATACTTAGGTCTAATTCTTTGGATAGGTCGGTAATGGTAGAACTGCCATTATATATATAATGTGTAATAATTCTCTTTTTTACGAGAGCACTTTTGCTTCCTAACTCTATTTCCTTTAAAAGTTGCTGTCTCATGTCTTCTACTGATTGAATTTCTACAAAGATAATAAATTTAGCTTTATATTTTATATATACTAAAATAATTTATTAATATCTCCCGTGTAATTAAATTAATTTCTATATTTGCCTCGGAATTTTCATATATAACTAAAAAACAGCGAAAATGATTGTATCGAATTTACAGAATAGCAGTAGGATAGAGGTGCTCCACCCTTTGTTTAAAACTCTTTTTGACTATGTAAAAAGCCATGATTTGCTTCATGCGGAATTAGGACGTATTGATATTGACGGTGATAATTTATTTATTATGAATATTAATCCTGAATGTGTTGCACAAGCTAAACAAGTGTTGGAAGTCCATCGTGCTTATATTGATGTACATATTCTTTTGCAAGGTATAGAAAGAATTGGATGGAAGGCTTTTGAGGATGTAAATCAGGAAGTTAAGCCTTATGAGAAAGAAGGAGATTGTGCCTTGTATTCAGACTGTTCAACTACATGGGTCGATTTATATCCAGGCCAGTTTATGATTGTATATCCGGAGGATCCTCATGCGCCTATAATTGGTCAAGGGAAAATTCGTAAGCTAATAGCTAAAGTGAAGATTTGAAAAATAGTTGGTATTAGATTAGTGGGGTAAAAAGTATGACGTAAGTTGAATGCAATTCATTCTCTTGCGCTATTTTTATTTATATTTATTTGCTATCTATATGTTTTTAATTAATGCCTTGTATTTAATAAAATAATTTATTAAATATTTTGTATATAATAAAATGATTGATATATTTGCATCAAAATAAATTAATATAGCTTTAACTAAAGATTATGAAAAACAAAAATCTGTATCCTTGGGTAGTAGTTGCTTTATTATGGGTGGTTGCTCTACTCAATTACATGGATCGCCAAATGCTCTCTACTATGCAGGAGGCTATGAAGGTTGATATTGTAGAATTGAATAAAGCGGAAGCCTTTGGAGCTCTAATGGCTATCTTTCTATGGATTTACGGTTTTATGAGCCCAGTCGCCGGTATGATTGCTGACCGTTTCAGTCGTAAGTGGTTGGTTGTCGGAAGTTTGTTTGTTTGGTCCGCTGTCACTTATTTGATGGGATATGCTGACAATTTTCACGAATTATATTGGCTTCGTGCAGTGATGGGAATTAGTGAAGCGCTTTATATACCTTCTGCCTTATCTCTTATTGCTGATTGGCATCAAGGTAAATCCCGTTCATTGGCTATTGGGATACATATGACCGGACTTTATGTAGGGCAAGCTATCGGTGGATTTGGCGCTACGGTGGCGGCTATCTTTTCTTGGCATTCCACATTTCATTGGTTCGGTATCATAGGTATTGTTTATTCATTGATTTTGGTTGTTACATTGCGTGAAAATCCGGCCCATGCTTTGGTAAAAGAGACGCCAATAGCATCGGGAGAAAAGAAACCGTCTTTATTTAGCGGGCTTAGTGTACTTTTCTCTACTTGGGCTTTCTGGATTATCCTTTTCTATTTTGCAGCTCCGAGTCTTCCCGGTTGGGCGACTAAAAACTGGTTACCGACATTATTCTCCGAAAGTTTGAATATTCCTATGTCTGAAGCCGGTCCGATCTCTACTATAACAATCGCTTTTTCTTCGTTTATCGGGGTTATCGTAGGAGGTATTTTATCTGACCGGTGGGTACAAAAAAATATCAGAGGGCGTGTTTATACGGGGGCTATCGGATTAGGGTTGACGATTCCTGCGTTAATGCTGCTGGGTTTTGGACACAGCTTTGCAGCTGTTATTGGTGCCGGACTGCTTTTCGGAATCGGTTTTGGTATTTTCGATGCTAATAATATGCCTATCCTTTGTCAGTTCGTCTCGGCAAAACATCGTGGTACCGCCTATGGTATTATGAATATGACAGGTGTATTTGCCGGTGCCGCCGTTACCGAGTTATTAGGAAAATGGACCGATGGAGGAAACTTGGGACAAGGATTTGCCATGCTCAGTATTATAGTACTGGTAGCGTTGGCTTTGCAACTTTACTTTCTTCGTCCTCAGACAGACAATATGGAATAATAATAACATTAATGATATTAAGAAATAAAAAGTATGGAAAAGATTATTGGTTTGATTGATGCGCCTTTCACTCCGTTTTATGAAAATGGAGAAGTAAACTATGAACCTATTGAAGCCTATGCAAAAATGTTGCAGAAAAATGGCCTTCAAGGAGTATTCATTAATGGTTCTTCCGGTGAAGGATATATGTTGACTGAAGAAGAGCGTATGAAACTTGCCGAGCGTTGGGTATCTGTTGCGCCGGCCGGATTTAAGGTAATTGTTCACGTTGGGAGCTGCTGCGTCAAAGCGAGCCGTATGTTGGCGGAGCATGCGCAGAAAATCGGAGCTACAGCTATTGGAGCAATGGCTCCACCGTTTCCTAAAATTGGTCGTGTGGAAGAATTGGTAAAGTATATTGAAGAAATTGCAGCGGGTGCTCCCGAACTGCCGTTCTATTATTATCATATTCCCGCTTTCAACGGCGCTTTCCTGCCTATGGTTAAGTTATTGGAAGCGGTTGATGGGCGAGTACCTAATTTCGCCGGCATTAAATATACTTTCGAGAGTATGTACGAATACAATCAGTGCCGTCTTTATAAGAATGGTAAGTACGATATGCTCCACGGTCAGGATGAAACGATTCTTCCCTGTTTGGCAATGGGAGGTGCGCAGGGGGGCATTGGCGGTACTACCAATTATAATGGAAAGGAACTGGTAGGTATCATTGATGCCTGGAAGGCCGGTGACCTTGAATTGGCGCGTGAACGTCAGAACTTCTCGCAAGAAGTGATTAATGTCATTTGCCATTTCCGTGGAAATATAGTGGGAGGTAAGCGTATAATGAAGCTTATCGGTCTAGACCTAGGTAAGAATCGTACTCCTTTCCAAAATATGACCGATGAGGAAGAATGCCAGATGAAAGCAGAGCTTGAGGCTATTCATTTCTTTGAACGTTGCAATAAATTCTAAAATCTGATAAACTATGAATGTAACGGATTATTTAACCTCATGGTCAGCATCCTATCGACATGATTTCACTGAGAATATTATGCCTTTTTGGATGCGCTACGGCCTTGACCGTAAGCATGGCGGAGTATATACTTGTATTGATCGTGATGGCCGTTTAATGGACACTACGAAATCTGTATGGTTTCAGGGACGTTTTGGGTTTATTGCAGCTTATGCTTATAATAACATAGAACAGAATCCGGAATGGCTTGCGGCTTCTAAGAGTTGTATAGACTTTATAGAAAAGCACTGTTTTGATGCTGACGGACATATGTACTTTGAAGTTACTGAAAACGGTACTCCTTTGCGTAAACGTCGCTATGTGTTTTCCGAGTGTTTTGCCGTCATTGCCATGTCAGAATACGCCATTGCATCAGGAGATAAAACTTATGCAGAAAAGGCTTTAGCTCTTTTCAAACGTATACAAAGGTTTCTTTCCACCCCCGGTTTTCTGGAGCCTAAGTATCTGCCTGCACTACAGGCTCGAGGACATTCCATTACGATGATTCTCATCAATACGGCTTCTCGTGTCCGTGTTGCTATTTCCGATCCGATACTCGACACACAAATTGATGAATCGCTTGCGGCTATCCGAAAGTACTTTATTCATCCCGAGTTTAAAGCATTGCTTGAAATGGTGGGAAAAGATGGAGAGTTCATTGATACCTGTAACGGGCGTGTCATTAATCCGGGGCATTGTATCGAGACTTCCTGGTTCATTTTAGAAGAAGCCCGCTATCGCGACTGGGATAAAGATTTGGTACGAACGGCTCTTCAGATTCTCGATTGGTCTTGGGAATGGGGATGGGATAAAGAATATGGCGGTATAATAAACTTCCGGGACTGTCGTAATTTCCCCGCACAGGATTATTCCCAGGATATGAAATTCTGGTGGCCGCAGACCGAAGCTGTTATTGCCACTCTTTATGCTTATCAGGCAACTCACGATGAAAAATACCTTGCCATGCATAAGCAGATAAGTGATTGGACGTATGCTCATTTTCCTGATAGGGAATATGGTGAGTGGTATGGTTATCTGCACCGTGACGGCACGGTGGCCCAACCTGCCAAAGGTAATCTGTTTAAGGGTCCTTTCCATATACCTCGAATGATGATTCGTAGTTATATGCTGTGTCAGGAACTGCTGTAAGTGATGTTTGTATTTTCATTTATAAAAATATCATATGCACATATTGAAGAATCTATTCATAGTAGTTTTTTTATCTTTTCTTTTCTCAATTAAAGGAGAAGCGCAAACAACAGAACAATCAGATTTCTCCGGACTGAAGAAGTGTACTGTCTTTTCTGCCGGGGATGATAATGTGAACAGCTATCGTATTCCCTCACTGTTGACAACCAAAGATGGTACATTGCTTGTTTTTTGTGAGGCGCGTAGAGATAGTTGGCGGGATAAAAGCCGTACGGATATTGTAGTGAAGCGAAGCGAGGATACAGGAAAAACATGGTCTGTTATGCAAGATTTGACACAAGGTATTACCGGTGCTTATATGGATCCTACTCCGATTCTTGATTCAATTACCGGACGCATCTTTTTATTCACAACTTTTTGGCCGTCGGAAGACCATTCCGGAACAAAGAATCGTGCTATTCTTATCACTTCGGATGATAATGGAAAAACTTGGTCTTCGCCTGTGGATGTTACATCTACGATTATTCCAGCAGGCTATCATATTGTCGGTTTTGGTCCGGGAGCAGGTTTACAGATGTCGGGAAAACAGTTTAAGGAACGATTGGTTTTACCGACCCGTGTAGTTGATTCCGAAAGAAAAAGTGCCCATAACGTAGCAATCTATTCCGATAATCATGGCCGGACATGGACAATGGGTGGTAAAGGCGATACCGGTGATGAATTTCAAATAGCCGAATCTCCTGCCGGAACATTGGTTTACAATGCTCGCATACCGGGAGCGCGTATGGTGGCATATAGCGCTGACGGTGGGGGTACTTGGAGCAAAGCGGTAAAAGAACCGGCACTACCGGGTGTTTCTAAAGGATGTCAGGCGAGCGTTTTGGGACAAGGAAGACAACTCTATTTTTCTGGTATCAGAGGAAAAGCTGAAACACCGGAATATGATGAACGCGTAGGTCTGGCTTTGTATAAAAGCTGCGATGGCGGGAAGACATGGAATGATGGAATTCAATTATATGATGAAGCTTCAGGCTATAGTTGTATGTCCTTCTTGCCGGACGGCAGAATGGCGATTATATTTGAAACGGCAGATACTCCTGGATTTACTCGTAAATCATTGCCCGGTATCAAACCTCTCAAGCGTCCGGCCGGTTGGATGAGACTGGACTTGCTTATACTACCTATTATTAATCTTTAATTTTATATTTATGAAAAACTTTTTTTATACTATGAGTATCGTTATGAGCTTGCTTGTTTTTACAGCTTGTTCAGATGATAGTGTCAATGATTTTTCACCTGTGCCCTATCCGGATGAGATGGAACAAGAAGAACCGACACCCGATCCGACACCTGACCCGGACGATCCGACACCTGCTCCTGATGCGGATCCGGTGTGGAAAGTAACTTCAACGACTACTGTATTTAATTCTAAAGTAAGTACTGACGTCTCTTATCGTGTGCCTGCGGTGGCAGTTACAAAAGCCGGTACGATACTTGTTTTTTGTGAAACTCGTTATGGTACTTGGATGGATAAATCGGGACGTACGGATATTTTTATGAAGCGCAGTACGGATAAGGGAGCTACCTGGACAGAAAAGAATATAACAGAGCAAGCCGTTTCTTCAAAACTCTCTTACATGGACCCGACAGTTGTGGTTGACCAGACTACCGGAAAGATTTTCCTTTTTACTTCTTTATGGGATGCAGTTGGTAAACCTTCTGCTCAACAAGGCTATAATAACAGAGCTATCATGTATACCTCTGAAGATGATGGTGTAACCTGGACAAGGAAAGATCTCACGGATGAAGTGCAGATTGGTATATATAGTGGTTTTACAAGAATGATTGGCAGCTTTGGTCCCGGTTCCGGTGTACAAATGACAAATGAGATGTATAAGGACCGTTTGATTGTTCCTATGCGTTCATTTAAGGTCGATGCGGATAAAGGAACTGTTTCTAATGGTGGAAATACCGCTATGTATTCAGATGATCATGGTGTTACCTGGCAAACAGGTCAGCCTAATAAATCGGGTGAGTGGACGGTTACTGAGGCTCCTGACGGTGCATTGATTGGCAATATTCGATATAATGGATATCGGCAAAACTATTATAGTACAGATGGTGGTGCCAAGTGGCCGGGATTCTCGGATTATCCGGCATCACAATTACCAACTCCGGAGAAAGGTTGTGCAGGAAGTGTGATAGTGAAAGATAACTGGCTGTACTATTGTGGAGCAAAAGGAATCACCGCTACCAGTTCACACGATGACCGTGGTATCCTATATCTTGCCAAAGCAAAATTCTTTGACGGACATTCGCATACATTTAATGCTGCAGATCATATGGTGCTTTATGATAAAGCAGCGGGATATACTTGTATGGCATTGATGCCTGATGGTGATTTGGTTATTGTTGCGGAACTTGGCGATTTACCCGGATTTACAAAAACTTCAACCAGACCGGAAGGCTGGATAAGATTGGATTTGTTTATATTATCTTCTAAATAACCTGTTTTTTTGATATGAGAAAAATACATTTAAAGAGCTGTCAGAAAGTAATTCTCATGGCAGTGGTAATGCTTTGTTCCTTGAGCAGCTTGTATGCGCAAGTAGGACAGACAGTGACAGGTGTTGTAAAGGACACTGAAGGAGAACCGCTGATTGGCGTTTCTGTATTGGAAATTGGCACATCCAATGGTGCCATTACTAATCTGGATGGACAATATACGTTAACTCTGACAAAAAACAAATCGGTATTGGCTTTTTCTTACATAGGCTATACTAAACAGGAGATTTCTGTCAGTGGGCGTAAAAGTATTATTGTTGTAATGAAAGAAGATGCTGTAGGATTGCAAGAAGTTATCGTTACGGGTTACGGAAAAACCGTAACTAAAGATAAGTTGACGGCTGCTATTTCTAAAGTTTCTTCTGAAGTGTTGGAGAGGGGGGTACGTGCCAATCCGTTGACGGCTTTGGCCGGTACTGTTACAGGTGTACGTGTTACGCAGACTTCCGGTCAGCCGGGAACGGGACCTTCTATTCAAGTTCGTGCCGGTGCTTCTTTGGACGGTAAAGGTAGTCCGCTATATATTATTGATGGTGTACAAAAGGATGATATGAACGATATTAATAGTAATGATATTGCGTCTATCGAAATTTTGAAAGATGCCGCTGCAACGGCGCTTTATGGTGCCCGTGCCAACAATGGTGTAGTATTGGTGACCACCAAGAGCGGTCATGTCGGTAAAACTACTATCACTTTGAATGTAAACGTAGGTAAAGGTTTTGCCCGCGATAATTATAATTTCCTGAATGCCCGTGATTATCTGTATTGGGAACGTATGGCTGCAAATCGTAGTGGAGATGATCTGAATCTTGTTAACGGTTGGGGTACGGGAAATGATATTACGGCCGATGGCAATCAGACAGCCAGTGGTATTTACAGTACTACAATTCTGACCGATAAGAATAAATATTTGTTGGATTACGGTTGGCAGTCTATGAAAGACCCTGTTACCGATAACTATTTGTTGTTTAAGGAAACCAATATGCGTGATTTGAATATGCAGGACGCTTGGACGCAAGATTACAATATTTCTTTCTCGGGTGGTAATGAAAAAGGAAAGTATTATTCAAGTATTGGATATTATGATGAAACAGGTTTCCCATTAGAATCCGGTTATGAACGTTTATCTTTCAATTTGAATGGTGAATACAAAATTAAGAATTGGTTGAAAGCTTCCGGCTTCGTAAATTTTTCTCGTTCCGAAACGAATCCCAACTATATGAGCGATGCCAATTTCTGGAGTGTGGTACCTGCTGTTCCACCTACTTTTAAAGGTGCCAACATGGATGGAACGGTTATTAAATTAATCAATAATACTCAGAATGCCAACTGGAATGAGATGAAGAACTATTACTATCGTAGAAATACGGCTTATAAGACTACCTTGGGAACTTCATTCCAAATAGACCTTATGAAAGGGCTGAGCTTGAAAATGAGTGGTATGTGGTATCTTCACATGGTTGAAAAAGAATCTTTCAACAAGGAACTTCCGAATGGTCCGGGTAAGGTAGATTCCAACCGAAAGGCTTCTGCCGATTATGCACGTCGTTTGGATCAGACCTATAATGCCATATTGAACTATAATGCTTCTTTTGGCAATCATAACATCAGTGCCGTAGGTGGTTTTGAAATGATAGATAAATATAATTTCGGTCTTAAAGCGTCCGGTCAGGGAGCGACTTCCGATGATTTTATCGGACTGCAGTTTACAGAGCCTTTGGATGCTAATGGAAAATCCACTCGTAATATGTCTACTACTCACACACAAGAACGTATTATGTCCGGTTTCATCAATGCATCCTATGACTATAAGAGCAAATATTTGTTCTCTTTCTCCGGACGTTATGACGGTTATTCCAAGTTGGTGGACAACCGTTGGGGATTCTTCCCGGGTGTAAGCGCTGCATGGAATGTGTATCGTGAAGAATTTATGGAAAAATATCTGGATATATTCTCTAATATGAAGTTACGTATGGGATATGGACAGAATGGTAATGTAAATGGTATCGGGTTGTATGAGTTGCAGGGAAGTTACGCCAATGCCGGTAATTATAATGGTGTTTATGGTTTATTGATAAATGACATCGCTTACCCCGGATTACGTTGGGAAAAGACAACTTCTTTTGATGCGGCAATTGAGTTAGGTTTGTTCAATAAGGTAGATCTCAGTGCAGGTTACTTCAATAAGAAAACTACCGATTTGATAGCTGATGTACCCTTGTCTGCTTCATCCGGTGTGGGCTCTATGAAAACCAACAACGGTGCGGTACGCAGCCAGGGTATGGAATTGGAAGTGAATTATCGTATTTTCGATCGTAAAGATTTTAAGTGGAATGTAGGTGCCAATATTACGTTTGTTAAGTCTAAAGTGCTGAAATTGCCTGATAACGGTAATGAAAACAACCGTCAAGGCGGTACAGAGGTCTACAAAGGTAAAGGAAGCAATGAAACAGTGTGGAGAGGCGGTACACAGGAAGGACAATCTTATGGCGATATTTATGGTTTTAAGATGACACATGTTGTTCGTGATGAGGCAGACCTTGCAAACTATGCTTATTACGTAGACAAGGTTCCTTCTCAGCCTGTATACGGTCCGGCGGCCTATGCCCAGTTAACTGTTGAACAGCAGAGAAATGCCCAGCAACTTGCTCCCGGTGATGCTGTATGGTACGATGTAAATGGTGACGGTATCATCGATACGCACGACCAGGTAAAGCTTGGTAACTCCATACCTAAGTGGATGGGTGGTTTTAATACTTCTGCTTCCTGGAAAGGACTGACACTTTTTGCCCGTTTCGACTATGCGCTGGGATATAAGAAGTGGAATAGCGGTTATCAATATTTCATGGGAATTACGTCCGGTTCCTTTAATGTGCCGGAGCTCGCTAAAGAAACATGGACAGAGGATAATCCTACAGCAGGATTGCCGGTATTAATGACTAATGATACTAATTTTAAGAAAAACTATACTCGTAGTACTTCTTTATTCTGGGAAAATGCTGCTTACCTGTGTGCTCGTGAAATCTCCTTGAGTTATGATTTGCCTTCCCAGTGGACAAAGAAAGCAATGATGGAGAAGGTAACGGTAACGCTCACCGGGCAGAATCTGTTCTATGTGACGAGCAACAATCTCTATACTCCCGAGTATGATTCTGCAAATAATACCAAGGATGACGGTAAGGGCGGATATGCCTTGCCGAAGACTGTCTTGATGGGAATAAAGGTTGTGTTCTAACTTTACTAATATTTAAATCATAAAGAAAGATAGTATTATGAAAAAAATAAAATACATATTCTTGATATTGTTGATAGGAGCCATACAGTCATGCGATTACCTGGAATTAAGCCCGGTAGACTCCTATGGTATCAGTAATTATTGGAGTACAAAAGACCAGGTGGAACGTTATGTTCGAGGTTTACACTATCGTCTTCGCGAACGCCAGGAGGTGTTTTTCAAGATGGGCGAACTCAGAGGGGGAACATTTGTGGGAGCGAGTTCCTCTCTTTTCAACCAATCTATCAGCGATGTTGCGGCAGTGAATAATAACCTGACGGTAACCAATTCCGTTATTACCAACTGGGGTAATTTCTATATGGATATTATGCAGATTAACCATGCTATTCAGTCGGTTCCCGGTACCGGTGCTTTGAACGAGACCGAAAAGAATTACTATATGGGTATACTGCATGGGTTGAGAAGTTTTTATTACTTCCATCTGTTCCGTACTTATGGTGGGGTACCGTTGATAGAGACAGCACGCGTGATGGATGGTAGCTTTACTCCCGCCGATTTGAATCAGCCTCGTGCCACAGAAGAGGAAATTTACACTTTCTTGGTGAAGGATATAAAAGCGTCGGACGATTATTTTGAGAAAGACGAATATACAATTAATTCCACGGACAAAAGCTCTTATTGGAGTAAAGCGGCAACAAAAATGCTTAAAGCCGAGATTCTGCTGTGGGGATGTAAGGTGAGACCGATTGGCGGTGCTAATGTTTACTCTAAGGATGTGTCTGCCGATTTGACTGCCGCCAAGCAAGCATTACAAGACGTTATAGATTCGGAGAAGTATGGCTTTGCCTCTACAACAAGCTTTGCGGATGTATTTGATGTTGCCAAAAAGGATAATAAGGAAATGATATTTGTAATCCGTTATCTTTTGAACGAAAAAGAAAATTTCTTCAGTAAATTTTTATACCCTACAAATACCAATCTGGTAGGTTTTCAAGATGCTGACGGTAAAGCGTACACTGGAGATAATGTGAATCCTTTGAATCTGAATGGTACCGCTTCTAATTTTCAATATACCAAAGCTCTCTTTGATGAGTTCGGTGAAGATGATATTCGCCGTAGCACTACATTTTTTGATGTGTATAAAATAGAGGGTGGCGATGCGGCTATTCTTTTGACGAAGTTTATGGGTGAAATGGATAATAATACCCGTCGTTTTACTAATGACTGGCCTATTTATCGCTATGCGGATTTACAATTGCTGTTAGCTGAAATAGTGACTATGCAAGGCGGTGATCCTGCTACTTACATCAATAGTATTCGCCAGCGTGCTTATGGTGATGCTTATGTTACTCATAAATATCCGCAGACAGGTGAAACGGCTGAAGATGCCATTTTGGAAGAACGCACGAAAGAATTTGTCGGTGAGGGTAAACATTGGTATGACATTCGCCGTATGAAAGACGGTGATTTGGCTAAGGCTCTTCAAATCAACGTTACGGGCGACTTGGTAGAGAAACATTTGTTGTGGCCTATTGATGCGACCGTAATGTCTAAAGATCCTCAGGTAGAACAAACACCCGGTTATTAAACTGTGGGTCGGGTGAAAGTGAGTTTATTATAATTCATTAGAAAAATTAAATCATAAGAAGATGAAAAAGCAACATACATTTCTGGTCTTAGGACTCTGCGCAGGGCTTCTTACTACCGCATGTAGTGACGACGACTATACAAATGACTTTACACGGCCGGCAGGAGGGAATCAGATTTTCTTCAATTGTCAGTCACAACTGGATGAAAATAATAAGGTAATTTGGGCGGCAGACAGTAAAATCGGTTTCTTCTGCGAACAGACAGAAACCGTTAATCTGGCTGTAGGTCTTGCTGCTCCTTTCGTAGGGCAGACTGAAGGTCTGTTCTACACACAGGTAATATGGAATAAAGAGGCGGGTGATCATACTTTCTATGTATACGCACCGTATAACAAGAATAATACTTCCGCAAAAGCTATTGCCGGAACATTAAGTAATTCGCAGTTGCAGTCGGGTACGGCTAATAGTCATTTGATGAGTAGTGCTTTGACTTACGCCACGGCTACTTCTGCCGAAGTAGAAACCGCCGTACCTATGACTTTCAAGCATGCGTTAGGGTATATGGATGTCAGTTGTAAAACAGCTGCGAAGTATGCAGGCTGGAAGATAAAGTCCATTGAATTCTCTACGGAAGACGGAGTTCCTTTGGCGGGTGAGTATAAATTCGATTTGACTACAGGGCAGTTTGCTATTGCCGAAGGTTCTTCCAAAGTACAGGTAAAAGTGGATAATGCTCCGGAATTAGTACAGAATGAAGCCTTTCACGGATATATGTCTATAAATCCTTTGGACTTGTCGGCAAAGCAATGCAAAGTAACGGTAGTGGTAGAAAAGGCAGGAGAAGATAACGATTTAAGCTTGGAAGGTAATCTTTCTTCTGTGAAGATTCTTGCAGGCGAATTTAATACTCTGGAAGTAGATATGGATGCGCTTACAGAAACTGTGCTGGGTGATAATTCTGTTGATTTGAGTGCAAATGAAACCGCGAACTGCTACATAGCGGGAAAGGCCGGACAAGAATATCGTTTCAATGCTACGGTTATGGGTAATGGAGTAACAACCCCGGAAACAACAAATTATGATAGTAATTTAGGTACTGCTAAAGGTATTACTCCTTCTCCGCTGGCTCCTGTTTCAGCTTCAATTTTATGGCAAAGTGAAAGAAGCTTACTTTCTGGTGTAAAACTAAAGAATAACTACATTTATTTTACTTTGAATGGTTCTGATAATACTCCATTAGTGCCGGGTAATGCTGTAATTGCAGCATATAATGATGCAGGGACAATTGTTTGGAGTTGGCATATTTGGGTTACAGATGTGGATTTAGATTCTAAAGTGGAAACATATACAATTCATAGTGATTTTAATAGCTATGATAAATTAATTAATCCTATGATGATGGATAGAAATCTTGGTGCACTTTCTGCTACATGTTGGCCTACAAGTAATGATAACAGTGCGCAAGGTATGCGTTATCAGTGGGGACGTAAAGATCCATTCCCTGAAAGAGATAACAGTGCTATGGCTTCAACTACCTTTATGACAACTTACGATAAAGAAAATAATATGATATCATCTTTTGCTGGATTTGTTGAAGGAAATAATAGTAGCTGGTCATACATAGGAACACCGATTGAATTAATGGATATTGCTAAATATCCAATGCGTTATATAGGTTCCGGTGCTGAAAATTGGCTTAAGGACGGCGGTAATGATTTGTGGGGTAATCCTGCGTTGACATCAAAAGATGCACCTACAAATGATACGGGGCATAAAACGATTTATGATCCATGTCCACCGGGTTATCGCGTACCTCATGCTTATGTATGGACTGGATTTGTTAGTGTCCCTGAAGGAGGTAGATATTCTACAGGTGCTGTAAATGTGAATCTTGCATCTGGCACTATGACAGAAGTTATAACTAATGGTGGTGGAACTTTTAGTGTTGGTTCTACTCCTACCTATCCGAATACAGGGTATTTAAATAATGCATCTTCAGGACCGGTAATAAAGAATCCGGCTAATAGAGGACAGTCTTGGAGCAATGGTGTAATAACTTCAAAAAATGGCTCTTCTTTAATGTACGATACAGCGAATTTCTTCCCATTAAGATCACAGGCTAAAACATATGGTTATCCTGTTCGTTGCATGAAAGATACTAAATAGCTATTAGCTCTTTAGAACGATGAGGCTGCCTCAACACTCGGAAATTGCTATAATAAAACTTTTCATTAGCTTTGCCGATAGCTTTTGGACAAGACATGGCAAATGAGTATTGAGGCAGTTTTTCTTTTATCCTATGAAGAAAAAAGAGTTTCCCTGGCATGAAACAGAAAGTTTCATTTAGCGAAACAGTTTGTTTCCCGGTGTGGAACAAACTGTTTCTCCTGAGGAAACAAACTGTTCCATGTCGGGAAACTAATGGTTCCCCCGTTGGAACTGACTGTTTTCAGCTTAAGAAACAGAGAAGGATTAATATCGTATTTATTTTTATAGCATAAGCGTATCGGTATTATGCCGAATAATAAAAGAACATATTTACCATGAAAAAACTCCGATTCTTATTCTTGCTTTATAGTATTATATTGTTTGGTAATCTGCGAGCTGCCGATACCGTATTCGTAAAGGAAGCGCAAGTTCCGGTTCTTTTGGAACGACAGGATAACATACTTTTCTATATACGTTTGGAAACAGATACGGCACAGATATTCAACGACGTAGTTCTACAATTTACGGAAAACACTTCGATGCAGAATATTCAGTCTGTAAAACTCTATTATAGTGGAACGGAAGCTTTGCAAGATTACAGTAAAAAACGTTTTGCTCCTGTATCTTATCTGTCTTTCACTTCACCGGGAAAGACATTGGCAGCGAATCCATCCTATTCCATTTTAAAATCGAAAGTGACTGAACCTGTAAAGAAAGAAATAAAACTGGTGGGAAATCAAAGACTGTTTCCCGGTGTAAATTACTTTTGGATTAGTTTGCAAGTGAAACCTTCAGCTTCTTTGGCTACTAAGATTTCGGCGGAAGTAGTATCCGTAAATTTGGATAATAACAAAGCTCCTCTGCAAGTAGTATCACCAAAAGGCGTTGAGCATCGTGTCGGTATTGGAGTACGTCATGCCGGTGATGATGAATCGACCGCTTATCGTATTCCGGGATTGGTAACTACCAATAAAGGGACTTTGCTGGGGGTATATGATGTCCGGTATAATAATAGCGCAGACTTGCAAGAACATGTGGATGTAGGTTTAAGTCGCAGTACGGATGGCGGACAAACATGGGAGAAGATGCGTTTACCCCTCTCTTTTGGTGAATACGACGGTTTACCTGCCGCACAGAATGGGGTGGGTGACCCTTCTATTTTGGTGGATAACAAGACTAATACCGTATGGATTGTAGCTGCATGGACTCATGGGATGGGGAATCAGCGTGCATGGTGGAGCTCGCATCCGGGAATGGACTTAAACCGCACCGCCCAATTGGTGGTGACTAAAAGTACGGACGATGGTAAAACGTGGTCTGCTCCAATCAATATAACCGGCCAAGTGAAAGATCCTTCCTGGTATTTCTTGTTGCAAGGTCCCGGAAGAGGTATTACGATGGATGATGGTACATTGGTCTTTCCTACTCAGTTCATAGATTCTACCCGCATTCCCAATGCAGGAATTATGTATAGTAAAGACGGTGGAAAAACCTGGAAAATGCATAATTATGCCCGTACCAATACAACGGAAGCGCAAGTAGCCGAAGTTGAACCGGGAGTACTGATGTTGAACATGCGCGACAACCGTAAAGGAAGCCGTGCCGTTGCAACAACAAAAGATTTGGGGCTGACTTGGACGGAGCACGTGTCTTCACGTAGTGCGCTTCAGGAACCTGTTTGCATGGCAAGTCTCATCAGCGTGAAAGCTAAAGATAACATCTTGGATAAAGACATACTGATATTTTCCAATCCTAATACAACGAAAGGGCGTCATAGCACTACCATTAAAGTCAGTTTGGATGGTGGTGTCACCTGGCTGCCGCAGCACCAGTTACTGCTGGATGAAGACAATAACTGGGGATATTCATGCCTGACAATGATTGACAAAGAAACCGTCGGTATTTTGTATGAGAGCAGTGTTGCTCAGATGACCTTTCAGGCAGTGAAGTTGAAGGATATTGTGAAATAAGATAGAGATAGCTGCAAGGCTTTGAATCATGAAGAGATGAAAAAAAGAAATATAATGATTGGTCTGCTTCTATGCTGGTACATATTGGTTGCAGCCCAAGTGACGGGATGGTCACCGGATGAACACAAAGTGATTCGCTCCGGTCGTGACGACGGAAGATTCCTCAGCTCTTATGGCGTGGTGCATACCATGTTATCCGATATAGAGCCGGAGTGTGCTTTTCGTCCGGACATGAGTAAAAGGGAATTTTCCAAATGGCAGAAGAAAGTCCGTAAGTCTATGCAAGAGATTATGAACTTTCCGAAACGACAGGATAACTCTTCGGTTCCCAAGTGTATTCATACTGTACAACGTGACGGTTACCAACTTGAAAAATGGGAATATTATCCTTTATCCGGATGTGTATCCACATTTCTGGTACTAATACCGGATAGTTTGGTGAAACCGTCACCTGCCATTTTATGTATTCCGGGTTCGGGCGGTTCTAAGGAAGGATTGGCCGGCGAACCGGGGATAACCGCTAAATTCGATGATGATTACCGCAATCCAAAAGTGACTATGGCGCTAAACTTTGCCAAAGCCGGATATATTGCGGTGGCCGTAGATAATCCGGCGGCAGGTGAAGCGGCTGATCTGGAACGGTATGTCCGAGGCAGAAACTATAACTATGACTTGTTTTCCCGTTTCTTGCTGGAAATGGGATGGAGTTACTTGGGATATACGGCTTATCTGGATATGCAGGTACTTGAGTGGATGAAGTCGCGGCCTTATATCCGTAAAGACCGTATTGTGGTCAGTGGATTTTCTTTGGGTACGGAACCATTAATGGTTTTGGGGGTACTGGATCCCTCTATATACGCTTTTGTCTACAATGATTTTCTGTGTCAAACCCAGGAAAGAGCTTTGGTGATGACCGCTCCCGATAAGAATGGAACCCGTATCTTTCCCAACTCAATCCGGCACTTGATTCCTAATTTCTGGCGCAAGTTTAACTTTCCGGATATTGTAGCCTCGTTGGCTCCGCGTCCTGTCATCCTGACGGAAGGCGGATTAGACCGCGACTTCAATATAATTCGTAAGGCTTACGAAATATCCGGTTATCCATCTAATGTGGAGATGTACCATTATCCTAAATTTGCCGACCCGCAAAAGCGCAAAAAGATTGATAAACTGCCCGAAGGATTAAGTAGGGATGAGTATTTTAATAGGGTGAATGTAGATGCGCCTGACCATTATTTTAAATCGGAGTTAGTCATTCCCTGGCTGAAAAAACACTTGAAAGAATAATTGAAATCGTTAATTATACCTTTATATCATACAGAAATGAGGAAAGTATTGTTTTTATTCTTTAGCTTGTTCTGCTGCACTTGTCTTTGGGCTCAAAAGAAAGTGAAAGCGGCTGGTATAGGAAATGGTATTACTTATGGTGCAGAGATAGCAAATCGGGAGAAAGAGTCTTATCCCGTCTGTTTGCAAGTATCAGACCTGTATACCGACAATATGGTGTTGCAGCGTGATACTCCATTGAAAATACACGGGAAAGCGAATGCGGGTGAACCGGTTTCAGTAAGTGTCGCTCATCAGAAGATTACTGTCCGGGCAGACGATAACGGCTGCTGGTCTGTGCAACTCATGCCTTTGCAGGCAGGCGGACCTTATACATTATCCATATCTACTGGAAAACAGACCCTGTCTTATAAAAATGTATTGATTGGTGAGGTCTGGTTATGTTCCGGACAATCCAACATGGAGTTTATGCTGAAACAGGCAGCTACCGCGCAAACTGATGTTTCGGAAGCAAATGATGACAAACTTCGTCTGTTTGATATGAAAGCGCGCTGGCGTACGGATGCGGTGGCGTGGGATGCGTCGGTGTTAGACTCCCTGAATCATTTGCAATATTATAAACCGACTGTCTGGACATCTTGTACTTCTGGCACGGCGGCTTCTTTTTCTGCTGTTGCTTATCATTTCGGTAAAATGCTTCGTGATAGTCTGAATGTCCCGGTGGGCTTGATATGCAATGCTGTCGGCGGTTCACCTACGGAAGCATGGATAGACCGCCGTACATTGGAATTTGAGTTTCCGGCTATCTTACATGATTGGACAAAGAATGACCTTATTCAAGACTGGGTGCGTGAAAGGGCTGCTTTGAACATAAAATATGCTACCGATAAGCGGCAACGTCATCCTTACGAACCTTGTTATCTGTTTGAATCCGGTATTCGTCCCTTGGATAAATATCCGTTGAAAGGGATTGTCTGGTATCAAGGAGAATCGAATGCCCATAATAAGGAAGCGCATGAAAAACTTTTTAAACTACTGGTTGACAGTTGGCGTTCCAACTGGGATGAACCGGATCTGCCTTTTTATTATGTGCAACTGTCAAGCATCGACCGCCCGTCGTGGACATGGTTCCGCGATAGTCAGCGAAGATTGATGAAATGTGTTTCCAATACGGGAATGGTTGTATCCAGTGATCAGGGAGATTCATTGGATGTACACCCTGCCAATAAGAAACCGATTGGCGAGCGATTGGCGTATTGGGCTTTGAACCGTACTTATGGACATGAAGATGTACTCCCTTCCGGTCCGTTGTTTCGCTGTGCGGAATTCAGAAATGGAGCTGTATATGTTTCGTTCGACTATGGCGATGGTTTGGGTAGTGTTGACGAGGCTCCTTTGTGTTCGTTTGAAGTGGCGGAGGAAGACGGGGTTTATGAACCTGCTACTGCCGTAGTTGAGGATGACTGTCTGAAAGTGTATAATACCAATATTAAGAATCCCCGTTTTATTCGCTATGGATGGCAACCGTTTACCCGTGCCAATCTGGTGAATAAGGCGGGATTGCCGGCTTCGACTTTCCGTGCTGCCGCACCTGTCGCATATGTCACTATTGATAAAATCAGCCGGATGCAGGGTTTTCCACAGGCAGATAAGGATTTTGCCAAAGGTGTTTCGGCTTGCTTTGCAGGAATAGCGGCAGGGCAATTATTGATTGCCGGCGGCTGTAATTTCCCTGAAATACCGGCCTATGCCGGTGGTGCTAAGAAATATTATCGCGATATTTATACGGCGCTAATACCGAAGGACTCCATATTGGTTTGGCAGAGAGTGGGGCAGCTGCCGCAGGCAATGGCCTATGGTGTATCTGTGTCTACTACCGATGGAATCATCTGTGTAGGGGGGATGAATGAGCGGGGAGCTTTGTCTGTAACTTATCGTATACGTGTGGCAGATAAGAAAGCTGTTGTGGAAACATTACCTTCATTGCCTTGCACGCTGGATAATATGACAGGCGCGTTATTGGGAAATAAACTCTATGTTGCCGGGGGAAACAAGAACGGCAAGGCATCCAATGCATTTTATTGTCTCGATTTGGAGCAACTGCCTCAAGGGTGGCGGGAACTGCCCGCCTTTCCGGGCGCTCCTCGGGTACAGCCGGTAAGTGCCGCACAACTGGATGCTGATGGGCAATTATGTTTCTACCTGTGGAGTGGCTTTGCAGCGCCGGTGGAAGGACGTGCCGCTTCTCTCTCGGTTGATGGATATGTATATTCACCGGCTGCCGATACTTGGACACCATTACCCGAGGTGGTGAATGAGGCAGGCGAAACAGTTTCTTTAGGCGGTGGCGTGGCGACTGCTTGGGGTAAGAATCTGATTATTTGTATGGGTGGTGTTGATAAAGACATCTTTTTGCGTGCGCTTCAAAAACCGGCTGCCGATTATTTGACTCATCCGGTGGAATGGTATCGTTTTAATAAGCGGATTCTTGTGTATGATGTGCGCTTACAGGAGTGGCAAACAATAGCTTGTACGCCGGATACCGCTCGTGCGGGCGCAGCATTGGTGATATGCGGAAAAAATATCTTTTGTATCAATGGAGAATTAAAACCGGGAGTTCGTACTCCGGGAATTACCCGCATTGCAATTAAAGAGTAAAGTATAAACGCTATTTCTATAAACGGAAATCCCTATAAAGTACTATTCTTTATAGGGATTTCCGTTTATAGAGATGCGACTTTTGTATTAGTCAAACAAACTCTTGAACTTCTTGAAAATCTTCTCCTTAATAGAAGTATTCGGCTTGAAGTTATCCGAACCTTCCATTTCTTCCAAGGCTTTTTTCTCCTCTTTATTCAGAGTTTCAGGTACATATACACTGACATTCACCAGTAAATCCCCGGTACCGTATCCGTTTACATTAGGCAAACCCTTGCCGCGTAAGCGGAGAACCTTTCCCGGTTGTGTACCCGATTCGATTTTCACCTTCACCTTACCGTCGATGGTGGGTATTTCTACCGCACCGCCCAATGCCGCTGTCGGGAAGCTTAGCAACAGGTTATAAATCAAGTCGTTTTCGTCACGAATCAGTTCCTTATCCTGTTCTTCCTCTACAAGAATCAGCAAGTCGCCCGGTACGCCGTTGTGCTTGCCGGCATTACCTTTGCCGCCCATGGAGAGCTGCATGCCTTCGGCTACCCCTTTCGGGATGTTTACGGTAACAACTTCTTCACCGTAGACGATTCCTTCACCGGCACATTCCTTACATTTATTCTTGATAACTTTACCTTCGCCGCCACAGGTAGGACAGGTGGTGCGTGTCTGCATCGTTCCGAGAATGGTCTGCTGGTTGCGGATTACCGTACCGCTACCTTTACAGGTAGGACAGGTTTCCGCGCCGCCGTCTCCCTCTGCACCGGTTCCGTGACAGTGGCTGCAGGGTACATACTTTTTCAGTTTGAATTTCTTCTCTACTCCGGTAGAAATCTCCTTGAGGTTCAGCTTCACTTTAACGCGCAAGTCCGAGCCGCGATAACGGCGTTGCTGTTGCGCGCCACCGCCGCCGAATCCGCCGAAACCACTGAAACCGCCGCCAAAGCCACCGCTGTGTCCGCCGAATATATCGCCGAACATGGAGAATATGTCGTCCATGGACATACCGCCGCTGAAACCGCCGAACGGTCCGCCGTTACCGGCGGCACCACCCATTCCGGCATGGCCGAATTGGTCGTAACGGGCACGCTTGTCCGGATTGCTTAATACATCGTATGCTTCCGCCGCTTCCTTAAACTTCTCCTCGGCTACCTTGTCGCCAGGGTTTTTGTCGGGGTGATATTGGATGGCTTTCTTGCGATAGGCTTTCTTTATCTCTTCTACCGATGCTGTTTTTTCGACTTCCAGTACTTCGTAATAATCTCTTTTTTCCATATAACTGTGTATGTTATTCTCCAACCACTACTTTGGCATGGCGGATTACTTTGTCGTTTAGCGTGTAACCGGTTTGTACGCAGTCCAGAATTTTACCTTTCAAAGCTTCGTCGGGAGCCGGGATTACGGCAATGGCTTCGTGGTAGTCTGTGTCAAGCGGCTGTTCTTTGGTTTCGATTACTTTGACACCGTTCTGACCCAATACTGTCATAAACTTGTTGTAGATAAGCTCCACGCCTTCTTTTACGGCAGCTACATCGGTGGCGGTCTCCATGTTTTTCAGGGCGCGTTCAAAGTCGTCCACGATAGGAAGAATGCTGCTGATGCTCTTTTCTCCGCCATTCAGGATAAGTTCGGCTTTTTCTTTCATTGTACGTTTACGGTAGTTGTCGAACTCGGCGGAGAGACGCAGATACTTGTCTTTCTGGTCTTCAATCTCTGCATTGGCCTTTTCCAATTCCTGAGCGAGTTTCTCTTCTTCAGTCAGGGCAACCTCTTCTTTTTCAGTTGTTTCCTCGCCGTTCTCGTCTTGGACGGCTTGCTCTTTCAACTCTTCTTCGTTGATGTTTTCTTTTTCTTTCGGGTCCATATTGTTATGCTTGTTATTCTTATAAAATGATTTCGCTTTCATTGCTGTCAAGGGTTTAAGTTAATATGATACGGTTTTGATAGCAAAAACTTTGCCAAATTGACGGCTTTTGCCAAAAACGTTGCAAAGGTAATACTTTTATGTCAGATTGACAGCGAAATATTCCATAAATAGGAAGTTAACATCGTGCGGGGAGTAAGTTAACTTGATAGGTTGCAGTAAGTTAACTTCATTGCAGATGTTTACTTAACTTCATATCATGCAATAAGTTAACTTGTTGTAAGCTGTTTTACCGTATTATTTCGTATCTTTGTGCCCGCAATTCGCAGAGTTATAGGTATTAAATAGTAAGTAGTACATAATAAAATAGTAAATATAAAGATGATTACAGTCTCGAACGTATCGGTACAGTTTGGTAAAAGAGTGTTGTTTAATGATGTAAACTTGAAGTTTACAAGTGGTAATTGTTATGGTATAATCGGTGCCAACGGTGCGGGAAAGTCCACTTTCTTGCGGACCATTTCGGGAGATTTGGATCCGACGACCGGCTCTATCATGCTGGGACCGGGCGAACGTCTGTCTGTATTGAGTCAGGACCACTTTAAGTGGGATGCCTATACGGTGATGGATACCGTAATGATGGGGCATACGGTGTTATGGGACATTATGAAACAACGTGAGGCGCTCTATGCCAAGGAAGACTTCACGGATGAGGACGGTTTGAAAGTTTCCGAACTGGAAGAGAAATTCGCCGAGCTCGACGGCTGGAATGCGGAAAGTGACGCTGCCGCTTTATTGAGCGGGTTGGGCATCAAGGAAGACAAGCATTACGTGCTGATGGGCGAGCTGAACAATAAGGAAAAAGTACGTGTCATGCTGGCGCAGGCTTTGTATGGCAATCCCGATAACTTGCTGCTGGACGAGCCTACCAATGACTTGGACATGGACACCGTAACCTGGTTGGAAGAGTACCTTGCCAATTTTGAACATACCGTTTTGGTAGTGAGCCACGACCGCCACTTCCTTGACTCCGTGTGTACGCATACGGTGGATATCGACTACGGAAAGATTAACCTTTTTGCCGGTAATTATAGTTTCTGGTATGAATCCAGCCAGTTGGCTCTCCGTCAGCAACAGAACCAGAAGGCTAAAGCCGAGGAGAAGAAGAAAGAGCTGGAAGAGTTTATCCGCCGTTTCAGCGCCAATGTGGCAAAGAGCAAGCAGACTACCAGCCGTAAGAAGATGCTGGAGAAACTGAATGTGGAAGAAATCAAACCGTCGTCACGTAAATATCCGGGTATCATCTTCACTCCCGAACGCGAACCGGGCAATCAGATTCTTGAAGTTTCGGGACTGACAAAAACGTTGGAAGACGGTACGGTATTGTTCCGCGATGTAAACTTCAATGTGGAGAAAGGGGATAAAATCGTATTCCTTTCACATGATCCGCGTGCTATGACCGCCTTGTTCGAGATTATCAACGAGAATATGAAGCTGGATGCGGGAACTTTCAACTGGGGCGTAACGATTACCACCGCTTATCTGCCGCTGGATAACACTGCCTTTTTCAATACGGACTTGAATCTGGTAGATTGGTTGAGTCAGTTCGGCGAGGGCAATGAGGTATACATGAAGAGCTTCCTCGGCCGTATGCTTTTCTCCGGCGAAGAGGTGTTGAAGAAAGCAAGCGTATTGTCGGGTGGTGAGAAGATGCGTTGTATGATTGCGCGTATGCAGTTGCGCAATGCCAACTGTTTGATTCTGGATACTCCGACCAATCATCTTGACTTGGAGTCTATTCAGGCATTCAACAATAATCTGAAGACGTATAAAGGCAATATCCTGTTCTCATCCCATGACCACGAGTTCATCCAGACCGTGGCGAACCGTATCATCGAGCTGACACCGAACGGTATTATCGACAAGATGATGGAGTATGATGAATATATCACTTCGGACCATATCAAGGAATTGAGAGCGAAGATGTATAATAAGTAGTGGTTAGCGATTAGTGGTTAGTGATTAGTGATTAGTAAGCTGCGCCATATATGGTGAGATACTAATCACTAACCATTAATCGCTAATCACTAATTGCTATCAATTTTTTCTGAACATTTTTAAAATCACTGCTGTTCCCGCTACCATTAGTACCGTACAAAGTATGGAACCTTCAAAACCGAAAGCTCCGCCGTTTATCAGATTGGTCTCGAGCAGATAGAGCGTCAGCAAACCGTCACAAAATTTATTTCCACTGACTTCATAACCCAAAACCGGACCTTGTATCCAGTTCCAGAACCAGTGTAAAGCTATCGGGAAACAGAGATTACGCGTGTATATATAAGAAGAACCTAACAGAATGCCTGCCAGCAGGATGTTGATAAAAGACAGAAAGTCGAAGTTCGGATTGGCTATATGAACCAGCGAGAACAGGGTGGCGGAGAGAAACAATGCCCAAAACTTATTCACCCCGCCTTGCAGCATACGTTCCAATACAAACCCCCGCAATGCGAATTCTTCTGTAATGGCTACCAGCAAAAAGAAAACAAAGCTAATCAATAAGGAAGAAGGATTGAATACAACTCCTGCAATCTCTATCGCTCCTGCCAATAAGGATACGCCGAATCCTACCGCATAAAGAACGATTGCCAGTGATATTCCTGATAACAAATCTTTCTTACGTATCGCCAAAGAGCGTCCCAATCCGGCTAATGAAACTCCTCGGAAATGCCATACAATCCAAGCGGAGAGGAATATACCTATCAGCATCAGTGTTTCGCTCAGGACAAAATAGAACATCTTATCGGCTCCTTCCTTACCCAGCTTTTGCAATACTGACGAGAAAGGTATACCTAGTATTGTAATGATGATAACAGCAAGCGTGACAAAAGATATGATATCGATTGCCACTTTTCCAAAACGTTTGGCTTTGGGCTCATTTCCAATAGTTTCCATGCGTAGAAAATTAATGTGGTTATATTACAAAATGTATTCTTTGTCTTTTTATACCTTATTACGGTTACGATAAGCTTTAGGACTGACCCCCATAATATGTGAGAACAACCGTGAAAAGTAGTATGGGTCGTCTATTCCTAACTTCAAGCTGATTTGATTAAGTTTCAAATCTGTATTGTCGAGAAAGTTACAGGCTTTGCGCATTTTCATAAAATTGAAGTAATTCAAAGGACTATGGCCTGTGCGCTCCTTGAATACGGTCGAGAGTCGGGACGGAGAAAGGCCGGAGAAGTCGGCGATTTCTTTCAGTGTGAGATGCCTCTCAATATTTTCATCAAAAAAGTGAGTTATTACATTCACTATGTCATTACCATGCGCTGTCTTATCATTCGCATCGCGATATTGCTGGATAAAACGCAATGAGGCGAGATAGTGCTGAAAAGTTGCCATTGCGTAACGGATATTCTCAATGGCAAATGATGATTTAAGAGTATTGAAAATCTCCTCAAACAAATTGATTCTTGTATTGATACGAGATGCCATGCTCGGTGTTACATTCAGTGGACTGATGCAGTCTGTGGCATAATGCTTTGCGAGTGAGCCATAAAAATGGATCCAGTAAATGGTCCATGGATCATTCTCATCCGCAGCGTAAGTGTGGGATATACCGGCAGGAAGGATAAAGTATTGGTTTGTTTTTACATCATAGCGCTTGTCATTGACTTCAAACCAACCTTTTCCATTGACACAATATATAAATACATATTGGTCTATGGGTTTCTTTCTGCTGCGGTAGTGATGCCATGCTTTGGGATAGTAACCGATATCCGTAATATAGATAGAGGACGCGAGAGGGTCATCTTCCATAAGTTTGATTATAGCTTGAGGCAATACAATAGACTGTTCGCCTTTGAATCCGTCTCTGATTTTCATAATACTTGATGTTGATGCACAAATATAATGATTTTGAAAATGTAAATACAGCGATTCTTTGAAAAAGTGATTTAACCCATTACGCTTATACGTCAATAAAACAATAAGATTGTCCATTTATTTTTTACGGAACAGTCATTTTTCACAAAGTTCTAAAACACTACTTTTGCATTGTACAATTAACCTATTTAATATCATGAAAGATTTCAAAAAAGAATTCATCTATTTCATCTGTATTGTTTCGGCCATGGGCGGTTTGCTTTTTGGTTATGATTGGGTGGTGATTGGGGGTGCCAAACCATTTTATGAAGTATTTTTCGGAATAGCAGATGAACCGACTTTACAGGGATTGGCTATGTCTATCGCTCTTGCCGGCTGTCTTGTGGGCGCAATGGCTTGCGGTACTTTGGCAGACCGTCTCGGCCGTAAGCCGCTACTTGTTATTTCCGCATTTATTTTTCTTGTTTCGGCCTATGGTACCGGTGCATTCGATACCTTTACCGCTTTTCTGTGTGCCCGTTTTGTCGGTGGTATTGCAATCGGTTTGGCTTCGGGGTTATCTCCGATGTATATTGCTGAAGTTGCTCCGAGCCATATTCGCGGTAAACTTGTGTCTTTGAACCAACTGACTATTGTACTTGGTATTTTAGCGGCACAAATTGTCAACTTTATGATAGCCGAACCGATGCCTGCCGGAACTACTGTTCCTGCTGTAGATTCGTGGAACGTCCTGATGGGCTGGCGATGGATGTTTTGGAGTGCGGCATTTCCTGCCGGAGCTTTTTTGCTTCTTGCCTGTTTCATTCCTGAGAGTCCTCGTTATTTAGTGATGAAGAATCGCATAACGGAGGCGATGGAAATACTCAGGAATATTGGCGGACAGGAGTATGCCGATGATGAGGTAAAGGCGGTAAGGAATACCAAGAATAGCTCGAAGAAGCAGAGAGGGTTGGGATTGCTCTTCAGCCGCCCGTTCCGTAAAGTGTTGGTTCTCGGTTTGGTAATAGCTGTTTTCCAACAATGGTGCGGTACGAATGTCATCTTCAACTATGCGCAGGAAATCTTTTCCAATGCCGGTTACGACCTGGGAGAAATGCTTTTTAATATTGTCTTAACCGGAATTGTGAATGTCGTATTTACCGTTGTCGCAATTTACACTGTCGAGAAGCTCGGACGCCGTAAACTGATGCTTTGGGGTGCAGGCGGGTTGAGCGTGATTTATGCTACGCTTGGTACGTGCTACTTTTTTCATGTAACCGGTTTCTTCATGATTATCTTGGTTGTGGCGGCAATAGCTTTCTATGCTATGACTCTTGGCCCTATTACATGGGTGCTTTTGTCCGAGATATTCCCAAATCGGGTTCGTGCCATAGCTGTGGCTACCTGTACTTTTGCACTTTGGGTAGGCTCGTTCACATTGACTTACACCTTTCCGTTGCTTAACGTTTCACTCGGTAGTTTCGGTACATTTTGGGTTTATGCGTTAATCTGCGGTGCGGGTTATGTCTTTTTCAAAATTCGTTGCCCCGAAACCAAAGGAAAAACTCTGGAACAGCTTGAAAACGAACTTGTCGATGTGGAAAAAGAATAAATCCTTTTAGCTTACTTCTAAAAATAATAATCGAATAACATAACTTATAAATGAATCATACTATGGTAAAAGCCTGGAAAGAAAAAGTAGTAATTCCTACTTATGAAGTAGGAAAGCCTGAAAAAAATCCTATATTTCTCGAGAAACGTGTTTATCAGGGTTCAAGTGGCGTGGTTTATCCTTATCCTGTGATAGAGTCGATATCCAATGAGAAAACCGACCATGAGTGGAGCGCTGTTTTCATTGAAAATGAATATATCAAGGTGATGATACTTCCTGAACTTGGCGGACGTGTACAAATGGCATACGACAAGATTAAACAGCGTCACTTTGTTTATTATAACCATGTTATTAAACCCGCCCTTGTGGGGCTTGCCGGTCCGTGGATCTCCGGCGGCATTGAATTCAATTGGCCTCAACATCATCGTCCGTCCACTTATATGCCGGTCGATTGTACTATCGAGGAGCATGGGGATGGCTCCGTTACCGTATGGGTGAGCGAAATGGAGCGTATGTTCCACCAAAAAGGCATGGCAGGATTTACACTCCGTCCCGGATGTGCTTTCCTCGAAATAAAAGGCGTATTGTACAACCGTACCGATGTACCGCAGACATTCTTGTGGTGGGCCAATCCCGCTGTTGCGGTCAACGACCACTACCGTTCGGTATTTCCGCCCGATATCAATGCTGTTTTCGACCACGGCAAACGTGCCGTAAGTTCGTTCCCCATTGCGACGGGAACCTATTATAAAATGGACTATTCGTCCGGTGTCGATATTGCTAACTATAAGAATATCTTTGTGCCTACTTCATACATGGGTGTGAATTCGAAGTACGACTTCGAAGGGGGGTACGAATTCGACACAGAGGCGGGAATGCTTCATGTGGCAAGTCATCATGTGTCTCCCGGAAAGAAACAATGGACGTGGGGAAACGGAGACTTCGGCCGTGCATGGGACCGTTGCCTCACCGATGACGACGGCCCTTATATCGAACTCATGGCAGGTGTTTATACCGAAAACCAACCGGACTTTACATGGCTGATGCCGTATGAAGAAAAAGAGTTTACGCAATATTTTCTTCCTTATCGCGAGCTTGGCGTTGTAAAGAATGCCACCAAGGACTTGCTGATGAACATCGAGCCGCAAGAGGGTGGCAAGGTGCATCTGAAAGTATTCGCCACATCGAAGCAAACCGTTATAATCCGCCTGACCGGGGAGGATAATCGCGAATATCTCAATCGTGAGGCCTTGATAAACCCGGAAAAAGTATTTGAAGAAACTGTCGATGTGCAGGGTGTGCCATTCAGTACATTGACCCTTGACTTTATAAAGGACGGACGCGCAGTGATGTCATGGCATACGGAGCCTGACGAGATTCGTCCTATTCCCGACGCTGCTGAAGCCGCCTTATTGCCGGAGCAGATTAAAACGGTTGAACAGCTGTTCCTTACCGGTCTGCATTTAGAGCAATACCGCCATGCTACCTATTCACCGGTTGATTACTATGAAGAGGGGTTGCGCCGCGATCCGGACGATGTGCGTTGTAACAATGCAATGGGGTTGTGGTATATCCGTAAGGGACGCTTTGACGTTGCCGGACAATACCTCGAAAAAGCCGTTAAAATCCTGCAAAAACGTAATCCCAACCCGTATGACGGCGAGCCTGTTTACAATTTAGGTCTTGCCCTCAAATATCAGGGACGTTATGAGGAAGCCTATAACCGTTTCTATAAAGCTACTTGGAATGGCGGTTGGCAGGATGCCGGTTATTTTGCATGCGCACAAATTTCGTGTATGAACGGGGATTACAGTGAGGCGCTTTACGAAGCCGAGCGTTCCCTTCTGCGTAATTGGCACAATGCAAAGGCACGCGCACTTAAAGCCGCCGTTTTGTATCGGATGAACCGTCATGAGGAAGCTGTTACGTTTTGCCGGGAATCGCTTAAATTTGATAAGTTCAATTATGGTTGCCTGTATATCGAGTATCTTATTACAGAGGAACAGGCGTTGCTCGATAAGCTGGTTTCCCTGGTACATGGCAATGCGCATAATTATGATGAAATAGCCATTGACTTCTGTACCGCCGGTTTATGGCAAGAAGCAGAATCGCTTTGGCAGGTTGCCATAGCGCAAAAGGCAACTACCCCGATGACATATTATTATCTTGGCTGGTGTCTGTTGCAGGCAGGTGATAAAGAGAATGCCGGTAAGGCTTTTGATACCGGTAGCGCCGGTTGTCCGGATTTTGTCTTTCCTAACCGTCTTGAGGCTGTCCTTGCCCTGCGTGCTGCGCTCGAAGTCAATCCCGGAGACGCTTGCGCCAATCATTACCTCGGTAACCTTTTCTATGACAAACGTCAGTACGACCTTGCACAAAGCCATTGGGAACGTGCTGCCGAACTTAATCCGGAATTCCCGACCACATGGCGTAATCTTGCCCTTGTCTATTATAATAAACGCAATGCTCCCGGGAAAGCTCTCGAGTATATGGAACGTGCTTTCTTTCTCGATGAAACCGATGCCCGCGTTCTCATGGAGCTGGATCAGCTCTACAAGAAATTACAGCGTCCGCATGCCGAACGCCTGGCATTCTTGCAGAACTATCCGGAACTGATAGAACAACGCGACGACCTCGTTCTTGAGGAGATAACTCTCCTCAATCAGACCGGCCGCTATGCCGAAGCAAAAAGGAAGCTCGACAATCATCGGTTCCACCCCTGGGAAGGTGGTGAAGGTAAGGTTCCGTTTCAATATCAGACCGCTCGCGTGGAACTTGCAAAGCTTGCTATTGCCGAAGGAAAACATGCTGAAGCAGTCGTACTTCTCAACGAGTGCCTGCAATATCCTCATCATTTGGGCGAAGGTAAACTTTACGGCGCACAGGAGAATGATTTCTTCTATCTGCTTGGTTTGTGCTATAAGGCGATGAGGCAGGAAGACGATGCCCGCCGATGCTTTGAGCAGGCGACACTCGGACCGACCGAACCGGCTGCGGCTATGTATTACAATGATGCTAAACCCGATAAAATCTTTTATGCCGGTCTGGCATTCCGTGCTCTCGGCAATGAGAATAAGGCGCGTTCTTATTTTAACCGCCTCGTAGACTATGGTAAACAGCATCTGCATGAGAAAGTGGTGATGGACTATTTTGCTGTCAGCCTTCCTGACCTTCAGATTTGGGATGGCAGCCTCGATGAGGCAAACCGCATCCATTGTTTGTACATGCTTGCACTCGGTTATGCAGGTCTTGGCGACAGTGTACACTCTGAACGCTATCTTGCCGAAGCCGAGGCTATGAATATCAATCATCAGGGAATTCAATCATTTAAAACCTTAAGCAATGTCACGAAGCACTAAATCGTTTATAATTTCGTTGGCGCTCTTGGCTGTATATGGCCTTACGGCGTGTAGCGATGATGATGTATATCAGGCTCCCGAAGCAGTCGACACTTATGTGTTGGCTGTCGGGGATAATTATGGGGATGCTATGACAGGGTGGAATGTCACTGATATTCCTAATGGCATCTATGACCTGGAATTCTATACGAAATCATCTCAGACAACCGAACTTCCCTATCTGGCCGCTTCCGGTAAAATGACTGCAATCAAGCCGTCGGAAAAAACTTGGGCTAAAAATGTAATTAAAGGCATTGAGGTGAGTAATGGTACATGCCGCATTGAGCTTGGCAACGGCGAAGGCATCGAAATTGCGGATTTGCAGTTAGTCAGTTCCCGGCAGGCAGAATTCAACCTTGTGAAGGGCGGCGATATTTCTCTTCTTTCGTATGTGGAGGATAATGGAGGAAAGTACTATAATGCGGACGGTCAATCCGATGACTGTCTCGAAATCCTTAAGCAGAATGGTATGAACCTGGTACGTCTGCGTCTGTATAATGACCCGGGTAATAAGGATTTCTATCCTTCGAATACTTTGCCTGCCGGCTATCAAAATCAAGCGGACATCTTGAATTTGGCGAAACGTGCCAAGGAAAAGGGTATGGAAATACTGTTGACATTCCATTATTCCGATTATTGGACGAATGGCGATGACCAGTACAAACCTCATGAATGGGCCGACCTGGATTTTGAAACGTTGAAGACTGCAGTCCATGATTATACGGCCGATTTTCTCCGGAAAATGAGTGCGCAAGGCACTACTCCCGAATATGTAGCTATTGGTAATGAAATTCAGGCGGGGCTTCTTTATCCGGACGGCGCTTGCGATGACCCTATCAAGATGTGCGCTTTGCTTAATGCAGGCGCAAAGGCGGTTCGTGAAGTTGCTCCGGATGCCCGGATTGTAATTCACAGCACGTATAGCGAAGGTATTCCGGAAACAACCCATAAATGGTTTTACGGCTTGATGCGTGATTATGCGGTAGACTACGACATTATCGGTATTTCTTACTATCCTTTTTGGACTAATATGTGGGCTTCGGACTTTCGTGCATGGGCAGACCGTATGGTTAACCTGTTCAATAAAGACATCCTGGTTGTCGAAACCGGTTATGCATGGAACAGGACGCTTCCCGACGGTAATCCGGGACAGCTTTCTCATAACGGCCCGTATGCCGAGTTCTCTAAACTCGGCCAGCGTGACTTCATTGCAGACTTGACGAATCAAATCAAGCAGGTAAAGAGTGGTCGTGTTCTTGGTTATATCTATTGGGACCCTATATTCATTGAAATTCCCGGGTTGGGTTGGATTCTGGGTGATAAGAATTACGTAAGCAACACTACGCTCTTTGGTTTCCAGGGAGAATTGCTTCCGATATTTGACGCTATAAAATATAATAATTAGTTGACCATGAAAAATATTCACTTAACCATATATACTGCCCTGATGACAATAGCGGCAATTTTCGTTTCGGGTTGCAGTAACGAATATGATGACGTTACTCCCGGCAACTATGTCGAAACAGAGCGTATAGAAACTTTTCCCGGTGATACGGTATCTGTTGCCGGCACTGCGTCCAACGGTTCTCCTATATCTTTTGTTTCACTCGTTTGCGAAGCATGGGGCGTAAATCAAGTGTATGACCGGACGGCATACGAAGATAACGTATTCGATTATGAATACCAGCTCATCGTTCCCAAAGACGCTACATTTAATCAGGTACTTACAGTAACGGTGAAGTGTGAAAACGGTAAGTCTACCGTACGCGAAATTCCTATCAGTTTTCTTCCCGACACTTCGGCTCCTACTGTTACTCCGGCTTTCAATGCACAGGTAGGCGTTGACTTTGATACGGAACAGCAAAAGGCTGTTTGGGATATCGACTTTACTGCTATGGATGACCGCCGCCTGAAATCGGTACACATATCCATTCCTGCTTTGTCATATGATGAAACCGTGGAAGTTTCAGACCGTAGCGCATCCGTTAAAAAAACGGTTGAATTCACTACTACGGGTTCTTATCCGTGCGTAATCACCATTGAAGATGCCTCGGGCAATAAATCCGTGCACAATATCGAAGTCATGGTAATGCTTTCCGAAACAGAGAACCCTATTCAGGATTATCCCGGAATGTATGTTGTGGATGCCAATGAAAATCCAGATGACTATATCGACGGCTATTACCGGTGGATGGACCGTAAAGGGGAATACCAATATGAAGGCAAGTTCTATGCTACTACAGACAATTCTAAAATATTCTTCACTCCGGAGCGTAATCTTGACGGAGATTTATACGGCGTTTCACCTTATGTATCTTCAAAGTTGATGAATAATAACGGGTATGCGGTTCCTGTGACGATAAATAAAGCCGGGTATTATGGTATTTGGATTGACCTTCAGGCACACACTTATAGTATATGGGCTCTTGAAATTCCAACTGATGCTTATACTGGTGCTTTGTGTGTGACTGGTGAAGGATTTACTATTGGTAATTGGGCGCTTTCAGCAGAAATGACTAAGATAACGGATTATCGCTATACAGGTACTGTATCATTAGTCGAAGGGTACGGAGATTATGTATATTGTTTAACTTCCCCTGATTGGTCATGCCAATTCCATGGTGATGGTAAATATTGGTGGATAGCTTCTGGCGGTGCTAATTTAACTTTCCACACTGATTATTCCGGAGAAGTAATCGTAACTTTTGATACCGCCTATCCGTGGGGAACAATTAAAAAATCGAATTAAAAACCTTATAATTTAGGACAATGAAAACCAATGTTTTATCACGTTTTGTGATAGCCTTTGCAGTGATAGCATTATCGGTACTTCCTGCACTTGCTCAAATTACGGTTACGGGTACTGTCACCGATAAGACCGGAGAACCGCTGATTGGTGCTTCTGTGCTGGTAATGGGTACGCAAAATGGTAGTGCTACCGACCTTAATGGAAACTTTACCCTCAAGAATGTGGCAGAAGGAGCCATTATCAGAGCCAGCTATGTGACCTATAAAGAACAGGAACAGCGAGCCGCTTCGAAAATGCATTTTGTGCTTGAAGAAAACTCCGAGCTTCTCGATGAAGTTGTGGTAGTGGGTTATGGTTCTATGAAAAAGAGCAACCTTTCCGGTGCTGTTGCTTCCGTCAAAGCAGACGACCTTCCTTCGGCAGGTAGCGCTTCGGTCGGTGAGATGCTTCGGGGGCGTGCCGCCGGTATGAATATCACTTCTTCTACTGCCGCACCCGGTGGTCAGATGAGCATTGCCATACGTGGCGGTTTGTCAGGACAGCAACCACTTGTTGTGATTGACGGCGTACCGCAAGCTCCCCATTCCAAAGTGTCTGCGGGAACTATCTATTCCGGTGCGGCCAAAGATAATTCCGGTTTGATTAATCTCAATCCGAACGATATCGAGAGCATCGATGTGCTGAAAGACGCTTCCGCGGCAGCCATTTACGGTTCCGATGCTTCCGGGGGAGTAATTCTTATCACCACCAAGCGCGGAAAGGAAGGCCGTCCTGAAATTTCATACAGCGGCTCGGTAGCTTTTTCCCGCATAAAAGACGCTCCCGATTTTATGGATGCCCGCCAGTTCATGATTACGCAGAACCAGGTTTTTGAGGAATTGGGACGTGGTGACGAGAAAAAGTTTACGCAGAGCCAGATTGACAATTTCGTGGGAGAAGGCACGGACTGGATGAAAGAAGTTACCCGCACAGGTGTTGTCAATGAACATAACCTGTCTGTCACTGCCGGTGGAAAAACCACTAAGACACTTTTCTCTCTGAGCTATTATGATCATCAGGGATTGGTGAAAAACAATTCTATGAATCGAATCACCGGACGTCTGAATGTAGACCAGGATTTCGGTAAATATATCAAGGGCGGCATTAATTCATCTTTCAGCCAGATTAAATATAACGATGTTCCGACCGGTGACTCCCGTCAGGAAAAATCGGCAGTGCTGTACTCCGCAATGACATTTATTCCTACTGTTCCCGTTCGTGATGCGAATGGCGATTTTTCTGTCAATCCTATCCGTGACATGTATCCCAATCCTGTGTCGCTTCTCGATATCTACGACAAGACAACCGCTAAGAATCTTTATGCAAGCGGTTATCTCGAATATAAACCGTGGTCTTTCTTCAATATCCGTGCCACAGCCGGTGTCGATATCAGTTGGACGCAGGCAGACCAGTACACGCCTACCACTACCAAACACGGTTTCTCGCTCAATGGCGAGGCATCCAAGCAGAATGCCAATTCGCAGATGAACCTTGTAAATGTCATAGCCAATTTCAATAAGACATTTGCGGATAAACATGATGTGAGCGTTATGGCAGGTTGGGAATACAAGAAACAAAGCTGGGACGGTATGGGCATCATAGCCCGTGATTTTCCTTTCGATACTCCGCTGATGAACAATATCGGTTCGTCACAGCAAGAAAAGCCTACTATCAGTTCCTATCGTGGTACGAATGAAATGGCGTCATGGATAGGACGCGTCAATTATACATTGCTCGACCGCTATATTCTTACGGCCAATCTTCGTATAGACGGTTCTTCCAATTTCTCCGAAGAACACCAGTGGGGAGCGTTTCCCGGTCTCTCCGCAGCCTGGAAAATCAATGAAGAAGCATGGCTGCGGGAACAGACATGGCTTACGACCCTTAAACTTCGCGGTGGCTGGGGACAGACCGGTAATGCCGGCAATCTTACCGGTATCAATACTTTTTACAGTGTGATGCAAGGTGCATGGGCTCCCGGCGGTTCTCCTGTCAACGGTGTCGCTTTATCGAAAATCGGCAATCCGAATTTGAAATGGGAAACGCTTACCGATATCAACATCGGTTTGGATGCAGGCTTTTTCAATAATCGTCTCCAAGTCAGCGTTGATGCCTACCAGCGTACCCGTAGCGATGTGATACTGAGCAAGCAGCTTATGAGTTATCACGAAGTCACTACTATCGACTATAACTCAAGGGAAAAATACCGTAGCCGCGGTATCGACATAGGCATACACTCCATAAATATAGCCGGCCGGGATTTTTCATGGAGTACCGACCTGAATTTATCGTTCTATAAAAATCAGACTATCAGCCGCGACCCCGATTTCATACCTGCCGCCTATCAGCCTATGGTGCAAAATTGGGGAGATATTTACGGTTGGCGTACCGACGGCTTGGTACAGCAGGGCGAAACTTACGCTCATCTTCCCAATTCGGGAGCCGGCGCTATCAAGTATCTGGACTTAAATGGTTATATGCTGGACGAGAAAGGGGAGCGTATGCGCGATGCGGACGGACGTTACATCCTTTCCGGCGAACCTGACGGCTTGCTGGATGAGGCTGATTATGTAGCCCTCTACAATTCGACTCCCATACCGTTCTCTATCAATAATACCTTGACTTGGAAGAACTGGGATGCCAACATCTATATCTACGGCTCGTTACGCGGCCGCAAGATTAATGACGTGAAACACCAGAGCGTCTATGGCCTGGAAGATATCACATACGGTGTGAATGCCCTTACCGATGTGATGAACCGTTGGCGTCCCGACTATCAGGAGGGTTCTATGCCCGGTGTGGCTGAGGCCAAAAGCGGATTTGCTCCTTCCAAGAGTGACTTCTTCTATGAAAACGCCTGGTATCTCCGTATCGATAACATATCGGTAGGTTATACATTTCCTGCCAAGTGGTTCAATGATAAAGTAAAGAACCTGCGCCTCTACGGTGCGGTACGCAATATCGGCGTAATCACTCCCTACAAAGGTATGGACCCTGAAACCGGTAACGGTATCGGCGCTTATCCCAATAATTTTCAGGTAGCGGTAGGGGTCGACCTTAAGTTTTAACTTTAATATCAGCAATTATGAATATACATAATGTACATCTTCTCCTTATAGGGGGGCTGCTTTTCCTGCTGACAGGATGCATGGACCTCGAACGTGAGGATTTTACGGAAATCTATCCCGATAATTTCTTCAAAACGGAAACCGACCTTAAACTTGCCGTTGATGGCCTTTACTACGATTTTGGAACCGGTGATTGGGGCGGTAACGGTAAAGCTCCCAGTGTTTTCATTTCCGATTATAATGGCTATCAGACATTCTCCGATATGACAACCGATGTTATGTGGTGCAACTGGGGCTGGCAATCCGATGAATACTATTTTCATCAATGGACTGTTACTGCCGGTTCGGTTCAGTCTCAATTCTGGAATATGTTCAGCCATTACAACTATCTATCCAAGGCTCGCAATACAATCCGCCGCATCGAAGAAAGCCCGGTGAAGGAAGATATTAAGAAGAAATATCTCGGTGAGGCTCATGCTTTGCGCGGGTGGATGGGGCTTTATCTTTACGACCTATTCGGTCCGGTACCCGTTGCTTCCGATGATATACTCGATAATCCCGAAACGTTCGTGTATCTTCCGCGTCTGACCGATGAGGAATATGATGCCATGATGGAAGAAGACTTGCTCAATGCCATTGCCATGTTGCCGGAAATGCCCGAAGCCCGCGGACGCATAGCCAAGGGAGCTGCCCGAATGATTCTGCTCAAATATTATATGATTCGCGGGCATTTTGAAAAAGCAGAGGCGTTGGCTCGCGACCTTTATGCAATGGAAGGAAACTATACGTTGCAATCCGATTACAGTTCTATATTCTCGCTTGCCGGAGCCGGTAACAGCGAGGTGATATTGCAGCGCCCCTGTAACGCGACCCTTTACGGTTCCGAGAATTATCTGACAGCCAGTTTCCTGCCTACCGATATGCTTTGGACGGATAAATCGACCGGTTGGGGCGGATACGTAATGGCTTGGGACTTCTATGATACTTACGAGCCCGGTGACAAGCGTTTGGAAAATATGGTGTTCACTTCCTATGTCAATACCAGTGGCAAGACCGTTACCCGCACTGATATGAAATACGGTGCGGTAACCCTGAAATATGGTAAAGACCCCGGTATGACCGATGCCAAGAGTAATGTCGATATAGTAGTTTACCGTTATTCCGATGTATTGTTGAGCCTTGCCGAACTGATTGTACGTAACGGTGGCCCGATAAGCGGTGAAGCTACCCGGCTTGTTAACCGTGTACGTAACCGTGCCGGTCTGGGTAATCTTTCGGCTGCCCAAACAGCCGATACCGATGCCTTCCTCGAAGCCATACTTCTTGAACGGGGTCATGAGTTCTATTGCGAAGGGCTTCGCCGCCAAGACCTTATCCGCTTCGGCAAATATGTTGAATATGCCAACAACCGCATCAATAAAATCAATGCCGAAGAAGGACGCGGATATTATAATGTAAACGACAGCCACAATCGTCTTCCTATACCTGCATCATTCATTGATGAATCTAAATCTGCAATTAAACAAAATCCTTTATACTGATGAAAAAGATTATCATTACCTCGATTTTCGGCATGGCGGCTCTGGCTGCCACTGCCCAGACTTATGAACTGACGGCTCCCCGGAAATGGGAACCTATTCGTAGCGAGCATTTACAAATGGGTGGAAAAGCTCCTGACGGCGGTTCTATCGATGTCAATAATTACTATATCGTTCGTGACGGCAAGCCTGTTATCCCTGTCATGGGAGAGTTCCACTATTCGCGCTATCCGGCCGAACAGTGGGAGCAGGAAATTATCAAGATGAAAGCGGGTGGTGTCAATGTCATTCCTTCTTACATTTTCTGGAGTCTGCACGAGCCTGTCGAGGGGAAGTTCTGTTGGGAAGGCAATCTCAATCTGCGCCGTTTCATTGAACTTTGTAAGAAACACGATATGGACGTAATCGTGCGTATCGGTCCTTTCGGGCATGGTGAAATCCGTTCGGGAGCTTTGCCCGACTGGCTTTTTACAAAGAATCTCGATGTACGTTCCAATGATTCGAAATACCTTGCATATACCAAGATACTCTATACGGAAATAGCCAAGCAGTTGCAAGGGCTGTATTATAAGGACGGCGGCCCTATTATCGGATGCCAGCTTGAAAATGAACATCAACATTCCGCCGCACCCTGGGCTATCAATTATGCCGGTGAAAAGGTGCTCGACTTTACTGCCGCCAGTTATGACAAGGGTATCACGAAGTTAGGCGTCTCCGTACAGGAAGGTAACATCAGCGCAGCCGAACTTGGCGACAGGCATATGGCTACACTTCAGCGCATGGCCGAAGAAGCAGGTATCATAACACCTTTCTATACGGCTACGGGGTGGGGGAACGCTGCCGTAATTCCGGGCAAGGCAATACCTGTTACAGCCGGCTATACCTATCCCACTTGGTTCCCCGACCAGCGTAAGAGCGATTTCTGCATGTTCAAGAATCTATGGGCCGAGCCCGATTACAGTCCGGTTCGTTACAACCCTCTGGATTATCCGTCGGCTTCCGCCGAAATGGGCGCTGGTATCCAAATGGTCTATGATAAACGTCCTGTCTGTACTCCTGAAGTGGCGGAAGCATTGATGCTCCGTTGCTTGGCAGGTGGTTCGAACATCATTGGTTACTATATGTATCACGGCGGTTCCACTCCCCGTATGAACAACGGCTACGGTGAGTTTCTGAGCGACCAGCCGATGGGGCTTCCGAAAATCAGTTATGATTTCCAGGCGCCTCTCGGAGAGTTCGGGCTGGAAGCACCGAGTTTCCGCCCCCTTCGGGTAATCCATAATTTCCTTGCCGATTTTCAGCATATCCTGGCTCCGATGCAACCGGTGATGCCCGAAAATGTAAAGACGATGACTCCGGAGAACCGCGACGACCTTCGTTATGCCGCCCGTATGACTCCTACCGGTGAAGGCTTTCTGTTTTTGGTCAATACGCAAGACCACGACCTTGAACGTCACGACCAGAAAGACCTTCGGGTTAAGCTGAATCTTCCGAACGAAACTCTGACGATTCCGGCCGAAGGCGGATTTACGCTCCCTAAGAATACTTCGGCCATACTTCCTTTCAACTTCGATATGGAAGGCGCATTGTTGAAATATGCTACAGCCCAGCCTCTGATGAAGATTGAAGATAAAGGGACAGCCCACTACTTCTTTACCGTACATGACGGTATGGAACCTGAGTTCGTTTTCTCCAAAAGCTCTGTAAAAGGCAAATCCGAGTTTACCGATATTGTTCCCGGTTTCAAAAGCACGTTCAAGGTTACTCCACGTGGCGGCAAAGCCTTTAAAGTAACGGTGCTCACATACGCAGACGCCCTTAACGCTACGAAGGTAAACGGGAAACTGCTTATCACCGAAGCTACCGTTGTTCCTGCTGCCGGTCAAGTAAAACTTCTTAGCTTGGGTAAACACCGGGCAGACTACATCGTATATCCTTCCAAGCAAGGATTTAAGAAACAGACGGTCAGTGTAGAACCTGTTTCGCCGAAAGCCGATGTCGATAAATCCGTTCCCTGGCGAATGGAAGTCGGTTTCACCGAAAGGGCAACGGACACTCCTCAGGTCAATGAATATTTCCTTTCAGTGCCCTACACCGGAGATGTAGCCATGGCGTTTATGGACAATGCAATGGTATTAGACCACTTCTGGCAGGGGATGCCCTGGCGTATAGGCCTTAATCGTTTTGCCGATAAAATGAGCGCAGGCAAGCCATTGGGATTTTACTTCCGTCCGTTGCGTGCTGAAGCGCCTTTCTTGCCCGACATACCGGCAAAGTTCGTTCCCGACTTTTCCCAGGGTCCGGTACTCGAAATCGGGGAGCCGCAGATTATTCCCGAATATGTAATGACTATCCCGTTATGATACGGGTTGAAAGATTGATTTTGCAATATCTACGGAAATGAAAAAGATAATATTGCTTGTGGGCATTATGCTTGCAGTCTTGGGATTGCAGGCAAAGGAGCTTGTATATCAGGACAAGGAAGGTAATATCCGTTGGACTAAGGACAATAGCAGGGTCGCTCTTTACGGAGCCAACTATTGCCTGCCTTCGGCATGCGATTTCCGTGCTGCCGTTTATGTGGACGGCGACCGCGATGCTATGATTTCCGAGGACCTCGACCACTTCAAACGAATGGGTTGGGACGGTCTTCGGCTATGCTTCTGGGGCGACTGGCAGAATACGGACGCACAAGGCAACTTGATTCAAAACGAGCATCTCCGTTTGCTCGAACGCCTTATCGACGAGGCTGCGAAGCGCGACATTTATATGCTTCTTTCGCCGATTGTTACCTACAATTCACAATGGCCGGAGATGACGGATAGCACTAATACCGGTTTTATGAATGTCTATTCCAAACCCGACCTTATTCTCGATTCGGCAGCTAAAGAGGCTCAAAAGAACTATGTGAAGCAACTGCTCAATCACACCAACCGTTATACCGGACGTAAAATCAAGGATGAACCGAATATCATCTTTGTGGAAGTGAGCAATGAACCCGCCCAAATGGCCGATAAGCCGGAAGCCATGACCGATTATATTAATGGCATGGTCGATGCAATCAAGTCTGCCGGATGCGATAAGCTGATATTCTACAATGTAAGCCAGGACTTTAAGGTAGCTCCGATTGTAGCTGCCTCGAAAGTCGATGGCGGTACATACGCATGGTATCCTCAGGGGCTTACCAGCTATCGTACCGTCAAGGGAAATCCTCTGCTCTGTGTCGACCGTTACGAGCAACTGGCCGACCCTGCCATGAAGGGCAAGTCGAAAATAGTGTATGAATTCGATTCCACCCAACGCGACGGCGGCTTGCAAGTACCGGCTATGGTAAGGGAGTTTGTACGCGGCGGTTGTCAGTTCATTGCCATGTTCTCTTACGACATGTTGCGTACCGCACCCAAGAACCTGGGTTGGGACGTGCAGTTTACGAATATGGTGTACACTCCGCGCAAGGCGGTGGCATCTATGATTTCCGCCGAAATCGTGCGCCGTTGGAGTCCGGGAGAGCCTAATCGGTATTATCCCGCCAATAACCGTTTCGGCGATTTCCGTTTGAGCTATGAAGAAGACCTTGCATTGCTCAACAGCGGAGATATGTACTACCATTCCGCTTCCGTATCCGACCGTCCCAAGGATATTGCCGCTCTCCGTCATATCGCAGGTATCGGTTCATCGCCAATGGTACAGTATGAAGGCAACGGGATATATTTTCTTGACCGCGACGATAATCGGAACTCATGGACGCTCGAACTTTATCCTGATATTATAGCTGTCGATGACCCCTATGCAGTACCGTCTGCATACAAAGACGTCGTTGTGGCCAGCTCCCGCGAACGCGAGTTCTCGGTATCGCTTCCCGGCATTAAGCGAACCACCGTTGTTTATCCCGGAAAATACAGGATTGACAAGAACGGATTTACCCGTATTGCCGACCACCCGCAGCAGAAGTTGTATTCGCAGTACAAAGGGTGGCCTTCTCATGGAGCACATCCGGCATATCCGGAACGTTGGTCACCCCGCGATTGGTACACCACCATTCAGCCTACGGAGGAGACGGCCAATCTGACAACGGTACTCAATGCCTGCGAAGGGTTGAAGAACATAGATTACTCCCGTAATTTTGAAAGCCCTGAGTGCAGAATCCGCCTTATCCGTACCGCACCTGATATGAATAATGCCTATGAACTCACCACCCCCGACCTGACGGAAAATCCTGCTTGGCGTACTGCCGCCGATGTATCTCTTTCTCATTTTATTGCAGATGAGTTATGGAACAGAAAGGGGACCGCTCCTAAAAAAATAAAGATATGGGCAATGGGACTTAACGGAACCGACCGTGCGCTTGTGAACTTTATGGATAAGAATGGCCGTGCTTTCGGTGCGGATTTCACGCTTTCCGGTTCGATGAAAATGATTGAAATCGATGCCGCCGCCTTGCAGCCGTATCCCGCTGTGGTACTGCCTCAGGACTGGCCTGGAGTTTGTTCTTACTATTATCCTCAGTCTGTTGGCGTCACCGGACAGCCGGATTGGGAGAATATGGAGCAAGTGCAGATTTCCTTGCGGGGCAATCTCTATCCGGAAGGAAAGAAGCAAAACAAAGGTATCGTTATCGAGAAAATACTTCTGGAATATTAAGAATACGGTAATTAAGATTGTTGTTTGATTTTATAACTCTGTACTTGTTCTGTTTGCGGACAACGTACAGAGTTATTTATATAATGTATGGAGTCGGATTTACTTTAATTTCCAGAATTACTGTTCTTTTTTCGCGGGTTCTTTGTATATTTGCCCCAAAGCGAAGATAAATTGTACTTTGATATTTAGAAACATGAACCTGAGAAAAATACTTTTAGCGGCCGCCGGATTGGGCATGATGATATTGAACACCTCTGCCCAGACTTCCAAGCGCTATACCGTTGCCAAGCCCGGCACTTTGGTGGAAATGCTGACCGAAGATGAGGCGAATGAGATTACGCACCTTGTCCTGCAAGGCAAACTGAACGCGATTGATTTCCGCCATCTGCGGGATGAGTTCAAGAAACTGCAAATACTGGATATATCCAATGCGTCTATCAGCATGTATGCCGGAAAGAACGGTACGCATCCCGACCGCTTCTATATCTATCCGGCCAATTGCATTCCGTCCTACGCCTTTTGCAAGCAGCTTAGCGACAGTACTTTTATCGGAAAGACATCTTTGACGCAGGTCATCCTGTCCGATAAGACCAAGAACATCGAAGACGGTGCATTCAAGGGATGTACCAATTTGAAGATTTGCCGTATACGCAAAAAAACTCCCCCGAACTTGCTGCCCGAAGCCCTGGCCGACAGCGTGACAGCCATATTCGTCCCTCTGGGCAGCAGCGACTCGTATCGCCGCGGCAAACGGTGGGAGACATTTGCTTTCATAGAAGGCGAACCGGTGGGAGCCACTGTACAGATAGCTACGATGGGCAGCCTTGCCAGCGAACTGATTCGCGCCGGCATACAGCCCAAAGATGTCAACTTCCTTACGGTAGAGGGTAAAATGGACGAAGCGGACTTCACATTGATACGCAATTATATGCCCAACCTGGTAAGCGTAGACCTGTCCAAATGTAACGCCACGGTCATTCCCGACTATACATTCACTCAAAAGAAATACCTGCTCAACATCACACTGCCCCATGCCTTAAAGAGCATCGGTCAACGTGCATTTAGCGGATGCGGACGGTTATGCGGCACATTGGAGCTTCCCCCCGGCGTAACAGCCATAGAATACGGCGCATTCATGGGATGCAACAACCTTCGCTACGTCCTTGCCACCGGCGATAAAATCACAACTTTAGGCGATAACCTCTTCGGTAACGGCAAAGACAAGCTGACTTATAGAAAAAAATGAAGAATTAAGAATTAAGAATGAAGAATTTGGCTGCGCAACGCAAACACGCCGCAAGGAAATTCTTCATTCTTCATTCTTCATTCCTCATTCCTCATTCCTCATTTATCCCTTCCCTTGCTCCACCCCGATCATCGTCAACTGTATGCGTTTCCGTTCGGTATCTACGCTGAGTACCTTTACGCGTACCTGCTGGTGGATGGACACAATCTCATTAGGGTCTGATACATACTTCTGCGCAAGTTGCGAGAGGTGTATCAGGCCGTTTTCTTTGATACCGATGTCGACGAAAGCGCCGAAATTGGTGATATTCCCCACGATACCCGGCAGTTCCATACCTATGCGCAAATCATCAATCGTGCGTACATTCTTGTCGAACTCGAATACTTTGATCGGGCCGCGAGGGTCACGTCCCGGCTTTTCGAGCTCTTGCAGAATATCTTTCAAGGTGGGCATTCCGACGGTGGGGGAGAGATACCGTTCGGGCTGTATCTTCAGGCGCAGTTCCTTGTTGGCGAGCAGTTCGGCTACGCTGCATCCCAAATCGGCGGCCATCTGCTCTACGATATGGTAACTCTCAGGGTGCACCGCCGTATTGTCCAGCGGGTTCTTGGCATCCGGTATGCGCAGGAAGCCGGCGCATTGCTCAAAGGCCTTTGCGCCCATACGCGGAACTTTCATCAACTCCTTGCGGGAAGCGAATGCTCCGTTCTCGGCACGATAGTTCACGATGTTTTGAGCCAGTTGGGGGCCGAGTCCCGAAATGTATGTAAGCAGATGACTGCTGGCGGTGTTCAGATTGACGCCGACCAGGTTTACGCAGTTCTCTACGGTCTGGTCGAGTGACTTCTTCAGCTTGCTTTGGTCTACATCGTGCTGATATTGCCCTACGCCGATGGATTTCGGGTCTATTTTGACAAGCTCCGCCAGCGGGTCCATCAGCCGGCGCGCGATGGATACGGCGCCGCGCACCGTCACGTCGTATTCGGGAAACTCATCCCTGGCGATTTTGGAAGCGGAATAAATGGAAGCGCCCTGCTCGCTGACAATGAAAATCTGCACTTCCCGGTTGAACGTATGCCGTTTCAGAAAATCTTCTGTTTCCCGGCTGGCGGTACCGTTTCCGATGGCGATGGCTTCCACTTTGTAGGCTTCTATCATCTTCTGCAGTTTGGCAAATGCCTCTTTGCCCTGGTTTACCGGAGGGTGCGGGTAGATGTTCTCGTTGTGCAGCAGGTTACCCTGCGCATCCAGACACACCACCTTGCAGCCGGTACGGAATCCCGGGTCTATTCCCATCACCCTTTTCTGTCCTAACGGCGACGCGAGCAGCAACTGCCGCAGGTTTTCCGCGAATACCCGGATGGCTTCATCATCGGCGCGTTCCTTGCTTTGCGCGGCAAACTCGGTCTCGATGGACGGTTTGAGCAGACGCTTGTAAGCATCCTGCACAGCTTCCGCCACCTGCTTTCCGCAAGCGTTGCCGCTCTGTACAAACTGCCGTTCCAACCGTTCCACACACTCTTCATCGTCGGGGTTGATACTCACTTTGAGCAAGCCTTCCGCTTCGGCGCGGCGAATGGCGAGCAGACGGTGCGAGCTGCACCGCTTCAAGGGTTCCGCACAGTCGAAATAATCCCTGTATTTGGCTCCTTCTTCCTCTTTACCTTTTATCACCTTGGCGGTCAGTACGGCTTGGCGGGCGAAGGTGTTGCGCAATGCGTTACGGGCGCGCTCGTTCTCGCTCACCTGTTCGGCGATGATGTCGCGCGCGCCTTTCAGGGCGTCGTCCGGGCTTTTCACATCCCCTTTCACAAAGTCGGCGGCGCGCTGCCGGGGATGAGGCTCACGTTGGAGCATCAATAGGGTGGCAAGCGGTTCGAGCCCCTTTTGGCGGGCGGCTTCCGCGCGGGTTTTGCGTTTGGGCTTGTAAGGCAGGTAAATATCTTCGAGGACGGTGCCGTCCCATGTCTCATCGATACGTTTTTGCAGTTCGGGAGTCATTTTCCCCTGTTCGCGGATGGTGCCGATGATGGTCTCCTTCCGCCTGGCCGTTTCCTTCAGTTTTTCGTAGTGGGTTTGGATGGATTCTATCTGCACTTCATCCAGTCCGCCCGTCATTTCCTTACGGTAGCGGCTGATAAACGGGATGGTCGCTCCGTCATCGAGCAGGGCGAGTGTCTGTCCGATTTGTTTTTCTGATATGCCGAGAATGGCAGCTATCATGCTGTGAAAGATTTGTGTCATGTCAGCTTCTTTTTAATAATGAGCGCCAAAAGTACGAAAAACAATCTTTCTTTACGCCTTTTTTGAGTTTTATTGTATCTTTGCGACAGTTCAGGAGGACGTTAAATGAGACAATCCAAGAAAATACTTTATAGAACACTGCTTTGCCTGACGGCATTCTTCTCCCTCATGCTCCCGGCCTTTTCTGCGACGGGCGACCATCCTGTACTGATTATCAGTTCTTATAATCCGGACTCGCGCCAAACTTCGGACAACATTTCCAACTTCATGGAAGAGTTTCAGCGTTTGGGCGGTACATGCGGTGTGGAGCTGGAGAACATGAACTGCAAGAGTTTCTCCGAGTCTCCCTTGTGGAAGACGAGAATGGCGGGCATCCTGTCCAAGTACCGGGATACGAAAGAACCCTCGCTCGTCATACTGATAGGACAGGAAGCGTGGGCTGCCTATCTGTCTCTGGAAGACTCCGTCCGGGGCGACGTTCCGGTAATGACGGCGCTTGCCAGCCGCAATGTAGTGCTTTTGCCGGAACAGGGCGCGGACTTGAAGACATGGATGCCGGAGTCGCTGGACTTCTTCGCCGACTTCGCCGGCTCCCCAATTAAGAGCGGCTTTGTCTATCAGTACGATGTGGCCGCCAATATCCGCATGATAAAACGGTTGTACCCCCAAACGGAACATATCGCCTTCATCTCCGACAACAGCTACGGTGGCGTAACCTTGCAGGCGCATGTGGTAAAAGAGATGAAGAAATTCCCCGAATTAAGCCTTATCCTCTTGGACGGGCGTGTCAACACGATTTATACTATCAGTGACAAACTGCACTCGCTGCCCCCGCGCACCGTTCTGCTGATGGGCACATGGCGCGTGGACATGAACGACGGTTACTTCATGCGCAACGCCACTTATGCCATGATGGAAGCCGCCCCCGGCCTGCCCGCATTCTCCATTACGTCCGTAGGCATCGGCTACTGGGCTGTGGGCGGAGTAGTGCCCGTCTACCGTGCGCTGGGCAGGGATATGGCGCGGCAGGCTGTCCGTGTGCTGGCAAACCCGAAGAACTCCGAGATAGAGATTATATCCTGCGAAACCGTCATGGACGGCAAACTGGTGAAGGAGAGGAAGCTCGATATCGCTTCGATTCCCGGCCCCATCCGGCTGGTGAATGTCACTCCGGGCTTCTATGAGCAATATAAGTACCATATATGGGGAGTGGCTGCCGTTCTGGTCATCCTGCTGACGGGCTTGCTCATCACGCTCTATTTCTTCTACCGCACCAAGAGGCTGAAAGACGAGCTGGAAGTGTCCGAAGCCGCCCTGCGTGAGGCGAAGGACAGGGCGGAAGAGTCCAACCGCCTGAAAAGCGCGTTCCTCGCCAATATGAGCCATGAGATACGTACGCCGCTGAACGCCATTGTGGGATTCTCGGACGTGCTTTCCGCCGGAGATACCGCGATAGACGACCAGCGCGGATATTTCGAGATAATCAAAGCCAACTCGGACTTGCTGCTCCGGCTGATAAACGACATACTGGATGTGTCCCGCCTGGAAGCCGACCGCGTTACTCTCACCCTGGAGAAGTGCGATGTGGTGCAGGTCTGCATGCAGGTGACGGCTTCCGTGACACAGGCGCGCCGGTCGTCCAACCGGATAGTGTTTGAAAGCGCCGCAGACAGCCTGGAAATCCGTACGGACATCCAGCGTTTGCAGCAAGTGGTCATCAACCTGCTGTCCAATGCGGACAAGTTTACGGAGAACGGCACGATAACGTTGAAACTCGAACCGGACATGCGGAACCGCACCGCCCTGTTCTCCGTATCGGATACCGGCTGCGGCATACCGCCGGAGAAGCGGAAGCGGGTCTTCGAACGGTTCGAGAAACTGAACGAATACGCGCAAGGCACAGGCCTGGGGCTGTCCATCTGCAAACTGATTGTGGAGAAGTGGGGCGGCAGGATATGGATAGATTCGCAGTACACCCGCGGCGCCCGTTTTGTGTTTACCCACCCGCTGGATTTATGAAACAGATGAGCTATATGATAAACCAAAGATATATGAAAAAGCTGACTTGTTGTTTTGTATGTATTTTCCTGCTTATCGGCACGGTTGCCGCGCAGGATAAGGAAGTGAAATTGAAAATAGTGCAGACCAGTGACATACACGGGAACTTTTATCCCCGTGATTTCATTCTCCAACGGGATGCCGTCGGAAGTCTGGCACGCGTGTACGCTTTCGTGCAGAAAGAGCGTGAGACGTATAAGGACAATCTGATTCTGCTGGATAACGGCGATATCCTGCAAGGGCAGCCCACCGCCTATTATTACAATTATATAGATACGGTATCTCCCCACGTAGCGGCCGAGATGCTGAACTTCATGGGATATAACGCCGGCAACATGGGCAACCACGACGTGGAAACGGGACGCGCCGTGTTCGACCGTTGGGCGGGCGACTGCCATGCTCCCGTACTGGGCGCCAACATCATCGAAACGGCCACGGGCAAAACCCACTTCCCGCCGTACGTGACGCTCGAACGCGACGGAGTGAGGATTGTCGTCCTCGGCATGATAACCCCCGCCATTCCGGTGTGGCTGTCCGAGAACCTGTGGAAAGGGCTCCGCTTTGACGACATGGAAGAAACGGCGCGCAAGTGGATGAAGATAATCCGTGAAAAGGAGCGTCCCGACATCGTAATCGGCATGTTCCATGCCGGACAGGACGCCCTGCTGATGGGCGGCAAGTACCGGGAGAACGCCTCGCTGGACGTAGCCCGCAATGTTCCGGGCTTCGATATCGTACTGATGGGACACGACCACGCCCGCGAATGTAAGAAAGTGCGGAACATCGCAGGCGACTCCGTACTGGTTATCGACCCCGCCAGCAACGGTGTGGTGGTGAGCGACATAGACATCACCGTGACGTTGCGCGACGGCAAGGTCACGGACAAGAAGATTGACGGCGTGCTGACCGAAACCGGAGCATACGGCGTCAGCGACGAGTTTATGAAACATTTCGCGTCACAGTACGCCACCATTCAGGATTTCGTATCGAAGAAGATAGGGCGTTTCACGGAAACCATCTCCACCCGTCCCGCCTATTTCGGTTCGTCCGCCTTCATCGACCTTATCCATACCTTGCAGCTGAATATCAGCGGCGCCGAGATTTCGCTGGCCGCCCCTCTGTCATACGACACCCGGATAAAGGAAGGGGACGTTTACGTGTACGATATGTTCAACCTGTACAAGTACGAAAACATGCTCTACACCATGAAGCTCTCGGGTAAGGAAGTGCACGACGCTTTGGAGATGTCCTACGACCTTTGGACAAACCGCATGACTTCTCCCGACGACCATATCCTGCTGTTCCGCGACAAGCCCCGCGAAGGTGCGGCGGACAGAGCCGCTTTCAAGAATTTCAGTTTCAACTTCGACTCCGCCGCAGGCATCATCTACACGGTGGACGTTACGAAGCCGAGCGGCCGGAAAGTAACCATTCTCAGCATGGCGGACGGTACTCCGTTCGATATGAATAAGATGTACACGGTAGCCCTGAACTCTTACCGCGGCAACGGCGGCGGGGAGCTGCTGACAAAAGGCGCCGGCATTCCGCAGGATGAACTGAAAGAGCGCATCGTCAGCTCTACCGACAAGGATTTGCGCTACTACCTGATGCAGTACATCGAGGGGAAGAAAGTAATCGAACCCCGTGCGCTCGGTCAGTGGAAATTTGTTCCCGAGGAGTGGGCTGTTCCCGCTTCCAAACGTGATTATGAGTTCTTGTTTGGTAAAGTTCAGGAATAATTACTAACTTTGCGGCCTTAAAGTCAAAAGGCGAATAATAAGACGTGAAAAGGATTAAAAGAACCATATACGCATTATGCTTGCTGGTACTCTTTGTAGGGTACCAGGCAAGCGTAACGGCGTTTACTCACGTCCATTACGTCAACGGGGTATTGATTACCCACTCTCACCCTTTTCATAACCAACATTCACACTCCGCTACTTCGCTGATTGCTATCGGTTTGTTGTCGCACTTCAGTTCGGACAAACCGGATTGCAGCGAAATACAACACCCGATGCGTTCTTTGCTGCGGGTGGTGGAAAACGAAACCGATACGTCCGTCATCAAGGGAAAAGCGTATCGGATGATTTCTCTCCGCGCTCCCCCTTATTCCGTTACCCTTTGATATTGTCTGTACCAACGTCCGGTATTTGCCGTACCAACGCTTGGTATTCGTTGTACCGACGTTTGGTATCTGTCGTACCAATGCTTGGTATTCGCCGTACCAACGCTTGGTATTTGCCGTACCTACGGTTGATACCGGAATGGTACCGTTAAACAACTGATTTTTTTAAAGAGTAAATGTTGAAGGTCAGCCCGTACGAGCTGAATCTGTAACAGAAATAAAAGCGATTATTCAAATGAAACATTATATATTGGCGTTGATGCTTACCGTGGTGAGTATCGGCGCGGCTATTGCCGCAAACCCGATAAGGGAAGGCAATATGATTTCCGGCCATGTCCTTGTGAAAGGTTCGGAAGAGAACATACCGTATGCCACCATTTTGATTGTGGGTAGCGGACAGGGAACGGTATCCAACGAAGAAGGCCAGTTTGAGTTCAAGAACCTGCCGGCCGGTAAATATACGTTGCGCGTCTCTGCGGTAGGCTATAAGACGCAGGAAAAAGAGATTGAAGTCAACAAGGACTTTACGGCGGTGGTACATTTCCAGTTGCAGGAAGAAAGCTTCATGACCGATGAAGTTGTGGTTTCCGCCAATCGCAATGAGGTAAGCCGGAAGGCGGCTCCTGTGGTGGTGAACGTGATGAGCGCCAAGCTCTTCGAAATGGTGAACTCCACCGACCTCGCCAAGACGCTCAACTACCAGTCGGGCTTGCGTGTGGAAAACAACTGCCAGAACTGCGGTTTCCCCCAAGTGCGTATCAACGGTCTGGAAGGCCCTTACTCGCAAATCCTGATTAACAGCCGCCCCATCATCAGCGCGCTGAGCGGAGTGTACGGCTTGGAGCAGATACCGGTGAATATGATTGAAAGGGTAGAGGTAGTGCGCGGCGGCGGTTCGGCGTTGTTCGGCGCCAATGCCGTGGGCGGAACCATCAATATCATCACCAAAGACCCCATCAACAACTCCTTCCAGGTATCGAGCATGTTCTCCAATATGGACGGTAAGTCCTGGGAGCAGTACATGGGCGGGAACGTCTCTCTGGTGGCCAAAGACAATTCCTATGGAATCGCCCTCTACGAAAGCTACCGCAACCGCAATCCTTACGACCGCGACGGTGACGGTTTCTCCGAACTGGGCAAGCTGAACATGAATACTTTCGGCTTCCGCGCCTATTACCGCCCCACGCATTTCAGCCGCATCAACCTGGAGTATCACACTACCAACGAATTCCGCCGCGGCGGCAACAAGTTCGACCTTCAGCCGCACGAAACGGACATCACCGAGCAGACCAGGCACATCATCAACAGCGGCGGACTGAGCTACGACCTCTTCTGGCGCGAGTATAAGCATAAAATATCGTTGTACGGCTCTATCCAGCACACCGACCGCAACAGCTACTACGGCGCGCAGAAGGATATGAACGCCTACGGCAAGACGAACGACCTGACCTGGGTGGCAGGCGGCATGTACGTAGGCAATATGGACAACTGCCTCTTCGCCCCCGCCACCTTTACGGGCGGACTGGAGTATCAGAACAACTCCATGCACGATGTCATGACAGGCTATCACCGCGACATGCGGCAGGATGTACGCATCGCCAGCGCCTTCGTGCAGAACGAGTGGAAGATGAATGTGCTGACCATGCTCGTAGGCGCCCGTTTGGATAAGCACAACCTGATAGACAAGCTGATATTCAGTCCCCGCGTCAACCTGCTTTATAAGCCCGCCGAGGATTTTCAGGCGCGCCTGACGTACTCCACCGGTTTCCGCGCGCCGCAAGCGTACGACGAAGACCTGCATGTGACCGCGGTCGGCGGCGAAGGTGTGCAAATCAAGCTGGCGGACAACCTGCGCGAGGAGCGTTCCAACAGTTACAGCGGTTCGGTGGACTGGACCACCCGGCTGGGACACTGGCAGGCCAATATCCTCGTAGAGGGTTTCTATACCGACCTGCGCCATGTATTCGTGCTCGAGGACATCGGCAAGAACGATATGGGCGATGTGATTAAGGAGCGCCGTAACGGTAACGGCGCCCGTGTGTACGGCGCCAACCTCGACGCCAAGATTGCCCATGGCAAGGAAGCGCAGTTCCAGCTGGGCTTTACCGCGCAGCGCAGCCGCTATACCCGGGAAGAGGTTTGGACGCAGGTGGACGGTGAAGACCTGACCACCAAACGTATGCCCCGCACGCCCGACTATTACGGCTACTTTACGTTCTCGTCCGCCCCGGTGAAGAATTTCGACTTCTCTCTGTCGGGCACGTATACGGGCAAGATGATTGTGCCGCACTATGCCGGGTATATCGAGAAAGACCGCATGGAGAATACGCCCCACTTCTTCGACCTCAATCTGAAACTGAACTATACCTTCGTGCTGCACGACCATATCAAGTTTCAGTTGAATACGGGCGTGCAAAACATTTTCAACAGTTTCCAGAAGGATTTGGATAAGGGAGAGTTTCGCGATGCCGGTTATTTTTACGGACCTACACAGCCGCGTACGTTCTTTATCGGCTTTAAAATAATGAATTAGGATAACATTCACGATTTTTAAATTAATAATTCCGTGAATAATCCTATATTTGCCGGCAAAGCACAAGAACAATGAATACAAAACAGATACGCAACGTTGATATCTCCGGAATACAGCATCTGCCCATGATTGACTTTATCGGCAATGATTTCGCTATTTTTGATGATATAAGGGATATTCCTTTTACGCCATATCCTACGCGCCTGAACGCCGCCTGCCTTGCTGTCTGCCGGAAAGGCCGGTGTAAGATGAACATCAACCTGCAGGAATATGAAATGAAAGAGGGAGTGCTTTGTATCATCCTGCCCGAGCAAATCGTGCAGCAGGGCGAACGTTCCGATGATTTCTCCGGCAGCTTTATAGCGGTGTCCAGAGATTTCATGGATTTGGTGATACCTACCATGCAGCAGCTGTTTCCCATGTTCTTCATGATAAAGGAGCGGCCTTGCATCGATATCACCGCCGACGAGTTGCAGGCGTTCGAGGAATATCACTCTTTCCTGTGGAGCAAGGTGAAACTGAAAGACAACCCGTACCGCAAGGAGATTACGCAGGGATTGTTGCTGGCTTTGTTCTACGAGATATACGACATCTATCAGGGGCATACCGCTAAGGAGCGTACTCCGAAAAGCCGCAAGGAAGATTTGTTTGAACGCTTCATACGGTATGTTTCCGAACATTATAAAGAGGAGAGGAGCGTGTCCTATTATGCCGACAAGATGTTCCTTACCCCTAAGCATCTTTCCACCGTGGTGAAAGAGGTGAGTGGAAAGACGGCGGGCGAGTGGATTGACAGCCTGGTGATTCTGGAAGCGAAAGCCATGCTGAAATCGTCCGAGCAGAGCATTCAGGAGATAGCCGACGAGCTGCACTTCGCCAATCAGTCGTTCTTCGGCAAATACTTTAAGCATCATACCGGCCTCTCGCCCAAGGAATACCGGAAGCAGTAATTTCTAAAGATAACAGCTATGGAAAAAAGAGAAATAGACCTTACCGTTTCCTGCTATGGAAAGGTGAAAGACGTGAAGTATGACGTTGTGATTCTTCCCTGGGGAGCCACCGAGCCGCATAACCTGCATCTGCCGTATCTCACGGACTGCATCCTGCCGCATGACATTGCCGTGGATGCCGCCGCTTTGGCGTTGGAACGTTCCGGCGTGCGCTGCATGGTGATGCCGCCCGTACCTTTCGGCGCCCACAATCCCGGACAGCGGGAACTTCCTTTCTGCATCCATACCCGTTACGCCACCCAGCAGGCCATCTTGGAAGATATTGTGGCTTCCCTTCACGCGCAGGGCATCCGCAAGCTGATTATCATCAGCGGTCACGGCGGGAATAATTTCAAAGGAATGATTCGCGACCTTGCCTTCGTCTATCCCGATTTCCTGATTCTGGCGACGGACTGGTTCGGCATCGTTCCCACCAAGGGTTATTTCGAGGCCGCCATAGACGACCATGCCGGTGAATCGGAGACTTCGGCCATGATGTACTATCATCCCGAGCTGGTGAATCTTGATGAGGCCGGTAACGGAGACTCCCGTCCGTTTGCCATTGCCTCGCTGAATGAAAAGGTGGCGTGGGCGCCCCGCCATTGGGACAAAGCCACTGTGGATAGCGGGGTGGGCAATCCCGGAAAGGCGTCCGCGGAGAAAGGCGGGCGGTATCTGAAACCGGTCATTGAGAAACTGGCGACGCTCTTTGAGGAAGTGGGGCGGCACGAACTTTACTGAGATAAGATTTCTATATAAAACGACAGACAGCTAAATAAAATCCGGACAGCTGCGGCAGAGGAATTCCTTCCTTTACTCCGTATGCTGTCCGGTATCTTTTCAGGGCTGTCCGGGCTTTACTTTCCTATGGACATCAGCCATTTGCCGTCTTTCTTCACCATTTGCTGCTCACCCTCTTCGGTCTCGCCGTTGCCGTAAGTGTATTTGGTCTTTACCACAGCGGTATTGCCGTCCTCGGCCACTTGTTCCGAGAGGATTTCGATGTTCTTTATGCCGCCTTTCTTCTCGTATTCCTTCGATACTTTTTCTTTGAGCATGGATACCAGCGCTTCTTTTTGTTCCTTTACCTTGGCGGCATCCTGACTGTCGTCGAAAGCCAGTCCTTCTACGAAATTCTCATAATCGCCGCTTTGCAGATACCCGCTGTACTTTTTCAACGCGTCGCCCGGAGTGCTTGGAGAAGAAGAGCAAGCCGCCATTACGAAGACTGCCATTACCATCATGGTGAAGTAGAATACTTTTTTCATACGTTTTTTTGTTTTAAGTGAATAATGTGTGTTTTAAAAACAGTATATCAAACAGAGGCGTCCGCTCTGCGCAATATCGTTCGGCATCAGATAGTCACCGCTCATGCCGGGGATGTTGACGGAAGTGGTTCGGCCTTCGGACAGGTCTATCCCTTCTTTCCGGTACACATAGTCGATGAGTTCCGTGCAATACATCTCGGTGGTATCGTTCAAGTCGTAGTCATGGTCGAACAACAGGTGTTTGCGGAAAAGTCCGAGTGCGCTTCGGGCGGCTCTGCATGCAAGGGCGGAGTCTGCTTGCACATGCATCACGGCACCCCGCGCGGCTTTCCCCGCATCGAAGAACCGTTCGACGGGTTCCATCTTTATCCTGTCCGCATCTCCCTTAAAGTCCGGTTCGCCGGGAACGGCGTGTATCACGTACCATGCTCCGCGCTCTTTCTTCAGGATGCCGGTATGCGAGTATCTTCCCTCGCTGTCGGCTGCCAGCACTATGCGGCTGGTGAATCCGGTGCCTCTTCTGAATACGATGTCTCCTTCTCTGAATAATTCTTGGGGCAGGTGTAGGCCTTCCTTGGGGGGATTATCTTTGCAAGCGCTAAGGAAAAGCAGGGAGAACAGGCTGATTGCAAACGGCGTGATATGGGTGTTGTTTTTCATTAGGCACAAATATAACAAAAAAGGCAACATCTGTTAACAGATGTTGCCTAATTTTTTTAGTGTACCCTAAAAACTAATCTCTCTCTTATAAAAACTAATTTACTCTATCGTTTTCTAAATGACGCTGCAAATTTAAAAAGTCTTTTCGGAGTACGATTTGACATAAGTCAAAAAACGGTTACTTTTTGAGGAAACTCCAGAGTCCGCCTTTTTTTGAGGGGGGAGTTTTATCATTGTCACGATACAGCTCCTCGTACGTCAGCTTCTCCTGAACCATGCGGTAGATGTCTCCCCAGTCGGGCAGGCCGCCCAAGTTGCGGTCGTCGATGAAGATGTCCGCCTTTACTTTGCGCGAGAAACCGTGATGGGCGGTGTCCTCTTCGGGGTAGTCACGGTTGATGGCATAAAATTCCACGCCCCGTTCCCTGCACCATTCCACAGCCTCGTCCAGCAGTTTCCCCTCACGTACGGTCCATAGTATCAGCCGATGATGAGCCTTAATCAGCATTTTCAGCGTATCGATGGCGAAAGGTATTTCGTTTCCGATTTTAGGGTATCGGTGTTCTACGATTGTGCCGTCAAAATCAATGGCGATAGTCATAGAAGTGAATTTCTGTTTATAAGTTGTTCGGAATGAAGATAATCATCGCGTTGTTTCCGGTCTTGTTTGCATAGCCCATGGATTCGGGAGCGGCGGATGCAATTCTTTCGGGAGCGATGTTGTACTTCTCTACCAACATTTTCTTGATGGCTTCCGTGCGTTTGTTGCGCAGTTCGGTTTCGGCTTTCTTGTCCTTTACGTCATTGCTGAATGCTACAATCTTGATAACGGCAGGATTCTCGGTCATCCATTCGCCGATATTGTTCAGCTTGCCGGCTTGCTCTTCGCTGATGAAGGAACTGAACTCGTCAAAGTGGATATCTACGGAAATGATACCTTTCTGTTGGGCAGGCTCGATAACGATGTTCTTTCCTGCTTCCACCTTTTGAGTGTTCTGCGATTCCTGTTTCAGTTGCTTGATTTCTTCCAGCATACGGTTCATCTTGTCTTTGATTTCCTGTATGTCGGTTTTGTCGGCGAAAGCCTCATTCTTAGCCTTCCGGGATGTTTTGTACTTGTCTTTGAAACTGTATGTGACACCGATATTCACGCCGGATTGTACAAATACGTCATCGGCATCTTTGCCCTTGTAGTATTTGGGCAGGATGGTAAACGAAGGTTCAATGAATAGGCTGAGCTTTCTGTTCAGGTTGTATGACGCCTGTAACGCTATCTTTCCACCGATGGAGCTGACGTTCTTGTTATCGATGTCGAGCTTGTTCGTGTTGAAGTAGTTGTAGCTGGCTCCGACGATAGCCGCCAGGTTGAAAGGCTGGTATCCTTTATTTCCCACTAAGGTCAGCATATAGTCCAATTCGGCTCCGTATTGCTGGGCGCGCATGGTCTTTACACGGTTCTTTCCGGCAAACGCGTTGATGCGGAATGCCGAGTAGCGGGTCAGTTGGATACCGGCTCCCACTTTGCCGCCGACAATCATGTTTCCGGTAGTATTGGACAGCCATTCTCCGTTAACGGCTCCGGTTACGAACCAGTTGTACTTTTGGAACGATGTTTTGTCATTTTGTTCCTGTGCAGTAAGACTACCGGCACTCATCAGCGCAGCAGCCAATATAATGTGTTTAAATCCAAATTTCATAACTTTACTTTTTTAATAGAGTACTACGTTGATAGAGCCGATTTGCTCATCTGTCTTTTGTCCGCCGGACACGGTAATGGATGTGATGTAGAATTTATCACCTGCCTGTAACTGTTCGATGGCTTTCTTCTGCTCGCCGGAGAATTTGTTACCTTTGTTTTTAAGGGTAATAACCTTGTTGCTTCCGGCTTCGATGAATACCGTTTCGAAAGATACGACTTTATATTTCACCTGAGGGCCTTCATTGGCTTGCGCCACCAGTTCGTTCATGCCGAGCAAATGACTTTTGCCAAGAGGTACATCACCCTTGTATAACGTGTTTTTACCGTTATGGGAATAAGAGAGGTAAGGTTGCGGAGCGGGCAGATTTCTGACCTCGTATTCATAACGTGCCAATACATCGGCTCCATCGCTCACGGTAATGACGGCGGTACGGCTGTTGTTGTCGGGCAGGGCGATGTAGCGGTTGTTGCGCATCACTACCTTACCGTTCTTCATGGAAACTTTCAGTTGCTCTTGAGGAATACCGATGCTCGTCAGTTGCAGCTTATTGTCGTATCCTTTGTATAATACGGCGGCTTCGGGAGCCATTTGTACAAAAGGCTTCTTCAGGGTTCCGTCGGTCAGGATGTCGGTAGGTACTCCGTTTACGAAGATTTGGTTATCCGAAAGCTCTGCCGGTTCCTTTTCAGCTTCTTTTTCGGCTTCCTTTTGAGGTTTGCCGGCTTCCGGGGTTGCTTCCGAAGTCTGTATTCCCGTTCCGTTTGTCATGGCGAGCAACACTTCCTTTTCGCAGCTCAGCAATTCCATCTCCATTTTGTCAAGCATGGTGATACCTGCATTGGCAGTCAGATGCGAGAACGTTTCCTCTTCCCATGAAGCGTTGTCGGTTTGAGGAGTGATGTTCATATAACTGCTTACGAGTTTTTTCTGCGCGTCACCGGCAAGCATGCTTTCCATTTCCTGCTTGTAGGTTGCGATGCTGTTTTTAAGATTATTACCCCGTTTGTTGCTGAGGAGTACATCAGGAGTCGCCTTTTCGTTATCGCGGTTCTTGAGGATACCGCTCTGATATTCGTCTTTATCGGCTGTCCGTATGATGTTTTCTTTCAGGTCGTTCAACTCTTGCCGAATGGCATTGGTTTTCTCTTTGACAGATTGTACCTGTCCCGTGACTTCCGGCTTTTCCTGCTCCAGGCGTACTCTTAATTCTTCGTTGTATGTTTGGAGCTGTGCTATTTGCGGGCGGTAGTCATTGCTGATAATATCATAACCCTCTATGGCATCTTTAGATATATGGATGGCCAATATAGCGATTAAGATGATATATATCAGGTTAATCATTTTTTGCCTTGGCGGCATTACATATTTTGACATAACAGCTATTTTACTTTGTTGTTTTTACGTTCATTGTATCCTGCATTTGTTTGTATTGTTTGTTCAGCAGGTCCATTTGTTGCTTCACTTGTTTCAACTGGGCTTCATGGGCTTCGTTCAATGCTCTCACGTTCTCTTCCAGCTTAGCCATTTCCTGTTTGTAGTTTTCACCGTTTCCGGACAGTTTGAAGTTCACGGAAGCAACTTTCGGGTCGGTATTCGCCAGTTTGTCATTCAGGATAGGAAATACTCTTTCCCATTTATATTCTCTGGTGGGTTCGTCGAATCCTGAGATGAAGAAGATAAATACTTCGGTGTACAGGCCTATACCCAAAAGTATGTTACCGTATGGGAAATCACCGATTTTGGAGATGGCACCTAGAATTACCAGACAAGCACCCCAACAATAGCAAAAGTTGTAAAAACGTTTTCCGGTTCTACTTGATAAAAAATTACGTAAACTCATAGGTATGTGTTATTTAAATAATAGTTTTGATTAACTCTCGTGTATGCGGTTATTTACCGGTACTACCGCCGGAGTGTTGGCTGATGGGGCCGTTGGTATATTCTTCCGTGTATCCGTTGTAGCTGTTCAAGTTAACTTCCACCGGAGTGCTTTGGCCGTTAATCATGACATGGAATGTGTAAGTCTTTGCCAGGATGTTGGCTTTGTTTCCGTAATACAATACGTGGTTACCGCTGATGTTGGTAGTCAGTTCGGTTGCTGTTTCATATACGCCTTCCTTACCTTCCTGCAGTTCGATGTATCGCTCTATTGCGGCGGCCAGTTTCTGAGAAGCTCCTTTGGCAGCCAATGCCGTGGCCGGAGAAGTGGTGTATGTCCAGCCGTTTTTCACCGTTACATTCAGTTTCACACCGGTCATGGCATTGAATTCTCTGTTTTCCAGTTTCAACACTTCGCTTTTTCCGTTCACGGCATTGTATTCCACGGTACCCGATGTTTTGCTGCTTTTGTCGAATTTCACATTCATCTCATACTTTCCTGCTATTTTTTCTCCGGCAGGGATGGTGATTTCATATCTGTTGTCCTCGGCGTTGAATTCCGGTTTACCTAAAGATTTGTCCGCTCTTGTAGCAACTTCGTCTTTTTTAACGGCAGACATATAATCGGTATCGAAATAACCGTCCGTCGCATCATCAGCAAGGTTATTCACGGCGATGGTAACAGCTTGTTTAGCCACCATATCGGCCGGATCTGTTTTAACGGCTACATTGCTTACCGGTACTTGAGTCTCATTTCCTGTTGCGATTTTAGCTTCTTCATATACAACCGCCGCAACTTTTGTATTTTCTGTTACCGTACCTGCCGGAATAGTGATAGTGGCAGGATCGGCATTGGTGTCTACAATGTTCGGTGCCGTAACTACCGCATCAGCAGCAGGTGTTGCGGTTTCGGTATGATTCTCATCATATACAATCTCTTTTGCCATTCTTACATTCAAGGTCACCTGGCTACGGTTTTTGGCAGAAGATGCGATGCTTGTCTCTGCTTCGAAAGTCTGCAGGCCGCTTGCTGTAAATTTTACTTTGTATGCGGTGGCGTCGTTCACAGTCAGTTTATATACTCCCTTACTGTCTGTTGTCGCAGAAACGTTGCCGGTTTCCACTTTAGCGTTTGCCACTACTCCTTTACTGTCGCTCACTTGTCCTACAATGTAGTATTCGGTTTTATCTTTTAGAGGATCGTCTACAATTTCATTTGTTTTGTCATCTCCGCCGATACTACAACCGGTTGTACTGAAAGCCATTGCGCATAACAAAAGGCTTCCGAATAAAAAACTTTTCTGTTTCATGATTTTGTCTTTAAAAACTAATTTATTTGATTTATTTATTTTATTGATTTTGATTGAGCTTTCTTCACTTCCTTAATCAGGAAATAACGGATATAATCAGGTTGGTAGAATCCGCCGCTTCTGTTTTCGTCAGGGCGGGTATAATAGCTTTTTCCCATTTGTTCGTCGATATATTTCCCATGCGCCACCATGCTGTAAGTCCATGCAAAATAGTCGGCGGGTTTCACCCGGAAGAATCCTTTTCGGTTCCATTTCTTTCCGGGCAAAGGGATTGCAAAATGGAAGCCGCCGTTTATCTCTCCGCTTGTATATATTCCGAAAAGACCGATTGCATATTCCCCGAAATGCCGTGTGCAATCACCTCTTATGCCGTAGTCGCCAAATACGTAGCGGTTGGCGCTCAGGTCGAACTGCAGGTTGGTATGCGGTTCGTAATAAGATGCCGTGACCGATGCGTTCACACGCATTTTGGTACCGATGTACCAACCCTCATCGGCTGTTACGGCAGAAAACCCGGTTACTCCCATTTGGGCCCCGACCTCTGCACGTCCGTTGTCGGTACGGTATTTTATCGCCAGTTGGGCGCCTATTCGGTTATCGGTGAAGTTTCCCACAGTGAGACGTCCGAATAAGTTATGCTTCAACCGTACATCCTGCGATATGGTGATTATCCCCGGCCGTACCCGTTTCATTTCTCCGGTCAGATTGGTCGCTATGGGAAGTATCACCTGTGCGGTCGCTTTGGCTCCTTTCCATAGAGCCATCTCCACTGCCGGATTCAGGTTTATCGCATAGGTATAAAGCTCATCAAAGGTATTGTTCTCGAGAAAAAGGTCCGGATAAATAACGACGTCCACTTTCCATGCCGAGGTATTTTTCGGTTTTTCGCTTTTCTCCAATACCTTCATGGCGTTGTCTGTATCAACGGATATCCGCATCCGTTGGTATACTTGCGCAAGGCCGATGTCTCCTTTTTTGTAGGCATGTACCAGTGAGTCCGGCATATCGATATATAAACGGGGGATTCTGTTTTCCAGTACCACCATCTGCAAGTTACCGCCGGGTATACCGTCAAGGCAGGCTGTAACGGCTTTTCCTATGCCGGTGTATGTTCCCCGGTATACATTATTCTCAAAAGCCACAGTTGTTGTTTCCGGCGTCTGTACGCACCGGATATTCTCCATGCCGATTTCCTTCAGCTTCGCCATGATTTGGGCATCTGCCGTGGTGCACAGTAGCATCAGAAATGCAACGATGTATATTCTTTTCATTCTGACCGGTAGCCTTGTCGTTAATGTATCAGCGTACATTCATACCTGATTCCGCCTGCTATGCAGTTGAACTCTCTGGTAAAAACATGTACGGACAAATGCTTCCATAACCTGACGGCGCTGCCTACGTTAAACCCATCGGAGTCGTATTCCGCCATGAAACTGATTTCTCTGCATCGGGCGGGAGAGTAGCTGATGCCGCCGAACGGTCCGTCTTGCACACTGTGTTTGTTCAGCGGGAAGTAATATCCGGCAGTCAGCGCCAGCCTGTCGCCTTTCACTATCGAGAAACTCTTGGTAAGCACTCCGTAAACGGTAGCGAAGTAGTTGGTGCCCATATCTTTGAACGGGTCATTGGTACCTATCACTATGGAAGGATGATACTTTCCTTCTTTCAACGGGCGCACACGCGCCGTCATTGAACGGTCTTGTTGGAAATATCCTCTTTTTCCGTCATACCGGGTGGTTTTCAATAACGTACATCTGTAACTCAGTTCTAAGATGGATAGAAACGTGATATTAACGAAGTAGTTACCCGTATTGAATTTAAAAGGGGTCATTCCGTCCGGCAGGTAATTAGCCCCGCCCATGAAAGTACCTGTTTCCTGCATGTCCGCCGTGGGTATGTTCAACAAGCCGGTATTTCCCATGGAATACTGCGCCCGTATCACTGTACAACAGAAAAACAGGAAAAATAGTAATAAGTATTTTTTTATAGGCATTATACCTCGGGAGAGTATGCTACGCTTTTGCCTGTCACATAGGTAATGGTTTCACAGACAGACAAATTGAAGAAAACGAAAAACGACACAAATGTATACATTCTGTTTGTACAAAACAAGGAAAATGAGAAAAATGTATTTATTCTTCCATTTGTGCTTTCAGATACAATTTCTTTGCGAACTTCATATCATGAGCTACCATGATTCTTACAAGTTCGGGGAAGCTCGTTTTTGTAGGATTCCAGCCCAGCAATGTTTTTGCTTTGGTCGGATCACCCAATAACTGTTCCACTTCACAGGGACGGAAATATTTCGGATCTACTTCTACCAACACTTTGCCGGTTTTCACATCGATACCCTTTTCATTCACGCCTTCACCTTCCCAGCGCAGTTCTATACCGGCTTCTTTGAAAGCGAGGGTGGCAAATTCGCGCACTGTATGCATTTCACCGGTGGCAATCACGAAATCTTCCGGTTTGTCATGTTGCAGGATAAGCCACATACATTCCACATAATCTTTGGCGTAACCCCAGTCACGGCGTGCATCCAGATTTCCTAAATACAGTTTATCCTGGAATCCTTGCGCTATGCGTGCGGCTGCCAGTGTAATTTTGCGGGTTACGAATGTTTCGCCGCGGCGTTCGCTCTCATGGTTGAAGAGAATACCGTTTACTGCATACATGTCGTAACTCTCGCGGTAGTTCTTCGTAATCCAGAATCCGTACTGCTTGGCTACACCGTACGGACTGCGCGGGTAGAAAGGAGTGGTTTCTTTTTGCGGCACTTCCTGCACTTTACCGAACAGTTCCGAGGTAGAAGCCTGATAAATTCTTGTCTTCTTCTCCATACCCAGAATCCGTACGGCTTCCAGCATACGCAGTGTACCTACCGCATCGGCTTCCGCCGTATATTCGGGTACATCGAAAGACACTTTTACATGGCTCTGCGCGGCGAGGTTGTATATTTCATCCGGTTGTACCTGCTGGATGATGCGAATCAACGAACTGCTGTCCGTCATATCTCCGTAGTGCAGATTTACCAGACGGTCTTTCTTCATGTCACGTACCCATTCGTCCAGATACAGATGCTCTATACGTCCTGTATTGAAAGAAGACGAACGGCGCAGTATGCCGTGAACTTCATAACCTTTTTCAATCAAAAACTCGGCGAGGAACGAACCGTCCTGTCCGGTGATACCGGAAATCAGTGCTACTTTTTTCATTTTGTGTATTTATTAATTTGATATTTTTTCTTTTAATAAGTATCCTAAAAAGAGGGTATTGCCTATGATATACCTTTTCCACATTCTTTTGGGCTCCTTTATCAGGCGGTACAGCCATTCCAGACTATGCTCCTGCCACCACAATGGAGCGCGTTGTATGTTTTCAGCGAAGAAGTCGAATACGGCGCCTATGGTACCTATCGTACCGTTTACATTCAACTCTTTCAGATGGGTGTATGCCCATTTTTCCTGCTTGGGAGCGGTCATACCCACCCATAGTAAATCCGGATTTACACGGTTTACGGCTTCTATCATCTGTTGGTTGTCTTTTTCGGAGAATTCAGCTTTGTAGGGTGGGGAATAGGTTTCGACTTGAATGTTGGGATATAGCCTGACGGCTTTTACTTTGATTTTCCTTAATGTGTCGTCATTGCTGCCCAGGAAGAAACAGGTACCGCCTTTTCGGTTTAATTTATTCATTTCGTGCAGAAATAAATCCCAGCCGGCAATTCTTTCTATCTTTTTATGTCTTAAAAACTTAAAGGCCAATACAATGCTTGCACCATCGGGAGTCAAGGCGTCACCTTTCAGTAATGCTTCGGCAAATGCCGTATCTTTCTGAGCTGTATTATACGAGTGAGCATTGATTGTATTTATCAGCAATTTGCCTTTAGGCAACGCATCAAGCTCACTTCTGCAGCCCAGAAGCGAAACTGTTCTTAATTTCAACATGTATATTGGAAAAATGTGTTTACCGTGGAGTACGCTACGCTATTGCCTGTCACACAGAAGGTAAATAGGACAGACACTAATATTTAAGTATGATTTATGCGGCAAAATTAAGTCAAATGTATATTATAAGCAAGAAAAAATGTGAAAATGTATATATTTATCGGTAATCGTATTATCCGGCTCAGTTTGTTTTATGGTTGATACAGATACCTTTCAGATACCATTGATACAGTCTGTGAATACCTTCGTCTATTTCCACTTTATGGTGCCAGCCTAAATTGTGTAATTTGGTTACATCCGTCAGTTTGCGCAGCGTACCGTCCGGTTTGCTTGTATCCCATCTTAATTCGCCCTTAAATTCTATTTCAGCCATAATCTTCTCGGCTACTTCCTTGATGCTGAGTTCCTTTCCGGTTCCTACATTGATATGGCAGTTACGTATTTCTTTTGTTTCCGGATTATAAGTATCCTTGAAATCAACATTCAGTAATACGTGTACGCTGGCATCCGCCATTTCCTCACTCCATAGGAATTCACGCAGCGGAGTTCCTGTACCCCACAGCGTCACAGCTTCTTGTGTAATTCCGAATTTTGCCAGTTTCGCTACTATTTCTTCATTGGTATAACTTCCGTCCACACCTTCTACCGGGCGTAAATCAATGTCTTTCCTTACCGCATCCCAATTACCTTCGTTCAGGCATTTGGCTAAATAAATCTTACGTATCATGGCAGGCAGCACATGGCTGTTTTCCAAATGGAAATTATCATTCGGACCGTATAGATTGGTTGGCATCACCGCTATGTAATTCGTTCCGTATTGCAGGTTGAAACTTTCGCACATCTTCAGTCCGGCTATTTTTGCAATCGCATACGGTTCATTGGTATATTCCAATGGAGAAGTCAGTAATACTTCCTCTTTCATCGGTTGCGGAGCTTCACGCGGGTAGATGCAGGTACTTCCCAAAAAGAGTAGCTTTTTCACACCATGTCGGAAACTCTCACCTATAACATTCTGTTGTATCTGCAAGTTCTGATAAATGAAATCCGCCCGGTATTGCAGGTTGGCCATGATTCCCCCTACATGGGCGGCGGCAAGTACCACAGCGTCCGGTTTTTCTTCGTCAAAAAAACTTTTTACGGCCACTCCGTCCAGCAAGTCCAGCTCCTTGTGCGAACGGCCTACCAGGTTTGTATATTCTCTTTGCAACAGGTTATTCCAAATAGCCGAACCTACCAGTCCGTGGTGACCGGCTATAAAAATCTTAGCGTTTTTCTCTAACATATCTAATACCGATTCTATATATTGATTATTTTATTTCTACGTTATTGGGCAGTTAAACATAGTCTATCTGCCTTGGCTTTTATATCAATGAACAGCACAACCTATAGTTATGATTTCAATATCCGTAATTGCTTTTAAAGCGTGCAGGGTATTAGTCGGTATGCTGATAAAGTCTCCACTGCTACATGCTATCTGTTCCTTGCCAACTGTCATCATTGCATCTCCTTTTTGAAACAGGAAGAATTCTTCCATGGTGGGGTGTAGGTGCTCTTCTGCTACTTCTCCGGCTTTTAGCTGGGTTACGGCAATTTGGGTGAGATCTGTATTGGTATCTTTGTTGGTTAGTAAAATATATTTTTGTCCGATGTGATGAGTGGTTACACAAGGGTGTATATCAAATAATCTTTTTTTCACTGAAATGTTACGCTGTGATTATACAATCTTCTAAAATATTTTTTATTCGTACTTCGAATTTGTCTAGAGTGAATTCGTTAAGAAACTTTTTTCTTCCTGCTTTTCCCATGTTGGCACATTGCTGGGGATGTTCCATTAAATATTCTATTTTTTCAGCAATTATTTTGGGCGAATGCTTTTCTATTATATATCCGGTTTTCTCATTTTCTATAATGGAAGGAATACCGCCTTCATTAGTGCTGATACAAGGAAGGCCTTGTTCCATTGCTTCTAACAATACCAATGGGAAACATTCGTTATTGTAATAGGTTGGGAATACAAATACATCAGTTTTTTGTAGGAATACATCTTTCTCATTACCGTATTTAGCTCCATGAGCAAATACGTATTCTGTGAGTTCCCTTTTGTTAATTTCATCTGTAAACTGTTCTTCTTTGATATCACTCCATTTGCCTACAAAATGGCATTTTATAGGTTTCCCTTTTTTCTTTAATATCGTACATGCCTCTAATAAATCCCACACACCCTTTTCTTTCATCATATTTGATAGAAATAGAATGTTGAATTCTTTTTGAGGAACTATAGGCAGATTTTCGTGAATAGGTATTCCGTTAGGGCAAATATAGACATCTTTATACTTTACATATTTCTTTATGTCTTGATATAAATTCTCTGATAACAGAATAACTTTCAGATTTTTGAAGAACATTTTGTATAATAAGTTATCAAAACATCTGTTTTGTCTTGTTGCAACGCCTTTGTTATGGTAGTGAACAATTACGTTTTGTCGCATTATTTTTAAGAGCATAACTACAAGAAAATCTTTGTAGAATGCACCACCTTTTGCATTAGGGGTCACGTAACATTGTTGTGGTTTTATAGATTTTATTAGTAGTCTGACCTGTTTCAGCTGTTTATAGAAATCTTTCAGCTTTCTCATGCCACCTTTTCCTATGTCGTTTAGGTCTTTTGCTAATGCAAGATTTAAATAGTGACAGTCAAAAGTGTTATTTATTACTTCACTATCATGTATGTATTTTCCCACCATAGATGCACCATGTACAGGTGGAGGTAGATGGAGAATAAATAAAATCTTTTTATTTTTCATACTTTATAGTGTGGATATATACCAATATGGCGTAGCAATCTTAGAAGAATAGGTATTATAGGCTTTGATTTTACTTTTTTTGTATAATAATTTTACCCCCCCCTATGCGTATTTCCTATCTGTTTACTCATTACTATATTATGTTGGTATTGCTTTAATATACTATTTTGTGTGTTATAAATACATTCTTGGAACATTTGGAGTGGTAGAAACATTTCATTGTATAGTAGAAAAGAATCTAGTTGTTGTGTAATAATATTTATTTTTCTCTTTTGTAAATGGCAATATGCATATTCTTGTGTATTTTCTATTCCGCTTGGTGAAATTGAATAAGCAAAAATATGACCATTTTCATATTTTGCAATAATAGGATAATTACAGAAACGTATGAACATCGGACTATGGCGTTTTTTTATATCAGGAGGAGTTACATCCAGTACTTTTCTGTACAGCCAATCATATTGTGATGTTTCTTTTATATTTAAATATTTTCGGATATTTGTAGCTCCCCATTCATCAAAAATTAGATTTTTCTTTGTTGTTCTAACTTCGTTAAAAGAAAAAGAAGGCATTGAAGAGTTTGTATATAAAAAATATTTTTTCAAAAAGTCAGTATTTTTACAAATCGTAAATGCGCCACCACCACCTATTACATCATATTTTTCAATAGAGTTCTCATTGATAATAAGTTGTAGATTTCCCCAAATAATATCAGGGTCACACCATCCCCAATAATCATAATTGCAAACGATATCTTCAAATATGAGGCCGTAAGCTGGCTTATAATCACATAATTTATAAGGGGATGACAATGAAACCTTCTTTTTAGTTTTTTCTTGTAGCCGTTGCTTTATTTCATTTAATGAGATCTTTTTTAAATGGATATTTTCTGGTAGTTGATAAGAAAAGTCACTATCTGTAATGATATAGAAGTCTATGAACGAATTGTGCGATGCACTATTTATCCATAGATGAAAATAGTTTGGAAATACTCCGTAATAAGGCAAAATCAAACAAATTCTATATTTCATGCTTTTTGTATATTTGTTCATATTCATATTGCATTTTCTCAATAGAGAAATTTGTTTTCGCATACTCGTATGCTATATTCACATATTCTTCATAATGTGTTGTGTTTTCAAGTGATAAGATTAATTGGACAAAATCAGTAACATTATTGTTATTTACTTTCAAAGGCCATTTCTCCGGAAGTGTATCTTTTAAACCGGGGCAGTTATTGATAATGGTTGGTGTGTGTGCTAAACTTGCTTCGATAGGCATCAAAGCAAGCCCTTCGTGATTTGAGGGCATAAATAAATAATCAAAATCTCCTATATATTGATTCAATCCAAAAATCTTATCATAAAAAGATACATTAGTTAATGCTCCTAAAGCTTTATGCACTTTTCCTTTCATAGAGCCATTACCTACTATGTGAAAATAAAACTTGGAATTATATTTTAATGCATTTACAACTTCTATAAGTTGATCTACTCCTTTTTGGTATTCTAATCTTCCGGCAAATAAAATATTTATTTTGTTTGCTATGATATATTCGAATTTATTTTGTTTGACAGATTGTAGCCCATTGAATATAATTTGTGGTATTTCTCCATAAATTTGCTTATAACATAGTTGTGTCGATTGGCTGATAGCTATGTTTGCATGTCTTTTCTTGAAAAAAGCTTCAACTTTACAGCCTATTTGAGGCCATTGATTCCATAATTCTGTATTGTGGATTGTGCGGACATATTTTGTGCCTGGGAATATCCACCCAAACATTTTATACCATAAATATATACTTAGGTCTGGTATTTCTGTATGTGTATGGATTATTTGCGGTTTCCATTTAAACGATAGATATATGAACCATAAAGGAAACAATATTATTGCAATTTTATTGTTTGTAATATGCGAACGATGGAAACAAATGCCGCAGTCATGTAATTCTTTAATAAAAGATTGACTGAATTCTCCATTTCCTCGAACAACTTCTACAAGATGATATTCCATCCCTACAGTTGGTGATTTGGCTATGTTAACAGCTACCCTTTCTGCTCCTCCTATATCAAAATGAGTGATAATATGGAATATACGCATATGCCAGTAGTTTTTAGTGTTGTATATAATCCAAAAACTTTTTAGCAGTTGATTCCCATGTAAAATATTCTATGATTTGCTTCCGTGCATTTTGAACTTTTTTATCAGAAAGTATTATTTGGGACATTTCTTCTACCGAATTACACAGAAAACCACTCTCTCCATTTTCAATGATACAGTCAGGGCCGGGTGCGTGTCGTGCTACTACTGTTACATTATGATACATCGCTTCAAGAATAGCCATTCCAAATATTTCATTGGGATTAAAGTTTATTACATAATCGGCAACTTCATAATATGCATGAACTTTTTCATTTGGAATTTTACCAACAAACAATATATTGCTATATATATCGTTCGATTTTAATTTTTTCATATATTCCTCTGTTTGCATCCAGGGTGCTCCCGCATGTACTAATAAGTATTTATCTCCTAATACTTCTCCTAAAGGGAATATATCCATGGGATGTTTGTCCGGTCTTAATGCACATACTAGGAATATAATAATTTTATTGTGAGGCAGTCCTAATTCATTCTTTAGTAAACTTTTGGGCTTTATTGTCGGCGGAATGATGTCTATATCTAATCCAACCGGTGCCCATTCTGCACTCGTTACGCCTTTCTGTTTCAATTCATTTACTACAGCCGGGGTTTTGCAAAATACTTTGGTTTTTCTGAATGCAGTAAAATTCCTGTTGCTAAGTTTGTCCATTATCCATCGTGAAATGGCCTTAGGAGATGAACTGTGCACAGTACCTACATAACAATAATGTTTCCAACCATGACTTAAACAAAAATTTACAGCTTCCGGTACACAAAGTAAATTGTCACTTTGTAGATGATATATGTCAATGTTAAGTGAAGATAATAAGGATAAATTCGGCCAAATATGGTGAACCAATCTCATTCGATATGGTAAATATACTTTTTTGATGTTTGGAGTTATATTTACTTTAGTATTACAGCGTTCATCTTTGGATGATACCCAATATACGATAGTGGTTTGATGTCCCATTCTCTCCAATGCTTTAGCTAATCCTATTTCTTGACTATTGTAGCTACCATTGGTCCACTCCCCATAATCTAAGTGAATATATCCGATATTCATAAGCTTGTTTTCTATTTAAATTTGGATAATTTTTTGAGTAACAGTATCCCAATTTAGACTTTGTAAATATACAGATGCCTTTTTCTTTTCTTTTATATAAAAATCAGGATGTATTAAGAAATACTCCATTTGTTTCATCAATGAATCAGCATCTCCTGGAGTACTGAAAAGTCCCAAGTTACCATTGTCCATTTGCTCTTTTAATCCACCGGTATTGCTGGCAATAATCGGTACTCCATACTCTAAAGCAATAGGAATAACGCCTGATTGACTGGCATCTAAATAGGGTAACACTAAAATTGTATTAGGTACGCTGAAATAATCATCTATTTCGGTATCTGCAATATACCGGTTGATAATTTTTACTTGTGGAAGTTCTTTGAAAATTGCATGATATTTACTAAAATCCCCACTTCCTGCTACTGTCAATGAAATATTAGAGTAGGATTGTGTGAGTTTTTTATAAGCTTCAGCTAAGATGAATAGACCTTTATACTCTTCAATACGTCCGAAAAAGAGGAAATTAATATTTTTACAGTCGGTTAGGGGAGTGATTGTGCTTTGCTTATAAATGCTCATCCTTCCATGTGGCATATAATGAATATGCTCTTTGCTATAACCAAATCGTTTTTCTACGATTGGAATAAAGCTTTGTGTAAGAACAATGATATCACTTGCAGCTTTAATATAATGGGTCGTCAGCCATCTTTCCAACAATCCAACGCCTGAATGATGTATTGGATCATGGCAGATTACTATCTTTTTTGTTGCTTTGAAACACTTAAATATAGTTGTGCTCCAAGGATGATAAAATGTGCTGATGATATAATCGAAAGTTTGGTTTTGAAATTTTCTTGTTAATGTGTGTCTTTTTATTAAAAAGAAGTCTATAGTAGTTTGAACAGCTGTTTTGCGTGTCCCTGTTTCTATAAAGGTAATACTTTTAAAGGCTTTCTCATTCTCCCAATCCTTTTTATTAGAAATTTTAGAAGAAAGTAATGCATGGACTTCACAACCGTTTTGGGCTAATCCACGAGCCATTTCTAAGGTAAATACGGGTCCGGCTCCTTCTTTAAATAAAAATGTGATAAGAATTTTTTTTTGCATATTATTAGTTTATCTAAACCAAGGGTTCCAACGTTGTTGATAAAGTCCTGTTAAATCTCTTTGTCTTATATATTTTGCTGGTACTCCAGAATAAAATCCATCAATTTGATATTCACCCTTTTTTACTGTACTCCCTGCTCCGATTAAGCATGATGTTTTTAAATATGTTCCCGGTAGTAAGATAGAGCGTGCACCTATCCAAACATTATCTTCTATGTGTATAGGCATTTCAAAAAAATCAAAGGTAGGGGATTGTGCATTATGGGATCCTGTGATTAAAAGAGTATATATGCTAATTGATACATTATCATGAATAGTAATTCCACCACGAGCATCTAAATGACATCTTTCATTAATAATTGAATTCTTACCGATTTTTATTTTCCAAGGTTTAATGATTATTGTCCCCATTAATATTCGAGAACCTTTACCTATTTTCATTCCTGCTAGTTGATAGCATAATTTACGTATATGCCAACATGGTATATAACACACAACATAATTTAATATAATATATATGAAATCAAGAACGAAATTTTTCATAGTTTCAAGTAACTTTTAATTTTTTGTAATCCTGTATGCACATATATCCATTTACTTAATTTGTAATACCAAGTTTTTCGTCTGTTTAGCTTTTTTTTTGCATTGTCAGGTAACCAAGAACCGGAGAACAAGTGTATACAGTATGTATTTACTGTTTTATTCCAGTTTCCAAAAAAATCCATTGGACAAAAATATTCTCTTGGATAGATATGCATTCCTGCAATTATCTGTTCTTTTCCTCCAAGTTGCATACCTTTTTGGACAAGCCTTTGTGTTATATCTATAACATTTGCTTCATTCTTGTTGATAATTTCCATTGTAAAATCCTGATTATAATATTGCATACATTCTTTGATAAAAGGATGTTTTGGTTTCGCAGCAATTACACATGATGCAATAACATTCCCTTTTACATCTTCGAATCCAATGAAACCTTCGTCTTCAAGTAGCGGGTTAAATGATTTTAATATCTTTATATCTGTATCTAAATAAATTCCACCATATTCATAAAGGGCTTTCAGTCTAACATAGTCGGAAACAAAAGCATATTTTCTAAGTTCATATGCATGTTTAGTCCATAGGGTACTATTTATATCGAACGAATCTTCATTCCATAAGTTGATTTTATATTGGGGTAACTTTTTTTCCCATGTGGCTAAGCATTTTTTCACTAGTGGTGGATAGTCTTCTTTGCCAAACCAACAAATATGTATTATTTGAGGAATCATATTCTTCTTCCTTCCTTTGATACTAGAGTGAGTTGATATATACGATATAATCTGTGTAAAATCAAAAGTTTGATAACTTTTGTTTTTTTATTTAGATGCCATAACAACTTGAAGTATAGATTGTCTGTTTTATATGGAAATTTAATACTCCAGGGCTTTTCCATAACATAATGAACTAATATTGGTTTTTCTTCTCTCATATAATTAGGGTTTATTTCTGCAACACTAATCATGTAATTGTATATTTTAGGAATGGGGCTTATGACTTTTTTGTATTTTATGTTTAAAAAATCTTGATCAGGAAATATTAATTTCTCTTTCAAAGAAAATATCTCGTTTAAAAGGCTGTTCTCATCGTCCATTTCTCTTAGTTGTTTAAGGTTTAAGAGTAATACTCCTGAATTGAAATAAGTTGTGATACCTTCAGTTGAGAGTCGTTTACAAGCATCTTGATTATCATTTTCTACTGCTGCAATAATACACGGGTATTTATATAATTCTGATAAGTTTCCTGTACATATAATATCCCCATCTAAATATAGAATTTTTTCCACATCTTTTAGTATGTAGCAAGCAAATAGTCTAAAATATATTTCTATACTCCAATTTATTCCATTTACAGGAAGAGAGTCTATTTTGACATTGAATTTATGAAATGAAATCAAATGTCCAAATTTTTTTTGTGTAGTTAGTAAGTTCCTTTTGGTTCTTTAGTGAAAGGTTAGAATAGATAAAATAGAAATGATGACATCCGGGATTGTATGTTATTAGTGAATAAATAAGTACTTTTATAGTCTCACAATATTGATTATTGATGCAAAAAAGGAAGTTCATGATAAATTGAATTTAGGATTAGTATAATTCATATTTTATATGTCGGTTTTCTCCTTTTATATACATTATAAAACGTCTGAAAGCGACTTTTGTGTGAAATCTTATTTCATCGAAGTTAAGACAAGCATGAATAATACGTTTTAATTTATTAGGGTGAATTGTTTTTTCTTTAGTGACAATTGTTGGATTAGCATCTATAGCATTACAGAATAAATTAGGTTTTATGTAAAATGAATCGTAATTGCTAATTTGGATTTCCATTTTTCTTTTTTGTAAGTGTAAATAGGCAAATTCTTTTTTGTTATTTCCTTTTTTATCACATTCATATAGATGTCCGGATTCATAATGAAAAAACATAGGACATTCTTTATTCCAGTTAGTGGTAAAATCATACTTTGTTGGTAATATATCTGCAAACTCTTTTTCATTTAGATATTGACTATATTGGTTTTCTTTCCATATATCCCACATGCCACCACGTTCATCAAACATCTTTACTCCTTTGACTTTAAATACTTCCTTATAATTATATGAAACTAAATTGTGTTCAGTTTTCCATCTGTAATTAATATCATTGTTGTTTTTGTATATGCATAAATGACCATGCTGATAAATTCGATCATATAAATTTAATTTTTCATTAGTTAAGAAAGAGTTTAAGTCTCCAAAAATAACATCAGAGTCGCAATAGCCCCAGTGAGAATAATCATTTAAATATTCATTAAATATGCAACCATACAAAGGCTTATAATCTACAATTTTGTACGGATTGGTTAACGCAGGTGTAAAACCAATTTCATTTTCTATTTTATTTCTTATTTCTTGGAATTGGTATTGTATATAGATAATATTTTTGTATTGACTTTTTCGAGGAGAATCTGTAAAAATAAGAAAGTCAATATCTTTATTTTTAGATGCAGAATATTCCCATAAAGTGAAATAATTAGGAAAACTTCCCCAATATGGTAAAATAAGTGCTATTTTATAGATTGCTTCTTTAGAGGATACTTTTTTCATTTTAGATTTTGGATTTGTAATTAGTTTTTTATAAATACTAAATTAGTTTTATATTAATGTAAATACTTAGGGTTGTAAAATATAATATTTAATGTGTTCTAAACTTTTGATTTATCAAGAATATCTGTTATAACAATAGCTACATTGCCAATCATTATATTGTTTTCAATAATGATATTGCCAATTACTTTAGCTTCTGAGGCTATCTCAAAATGAAGCGTTAAATAAAGGTTTTTTACCTCCCTACTTGTTAATATATGCTAATCTGCTTAAATCAGATGAGACTTTTGCATTCTTTCCACTTCATAGTTTTGAGATATGTATTCTTACTAATTATTTTATTTTTTATATTTTATCCAAATATTCGGAAATAAGCATCGCAGATGAATTGTTATAAAATGGAAAATAGCTGTTCTTAATCCATAGTGTTGATTCTCTAAATGAAATATTTCCATAGGAGGCATTCCATTGGGGCGATGCATAAGTTTCCAACGTCTTTTTAAAGGAATTTCCGGATCACACCACGCATCAATATGTTCATGTAAGTCACATTCGCCAAGTGGATGTCCGACTTGCCATAGTTTAATTCCTATTTTACGAGCGCGTAAGCCATAGTCGAAATCACCGCGAGCATGTGTGTAGTAAGAGGATAGAGTCCCCAATTTTTCGTATACGTTGTGTGGAACCAATACAATGTTTCCATTCATCATGACTACTCGTACAGGACTATCATCAGAGGATGGACGTGCTACATTTCCAGTTTCATCTCTCCCACCATACGTTAATTTACTTCGTGTTTGAGTGTCTAATGTAGAACCAAGAATGATAGCTTTGTCTTCTTTTGATTGGCTTACACGTAGCAAAGATGCAATGCAGTCTTCATAGATGAAAGTGTCATCGTTCATCCAAAGATAATAATCATATTTCTGTCCACTTCGACTCTTTTCTTCAGCCATTTTCCATGCTTCTATCATGCCACGATTCCAAAATACTCCATCTACAGTTTTTATGTTGACATAAGGAAATTGTGCTTTTATGGTTTCTACTGTTCCGTCAGTAGAACCACCGTCTACTATATAAATGTCGAGTTTGGTATCAGTAGGTAGCGACTGTGCTTCTATATTCTGTAAGCACTTTATGGTTTTTTCCTTACGGTTAAATACAGTCAAAAGTATGGCTATATATTTCATATTATAACTGTTAAAGGGAAATATATTTTGATTTTATTCTATGGTATATATATCGTATAAACCATTTAAGATTCAAATGAGGTGATTTGTGTAGGAAAATTATAGATTTATACTTATCATTTGGATGTACTGGAACTTTATAGGTATAGAATGGCGATTTATAGGTTTCAGGATGCTTTCCGCGTTGACTGATGTCTCGATGGGGAGAAATTTTATATTTCTTGCAAAGTAATGAAAAAATGCTTTGATCTTCACGATGAGCAACGAATGACTCCCCGAAATCTGTTGTAGGAATATCAAATTTTCCTAATCCTGCTGGTGATAACAATTCGAAATCACAACATAGTGATAGCCATTCTTCCATAAATTTACGCATGGTAGGAGTCACAAGAAAGCAGAAATAAGTTGCGATGATTTGATTACTTGTTTTATACATTTTTTCCGTAAGTCCCATCTTTTCAAAGCATGCTGGTTTCGTAAAACAAGACTCAAGTAATGGAATATCGCAAACAAATAGAGGCTGTGTATCGGAAAGATTTGTAATTATTCCCCCCCCCCCCTATAAAGAAAGAGCCTGAATCACAGTAAAATATAATGTCTCCATCAGTGCAATCAGATAAAACCTTATTTACAAAATAAGGTTTCCAAAGCCACAAACCGTTTCCTCTCTTTTGTGACAGAATGTCGTGATGTAGTTTAGCAAATGATTGGTCTATGTCATTAGGAGTATATTCATATACTTTATCAAACTTAGCAATATACCTGCCCGTTAATGTGTTCCATTTGCGGGCAGGTTCGTATTGTTTATCTGCGTAATTTATTAGGATTTTCATTTATATAGTCCTTTTTCTTTCATTTCCTGAATGGAGGCGTCATACATATCTGTTTGTATGTTCTGTGTGTTTACCCATTTACAGAATTCACCAATTCCATCAGAGAAATTCCATTTGGGTTCATAACCCAAGATCTTACGTGCTAATGTTATATCTGCATAGTTGTGTCTGATGTCTCCTAAACGATAATTTCCTGATATTGTGATGGGAACTTTAATATTGTATTTTTCACACAATGTATTTGCTACTGTAAGAACATCAGTGCTGACCCCTGTGCCGATATTGAAGGCGTGACCAGTAGCCTCTTTAGTTTCAAGGCCTAAGATAGTTGCGTCTACTACATCTTCAATAAATACAAAATCTCTTGTTTCTTTTCCATCTTCGAAGATATTGATCCCATTACCATTTTTTATTCTGGTTGAGAATATGGATAAAATTCCTGTATATGGATTGGAGAGTGATTGTCCTGGTCCGTATACATTTTGATATCTGTATGAAACAGCATCAATGCCGATGGAAGGACATACTAAATGTACCAATTGGCCTTGCACTTGTTTAGTTATGCCATATACAGAAGTGGGGTGTATTTTAGAGTCTTCGGTAGTTGCTACTAATTGTAGTTTTCCGGCATTAGGATAAGTACATTCAAATTCTCCTTTACTCATATTCTCGTCCAAACGTTCTTCTGGATAAACATCTTTTCCCAATATTGGGCTATAGTATTTACCTTCTCCATAAATGGCACGACTTTCGGCTACAATCACACGCTTAATATTATGTTTGGTATTGGTCAAAACATCTAGCATTAACGCTGTTCCACCGATATTGGTGGTTACATATTTTTCTATTTCATACATAGACTGTCCCGTACCAGTTTCGGCAGCTAAGTGTATAATGGCCTCTTGCCCCTCAATAGCTTTTAGCCAGTCTTTTCGTGATGTAACGCTTCCTTTGATGAACTTGACTTTATCTTTTATAGAAAGATAAAGAGGGGATGTCTCTTCTGTTTTTTTTCCGTGTATTTGTTCGGATAGCGAATCTAATACAGTAACGTTAACTCCTTTACTAGCTAACTTTGATGCAATGTTAGAGCCAATAAAACCAGCCCCACCTGTAATTAGGACATTTTTAAATGTAAGTTTCATGTTAATTAGTATTTTTACTTTTTCCTATTATCCATGGAAAGTAGTTGTGGATGAACTGAATGATAGGAATAAAAATGATAATAATAAATAATGCATATAACATTGTTATCCCTAAATTATTCGTTTTGTATATCTCATTGAAAAATATTATAAATAAGTAATGAAATCCTAATATCAATATTGTGCCTTGAGATATTGTCTTGTTCCATTTAAAAGATAAGTTATTGAGATAAGTTGTAACTAGAAACAGCATATATATACCTAAAACGGCATTAATATAAAAAAGTATAATGTTATTACCATAGTTATGAGCATAACATTGCACATATCCATTATGCTGGCTCAAAAGTATTAACAAGCTGAATATTATTATTATGCAAAGTAAACGATTGACTTTTTTTGTATACTTCTCTATAGTATGTATATTTTTTCGACAAAAGATACCTAATATGAAAAGAGGAGCTACACTAAAACAATTTAAAAATGCTATATTAGGTAATTTTAAGTTGTTTAATATTACAGCTATGCTAATGCAAGAGAAGATAATAAAGAAAAGTGTTTTCTTTTTGTAAGGTATAAAAAATAAACTTATTCTGAGAATTAATAATGTGTAAATGAACCAAGTAGGTCGAGTTATGGCACAAACAGACATTTTTCCTTGATTAGCACCAATTAATACCCCTAATAAAGGGGTTAGAACAGATTGTTCCCAAGAGAAAGATGAACTAAAACAAATAACAAAAATAAGAGAAATACAGTTGATAAATAAATATGGAATGATTAAGGAATGGAGATTTTTTATTAAAAAAGCTGCAAAATTGTTTTGTTGATAAAAAAGAAATCCGCTGATAAAAAGAATAGAGGAACACTGAAAGAATATATAAAATTTGTTCCTGGGGCTGGGAACATATGACCTAAAACAATAAGGTATATACCACTTGTTTTCATAAAATCAATATAATTCAATCTTTCTTTCATATATCATTTATGTAATCTTATTAGTTTAGTACTTTCTGTTCCATTCATGCTAATTATTTTTGCCGGCATCCCTGCTACTACACTATTTGCCGGCATATTATGTGTTACTACAGCATTGGCACCCACAAATACATTGTCTCCAAGAGTGACAGAGCCTAATATTTTACTTCCAGGTCCTAGTACACAATTATCACCGATAGAGGGTACTCCAGCATTACTACCTCCTATTTTCAAGGCTGTTGTTACACCATGAAATATGGTGCAATTGCGTCCTATTTGAGTCGCTCCATTTATGATAATACATGAAAAATGATTAAAACTTAATCCTCCTTTGACTGGTGTACCTAATGGCATTTGAATTCCGAATTTGAACATATAATGCCGATGCATTATCCATGAAAACATATAGATGGGAATCAATTTTTTATTTCCTTTTGACCAACTGCCCAACCTAAACCAAAAACAAAATTTGAATGAGTTATTAGTTATTAAATACCTTAGGATATATAAATATTCAGATAGTTTCCCCATTGGTTGCTGTGTTAGTACTTTATGAAAATCTTCGTAGATTAATTGGCGGCACGTTTTGAAATTCATACTGACATTATTTTGTGATTTGGATAAAATCATTCACTATATAAGAAGCGGTGGTTTGTGCATTATATTCTTTTTCAGTCAGTTTTTTTGCATGTTTGCCCATTTCTGCTACGATTTCTGGATGTTGTTTGAGGTAAATGATTTTTTCTTTCCATGTTTTAACATCGTAAGGTTCTATCAAATAGCCAATGCCTTCTTTTTCTAAATCTATATGTATATCAGGGTTATGTGTCATTAAAATTGGAATATGGTATGGTAATGCTTCCACCACATTTGTATATCCTACTCCATATTTCTTTTTTTCACAGGGAATAGCTAATATAGATGCTTGTCCTTGCTGCTGCATAATGTATTCATATTCATTATCAATATGCAAGTCTTCCATAAAAGTAAACTTTATGTATTGACTGTTTTTGAATTTTTCTGCTACTTTGATATTGCTTTCATGACGGCGGGTAATGATGTGGCAATTGGTTCGAGTTTGTTCGCAAGCCTCGCTGAGTGTTTGGTAGTCTCGGCTGTCTTTTCCTGTTGCCATTACTAAAAAATTGTCTTTTTGAGGTTTAAGATATTTCTGATACCATTCTATTTCAGCTCCTCTACTTAGTGTTGTTATTTGGTGAGCTTTTACAATATTGTGGGTGAGTGCATGATGTGTGTGGTTATCAAACATCATATAGATTTTGTCTATCCCTTTCCAATAAAAGAATTTGGTACACCAGTTTTTGATTGTATTAGAGTATTCTTTACAGTAAGTGTATTTCCATGCAACGATTTTACATTTCAGAATTCCGATTCTCTTTAGAACTACCAACTTGTTGAGTCCTTGTAGGTTATCTAAATATAGAATATCCGGGTTGATATTTTTGATTACCTTTACTAAGGTAATTAGAGCCTGAATACTATTTTTCTTTGGTAGAGATAATGGATTTAGTAAATGTACATCGATTAAATCGCTATTCATTATACTTTTAATATAATATGCAAAATTATCAGGCTTATCCAAAATAAATTCCTTGTTATACCTAGTGATGTATAATACTTTAATATTGACTGGCATACTATGAAAATAAAAAATATTGTGATTAAATCTATTTACCAATAACAAGCCCCTTCCACATTATTGGCATTAAGAGGCTTTTCCGTAATTGCAGGGGAAGTCCAAAACTCATTCATCAGATTATTGTAATAATTTTCTGTGATAAAAGGAAGTGATTTCATTCCATAGGTGGGGTTGGTCCATCGCTTTCCTTTTATTCCAAAGAGCAATTGTAAAGCCCCTCCTAAGTGAACCGCTTTTTTTCCGCTACGTTTTATATGAGCTGCCAAAGGAAAACCGTATGCACCACATCCAATTAATGCAATATCATAATCTCGTTTGTCGATTTCATCTTTCATATATTGTAATGCATCGAACCATGTGTTGAAAGAACTTTGTCCTCCAATACTTTGAACAGCCTGAAAAGTTTCTAATTGGAATTCTGGTAATATATCTGGATTCTTGAATAATAATGTCCTTCTTTGTTCATATTGTTGTTGTATTGTTTTTGCAAAAGGATGTACAACTAATATTTTTTTTTCTTTTAATACACGTGTCCAAGGAGCTTGGGTATGGAATGGTTCTAACAGTAGAAGTTGCACTGCTTTTACTGTATTTACGTTAACTAACCTACGCTCTTCTAAACGCCATGAACCAAGAATATCTATTTGTTTAGAATCTTCAATCATTAACTCTCCAAACTTTTCTAAATTCTGTTCTGTCAACGGGAAAAAGCCTGCATTGTTTTGCATATTTTGGATTCCAATATTATTCCACCAAAATTGAGGAGATTTGTCCGTAACGTATTTCCAAATATTGTGTTTGAATCTTTTTATTCCCAAATAGTTGTTTACACATAAAATTTCTACACTACCATATCTTGCAATCATACATGGGGCATCTGATTTCAATTGTTGATATATAATGTCGGACGCTTTATCTGGATCCGTTATTCTGTTGAGTGGTTTTAGATACTGCCCATAGTGGTCAACATAGAGCCGATGTGTTCCGCGTAGAATTTTATCTATTAAAAAATTCATTGTTCTATAATGTTTTACCTATATATGTTTCTTGGTATTTTTTTAGAATATCTAATGATAATCGTTCGGTCTCAGGATAAAGATTTAACTCGTGTTCTACAATATCTTCGGGGCTAAGTACAAACTTAATAACTCTTGCGGGATTTCCTATAACAATAGAATATGGGGGAGTACTTTTACGTACTATAGTCCCCGCACCGATAATACATCCTCGTCCTATTACAACTCCGCTTAATAATGTAACATTTGCACAGATTAATGCATCTTCTTCTACAATAACATCTTTTTCTATATCTGCAAGCCTATATTTTATAGAATCATTAAAAAAACGCCCTTTAACATAGTGATGGTTACCTGTGACAACTGTTAGATTTTGTGCAGCAGTTGAATTTCTTTTCATTATAAATTTGCCTGTTGTATTCAATACTGTAGTAAAAGCTTTTATGGATGTATTGTCTTCAAGAAAGATATTGGATGGATTATGAAACATAAGAGGATATTCTATATAGATGTTTTTTCCATGTCCTCCTAATTTTTGTGGACGACTATCGTAAAAAAGTCGCTTTATAGCACCTAGAGCTATCTTTATTTGTGTCAAATTCATTGTATAATATTTTTACAGATTCATTTTATGCATTATCCTTTTTATAAAAGAAGTGCATACAGGTACGATTATTTCTTTTTCTTTTGTAGTAAATGCAAGTTTCCAACTTGTTATAACAAAAGTGAGAATAGTAACGACTCCAACTATTATTAATCGAATAAACGATTCTTCCATATAAAAAGAAAATAAATATCCAATAGAGAGTGATATAACTGTGGTTATTATAATGGGTGTAGTGACAGTTTGGAAAAAATCAAGATATTCCATCTTACAATTTTTATGTGCATAATATAGTATTATAAGACTTCCTATTCCATTCCATGAGAGTATCCATACTATATAAAACCAATAAGGTGGAAATCCTAAATGAAAAAGTAATAAGCTGATTGGTAATGGCAGGAAATATGAACATCCTTGTAATATAGAGTAGTGTTTGATTTTACCTTCTGCATTAATGGCACCTGTTAATGCGACTGTCAATTGGTCTAACATATTTCGTATTATTTCAAATCTAAAGAAGCAGACGCTCCATTCTGGAATATTTTTTAGCCATAGTTGAAGAATATAAGGAGTTTCTATAATAAAAGGGAAAGCAAAAAAAGCGGTAATGAGAAAAGATATTTTTGAGCTAAATAATGAGATACGTATCATATTAGCTATTTCGTTACTTCCTGCTTTTTTCCCAATAATAGGATTGATTGCCATTAGCATAGTACGTGAAAATACCATTAACTGGCCGGAAATTTGGTTTGCTACACCTTGTGCTGCACTTAATATTGTACCAAAAAACGAATTTAATATAATTCCCATCCCATATTGTGCAAACATTGACGAAGAAGAGTTTATAAATCCCCAACCAGCAAATGAAGTCATCTCCCCCATCAATTTTTTATTGTAATATTTACGGATACTAAATTGACATTCAGGGTAATTTTGATGACAGTAAATGCGAAGAACAATCATAAATACGAATGAGACAAAAGTAGTGAGAATGCCATAGAGAATTAATTTGTCTGTATATACATGGACTACTATTAATGCTATAATTAACTTCATTAGTGTTTGAAAGATACCTATTATACTTAGATATCGCATATTTTCATGGGCATTGATGACGGCATTGTAAGGTACTGTTTGGATAGTTAATACTGTTGATAAAAGCATCAGCTGGTAAATCCATTTAGCTGAAGAAATTCGTTCTGAAGGAATATTTAAGATGCCATTAAAGAAGAAAAAATAAGCTATCTCAAAGATACCAACCATTAGTAATGATAGTAAAAAATGGATGCTTATACTAACAGTGAAGATACTTTTCTGCTTTTCGGGTTTCCCTTCTCCTTCTGCATAATTAATAAAACGTTGGGTTGTAGTTGACATAGCCGCATTTAAGAATCCTAGCATGCCTATTGCTCCCCCTATAATACAAAATATACCAAAATCAGAACTTCCAAGTGCATTGAGAATTAAGCGAGTAGAATAGAGGGAAACAAACATGGATAATCCCATGCTGAAATATAGGTATCCACTATTTTTTAGTACTCTATTAGCAATTTCTGACATATGGTATGCCTGTTTTTTTTAAGCTATTAGTGATAAAATAAGGATATAACATCATAGTAAAGAGAGCAAAATTCATAATATGGGGTTGCCCTAATCCCATGTTTATTACCAATAAAATCCGAACTATGATATCCCATATTCCTTTGTTATATTTAAATATTTGGTAAAAACAAAAACCAAATAAGATAGAAAAGGGCATTATTCCAATAGCTAGAAGTAGGTATAAGAAGCCAGCACATCCTTCTAATCCCATATTATTTAACTCATCATAACCAATTCCAAATAAAGTAATAGGATGATGATATATAGTAGATAGTACTCCGACTATACTTGCTGTACGGGCACCTCCTGATTTATTGGATAAGTCCAATTGACCATTCTCATAAATTTTATCAAATACCGCTGTATTTATAAAATCGTTACCAAGTTTTGTCATCGATATAAAGAAAATAACTCCAATAATCACAATTATAAATACATATTTGACCTGTTTATCTATGACTTTTGAAGAATGTAACAAGAAACATATAATTAATATTATTATTCCTATATAACCACTTGTAGAAAGTGTTGTAATTAAAGTGATAAAGAATACAACTAAATATCGAATTCTGTCTTTAGGATTAAAAAGATAAGTACGAAATAATGTAAAATATAGGGCAACAGAAAGTATACATTGATATTGTCCAGGTTCACTAAATGGTCCACAATTCCTCCCACTATGTAGAGTTACAAAACGATATATAAATCCTCCATAACTGTAAATTTCATTTTCTCTATAAATAGAGGGATATAAATGAGGAAATATAGGGGAAAAAAAATCAAATCCAAATAAGCTGGTAGCAGAGAATAGGATAATACTAATTATAGAAATGTAGTAAATTAATTTGATTAATCTTTGAATGTAATGGAGTGGATCTATTTTGTATGTAGCGTATACGATTAACAATATTGACGTTATGCTGAGTGCTGTACCTAAACTTAATGTAGAACCTATGATGATTAAAACCATTGAAAAGAATAAACTCCCTATAAAAAAAGTGTATTGTTTTTGGAGATTATACAAAGAGTTTTTGAAAAAAAAGTAATATATTCCCATTAACAAAAGTAATATAATAAAAAGGTCATTCCCTATATATGCAGGGAAAGCCATGCCTGCTGAAGATAACATTAAGTAAATATAGGAGTATTGAATGATTGCTGTTTTATTTTTATAAATGCAGTTCATCTTTTTCTTGTCTTATTAAATTATAAATAAGAAGTTGTTTTCTCCTTATACTTTGTATCACTGAATTGTTTTTTGACTAGAAATTAAACTATTATTATATTGTAAATATTTATGAGGTATGGGGATAAAAGTCAAAATTAGTCTCTTCTAAAAATATCCCTCGTATAAACCTTATCTTTCACATCCTCCAAGCAAGCGTCATACCTGTTTGCGATAATTGTGTTGCTTTGTCTTTTAAACTCGTCAAGACTATTCACTACCCGACTACCAAAGAATGTACTTCCATCTTCCAAAGTGGGTTCATAAATAATGACTTCTGCCCCTTTCGCTTTGATACGTTTCATTACCCCCTGAATAGATGATTGGCGGAAATTATCCGAGTTACTTTTCATGGTCAATCGGTAAACACCAATTACACAGCGTTTTTCTTCTGATGGATTAAAATCGCCCCGATTATAATAATCGTAATAACCAGCTTGATGAAGCACTCTGTCTGCTATGAAATCCTTACGGGTACGATTACTTTCTACAATGGCTTCTATCAAATTTTCCGGAACATCGCTGTAATTAGCCAAAAGCTGTTTGGTATCCTTAGGCAGACAATAACCGCCATAGCCGAAAGATGGATTATTATATTGTGTACCGATACGCGGGTCGAGACATACGCCATTGATGATAGCGGCTGTATCAAGTCCTTTCATTTCTGCATATGTGTCCAATTCATTAAAGTAACTGACACGTAAAGCAAGATAAGTGTTCGCAAAAAGTTTTACAGCCTCGGCTTCGGTAAGTCCCATGAAGAGAGTATCTATATCTTCTTTTATCGCTCCTTCCTGTAATAAAGCGGCAAAGGTATGTGCAGCTTTGGTGAGCTGTTCGTCGTTCATGTTTGTACCTACGATGATGCGGCTTGGGTATAAATTATCATAAAGAGCCTTACTTTCACGGAGAAACTCCGGTGAGAATAGTAAGTTTAATTTTTTTATACCTTTTGCTGTATATTTGCTATAAAGTGATTGACAGTATCCTACGGGTATTGTACTCTTAATGACCATCACGGCATTAGGGTTTACTTCCAATACCAAATCTATGACCTCTTCCACATGACTGGTATCGAAATAATTTTTTACCGGATCATAATTGGTGGGAGCGGCTATTACAACGAAGTCGGCATCTTTGTAGGCAGATGTTCCGTCAAGAGTAGCACGTAAATTCAGATTTTTCTCTTTTAAGAATTGTTCTATATATTCGTCTTGGATAGGTGACTGACGGTTATTTATCAGTTCAACTTTTTCAGGTATTACGTCTACCGCAGTTACTTGATGGTGTTGGCTGAGCAAAGTCGCTATACTTAGTCCGACATAGCCTGTTCCGGCTACTGCAATTTTAATATCCCGTGCCATATTGATTATGTTTTATTTGTTTAAAAGTAATGAGAGAGTGGAATATGCATAAAGAGGTTCATAAAATATTTTTTGCAAAATATTTTTGAATTCAAATACGCTAGAACTTTTGTTTGGATAGATACGGATGAGTACGCTACGCTTTCGCCCCTCCCAAATCATTGAGCAGGCGAAAGCAATAGTGATTGATAAATGTGCAGCAAAATTACGAATTAACTCGCAATGCGCCAAAGTTTATGGAGAAATTTGAAAGGCATTTTTCTTCATAAACCCATAAAACCTTAGTCTTTCAGCTTAGGAAACAAGAATTTTACCCCTTCCCGATAGATACGCTGTGCGTTTTCCGGTGTCGTGAACTCTTCAAATGCGCTCAGAATGAGCTGGTAACTATCTACCTCATAATTATGGAGCCCTTTTTTATGTCCTCAAGATAGCTTTGCTTCATGTGACAAGTAGAACGGAATACCTCTCTGGGAATACCAAGTTGTTTCAGTTCTTTTTTGAGGAACGCGCCGAATTCCGGATGGTCGGAAATGAATCTGTTTGATTTCATAATGAAATTGTTTTTAGTTAATTAAATAGAAATGTTTGATATCCGTACCCACTATATGGGTACGGAGAATGTGGGTGCAAAGGTATATCTTTGCGACAGCTTTTTTAATAAATTAAAATAAAATGCGATGAAAGCACATAAAACAACACTTTCCGTACGGGAGCTGCAAAAGACCATCGGACAATGGAAAAGTCGGAAAATCACAGACTCCACCGTTGCGAAACTTTTGGAGTTGCTCTTGGGGATGCCCGCCTATATGAATGAGGATGCGGTCTATCCCGTAGAAAATTTCTATGATATCAGTAAGTCGCTGAAGTTTAAGAACGCACGGTTTCTGGTCGAGGCAGTCCGGCAAAGCGGGGCGTTCGGCATCATACCCGCCGATAATGTGTACGGGATGAGTTCATTCTATTCCTGCCTTTGGAAAGAGAAGGAAAAAACGGATGATTCCGCGGAAACTTTACCGGTAAAATTACCGCAGGGTGATATATATAATATATATACTATACAGGATAATAAGAATAATATATCCTCCGGAAAGACATCTTCCGCGGAAAAAAGTCTGGAGACCGCACGACATTTCTTTCATCTCATCAATGAGAATCCGATACAGAAAGCGCAAGTCTTTACTCCGCTCATCAATCGTTTCCAGCAGGAAGAGGGACTGACACGTGAAGACGCATGCCTCAATCTGGTGTACTTGGTGAATGAGCTGCTGGTACCTTATTTCGCCGGACAGGAACGCTTCATGAAATCCACCTATGCCGGACGCCTATGCTGGCTGAACAACCTGCTGAAATCCGCCGGCGGACAACGAATGCAAAAAGACGCCGCACATGCCGGAAGACAGAGGCGGATACAAAAACTTGCCGATATGCGGAGCGAGCAACGCAATAATCACCCGCTTGGCGAGTTTGAGTGGACGGATAAGGAAAGCGGCCTGCGCTTTTACGACGATCCGCTGGAAGGAGTGGTGAATATACCGGATGAAGCGCCGCCCCGTCCGGGTGCGGGAGCGGAGTGGAATGTGCTGAGCGGAAAATGGGGGAGTGTTGAATTATGAGTTACAGACTATAAATTATGAATATCGGATGATGAAACCTTTTTATTATTTGAGTGATTTTCCTGAGCGTAGAAATGTAGGGAAAAATTTTGTGGCGGAGTGCCCCAAGTGCGGGAAGAAACATCTTTCCATTTCACGTGAGACGGGGTTGTATCACTGCTTCTATGCGGGATGCGACTTTCACGGGAGGTTGAAGGATTTTTGGGAAGAACGGCGGGGCACGGTACGGTCGGATGCCGGACATCCGTATTCGGCGGGAGCTTCGCCGGCGGCAAAGCGGAGTTTCGGAAAAGGAGAGCCGGGCGGTGTGGCGCCGGCATCGGTCGGCGGGGGAAATGCCGCGTTCGAGGTATCTATGATTCCCGAAGACTACAAGCGGCTGTCGCCTGAGATAATCTCCAAAATCAAACCGCTGACTGACGAACCGGAGACTTCAGACCCTGAACAGCTTGCGGCCCGCCGCTACCTTGCCGATATGGGCATTTCCTTGAAAACAGCTGTCGATGCGCGTATCGGTTGCCTGATGCACCGCTGTTTCGGCGGCAAGGACGGTAAGAGCGGAAAGGGTGAAAAGGATGAAAAGAACGCTGTGGGAATGATGTACCACTGTATCGCCTATGTGAATTACATCAACGGGCAGCCCGTCAATGTGAAATACCGCTCGTGCGATGTTTCCGCCTCCGGTTATACCAAGTGCTGGAGCCAGGAGTCGCCCACCACGCCTTGCCCGCCTTACAATATCGACTGCATCAATCCGTTGCGGATTGCCGAAGAGAACGTTCCGCGCCTGATTGTCACCGAAGGTGAACGGGATGTGCTGACCCTGCATGAGGCGGGATATCCGTACGTCATCAGCGTACCCAACGGCGCGGCAAGTGACCTCTCCAAAGGCTTCGAGGCTTTCCGCCCCTGGCTGGACAGGGTGCGGGAACTGGTAATTTGCGGCGACTGCGACCTGCCCGGAAGAACGCTTGTGAAGCATCTTGCCGACTATTTCGGTACGCGTTGCCTGTTCACCGTACTGCCCGGCGGTTGTAAGGATATATCCGACGTGCTTGTGATGTACGGCGCCGGTGTGGTACGTGAGGTTATCGACTCGGCGTGTCCGCATCATACGTCGGACATCATCACGGTAAGTGAGCGTGCGGATGAGATTATGAATGTGTTGAGCGGTAATTACGACCACGGTTACGATGTGGGATACGGTCCGCTTACCGACCATGTGTTTCATCCCACCGACCAGGGCGGGCTGATAATCGCCACCGGAAAGCCCAATAGCGGCAAGACGGATTTCCTGAATGACCTGACTTGCCGCCTTATGGCTAAGACGGGGCGCTATGTGTGCTATCTCTCCTTCGAGGTGCCCGACAAGAACAAGCACATGGCGAATCTTATCCGCCTGATGCTGGGTAAGGTGAACACGGCGGCATATACCCGTGAACAGTTGCAGCCCATCGTCTCTTTTCTGGACGGACACATGGCGCACCTGGATTTGCACGAGGTTTCGCCCACACCCGCCAACATCATAGAGCGTGCGGAACGGGTGAAACGCGCCGTACCGTTGAAGTATCTCATCATCGACCCGTATCTTTTCATGGAAGTGGAAACCGGACGTTACAATACGGAGACGCAGGCCATCAAAGCCATGCTGACGCAGATGCAGGCGTGGGGACGTACCAACGGAATCTGGGTGATTATCGTGGCGCATCCCCGCAGCCTGAAAAAGCTGAACGGGAAGAACGAGCTGGAAGAAATAGACATGTACACCATTTCGGGCAGCGCCAACTGGGCGAACCTGGCCGATTTCATCTTTTCCATCAGCCGTATCGAGCAGCCGGACAGGAGTTATACCCGGCTGGATATGTTGAAAGTACGCGACCAGGATTTGTGCCGGACAGGGAGTGTGCTGTTCGTGAGGCAACCGTGCGGGCGATATGACGAACGGGAATCCGAGGAACAGATAATGACCGAGATGCAAGGGAAAGTGCTGGATAAGGACAGGCTGCCGTGGGTGGGGCTGACAACTCCGTGAGTTTGCTCCCGAAAGGCCGGGAGTTTACTTCCGGAATGCCTTGTGTTTCAGGCTGAAATGCCCGGTGTTTGCCTCTGAAACACCGGGCGTTCGGCTTTTAAACGCTTGGAGTTTTTATGTTACGGTTCTCCCAACGCTTCTACGATGGCGTGCACTTGGATAGGGGTGTAGCATTTGGCGTTGGGGAGTATGCCGGTGGCTGCGAGCTGTTGCCGGAGTCCGGGGTTGAAAGCTATCCAGCGGTTGAGTTTGCGGACGGCGGCTTTGGGTGTGATATAGGGACTGTATAGCATTGCCAGTTCGCTTTTGCTGTAACTGCGGGGAGTGAAAGAGGATTTTTCCATGGCTTTTATGACTTGTTGTATGATGTAAAGTTAATGATAATTAGTGGGTTGTGGAAGAAAAGAGCGTGGTTTATCGCGTCGTAAGGTGTCAAAAACCGCTGAAAAACGCCTTATGGCGTGTGATGATGCGCGAAGGGGCGGATACGGGTGGGCGAAGCGTTATCTTTGCATGGTCAGTCAGGAGAAAGGGCCCCTCGGGACTGAATGATGAATATTTTACAATTAACAATTAAAAACTGAAGAATTATGGCGACAGCATTGGTAGTGCGTACACAGCGCTACAAAAAGATCGGAGACAAGACTTCTCCGCTGGTGTATACCTTGAAAAGAAAACCGCGTGACGCGAAGATGTATGACTTGAAACGCATCGCGGAAGAAATCGAGGCTTTGGGTGGCATGTCGGCAGAGGATGTGCTGCATGTAGGTAAGGCTATCGTGAGAAACATGCGCGAGAAACTGACCGACGGCAACAGTGTCCGTTTGGATGATTTCGGTATTTTCCGCACTTCGTTTCACTGTGTGGCCACGGAACATCCCAAGGATTGTACGGTGAAAAACATCGATAAGGTGCGGATTAACTTCAAGGTCGCTACGACTTTGAGGCTGGTGAACGATTCGGTTGCCACTACGAAAGGAGCTGCCAACAACGTCTCTTTCGAGCTGGTATCTGCCGATGGCAGCACGGCACCGGGCGGTAATGGCGGCGGTGGAAATACCGGTGGAGAGGAAGAGAATCCGCTGGGATGAGAATGGGTTATGAATTATAAATTAATTGCAAGAAAATGAGTAAAAGTAGAGGAATCTGGGATACGATTTTGAAGGTGGTGATTGCGGTGGCTTCGGCTGTGCTGGGCGTGTTTGGAGCAAATGCGATGACGCTTTAAGCGACGGGAATACGTGTAATTGGCATGATGCGGAAAAGGCTGTAAGGTGATAAAGTGAAATCATCGTACAGCCTTTTCTTTTTTATCCTTTTTCTCGACAAACCCTATGGGGATGTCTACATGCGCGCATCCCAGCATATCCAGTCGCACAGCTACTTTGCTTTTCCCGTTGACGGTGATGAGCTCTCCTTCAAGGCCGGCAAGGGGGCCTTTTATGACTTTTACGGCATCGCCGGGAGCCAGCGGGACGCTGCACATTTCCACTGCTTCGGGGCTGTAGTCGAGCATGAAGCGGAACTGCGCCATCTGTTCGTCGGGAATGACGGCGGGAGTACTTTCACCGCGCAGCACCATATAGCGGCTGACAGCTTGCAGGCTTAGGGGAAGCGGCCGCTCCTGCGGAGTGACGTGTACGAATATCATCATGGGAATCACCAGCCGGTCGACCCGTTTGCGGCGGTCGCTCCATTGGCGGATTTCGCTCTGAACAGGCAGATAGCACTCGATACCCATGGCGGCAAGCCGTTGCGCGGTCTTTTTCTCGAGGCACGACTGTACATAGGCCACCAGCCATTGGCGGTGAGCTGTGCTGCTTTTTATTTCTATGTGATTCGTATTCTGCATTGTTTTTGTGATCGGTTAGTGTAAAAGGTATGCCCGGCAGCAGCGCTCTACCGCCGCAGCATACCAGCAAACAAACAAAAAATAAGCCCGGAAACGAGAACGGTGTCGCGCGTGCAAGCCCCGGACTTATGGGGTATATATTTTATTTGGTATCGGGGGTGTCACCATAGCCATACCCGTAGCCATATCCGTATTTCTTACCATAGCCGTAATACTTGCCATACTTACCGTAACCGTAGTAATAGCCGTATTTTTTCTTTGTCATGTCCAGTCCGTTAATGACGGTACATAAGTTAGGCAGGCGTTTATTGTTGTACAACTCATTGATTAGCCGGTAATCGTTCTTGTGCGTATAGTCGGCCCGGCAGACATAAATACTCGCGTCGGCTACACGGGCGATGAGTTGCGTGTCTGTTACCATACCGATGGGAGCCGTGTCGAGCACAATGTAATCGTATTCTTTTTTCAATATATCGATGGCATCTGCCAGAGACTGACGCGCCAGCAGTTCCGTCGGGTTCGGCGGTACGGCTCCGCCCGGCAGTACGCTGAGGTTGGCGGATATATCGGTAGGGAGTACCATGGAACGCAGGTCTGTGCTTTGGGGAGCGGACAGATACTGGGTAATGCCCCGTTCCTTATGAGGAATGTGGAATACCTTGTTCAACCCCGGTTTGCGGATATCCAGTCCGACGATGATTACCTTTTTACCCAAGAGCGCCAGACTGACGGCAAGGTTGGAAGCGATGAATGTTTTCCCTTCACCGCTCATGGTGGAAGTGACAAGGATTACTTTTTTATCCGGGTCGCCCAATATGAAAAGCAGATTGGTACGTAGACTGCGGAATGTTTCCGCCATGATGTCATTGTCGTTTTCACGGACGGCAATGGTATGGGTGTGTCCGGCTTCCGGTTCTGTGAGGGGCACATCACCGATAATGGGTACATCGGTGAGCTTCTCGACATCGGCACGTCCTTCGATACGGAAACTGAGCAGGTTCAGGAGATAAATGACTCCTACCGGAATGCCGAGTCCGAGCACGAGGGCTATCATGTAGATTTTTTTGCTTTGGGGAGATATGGGGAAATCATCCGCTATCGCATCGTCAATGATTTTGGCATTATTGGCGGTGGCGGCCAGCGCGATGTTGTTTTCCTCGCGTTTCTGCAACAGCATGAGATAAAGTCCGGCTTTGATTTCCTGTTGGCGCTGGATGCTGACAAAGCGGCGTTCCTGAGCAGGGGCGTTACTGATGCGTCCGGCGTATTTGCCTGCCTGGCGGTCGAGGTCGGCTTTGGTGATGAGCAATCCCTTACGCACGCTGGCAATGGTTGTAATGATACCGGCGCGCATGTCCTCTATGTTGCTGTCGAGACGGCGTACAACCGGATTGGTTTCCGAAGAGGTGCGCAACAGGCGGTTGCGTTCCAAAATCAGGGCGTTGTATTGTGCTATGAGTCCGGACAGGGTTTCGTCGTTCAGCCCTACATTGGCAGGGAGAGTGGCGGTTACGTTTTCCGGCTTCCGGATGTATTCGGAGAGATATTGAATCAGGTTGAGTTGCGTGCCGTTTTCCACACAAAGTTTTTCATAGGCGGACTGTTCGCTGATGGCAAGCTGGGCATCGCTGCTGAGGTCGGTAAGCCCCGCTTCGCGCTTGAAGCTTTCCAACTCCTGCTCCGTGGTACCTAACTCCTGATTGATGACGGAGATGCGCTCATCGATGAAACGGGCGGTATTCTGCGCAACTTCGTTTTTGTCGTTGTTGGCGTTCTTGTTATATATTTCTATCAGTTTGTTGATAAAATCCTCACCGCGTTTCTTACTGGTGTTTTTCACCGATACGGTAACGACGGAAGTGGTTTTGCTGGTCGGTTCGATAGACAGGGCTGTCCGGTAACCTTTGGCTACGGATAGGGGATTGACGATGCTTACCTCTATGTTACCGCTGCCCGTGAGGGCTACGGAAGGATTGGACATAAAAGTGAGTGTACCCGCTTCACCGGACAGAACGGCAGGCAGCTCCGTGAAATGTTTGTTGACGGTATTCCCGTTAACAGTTGCCGTTACATCTATCTGACGGTCGGAATTATAGCTGATACTCAGAAGTATCGGCTCGGTAAGGCGTTCGGCATCTTCCGGCAGGAAGTGTACGAGTACCGGAGATGAACCATATAAATCGGTATTGTTAAATCCGCTTTCACCGGAATAGTTGATATATAAGCCCAGTTCGCTGACTACATCTTTGATGAGCGATTTACTGCGAAGAATTTCGATTTCATTGTCAATGTTTTTAGAAGAAGATATGATGCCGATATCCTCGAAAGCGCTAAGGTCGCTTGCGTTCCCGCCTTTCTTGTCATCCTTAATGATAATGGATGCATTGATGTTATATACAGGAGTGGTGGTTTTCAGATAGAACCAGGCGCATACCAGACAAAGGATGACTGAGGCGATAAACCACGGCCAGCGGATGACATATTTGAAAAGTATAGCCTGCCAGTTGGTCTTTTCTTCTTTTTCTTCGAACAAGTCGTCGTATATTTCTTCTTTCACGTCCGTATTTTTTAATTTTCTGTTTTAGTTTTTCAATTCTCCTTATTTTGTAATCGCGATGATAAGACTCGCCAGTGATACCAATGAACCGACAACCGAGAACCAGATTGTGGTACTGGTACTGATATTGGATGTCTTTGCCTTCGTTTTATTGGGAGTGACATACAGAATGTCATTTTGTTGCAGGTAGTAGTAAGGTGATTGCAGTATGTCTTGGTCGTTCAGGTTGAGTGTGATAATCTCCCGTTTTCCGTTATTGTCTTCGCGAATCAGTTTTACATTGTCCCGGATGCCGTAGATAGTCATGTCACCCGCCATGGCAAGAGCTTCGAGGATATTAACTTTCTCGTTGGATATGGTGAAAGTTCCCGGACGACCTACTTCGCCGATAACGGAAATCTTGTAGTTCACCATACGTACGGTAACGATGGGAGTTTCGCGGAATTGGGGCTTGAGTTTGTCTTTGATATATTGTTCGGCCTCTCCTTTGGTAAGCCCTCCCAAATGAATGGTTCCTAATACCGGGAACTCTACATTTCCATCGTTGTCTACAAGATATTGTTGCAATGCGGGTTGGGAAGTAAGGGATTTACTGCCGGTATTGCTTACAGGAGTGGCTATTGTCAGGTTAAAAGGTTCCGCCAATTCGGGTTCTTCGGGACAGCTCACTACAATTGTCAGTAAGTCTTTCGGCATGATACGCGCATCGTACAAACTCATATCGGGAACGTTCGTATCCGCTGTTGCGGTCTGCTGTAAAGCATCCTGCAGGTAAGGTACTTTCTTGTAGCTTTGGCATCCGGTAAGTATTAGCGGAAATAATAAAATAATCAGACTCTTTTTTTTCATGTGTTTATGATTTTTAACTCTCGACTCGCAATTTTCAACTCACAGTTTAATAGGCTTCTTTTTCTCCTTTTACCGCGTTCTTTACGGTTTTGTAGATGATATACAGGTCGAGCATGAAAGTCCAGTGTTCCAGATACCAGATATCTCGTTCTACACGTCCTTCCATCTGCCACAATTCTTTGGTCTCGCCGCGGAATCCGGTGATTTGGGCCCAGCCGGTAATACCGGGTTTGACAAGGTGGCGCACCATATATTTATCAATCAGTTTGGAGTATTCTTCGGTATGTTTCAGCATGTGCGGGCGTGGACCTACTACGGACATGTCACCCAATAGCACATTGATGAACTGGGGGAGCTCGTCGATATTGCTTTTGCGCATAAAGTTGCCCAGGCGTGTTTTACGCGGGTCGTTTTTAGTGGCTTGCAGCTTATCACTGTCTTTATTGACGCGCATGGAACGGAACTTATAGCACCAGAATTCTTTACCCTCTTCACCGCTGCGTTTCTGTTTGAAGAAAACAGGTCCGGGAGAGCTGATTTTTATGGCGGTTCCTATAATTATAAAGATAATCGGGAATAGGGTACACAAGAAAAGCAAGGAGAACACAATGTCGAACAGACGTTTGAGCATACGGTTCTCCGGTTGAGCCAACGGTTCCTGACGTATGTACAGGACGGGCACGTTTCCCAACATTTCGAGATGCATGCGTCGCTTTAAATATTTACGTACGTTGGGTACGCTGTAAAAACGCAGAAAATGGTTCTCGCAATAATTGATGATGGGCAGGATTTCCTTGCTATGAGCCGAAGTCAGTCCGCAATATACTTGTTCGATATTGTTGGAGCTGAGGTAGGGGACTACCTGTTCCGGGACACCCAGATACGGGAGATGCTCCGGATAAAGATAGGAAGGGCTTTCCGCGAAATAGCCGACTACCCGATAACCGGAAGTCGGATCGCCGGTCATTTCATGGTGAAGCTCCACCATGTTGCTGCCGTCACCTACCAGTATGGCTGTACGGGAGTTTCCGCCGGAACGGCGATATAATTTCAGGATATGTCTGAATGCCAGCCTGTAAATAATCAGACACGCTAAAAACGATATATAGAATAGCGTGAAAAAACGGGCCGAGAGCGTTCCGAAATCCGCAAGGCTGATTAAGCTGATATATACAAAAGCATGGAAAAAAGTACTGCGGATGGCGCGCATGATAATACGATCGGGACGTACGATGCGCTGGTGCAGGATGATGCCTTTGGAATAGTTACATACAATGTATACTAAATTCAAGAGAACCAGCAGTTGAGGCAGAGAATTGCTGAATGTAGCTCCAAGCGTATTACTGTCCAATGTATGATATAACACTATAAAAATAGCGTTAAGTATACATAAATCGCCTGCGATGATGATGCATTTGATAATTCTGTTGAAACGTAAAACCTGTCTCATACCTTCTGTAATATCCTGTCATTCAATTTATTTTGGTGGATAAAATGAATGATTTTGCTGTATATTTGTTCTATTTGTTTGTCTTTTCTCCTACTTACAAGGTAAGAGAATGGAATAGAATCGGAAAAAAGCGTTTTATAATGACATATAAGGATACTATCCCAATGAAACAGGATAATTTAAAACAGGTTGCGCCTTTATTTTTCCAGAAACGGGTATTTGTAAAAATCAAAGGATTATAAAAATTATATCTGTAATTATTTTTAAACGCAAAAAATATGTTTTATACCTTTTTATTCCTATTTACAATAAATATACACCAATAAAAAATACAAATTTATTTATTTGTATTGGTGATTTTTTTCTATCTTTGCCGCCATGAGAAGAGATTCTCTTACCTTGTAAGTAAGGGATTTCTTTTTTCCACTACCTTGTAAGTAAGAGAATGGATTTCTTGTAAAATTTGTTGATTAATTCGTAAGATAAGTTGACACGCTATTTTTTGCTTTTTCTTTTTTTTTCTTTGCTATGAATTGTAGATATTACTTTTCTATTGGCTTTACTCATCGCATTATTGTTAAAAGAAGCGAGATATACGTGTGTGACTTTTTCGGAACTATGCCCCAAACCCTCGCTTATCATGGCAAGGGCCACTCCCTCTTCTTTGGCGGTAGTGGCCCAGCTGTGGCGGGCTACGTAAGAGGTTAGCGGTACATTCAGGCGCAGCATTTTGGATAGTTGGTGCAGGTGTTGGTTATAGAGGCGTAAAGCGCTCTTGTACTGTCGGTAACCCTCTGCGCCGGTGGATGAAAGTATGGGCAGGAGATAGGGGGATTTGGAACGCTTGTCAGTGTACCGGTGCAGGATATCGGCGGCATAAGGCTCGATATAGACCGATAGCTGCTGGCGGGTTTTATGCCGGTGGTAATGAATGGTGTTGTATTTCATGTCCGTTTTGCGGAGATGGACGAGGTCGACGAACGGAATCCCTCTGAGATAGAAACTGAGCAGGAACAAATCGCGGCTGAAGCGTAAGTTGGGCTGCTTCTCCAGATTCAATTGCGAGAGGCGCCGTATGAGAGTGGGCGAAATAGCTCGCTTGGCGGTGGGTTCGTATCCTGTGAAAACGAAACGAAACAGCTCGTCGGCGGATATGGCGTCGGGAATACCTTGTAAATGCGCCTGGTTGAAGATGGAGCGTAACATACGCATATAAGCGGATATGGTATTGTGACGCCGTCCCTGTTGGAGCAGGCTTTCTTCGTAAGTTTTAATCAGACCTGCCGTGAGTTCTTTGAAGGTGAGAGGGATGTCTCCGGTGAATTTACGGAAACTGTTGATGGCGCTGGTGTACAAGTTGGCGGTGCCGTAGCGCCCGGCGCTTCTGGCGTCTTCGATGGCACTTTGCGCAAAAGTATATATTGTAGTCATAATCTGAATTTTAAGATGAATAATGAGCTTGATAACAAGCTATCTCAAAAAAAGATTTGAGATAGAACAGGTTTAAATATAGAAAGGATAAATATTCTATATAAATTCAGATATGACCGGTTCGGGCACCCCCGCAAAAAATCAGAGTATGCCCGAACGCACTCTGCTTAATGTCTCGGGAGTCATCAGCAGATAAGACGCGATATGCGACAAGGGAGCACGCTTGATGACTTCCGGCTGGTGCCGCATCAGTTGGTTGTAACGCTCGCGTGCAGTCTCGAACCGCCAGGAATCGGCTTTGATTTGTGAAACAATAAGGGAGTATTCAAGTATCTTGCGATAGAACATATTGATTTCCCGGGAGATTTCGGTGAGTAACATCAACTTGTCATAGGGAAGCAGGTAGACGATGCTGTCCTCGAGCGCTTCGATCATCAGGTGGGTGGGCTCTTTTTTGAGGGTACTTTCGATGCAGATAACGATGCAGCCTTCATACGAGAAATGTTCGGTGACGTCCTTGCCGTTTTTGTAGTAGAACTGTCGCAGCATGCCTTTGCCGACGAGTACGATGTTGTGGCTGATTTGTCCTTCCTTCAACAGAAGCTCGCCTTTTTCCACCTCTTTGCGAATCAGGATTTCTTCGATTTGTCGTCTGCCTTCGGGAGCCATGCCCGGATAACGGGAATTGACAGTGATATCAACTGTCTCTTTGAGTAATGTTTCCATAACAGTTAATGTAGATTGGGGGTGTCATTTAGTGTGGCAAAGATAAGGAAATTTATTTGATATGTATCAATTTCGCGTCTCTTTCCTTTCCGTATCTTTGCGCGATTTTTAGCATAGCACATCCCACGAACAATGATACAGCAGGAGAATCTGAAGAAACGGCTTGCCAAACTGGCGGCTCCTATTTTTATAGAGACATTACTCATAATGATGCTCGGCGCGGTGGACACCATCATGCTGAGCCGCCATTCGGATAACAGCGTGGCTGCCGTAGGTGTAGTCAACCAGATTATTATGCTGACTTTTCTGGTTTTTGAGGTGATAAACCTCGGTACTTCGGTCTTGTGTTCGCAATATCTTGGAGCGAGGTTGCATAAACAGGTGGTACAGGTGGTGGGAGTGTCTGTTCTGGTTAACTTGGTGGTGGGTGTCAGTATCAGTATGCTGCTGTTCGGCGGTGCGGAGCCTATCTTGCGTTTGATGGGACTCGGACCTGAGTTGATGCAGGATGGTATGGATTATATGCGTATCGTAGGGGCATTCGCCTTTTTTCAGGCGTTGTCTCTGACTCTTTCCGCATCCTTGCGCAGCGCAAACAAGGCGATATATCCGATGATGGTGACGGTGGTTGTGAATATCCTTAATATCATAGGTAATTATTCTTTGATTTTCGGTCGGTTCGGTTTCCCGGAGCTGGGAGTAGAGGGAGCTGCCATTTCCACGGCTTTCAGCAGGGGCGTTTCGATGGTTATTCTGTTCGTCATCCTGTTTCGCAAACATATCCACCGTTTTCCGTTGGCTTATTTCCGTCCGTTCCCTTGGATGGAGTTGAAGAATTTGATGAAGGTGGGGCTGCCCTCTGCCGGTGAGCAACTTTCTTACAGTTCTTCGCAGGTGGTAATCACTTATTTCATTAATATGTTGGGGGTGGAAGCGTTGGCTACGCGTACTTATTGTGTCAATATTATCATGTTCGCCTATCTGTTCAGCATTTCTATGGCGCAGGGCGGGGCGATATGTATCGGACATCTGATAGGGGAGAAGAAACCTCGGGCGGCTTTTCTGATGGGGAAGTATGTAATGAAGAAGTCTGTGATGATAACCTTGATTCTGTCCTGTATACTGGCGCTTTTGGGACATGTTATTTTCGGTTGGCTGACGTCTAATCCCGAAATTATCAAAATGGGGGTCACGATTCTGATAATTGACGTTGTACTGGAGATAGGGCGGCCTATCAATATTTTCGCTACCAATGCCTTGCGTGCGGCGGGAGATGTAAATTATCCGTTCTATGTGGGACTGGTAGTGATGTGGAGCGTGGCTGTGGGGCTTGGATATTTGTTTGGCATTCCGTTTGGTTGGGGAATTTGCGGTATGTGGATTGCGTTTTTGCTGGATGAAAACATTCGGGGTGCTATCTTTGTGCGTCGTTGGTATAGCATGAAATGGGTAAGTAAGAGTTTTATAAAATAATGTTTGATGGCGAAAGCTTGATTTTATTGTTTTTTTTCTGCTCTATTAGATTTTGAGTGTTAACGTGTTATCTCTTTTCTTGCGAAAATGAGGAAAAAATTATGCAGGAAAGATTTGCATAGTCCAAAAGTTTACCATACATTTGCACCGCATTTGAGAAGAATGTTGGTTACTAAGGAAGTTTGGGTGAGTGGCTGAAACCACCAGTTTGCTAAACTGACGTACGGGT